>Ga0073928_10005843_pt1 | contig 16955 bp, 17 predicted proteins | sample PaiPotPPA55metaG_FD_76969 | JGI IMG/M metagenome (GOLD analysis project Ga0073928, IMG submission 76969) | Iron sulfur acid spring bacterial and archeal communities from Banff, Canada, to study Microbial Dark Matter (Phase II) - Paint Pots PPA... ... | reverse complement strand
TCATCTCCCGATTGTGGTTCATCTTGATGGTCAATCCCCAGCATGACCGATCCCCTCTCCAGGCTCATCTTGTATGCGAAACAGCCTCCTCCTCCAGGCTCATCCTGTATGAGACAAGACTGCCCCTCGACATCCGTCCGCGATTCTGCTATCATGTTTAAAGACCCATTGTGTTATTGTCGTCCGCGTTCACCAGAATTTCAATCCCGCCTACGACTGCAACAAAGGAGTTAAAGCTAAACTGATGGCATCCAACAACTATTCCCAAGGCGCTCAAGTCGAGCACGACCGGTTCGGCCTGGGAACCGTAATGTCCAGCAACGACGACCGCATCGTCATCAAGTTCGACGATCACGGTGAGAAGAAGTTTGTGACCCCCATGGTAATGGGCCAGCTCAAGAAGAGCGACCGGCAGCCGCCTGCCGAAAAGCGCGGTTCGCGCAGCCGCAAAGCCAAAGTCGCCGCAGCGCCAGCGGTGTAAACAGGCGCCAGAGGAACGATCCAGTTGAACGCACGACAGAAACGTCTTTTTGAGGAATCCCGCAGGAAGAATCCTGATTTCAAGATCCCCACGGAAACCGCCCCAGCCTCGGAGTGGTCCGAAGAGGATCTGGCGCTGATCAAGCAGGGCGTAGGCGACAAGAGCGGCCGCTCGGCTTCCGGCCAGGCCGCTGCCGCGGCAGGCGAAGCTCCGCGCGAGCAAATCGGCTCGGTGGTCACCTACTTCGAAGCCAAGGGCTTCGGCTTCCTGCGTCCGGACGATGGCGGCCGCGACGTGTTCTTCCACGTCTCGCGCCTTTCCGAGGGCGATCCCAACACGCTAAAGCCCGGCACTAGACTGCTTTACGAGCTAGGCGTGGACCGCACCGGCAAGCTGGCCGCCGCCAGCATCCGCATCGCACCCACCGAGTAGCATCCTTCACCAAACTGTCACGAAAATTTTGTAGCAAAACGGCTTGCAACCGGATAATATAGCTTCTCAACCGGAAGCGTAGCCCGTTCTCCTGCCTCAGCGCGGGAAGGAAGGGTCCCCCCTGCGCGCTCCGGTAGCGGCGGCCTCTCGCCCGCCGCAGGGGTCTGATTTTTAGAAGGAGGATAGGGGAATGTCGCAATCGCGATTCAACGTACGATCTCTCTGTTTGGCGCTGGTCTTCTGCGCCAGTCTCGTCCCGGCGAGGCTGGCTGCGCAGGCGACCTTTGGCGCAATCACTGGAACTGTAAAAGATGCATCCGGCGCTTCGGTGCCTGGCGCGGATGTGCAGGCGCGCAACCTCGCCACCAATCTCATAGCCCACGCCGAGACGCAGGGAACCGGCAACTATGAGTTGCTGAACCTGCCCATCGGCACATACGAATTGACCGTCACCAAGGAAGGCTTCGAGCGCGAAACGCATACCCAGGTGCCGGTGCAGGGCGACCGTACCACCACCGTGGATGCTTCGCTGCGCGTGGGCGCGACCAGCCAGACCGTAGAAGTCACCGCCACGCCACTGATGAATCAGGTCGACACGACCAACGGCTACGTCGTCGATCAATTAACCATCGAGCAGACGCCACTCGGCACCGGCAGCTTCACGCAACTGGCTATTTTGACTCCCGGCGTGCACGCAGACTTCCTGAACGGCGCCGGCACGAACGCAGGCCTCGGTAACCAGGCTATCTACGCCAACGGCCAGCGCGATACCAGCAATAGCTTCAATCTGAACGGCATCAACACCAACAACTTGTTCAATGGCAAATCCACCAGCTTCGTCGGCGAGAACCGCTTCGTGCTGAACACCGGCGAGAACTTCGGCGCGGGCGGCGAACTGCAGACATCCAGTTCGGTGTATGGCGCCATCGGGCAAGCCCTCCCGACGCCGCCCACCGAAGCCATCCAGGAAATCTCGGTGAACGCCGCCATGTACGATGCCACGCAAGGCGCCAATGCGGGCGCGCATATCAGTGTGCTCACCAAGTCCGGCACCAACGAATTCCACGGCCAGCTCTACGAAAAGTTTCAGAACAGCGACATGAACGCGGCGCCGTTCTTCTACAACGCCTCGCCGGCCATCACCACCAAAGTGCCCTTCTCCAATCGCAACCAGTTCGGCGCGACCTTCGGCGGGCCTATCAAGAAAGACAAGCTCTTCTTCTTTGCTTCGTATCAGGGCATTCGCGTTGCCGACGCTTCCGACGCCACCAAGGATGCCGTTGTGCCGCTCGGCCTGACGGACGACCGCTCGCCGCAGGGCATCATCAACGCAGTCCAAACCAGCTACGGCCAGACTATTACTGCTGGTCAGATCACCCCCCAAGCCTCTGCTCTACTCAATGCCAAGCTGAAGAACGGCCAGTACCTGATCCCGAGTGCCCAGATCACCAATCCCGCCTTGGCGACCTACCTTGGCTACGACGTAGTTGAGCAGGGCCCCAACGCGACCTCCGTCGTGAATCAGGGCATTGTGGACATCGACTACGCCGTCACCGACAAGGATCGCCTCAGCGGCAAATATTACGTGCAGGACAACCCCACCACCGATCCTTTCGGCGCGGTCGGTTCGCTGCTCGGCTTCCCGCAGCAGCTTGAAGCCGGCGGCCAGGTGGCTGCGGTCAACAACAACATCATCCTGACGCCGAGCCTCACCTGGCAACAACATGCCGGGTTCACACGCCTCAAAGCTTTCGCCACCACTTCACAGCCTTTCCCCGGCAGCCAATTCGGCATCAACCTGCTCGGCTCGAGCGCCTTTCCGCAGTTTAATATCTCCTATGGGGATCCCACCATCGGCAATGGACTGGAATTCGGTCCTGGCCCCAGCTTCGGCAACGCCGGCATGTACCAGAACCAATGGGAGTTGGGTAGCACTCTGAACTGGGTGCGCGGGCGGCATACCATCGCCGTCGGTGCGCAGTGGGATCACACCCAGCTCAACATCGTCAATCGCAATACCAACACCGACAGTCTCGACTTTACGACCTTCTTGAACTTCATCGAAGGCACCATCCACGGGGGCGCCGCTTTTGCCGGTTCCGCGAATCGCTATTACCGCTCCGACACGGTTGGCTCCTTCGTCAACGACAACTACAAGCTGCGCAGCAATCTGACGATCACGCTGGGACTGCGCTGGGACTACGACGGGCCCTTGACCGAGAAATACGGACGGCTGACCGGCTTCAACCCGAGCCTGTATTCCTACGATGCCGCCACCGACACCATCACCAATTCGGGGCTGGAAATCGCCAGCAACAACAAAGGATTCGGCACTCCCGGCGCCGGTGACTCGTTGCTGACCAAACACCAGTTTGGATTTGCTCCGCGCGTGGGCTTTGCCTGGACACCCAAGCCGAAGCTCACCGTGCGCGCCGGCTATGGCCTCTACTACGACCGCGGCGAATTCTTCAGCTACCTGTCGCCGCCCGCCGGCTTCGGCTTCAACGGTCCCTTCGGCGTGACGCTGGCCCCGCCGTTTGTCGCGCCTGTCGTGGCCGCCAAGGGCGTGCCTTTCTCAGCTCCATTCGGCACGACAGCGCCGCCCCAACCGGTCGGCAGCGCCGCCGCCTTCCAGGCACTCCTGCCGAACATCGCGCAGACCGAGTGCAGCGCGCCCTTCGGCAATCCGTACTGCAACGGTTGGCCACAGGGCAACGAGTTCGGCCCGTTCCTGTTCGGTGGCTACGACATCCACAACAAGCTGCCTTACACCCAGAACTGGACCTTCGATATTCAATATCAGGCCTCCAACAGTTGGCTTTTTAGCGTCGGCTATGTGGGCAACCGCGGCTTGCACGAAGTCCTGCCGGTGCCCTTTAACCAGCCGCTTATCGCCACGCCGCAACACCCCGTCAACGGTCAGATTTATTCGTACGGCGGCACGTCGCCCAACTTCGGCCTCGATTTGGAGCCGATCTCGACCAACGAGTATTCCGGCAACGCGCCCGTGCGTGTGCCATACGTCGGCTACGACATGAACTCCACCTTGTTTACCGCCATCGGCAACTCGACCTATAATTCGCTGCAACTCCAAGCGCGTAAGCGCCTGTCCAATGGCTTGCAGTTCACAGCCTCCTATACCTGGTCGCATTCGCTCGACGACCAGAGCGGGCTCGGGCTCTTCTTCACGGGCAATAATCCGCAGACGCCCCGAACCAGCTACGGCAACTCAGACTTTGACCAGACGCACGTCTTCACCATCAACTACACCTACGCGATCCCCAACATCACCAACAACAAATCGCTAGGTTACCTGGTGAATGGCTGGATCATCGGCGGCCAGACGGTGGCACAGAGCGGCCAACCCTATAGCATTTACGATTTCTCCGGTTCGGTGGCCAGCCTGTACTTGGGCACCTCGGATTACATCGGCAACCCCATCGTGCCCTTGAAGCCAGGCGTGACCGTCGCGCAGGCGCAACTGCAGGGAACGCTCGGCGTGAACGCGGGTCAGCCAGTCCTGAATGCGAACGATTTCGCGCCGCAGTTTGTCGCGCCGGGCACGAACGGCGTGCCGCCCTGCGACGCCTCTGGTTGCGACTTGTATGAGTCGCTGTACGGGCCATCGGGGCGCAACATCTTCCGCGGTCCATTCCAGGTGCGCTTCGATACGAGCCTGGGCAAGACGTTCACGATTCGGGAGCATTACCAGTTGCGCTTCAACGCGGACGCCTTCAACATCTTCAATCACCCGGACTTCGACGCGCCGAACAACAATGTGGTCTTCTTCCCCAACTTCACCGGACCGCCCTCCTTCCCGCCGACGGGAAGCCTGGGCGTCATCCAGCACACGATCGGCAGCCCGCGCTTCTTGCAGTTGTCACTGCACCTGCTGTTCTAATCGCCTAACCCCGAGTGCCCGCCAGTATGTGGCGCGGGCGCTCCTGCCCGCTGCGGCGAGACTTTTCTCGCCGCGGCGAGCGTTGCTAGCCTATCGGATCGGCTCGTCGAGAAGAACCCCGTCGAGAAGCATCATCTCTTCGTCTGAAAAGCCGGCAAACGCCCGCCGATAAGACTCCAGCACTCGACTGCTTCGTTCGGTGGCGACTCTGGTTCGCAGACCTGCATCAAGCAACTCGGCGATGACGATACTGAGCCGTACTTTGCGGGCCCGGGCGATGCGCGCCGCCGCCGCCAGGGTCCCGCGGGGCAGCGTGACCGTGACACGGTGCTTTGGCGGCTGCGTTTTGGTGTTCATACCCAGATTATGACAGACCTCACCGCCCGAAGATAATCTTCTCCCGCGAGAACAACCGCGCCGCCAGCCACAATAATACCGCCGCCACCACCACGCCTTCAATCGCCGCCAGCACCAGCCCGACCGGCGACGGCGTCTTGCCGCCCAAGATGTCCGTGCCGATCGAATATTGCGCCAACACCGGGATCGTCTGCATCCACGGCTGATTGCTCAGCGAATACAGCTCGGACACGACGCCGGGGATTACGACCATGGCAATCAGAATCGCCGCATAGCTCTGCGCCTCCTTGTACGACTTGGCGAAGCAGGAAAGATACACCTGCGCGGCCGGCGCCATCAAGGCCAGCGGCGCCACGGTCAGGATCAGCAGACAGATCTTGTCCAAGCCCAGATGAGAGCGCACTCCCAACTCCTCGAGCGGCAACCGGGACATGACCTGCGCGATGATCAGCAGCGTGAGAACCATGCCGCCGAACGCCGCCAGCGCCGCCGCAGCCCACTTGCCGGCGATGAGCTGCCAGCGCGGCACCGGATTCAACAGCAGCGGCTCCAACGATCCGCGCTCCCGCTCGCCGGCCGTCGAATCCGTGGAGATCTGCATGCCCGCCGTCAGCACTGCCATCGTCAGAAACATCAGTACGACATTCAGCAGCGTGGCGGCGCGCTGCTGCGAGTTCGCCACATCCACTTCCTCCACCTTGAGCGGACTCGCCACCTGCGGACTCACCCCACGCACGATCAGCCGCATGCCGCCCATCTCCGCGTTGAAGCGCGTCAGCAGCAACGTCAGGCGCCGCACTTTGGGCTCGACCGAGTGGTGCGTGGAATCGGAGAACACCTGCACGGGAGCGGGCTTCGATTCGCCAAAATCCTCGCCGAACTCCTTCTTGATCACCAGCACCATGTCGGCTTTGCCATCGCGCACGGCAGCCTCCGGATCGGCTGGCCCCGGTGCGATCTCCACGCCGCTCTGCTGCGCCAGCCAGTTCACCAACACCGGGGCGTACTCGCTGCCCAACACCGGCAGCCGGATCTCCTGCGCGGCTTTGTTCTGCGTCGCGAGCTGGCTGAACATGAAGGAGATTAGCAAGGGTCCGAACAGCGCGCTGAACAGGATCGTATAAATCGAACGGCGGTCGCGGAAACCGTCCATCAACTCTTTCCGCGCTACCACTGCGATCGGCGACAGGTTCATGCGATCTCTCCGTTAGCGGCTGCGCCCTGCGGTCCCGCCAGGCTGACGAAAGCATCTTCAAGCGACCCCATGCCGGTGATCGCCAGCAGCTCATCAGCGGTGCCCTTCGCCACTATGCGACCCGCAGCCATCACCACAATGCGATCGCAGAGGGCGGAAACCTCCTGCATCACATGGCTCGAAAACAACACGCAGCGCCCTTCGGCTTTCAAGCGGCGGATCACTTCGCGCACCGCGCGCGTACTCATCACATCCAAGCCGTTGGTTGGCTCATCCAACAGGATGTTCTGCGGATTGTGTACCAGCGCGCGGGCCAGCGCGACCTTGGTGCGCTCGCCGTGCGAGAAGCCCGCCACGCGCCGCCCCGCCACGCCCTTCAGATCCAGCAGGTCGATCCACTTCTCGATGCTGTTCTCCAATTCCGCGCCGCGCAGTCCGTGCAGATTGCCGAAGTACCGTATGTGCTCGCGGGGCGTGAGCCGCCCGTACAAGCCGGATTGATCCGGCAACACGCCGATGCGCGCCTGCACCGCCTGCGGATCGGCGGTGATGTCCTGGCCGTCGACCGTGATGGCGCCGCCATCCGGCTTCATCAGGCCGTAGATCATGCGCAGCGACGTGGTCTTGCCCGCGCCGTTGGGACCGAGCAGGCCGGTCACCGCGCCGTCCGCCGCCGTGAATGAGGCGCCGTCCACCGCGGCGACGTTGCCAAAGCGCTTCTGCAAATTTTCCGCGCAGATCATTTCGCGGCCCCTCCCATCGGGTCCGGGCCGGATGGTCCCAGGAAGAACGGAGGGCGCTTCAAATGTTGCACGCATGATGGGTCCAGCGTCGATGCGTTGCCGTCATTCAGGAACTGCGCCATCAGCTTCATCACGCATCCGGACACCACGGTGCCGTGCCCCGTGGCCGGCACGATGATGTGCCGCGAGTTCGTCCACTGCGCCGCCACTTCCTGCCCCCACGATGGCGGTGTGACCGGATCGAGTTGGCCCGATAGAATCAGCGCCGGGACAGTCGAGGGCGGAATCGTGTAGTAGGCCGGATCCATCTTCGCGCGCGGCCAGAATTCGCAGGGTGCCAATCGCAGCTTCGCCATCTCGTCACCGAGAAACGTGTGTGCCGTTTCGGTCTCGACCGCGCTCGGTGGGATGCGCGGCGCATCTTCGGTGCACACCACTGAAAAATGCATCCCGATCGCCATGTTGGCCGACAATTGATCTGCGCCTGTGCGAATTGCCAGAAAGCCGGCATAATTGCCCTTCTCCGCTTCCTCAATCAGCAGCGGAAGCATGGCTGCGGTTTCCGGCGAATAAAGCGACGCGAACATTATGCCGGTCAGCGTGAGGCGCTTGACGTCTATATCTTTCGGCAGGCCGGTCCGCGGGTCCGTGAAATGCACTTTTTGTGGATGCGCGCTCAAGCTGGCGAGCAGTCTCTCCAACCGCTCGCGCAGATTCGGAAATCGCTTATTGCAGCCGGCATCTTTCTCGCAATCCTGCAGCAACAGATCGAGCGCGCGCTGGCTGTCGCGCGCCATGTACAGCGGCAGGCGCATGTCGGGCGGCGCCACGCCGTCGATGACCACCGCCCGCGTGTGATCGGCGTGCCGGCGGACATACTCAATCGCCGCGCGCGTGCCGTACGACCCGCCGTACAGGTCGATCTTCGAGTAGCCGAGATACTGGCGAACCTCATCCAGATCGTCCATCGCGATGTCGGTCGTATATTGGGTAACGTCGGCTTTGTCTTTGTAGGAATCGAGGCAACCGTGCAGCCGGCTGACAATGGTGGCCACCGCATCATCATCGTCATCTGCGCCCTTCGGCGGTTTGCAGTCGAGCGGATTTGATTTGCCCGTGCCGCGCTGATCGACAAATACCAAATCCCGCGCGGTCTCGATCGGCCGAAAGATCTCTTGCACCTGACCGGCTAGCTCAACCGCGCCCTGCCCCGGCCCGCCCGCCAGGATGAATACCGGATCGGGCGCGGAGTCCTGCTTCAGCGCAGGCAGAATCAGAATCTTCAGCGCAATCTTCCGGCCCGTGCGCGTCTGCCGGTTTTCCCACACTTCGTATGAGCCACAATAGCCGTCTGTCGGGCCTTCGGCCGCCTTGCACGGCTTAAGCCGGTCGAGCACCGAAGTCTCGCGCATGCCGGAGCACGATGTCAGCAGCAGCGCGGAAAATAGCAGCAGAGTGACCTTCATAATTCCGCCGTGGCGCGAAACGCCGGCGCCTTACGATGCCGCGTAGCCTGCTCGTACGCATACGCCAACTTAATCAGCAGCGGTTCGGTTTTCGCCGCGCCGAAGAACGAGATGCCCACCGGCATGCCCCATGCGAACCCCGCCGGCACGTTGATATTCGGATACCCTGCCACGGCCGCGGGAGTCGAACTGCCGCCCGCGATGTGATCGCCATTGATCAGATCCGTGCACCAGCCCGGCCCAGCCGTCGGCGCGACCAGCGCGTCCAGCCGCAGCTTGCGCATTACCGCGTCGATGCCCTGGTCGCGCGACAGCTTGTGATCCTTCTTCAGCGCATCCAAATATTCCTTGCTGGTCAGCGGACCCTTGGCCTGCGCCTTGATCATGAGGTCCTGGCCGAAATACGGCATCTCCTTGTCGCGGTGCTTTTCGTTGAAGTCGATCACGTCCTGCATCGAATGCACCTGCGCCCGCGGCCCCAGCGCGCCAAGATACGCGTTCAAGTCCGTCTTGAATTCGTAAAGCAGCACTTGCAATTCGGCGTCGTCGAACTCGCCCGCCGTCGGAATATCGGCTGGGTCCACGATCTCGGCGCCCTGCCCCTTCATGTCGCGCAGCGCCGCTTCGATCAACTCGTCCGTCTTCTCCTGGAAGCCGAAGAACTTCTTGCGCGCCACGCCGATGCGCGCGCCGCGCAGGCCGCTGGCGTCGAGCGAACGCGTGTAGTCCGTGCCAGTCAGCGCGCCGAGCAGTATCGCCGCATCGGTGACGGTGCGCGCCATCGGCCCGGCCGTATCCTGGCTGTGTGAAATGGGAATGATCCCCGTCGTGGGCACCAGGCCGAGCGTCGGCTTGATCCCCACGATGCCGTTCGTAGACGAAGGACACACGATCGAGCCATCCGTCTCCGTGCCAATCGCCACCGCGCACAGATTCGCCGACACCGCCGCGCCTGAGCCGGAACTGGAGCCGCACGGATTGCGGTCGAGTGCGTAGGGATTGCGCGTCTGCCCGCCGCGCCCGCTCCAGCCGCTGGTGGAATGGCTCGAGCGGAAGTTCGCCCATTCGCTAAGATTCGTTTTCCCCAGCAGCACCGCGCCCGCCGCGCGCAGCTTCTCCGCTACCGCTGCATCGCGTTGCGCGATCGAGCCCTCGAGCGCCAACGAGCCGGCCGTAGTCATCATGCGGTCGGCAGTGTCGATGTTGTCCTTAATCAGAATCGGAATGCCGTGCAAAGGCCCGCGCACGCCTTTGGACTTGCGCTCCGCATCGAGCGCCGCCGCGATCGACATGGCATCGGTATTGATCTCGATCACCGCGTTCAGCGCCGGCCCGTGCTTGTCGATCGCTTCGATGCGCTCCAGGTATCGCTGCGTGAGCGATTGCGCCGTCAGGCTGCCTTCTCCCATGCGCTTCAGCAGATCCGTCAGGCTGGCTTCTTCGATCTCGAAGGACGGCGGCGCGGCCCATGCCGTGGCGGCCGCACCCAAGGCGGCGTACAGAAATTCGCGGCGTTGCATGTCTCCTCGTGGCGCAGGCACTCTTGCCTGCTGCGCCGGCACTCTTGCCGGCGCGACTAATCCGTGATCTCGATCTGCGGCCCTTGCTGCTGCCCGACTTCTTCCAGCCGGCGCACGGTCTTGCGCGCCAAGTCCAGGAAGCCTTCGAATTCCTTGCCCGCCGCTTCCTTCAGCGCGATGGGACTACCCGTATCGCCCCCTTTGCGCACCTCCGGATTGAGCGGCAGTTCGCCCAGGAAGTGCACCTGCATCTGCTCCGCCGTGCGCTTGCCGCCGCCGCGACTGAATACATCGATGCGCTCCTGGCAATGCGGGCAAACCAGGTAGCTCATATTCTCCACGATCCCCAGAAGCGGCACCCGCACCTGATAGAACATGTGCACCGCCTTGCGCGCGTCTTCGAGCGAAACTTCCGAAGGCGTGGTCACCACGATAGCGCCCGTGATCGGCGCGGTCTGGATCAGCGTGAGCTGCACGTCGCCTGTGCCCGGCGGCAAATCGATCACCAGGTAGTCCAGCGATCCCCAATCCACGCCGCGCAAAAACTGCTGAATCACGCTGTGCAGCATCGGCCCGCGCCACACCAACGGCTTGTCACCGGGATTGAGGAACCCCATTGACATCAGCTTCACGCCGTATTGCTCGAGCGGCTGTATGCGCTCGCCATACGCCATCGGCGTGCGATTGATGCCCATCATCAGCGGGACGTTGGGTCCGTAGACGTCCGCGTCCATGAGTCCGGTGGGATAGCCCAGCTTGGCCAACCCGACCGCCAGGTTCACTGCCACCGTGGTCTTACCGACGCCGCCTTTCCCTGAGCCGACGGCAATCAGGTTCTTCACTCCGGGAATGGGCATCTTGGGTGGCGGGTTGGGACTCATCGAGACTATGGTAGCGCACGCTCCACCGTTGTTACGCTGATGTTCTGTGCTTCGTGAATTGTTTCCGCTCTTGGCAGCGCTCACCGTGGCGGCCGTAGTGTACGCCGTGCGCGAGCAGCGCCGCCGCCGCAGGCGCATCGCACCGCCCCGCCCGGGCATCACCATGCGCGAGATTTCGAACTCGCCCGCACTGCTCGAAATCGAGCGCCGTTGCCTGGCTGCCGCCGATGCGCACGCCGCCTTTCGCCGCGCCGCGCTCGAAAATGCCGTCGCCGCGCTCTACATGGAGACCATCGCGGAATTCGGCGTCGCGAACACCGCCGAACTGCTGCGCGCTTATACCGAAAACTGGACAGCGCTGCGCGAATATCTGCGCCTCAAGTACGACGACGCCATCCCAGACGATTGGTTCGACCACTTCATGCGCCTCGCGCGGCCCTACATCCGCGAGAAAGTGCGGCTGACGCGCGAGTTCGCCCTGCACCTGGATGAGGGCGCCGAGCGCTTCGCGCGCATCTACGACGATCTGCTGCGGGACTTGCTGAAACAGGCTCTGGCCGCGCCTCAGAAGAAGACTTTCGTACCGCCCGATATTTCCCACTCTTGAAGCGCGGCGTTGGTGCGTTCGAATTCCTCGGACAGCCGGCCATTGACATGCGCGTAGCCGCCCACCACCCGCCGGGCCCATCGCACGTACTCAAGCTTGCGCTCGAAGTTCCAGTTCGCAGGAGGGCTGTGCATGATGCTGCGCAGGTTGGCGATCTTGTCCGCCGTGCTCAACGCCTGTGCGCGCGCCGATTTCTTGGGCGCATTTTCAATCTGCAAGGCTTTGCGCCGCTCCTTGGGCAGCGTCTTGTCATCCGAGACTTCCGCCACCAGCGTAGCCACATCCTCGCCGAAGCGCGCCGCGATTTCCGCGCGCGTGGCGCCGGTGTCCTCGATCGTGTCATGCAGTAGCGCGGCGACGATCAGGTTAGTATCCAGCTCATCAGCGGTGCGCGAGACCAGTTCGGCCACTTCCATCAGGTGATTCACATACGGCTCGCCCATGCTGCTCTTGCGCCGCTGCATGGAGTGCTTCTCCGCCGCGAAGCGCGCCGCCGCCAGGATCTGCCGCACCGCATCCAAACATTCAGGCATACTCTATTGTAAAAAGTCCGCGACCGGCCGGGCCGGACCGGCTGGGCTACAATTCAAGTAAGGAAGGTACGCATGGTGGAAACGCAAGACCCCAAGCAATGCATCCTGGATGCCGCTGGATTTGCCTATAACTATCACAAGCGCGTCTACTACAGCCGCGCGAGCAAGAAGATCTTCAGCGTCCAGTTCATCGATGACCACGACGTCGCAACGCTAGAGAGTAAGATCCGCGAGGACACGCGCGAAAACGGATGGAAATACTATTTCAATAGCGGAGAACCTCCCGACAACGTGAAGCGTCAGGTCGAGGCCGTCCTTGGCTGATATCGAGCGTGCCATCGCGGATACCGCGGCTCGCTCGCGGCTTACCCCTCGCTCTAGTTTAGGTACCATGAAGTAAGAGGTTCCCGATGAATCGCGAAGCGCTGCATGACTTGGTTGATCGCCTCCCCGAGCCTGAAGTCGTCGCCGCACAACGCTACCTGGAGTACCTAAACGCTAGCCCGGTCTATCGCGCGGCGTTGTCAGCGCCAAAGGACGACGAGCCCGTTACAGAGGGTGACGTGCTAGCCATCGAGAAAGCGCTTGACGACGTACAAGCTGGTAGAACCGTTCCGCATGATGAGATATTGCACGAATTCGGCCTAAAATGAAGTTCATCTGGCCCGAGTCGGCCCGCGCCGAATTGCGTGCCATCGATCGAGAGACCGCGATTCGAATCCTGCATGCCCTGACCCGATACGGACAAACAGGTGAAGGCAATCTGAAAACGCTGAGCGGCCGATGGGAGGGATGTTGCCGGCTTCGAGTCGGAGATTATCGGGTGGTGTTCGCGCCATCGCCGGAGCACATTACAATCCTGCGGGTACGCCACCGTGGAGACGTCTACCGGTGATCCACAAGGCCTGCTTAACCTCGTGCTGGCTTCGACGCTCCAGCCTCGCTAAACTGGTTCTTTAGCGCCCCTTTCAGACTTTTTCCCCCTGTGGGGCGTCATTTCACAAGGAGCCGGAGATTTGATCCTTCGGGCGGTCGAGGATGCCGACCTGATTCGTAAGGCGCGCCGGGGAGATGTAGAGGCCTATAACCTGCTCATTTCCCGATGGGAGAGGCGCGTCTACAATTACCTGTTGCGCATCGTCGCCAACCGCGAGGATGCCCTGGATCTGAGTCAGGACGTTTTCTTGAAGGCATATCAGAATCTGCGCAAGCTCGAAGACCCGGCGCGGTTCGCCCCGTGGCTGTATCGCATCGCCCACAACGAGGCCTATTCGCTCTTCCGCAAGCGGCGGCCCGAAGGCGAGGCCGGGGAACTCGAACCGGAAGCGCTCGAATCCGAAACCGGATTGGGCGGCAACGCCGTCTTCCCGATCGAGCTGACGCTGGCCGTGTCCAGCGCGCTGGCCCGCCTCACGGCCGATCAGCGCGAAACCGTGATTCTGAAAATCTATCAAGGCTTCAAGTTCGAAGAAATTGCCGAGATCGTCGCGGCGCCGGTTTCCACCGTGAAATCGCGGCTGTACACCGCGCTCGAAGTGCTCAAAGCCGAACTGGCTCCCGTGAAAGCACGAGGTGTGTCATGAATTGCTCGCCATTCGACCTGCGGGATTATTACTTCAAAGAACTCGCAGAAAACGAGCGCAGGCAGACGGAAGTCCACGTCAAGATCTGCGCTCACTGCCGCGAAGAGCTGGAACGTCTCCGCGGCACGGAATCCGCTCTGCTCTCGTTGCCCGATGAAGAAATCCCGCAGCGCATCGGTTTCGTTTCCGACCCCATATTCGAGCCCTCCGCCGCCCGCCGCTGGTGGGCCGCATTTTGGAGCTCGAGCGCACGGCTGGGTTTCGCTTCCGCCGCCATGTTGTCCGTCGCCCTGGTAGTGTTCGCTTTAACGCGCCCTGTTCCGCAAATCAGCGCGCCGGCTCCCGCAACCGGCATGCTGTCCGAACGGACCGCGCTCGAAGCGGACTTCAATCGCCGCCTCAACGACGCCGTCCAAAAAGCCGTCGCCGAGAGCGAAACGCGCCAGGCGCGGCAAACACAGGAACTGCTGGCCGCCGTCGAAAAGCGCGATGAGTTGGAGCGCCAGGCCGTGTTCGTGCGCGTGAAAGAATATCTGGACATCGAAAAGAAGCGCATGAACAAAATGATCCTGGCCAGCAATGATTACGGAGCCCAGCGATGACCTCGCTGGCCGTAATCGTGGGCCTGCTATTCGCCGGGCACCAGCCGGCGCAGCAACAGCGCACGTCTCGCGGTGCGCTCGCCGGCATCGAATCGAACTTCGATCAGCGTTTCGAAAAATTCAACATCGCCGATCCATTCGACCTGCTGGGCAACACGCGCGGCGTTTATCTGCCGGGCTACGGCGTGGTCTTCAGCGCGGAATTGAACCTGGTCGTCACCGCCAACCCAAGCCCGTTTCGCGCACCATTCACCAAGCAGGATATCGCGCGACTGCATGCCCACAAGCTGGAGCGCGTGCCGCAGCTCAAGCAAATCATGCGCGAGATGCTGATCACCGCGGCCACTTCCCTCGATAATGTGGCGCCTAACGAACAAATCGTCCTGGCCGTCTCGCTATTCCATTTCTCGTGGGAAGATGCCAGCGGCCTGCCGGGCCAAATTGTGGTGCAGGCGCAGCGCCAGCAGTTGCTGAACGGCGCCACGCGCGAGTCAGCCATCCGCACCGAAGAATATTGACCGCTACCGAGGTGTCGTCGTGGCGCACGCCCGTGGCGTGCCGGGTCGCGACTCTTCGCGACCCTTGCTGCCGCAGCCCCAACCGTTGCCAGGAGTGCGTGCGCCCACAGCCAGCGTTGTGGCATTGACACCGTCCATATAAATGCCGTTGCACAGTTCATGCCCCCGCGACTTAAGCGCTGCGGTCATATGTTCCCGATCCATTTCTTCCAACGTGCCCGCTCTGTTTTAGAACGTCAAGGCCATGGCAAACAGGACCCCAACGTCGGCCTAGTACCCGCCCGAGTCGTCTTTACAAACATTTACAGTGCGTGGCGCCAGCGTGGTTCATACTGTAGGCATGTCACTTCTTCGATTTGCGCCCGCGGGCCTGATATCGCTCGCGTGCATTTTGTTGCCGGTCAACGCCCAGACGGTCACCGAAACCGTGCTGCACAACTTCCGAACGCCGCCGAGAGGCGCGTTCCCTTTGGCGGTTCTGGCGCGCGACTCGGCGGGTAATCTGTATGGGACCGCAAGCGGGGGCGGGTCGGGTGGTCAAGGAACCGTCTACAAGGTGAGCCCGGCGGGTGTTCAGACGGTGCTGTACAATTTCACGGGCGGCACGGCTGGTGGTAACCCTCAATCCGGCGTCATTTTCGACCCGGCGGGCAACCTCTACGGCACGACTTACGCGGGCGGCTCGGCTGGCCTTGGCGTGGTGTACAAGGTAGACCCGTCCGGAAAAGAGACGGTGCTCTATAGTTTCAAGGGGGGGACCGACGGTGCGGATCCTTATGCTGGTGTAACTGCGATTCAGCGGGGAGTCTGTACGGCACCACAATTAGCGGCGGCGCGTGCTGTGGCACCGTGTACAAGGTCGATGAGGCTGGCAATGAGACAGTCCTCCACAGCTTCGGCACCGGCCTAGTCGACGGCGGGCTTCCGTACGCGGGTGTGATCCTGGACTCGTCAGGCAACCTATACGGCACAACGGTCGGCGGCGGTGCAAGCGGGTGCGGCGTGGTGTACAAGCTGCATACTTCAGGCGAGGAAGCCGTCCTGTACAGCTTCCAATGCGGCGCCGACGGCATGAGCCCCTATGGCGGGCTTGTCCAGGACGCGGCTGGGAATCTGTATGGGACAACCGTGACTGGCGGCACGTATGAGTCCGGGACGGTATACAAGGTAGACACAGCCGAAAATGAGACAGTACTCTACAGCTTCACCGGCGGAGCGGACGGATCCCTCCCTCAATCGACGCCGGTCCTTGACACGGAAGGGAACCTTTACGGCACCACATATCATGGTGGCGCGAATCAAAACGGCGTCGTCTTCAAAGTTGACACATCCAACGTGGAAACCGTGCTCTACGCCTTCTTGGGGGGAACGAATGGATCGCTGCCGGAGGCGGGCGTCACAATGGATTCAGCCGGAAACGTCTACGGGACGACGGAGGCGGGCGGATCCGCCGGTGTGGGAACCGTATACGAAGTGAGCGCCGCCGGAAAGCAGAAGGTGCTGTATAGGTTCCCCTCGCAGGGCGACGGCGTCGAACCCCCCAGTGGAGTCATTCGTGACTCGGCTGGGAATTTGTACGGCACAACGTCAGCCGGTGGCGCCGCGAATGCGGGGACGGTATACCAGATCAGCCCCTCGGGCAAAGAGACGGTGCTGTACAGCTTCGCGGGCGGAGCCGATGGTGCCAATCCTCAATCGGGTGTGGTTCGCGATTCCGCGGGCAACCTTTATGGAACCACCGCGAACGGTGGCGCAAGCGGTCTCGGAACCGTCTACAAAGTAGCCTCCAGCGGCAATCACACTGTTCTGCACAGCTTTGAGGGTTCCGATGGCGAGCTGCCGTTCGCGGGCGTCACCCTCGACTCAGCCGGTAACCTGTACGGCACTACCCTCAGCGGCGGCCCCAGCAGTGGGGGCGGGGTTGTCTACAAGCTGGATCCAACGGGACAGCTGACGGTCCTATACAACTTCGGAGAGACGGGGGGATCTAGCCCGTTTGCGGGCGTCATCCGGGACTCGGCCGGTAACCTCTATGGCACGGCCGCCACCGGTGATGGCGCGTACGGGACCGGGGTTGTCTACATGCTGAGTCCTACCGGCCAGTACACCGTGCTCTATGATTTCACCCTCGGCGCC
>Ga0073928_10005842_pt1 | contig 16956 bp, 16 predicted proteins | sample PaiPotPPA55metaG_FD_76969 | JGI IMG/M metagenome (GOLD analysis project Ga0073928, IMG submission 76969) | Iron sulfur acid spring bacterial and archeal communities from Banff, Canada, to study Microbial Dark Matter (Phase II) - Paint Pots PPA... ... | reverse complement strand
GTGGCGCAGCCGACCATGGCGACGACGAGCATCGCGGTCGGGGCATGAGTGAAGAGAACATGCGAGCGGGCGACGACGTAGACGCCGGCGGTGACCATTGTCGCAGCGTGGATCAATGCGCTAACCGGCGTGGGGCCTTCCATGGCGTCTGGCAGCCAGACATAAAGGGGAAGCTGCGCGGATTTGCCGCACGCGCCCATGAAGAGCAGCAGGCAGGCGATGGTGATGGTGCCGAGCTGGCCCATCGGATCGGCGGGCAGCGTCGCCGCTTTGCTGAACAGCGGAACGAAATCGAGAGTGCCGAACGCTTTGAAGAGCAAAAACATGCCGAGCATGAAACCGAAGTCGCCGATACGGTTGACGATGAAAGCTTTTTTCCCCGCATCGGACGCGGATTTGCGCAGGAAATAGAAACCGATCAGCAGGTAGCTGGAGAGGCCCACGCCTTCCCAACCGACGAAGAGCAGCACGTAATTCGCGGCGAGGACCAGGATGAGCATGAAGAACATGAACAGATTGAGATAGGAGAAGAAGCGGTAGTAGCCGCCCTCGTGGGCCATGTAGCCGGTGGAATAGATGTGGATGAGCCAGCCGACGCCGGTGACGACCAGCAGCATAACCACGGTGAGGTGATCGATCTGCAGGTCGAAGCCGGCGCGGAAATCGCCGGCGATAATCCAGGTGAAGTATTGCTGAACCCAGGGAATATTCTCTGGCGCCAGGTGCGTAAATTCGCGGACGGCTTCAAGCGCGGCAAGGAAAGACAAACCGGTAGACCCGACCGCTACGGTATTGATGACTTTGTTCGGCCACTTGCTGCCGAAAAGGCCGTTGATCGCCGAGCCGAGCAGCGGCAGCGCGGGAATGATCCAGAGATAGTTCAGTATGGGCATCAGAGTTTGAGCAAGTTGACGTCTTCGACGTTGAGCGTTTTGCGATTGCGCGTGATCATGATGATGATGCCGAGGCCGACGGCGGCTTCCGCCGCGGCGACCACGATCACGAACAGGACGAATACCTGGCCGTCGAGCCTATGCCAGACCTGGCTGAAGGCGACGAAAGCGAGATTGACGGCGTTGAGCATCAGCTCGATGGACATGAAAATGGTGATGATGTTGCGCTTGAATATAAAGGCGATGACACCGAGTCCGAACAGGACCGCGCTGAGAATCACGTAATAGTGCGTGGGGACCATTTCAGCTTTCACTCCGCGGGGCAGCGAGCACAATGGCGCCCAGAATGGCGACCAGAATCAGGAAGGAAGTGAGCTCGAAGGGGTAGACGAAATCCTGGAAGAGCAGATTGGCGAGCGCTTTGGTGGGCGCGGGTAGGCCGGTTTGCGTGGCGGCTTGGACGGCGTCTTCTGAGCGGGCGACGGCGGCGGCTAACAACCCAGTCAATGCGACGGCGAGCGGGATGCCTGCGAAGCCCGCGAGTTTGGACACGTTGGTGCGTTCTTCGGCTCCGGCATTGAGAAGCATGATGACGAAGACGAAAAGCACCATGATGGCGCCGCCGTAAACGATGATCTGCACGGCCGCGACGAATTCGGCGCCCATCAAAAGGTACAGCCCGGCGAGCGCGACCATGACCACGATGAGTGAAAGCGCGCTGTGGATCGGGTGACGCTGCAGGATCAGGCTAATTGCACCAATCACGCACATGGCCGCCAGCACGAAGAAAATAATTACCGGCGCGCTCATCAGCGGTTGCTCCAGAGGAGAGCAGTGGCGGTGATGACGACGTTGGCCAGCGACACGGGCAGAAGCAGCTTCCAGCCGAAGGACATGAGCTGGTCATAGCGGAAGCGGGGCAGCGTGCCACGCATCCAGACATAGATAAAAAGAAAAATGAAAATTTTCGAGAGCAGCCAGAATGGGCCCTGGGCGAATTCGTTGACCGCGGGAAACGCGATGAAGAGGACACCGAGCGCGGTGATTACCGTGCCGACGCCGGGCAAAATCAGCTTTCCGAAAATGGTCTCGTAGCGCAGGCCGTCCCAGATCACCCACAGCCCGAATGGAATCAGCAGCAATGATGGAACATAGTGAGTGAACGTCCAGCTTGCGGGGAACGGGGAGAGCCAGCCGCCGAAGAAAAGAATCGAGCACAGGCAGGAGACGGTGATCATACTGGTGTACTCGGCGATGAAGAACATCGCGAACTTGAAGCTGGCGTATTCGGTGTGAAAGCCGGCTACGAGTTCGGATTCCGCCTCGGGAAGATCGAAAGGGACGCGATTGGTTTCCGCGACGGCTGCGACAAAGAAGCAAAGGAAGCCGAGGATTTGCGGGAAAGGTCCGGCGAAAATATTCCAGCGGAAAATGCCGCCTAAACCGAGAAGGCCGTGGCCGTTGGCTTGACCATCGATAATTTCGCGCAGACTGAATGTGCCGGCCATGAGCAGCACGCCGACTACGGACATCGTTAGTGCGAGCTCGTAGCTGACCATTTGCGCGGAGCTGCGCAATCCGCCGAGCAGCGGATACTTGCTGTTGGACGACCAGCCGGCGAGCGCGACGCCGTACACGCCGAGCGCGGTAATCGCGAAAAGCGCGAGAATCCCGATGTTGAGGTCGGTAATGCCTAGATAAATGTCATGCCCCTTGAAGTGAATGGGATTCGGGCCGAAGGGAATGACGGCGATGGACGTAAGCGCGAGCGCCAGGGCCAGAAGCGGCGCGAGATAGTAGACGAATTTATCGACGCCGGCTGGAGTGGGATCTTCCTTGAAAAGAAACTTCAGGCCGTCGGCCATCGGCTGCAGCAAACCGTGCGGGCCGACGCGATGCGGTCCCCAGCGCGACTGAATGTGCGCGACGACCTTGCGCTCGAACCAAGTGAGATAGGCGTTGACGGTCAGCACCACGAAAAGCAGGATGGCGATCTTGACGAGCGAGATGAGGAATTCCGCGTGCTGGGCGGCCTGCTGGGTGAGGAAGTCGGTCACGATTTGGCTTCGTCCTCCTGCAGCGATTCCATCATGGTGCAGAAGCGGGTCAGCGTGCCGGTGGTGAAAAGCGTGTCGTGCGCGGAGCGAATCAGTCCGGCGGGCACATCATACGGCGGGTGTCCGTTTCTGGCGACGTGCACATGCGTGGGCTCGGCGCTGCCAGTGAGCAGCGGAGTGGCGTCCACGTTGTAGCCCGGGACTGCTTTGCGAATCTCCTCGAAGACGGCGGCAGGGGTCTTGTAATGAAACGCTTTGCCGAGGCCCACGCGTTCGAGTTGATGCGAGAGGATGCGCAGAAGATCGAAATCAGTGCGCGTGCCCATCACTTCTGCGCCTTTGCGTAGTAGCTGAATTTCGCCGGACGTGTTCGTCACCGTGCCATCTTTTTCGTACGCGGAGGCTGCAGGGAAGACCACGTCAGCGACTTTGGCCGTGTCGGTCAAAAACATTTCCTGCACGACAAGAAATTCGAGCTTGCCGCGACCCTGGGCGGGCGTGCCGAAATGCGCGAACGGATTCGCGCCCATCACGTACAAGGCTTTGAGCTTGCCGGCTTGCGCCGCTTCCACGATTTGTGGTGTGGCTAGGCCGGGCTTAGACGAAATTACCGAGCCCCAGACTTTGTCGAAAGCTTCGCGATTAGCTGCGCTGTCCAGATGCGCGTATCCGGGCAGCCGGTCGGGCAGCACGCCCATATCGGCTGCGCCGCGCGAATTGGCGTAGTCGCCGAGCGCTATGTAACGCGTTCTGCCGGGCAGCTTTGAGCCGAAGGCGACGAGCTGCGCGATGGCCGCGCCGGAAACTTCCGCGCCGAAGACGATGGCCACATCGGATTCCGCTTCGAGGCTGGCTTTGAGTTGCACGAGCTGCTCGACGACCGATGGTGCGAGTTGGCCTTCTTCGTGCGCGAGATAGCGTAGCGCCGCGGGTATCTGGCGCTCGCCCGTATTGGCGAAAACCGTCGCCTGGCGATGCAGCTTAATCTCATGCTCGTGCAGGATGAACAGCTTCGTACCGAAATGCCGTATGCCGCTGCGAATCTGCCAAGCCGCAAGCGGATTCTGGTTCGTGGGATCGTTTCCGACGAGCAAAACCGCCTTCGAGTGGTAAAGCTGATCCATGGTTAGCAGGGAATCGGCGGCATTTTCACCGAGCGCGGTGATGAGCCCGGTGTAGTCGATCGTGCGATGGTGATCGACGTTGTTGGTGCCGAACGTGGCGCGGGCGAGGCGCTGGAACAGATAATTCTCTTCATTGGAGGTGCGATTCGAGCCGATGAACCCAATCGAATCGGCACCGTTCTTCGCGTGAATCTCTTTTAGCTTGGTTGCAACGGTTTGAGCGGCTTCTTCCCAGGAAACCGGGAAAAGTTTATCGCCCTTGCGCACCATCGGTTGGCGGATGCGCTCTTTATGCTGCGTGAAATCGAAGCCGAAGCGTCCTTTTACGCAGAGAAAATCCTTGTTGATGCCGGAAAGGTCGCGATTGTTCGCGCGCATGATTTCATGATTGCGCACGCTGAGCGTGACCTTGCAGCCATTGGAGCAGTGCGCGCACGTCGTGGGGACGTATTCCATTTCCCACGGACGCGTTTTATATCGATATGTGCCGCTGGTGAGCGCGCCGACGGGGCAAATATCGATGCACATTCCGCACTCTTCGCACTCGAGGTGATCTTCGCGATTCGGAATGATCACGCTGTTGGCGCCGCGCATTCCGACGCCGAGCGCCTTGACGTCCATGCCTTCATCGCAAACGCGCACACAGCGGAAGCAGAGAATGCAGCGCGGGGCGTCGTAATAAACAAGCTCCGACCATTTTTCTTCGGGCCGGTGAATTTTTTCTTCGACGAAGCGGCTGGTATCCGCGCCGTAGCGGAAGACCATGTCTTGCAGCTCGCATTCGCCGCCCTTGTCGCAAACGGGGCAGTCGAGCGGGTGATTGGTCAGCAGGAATTCCAGCATGTACTTGCGTGCATTGCGCACCTGATCGGTGTTGGTGCGCACGACCATGCCTTCGGTGGCGACTACGGTGCACGCGGTCTGCAATTTCGGGAATTTCTCGATTTCGACCAGGCACATGCGGCAGGCGGCCTGCAACGAAAGCCCGGGGTAGTAACAGAACGACGGAACTTCGGTGCCAATGCGCCGCGTGGCCTCGATCAGCAGAGTTCCCGGTGGAACTTGCACGTCGCGGTCGTTAATCTTCAGCGAAATCAGTTTTTGCTCGGTTGTTGTTTCGGCCATTATTTCCTACCGCGAGCCGACCAGCGCTTCGGCGGATTTATACGGGCAGCGCCCGCTCAAATGTTGCTCAAACTCGTTGCGCCACTTTTGCACGATGCTGATGGTGGGCAGCGCCGCGGCGTCGCCAAGCGGGCAGAATGTACGGCCCAGCATATTTTTGGCGAGTTCGCCGACGAGGTCGATATCTTCCGGGCGCCCATAGCCCGCGTGGAAGCGGTCGAGCATCTTGCGCAGCCAAGTTGTCCCTTCACGGCAGGGTATGCACCAGCCGCAGGATTCGTGCGCGTAGAAATGCATGATGCGACGCGCCATGTCCACCATGCAGGTGTCTTCGTCCATGACCACCATGCCGCCGGACCCAAGCATGGAGCCCGCCTTCGCGACGGAATCGTAATCCATCGGCAAGTCGATTTCGCTAGCGCTGAGTAGCGGGCAGGAGCTGCCGCCGGGAATCACCGCTTTGAGTTTCTTGCCGTTCGGAATTCCGCCGGCCGTCTCGTAGATGAACTTCTTCATGTTCATCCCTAGCGGAACTTCGTAAATGCCGGGCTTATTGACGTGGCCGGCGACGCAGAGCAAGCGCGTGCCGCCATTTTTCGGAGTGCCGCGGCTGGCGTATTTTTCGCCGCCTTCCAGAATGATCGCCGGCACAGTGCTGAGCGTCTCGACGTTATTGATAATGGTCGGGCAGCCGTACAGTCCCACGACAGCAGGGAAGGGCGGCTTGATGCGCGGATAGCCGCGCTTGCCTTCGAGCGACTCCATCAGCGCGGATTCTTCGCCACACTCATAAGCGCCCGCGCCGGTGTGCACGATCAAATCAAAATCGAATCCTGTACCAAGAATATTCTTGCCGAGGTAATTGCGCGAATACGCCTCGTCGAGCGCGCCCTGCACAATGTCCAGAACGTAGCGGTATTCGCCGCGAATGTAGATGAAGCCGTTCTTCGCGCCAATCGCACGTCCCGCAATCGTGATGCCCTCGATCATCTGGTGCGGGTCCATCTCCATCAGCGGACGGTCTTTGCACGTGCCGGGCTCCGATTCGTCGGCATTGCAAATCACGTATTTCGGCTTCGACGTATCCTTAGGCACAAACGACCACTTCATGCCGGTAGGGAATCCAGCGCCGCCGCGGCCGCGCAAACCCGATTTCTTTACCTCATCAATGATGGATTCCGGCGTCATTTCCTTCAGCGCCTTTTCCAGCGCCTTGTAGCCGTCGTGCTGCAGATACACATCGATCTTGTGCGAATTCTTGATCCCAAACCGCCGGCTGATAACCGGAGTCTCCGCAGGATCGCGCGGATGCAACGCGCCAGCAGTCACCGGCTCCGGGGCAGGATGATCGCCGGCATCAAGTTCCTCGATGATGCGGTCAAACTTCATCGGCGTCAGATTCTCGAAGAAATCGTAGTTCACCTGCATCGCCGGCGCGCCAGTGCAAGCGCCGATGCACTCGACCTCTTCCAGCGAAAAAACGCCGTCGGTCGTGGTTTGCTTGTGGCCGATTTCCAGGCGCTTTTTGGCCTGCTCAAGCAGCTCCGTGCCGCCGCGAAGCATGCAAGCCACGTTTGTGCAAATCTGCACGTGATGTTTGCCCATGGGCTTGCGGTGCAGCATGGAGTAGTACTCCAACGTCTCTTCGACCTCGACCGTGCGCAGATCGAGGCGTCGCGCAATCTCCGCGATGATTTCATCGCCGATGAAGCCGTATTCATCCTGCGCATACAGCAACATGGGGATCAGCGCGCTGCGCTTCACGGGATAGCGGTTCTGCAGCGTCTCAAAGCGAGTGGCGAGTTGTGGTGAGAGTTCCATAGTTCTAGCGATCGACTTCTCCCAAAACGATGTCGATGGTTCCGATGCAAGCAATGACGTCGGAAATTAGCTTCCCCTCGATTAACTTCGGCAGCGCCTGCAAGTTAATGAACGAAGGTCCACGGAAGTGCACGCGGAGCGGCTTCGGCGAACCGTCGCTAGCTACAAAAACGCCCAATTCGCCTCGCGGAGACTCGATAGCGGCAAACGTTTCCCCCGGAGGCGGCGAAAAGCCTTCGGTAAAAATTTTGAAGTGGTAGATGAGCGCTTCCATCTCCGTCTTCATCTTTTCACGATCGGGAGGAATGATTCCCGCCGCTTCCGTGCGGAAAGGGCCGTCCGCCGTGATCTTGCTCATCGCTTGCCGAATAATCTTCAGGCTTTCGCGCATCTCCGCGATTCGGAGCATATATCGCGCAAAACAATCCGAATCCGTGCGCGTGGGCACATCGAATTCAAACTCTTCGTAACTCGAGTACGGAAAAACCTTCCGATTGTCGTAAGCCAAGCCAGCGGCGCGCAGCGTCGGCCCGGTCATGCTGAGCGCAACGGCATCTTCCGCCGAAATGTATCCCACATCCTTCGTGCGTCCGATCCAAATACGGTTGCCGGTGAGCAGATCCTCGTACTCATCAATACGCCCCGGCATCATCTTCAGAAATTTCTCGACGCGCTGTCGCCAACCCGCGGGAAGATCCAGCGCCAGGCCGCCGATGCGGATGTAGCTGGTCATCATGCGCTGCCCGGCCACAAACTCAAAAATCTTCAGGATTTCTTCGCGCTCACGAAAGCAATAGAGAAAAACGGACATCGCGCCCAAATCAATCGCATGCGTGCCAAGCCAAACCAGGTGCGAGGAAATGCGCTGCAGCTCCACCATCATCACGCGGATGTATTGCGCGCGCTTGGGGATTGCCAGCCCCAGCAGCTTTTCCACGGCCATACAGTACGCCAGATTATTGCCCAGCGGACTCAGGTAATCGATGCGGTCCGTGAGCGTAATCGCTTGCGAATAGGTTTTGTCTTCGCACGATTTCTCGATGCCGGTGTGCAGATAACCCATGTCTGGAATGGCTTTGACGACGTTTTCGCCATCCAGCTCCAGCAAAATGCGCAGCACGCCGTGCGTCGACGGGTGCTGCGGGCCCATGTTGAGGACCATGGTCTTCGCGGCGCCAGTGGCGGTCTCGACGGTACTGATCACAGACGGGATCGTGCTCACGGCCGGTTCCTCGTATAGCGTGTCGCCGACGGCGGAATGTCGCGATAGCCTTCCACCGGGTAATCCTTGCGCAAGGGATGTCCTTCCCAATCCTCCGGCATCAGGATGCGCCGCAAATCGGGATGCTCGTTGAAGCGGATTCCCATCAAGTCAAAAATTTCTCGCTCCATCCAATTCGCGCCAGGCCAAACGGGGACAAGCGAATCCACGGTGGGATCATCGGACGAGAGGCGGACCTTGATGCGCAGGCGAGCGCGCCGGGGAATTGAAACCAAGTGATAATTCACTTCAAAGCGTGGTTCGAGTGGATAGCGGTCGACGGAGGTAGCGTCGCTCAATAAATTAAATTGCAGCTCTTTGTCTCCGCGGCATCGCTCGGCGACATCGCGCAGCACGTTACGCGGGACCACAATCGTTGTTTCCCCGCGAAACTCGATCACTTCGCTGATCGCGTTCGGACTCCACGAACGCAACCGCTCGACCACAACATTAGTATTGCTGGTTTCCGCCACAGTTCCCAAATTCCCCGCTTGCGCCGACTATTTAATCCAGTCGAACGCGCCCTTTTTCCAGAGATAGATGTACCCGACCAAGAGGATGGCAATGTAAACCAGCATCTCTACGAAGCCATAAACTCCAAAGCTGTATGAAACCTTGAACATGTCCTTATAGATGTAAGCCCAGGGGTACAGAAAGATGGCCTCTACGTCGAACAGGATAAAGACCATAGCGACCAGGTAGAACTTCACGGAAAAAGGGGAACGCGCATCGCCCGTGGGTTCCATCCCGCACTCGTAAGCTTGTTGTTTAGCGCGATTTGGGCGCCGCCATCCTATCAGAACCGAAACGGCAGTGAGCGCCCCCGCTAGCCCAATGGCTAGCAGCAGGTGTAAGAGAAGCGGTGCGTAGGCATGTAGGCCGGAACCACTCATGGGCGAAGGGTTATAATAACGATTCGGCCGCGAGCGGTCAAATCGTGCGCGCAAGCGCGATTTTTTCAAGGGCGAGAGAGCGGATCCAGCACATGGTGTTCGGTCACAATTCGAATGTAAAAGTTGGCGAGACGGTCTATCACGTTCAGACGGAGGATCGGGGCACATCGCACGCCGTGATCGACACGATGGTGTACCACAGCGGCCGCGTGCTGCATCGGCGCGCGAACAGCTACGCGGATTTGCTGCCGCTCGATCCCGCCCGCGAGGTCGCGCTCAGAGAGCGCGTTAGCACGCAGCATCAAACGGTATTGGATGAATTGCGTTCCGGCGCTTTGAAATTAGCGCAGCCCATTGTCCCCGCTGTCGCGTCCAAGCCTTCTGCCGCGAGTGAGGCGAAGCCGCTTCCCTTCGCCGGCGCCGCGCCAGATGGGTTGGTGCTCCGCCTGCTGAACGCCAAAGATTGGCTCACCGGAAGGCGCGCCACGCTGCAGGTTCTTGTCTTCGAGAAGCCAGACGGCGCCGTCGTTTCCGGCGCGCGCGTAACGGCGCGCATCGAGGGCGCAGCCGAGCCTACGCAATATTCTTCGGCAACTGGACTCGACGGAAAGGCGCAGCTTGCGTTTGATATGCCGCGGCTCGCCGGCGGCGATTCTGCCCTGGTGATTGAAGCCAGCAACGGCAAAGCGCAAGCGCGTTTGCAGTTTCAGCTTCGCGCCAAGCCGAAAGTTCCCGCAGGGGGATGAATCTTTGGAGACGGCCATCACAATTTCGGTGAACGGTGAAAATCGCAGCGCGAAGCCTGGCGCGAGCGTTTCCGACCTGTTGCGCGAACTCGGTCTCGACAGCGGCCGCGTCGCCATCGAGCGCAACCTCGAGATTCTGCCGCGTCCGCAATGGGCGCAAACGCTCGTCGCACCCGGCGATCGCTACGAAATCGTGCAGTTCGTCGGCGGCGGCTAGTGTTACGCTGCGGGACTGCATGAGCAACCGGCTTGCTGTCTTTCTTCTCATCGTCTGCTTGCTTTCTGCGATGCCCGCTGTCGTGTTCGGGCAGCAGGAACTTCGCCCGCCGCTTCACACCAGCAGGTACGACATTCTCGATGCCGCCGGGCATCGCGTGCGCCTCACTTCCGTGAATTGGTACGGTTTCGATCAAAAGGAATTCGTAGCGGGCGGCCTCGATGTCGCTCCGCTGCACGTCATCATCGAGCAGAGTCGCGCCATCGGCGTTAATTCGGTGCGCCTGCCCTGGCCAACGGGACGTTCGAACGAAATCCGCTCGTGCCAGACTACGCAGTAAAGGCCAATCCTCAGTTTCGCGGCAAGCACGCGCTCGACGTGATGGACGCCGTGATTTTCGCTCTCGCGCAAGCGCACATCTTAGTCATTCTCGACAATCACATGAGCCGCGCTGATTGGTGCTGCAAAGATGACGACGGCAACGGCCTCTGGTAAAACGCAGAATATCCCGAAGAAAAATGGATCGCCGACTGGCGCGCCATCACGCGTCGTTACAAAAACCAGCCATGGGTGATTGGCGCAGACTTGCGCAACGAATTGCGCAGCGGTGCCCAATGGGGCGGCGCCGATCCGCATCTGGACTGGCACGCCGCCGCCGAACGCGGTGGCAACGCCGTGCTCGCGGAAAATCCGGATCTGCTCGTTATGGTCGAAGGGCCGCAATATTCCACCGACTTCACCGCGTTCGCCGCTCTGCCTCTTGTGCTAAAGGTCGCGAATCGCGTGGTCTACTCGCCGCACGCTTACTCTTTCTCCGGCTACGTCTTCAAGAGTTACGACGAGCTAAAGCACGCCTACGACGCGCGCGCCGGTTTCCTGCTTCACGCGCAACCTGCCATTCCGCTGTGGGTCGGTGAATTCGGCACGTGCCAGACGCTCGATTGCGGCGACAACAGCCGGTGGTTTCGCTGGTTCGTGCAATATCTCCAAGAAAAAAATCTAAGCTGGAGCTATTGGCCGCTCAACGGCACGCAATCCACCGGCTTAAGCCGTAAATACGGCGAAGTGGAAAGCTACGGCCTGCTCTCGCCCGATTACCAGCACATCGGCGCTCCCAAAGTTGTCGAACTGCTGCGAACAATCGAAAATCCAAAACAGTAGAGAATATTTTGGAGTTTACAATTTCTAATCTGTGCCCTGACGCAGAATCTTGCACCTGACTCGACGCGCAACACAATCCCAGGGCAATGCTACTTTCACAGACCGTCGAGCAAATGGCCCATTTTCGTCTTTTTTGTTTGCATGTACTGGCGGGAGATCTTGGAGATGCGCGGCTGGCAGGGGATTCGCTGCACCACGCGTATGCCGGCGCGCTCCAGTTGGCGGACTTTTTCGGGGTTGTTGGAAAGCAGGCGAATCTTAGTGGCGCCGAGCTGCTTCAGAATTTTTGCGGAGAAGTCGTAGTCGCGGGCATCCGCTGCAAATCCCAGCGATACATTGGCTTCTACCGTATCCATGCCGCCATCTTGCAGTTCGTAGGCGCGCAATTTATTCATCAGGCCGATGCCGCGGCCTTCTTGCGGTAGATACAACAAGATTCCAGACGGGGCGCGGCCAATTTTCTGGAGCGAAAGCTCCAGTTGCGCGCGGCAATCGCAGCGCAGGGAAGTGAGCACGTCCCCGGTGAGGCATTGCGAATGTACGCGCACCAGCGGCGCGGATTTGCCCTTCAGGTTGCCGCGCACTAGAGCGACGGCCTCTTCCTGTGGCCCGCGCCCTTGGAAACCGTAAATCGCAAAGCGCCCATAGCGCGTGGGCAGTTCAGCGCGAGCTACGGCGCGCAGGCGTGCGGATTTTGGTTTCGAGTGATTGCTGGACTGGGTTTTCGCGGCCATGGCGAACGAGCAGTATAGCAGGTGAGAAGAACCGAGCGCCCATGGCTGGCATTGACACTTCGGGTCTCGCGAAGCTGCGCGTACCATTTTGAGATGCATTACCTCATATGAGCCGAGGTTGCGAGATTTCATTCAGTGCTGCCGAAGGCATCGCCCCTAACTGACTGTAAACATGTTGGTTAGCATGGAACATGTAGCGTTCTTGCGGTCCCCAGTGGAGTCCTTCGTGCAGCGGTATAGCGGCATAGTGGTGTGCACACTCGATTACGCGGAACCCGGCGCAAGCCAATCTCAGTCTCAGAGCCGAACTTGGCGCCGACGGCTGATTTGTCGCTTCCTGCTTGCCCTGGTCGCGCTGACTGTTCACGACGTAGCCAAAGCCCAAGTGCCCGACTGGCAAACGAAAGTGCGAGCCTACTGCGAAAAGAGCGAGTGGGCCTTGGCATTACACACCCTTGGTCAGCAGGAAGCGCTTACCCCCGAAGACATGGACGTAAAAGTTTGGTACGCACGGGTCCTGGCCTGGTCCGGTCGCCTTGCGCAAGCCGAAAGCGAATATCTGGAAATCTTGAAAATTTCCAAAAACGATCCCGACAACTGGGCCGGATTAGCCAGCGTGTATGCGCACGAAGGAAAAAAGAAACAGGCGCTCGAGGCGCTCGACACGGCCGTACGCCTTGATCCCAAGCGCGCTGATTTGCATGCAGCGCGAGCACGATCTTTGCGCGATCAGGGCGAGCCTCGCGAAGCCCGAGTGGAATTTCAAAAGGCGCTGAGCCTGGACCCGATCAGCACCGACGCCCGAACGGGGCTCACCTCCTTGCGCGGTGAACCGAAACACGAGCTTCGGCTGGGTAACGAAACCGATTTTTTCAACTTTGCTGATGCCAACCTGGAGGGCTGGGTCAGTCTGGCTTCCAGATGGACACCCCGATGGAGCACGAATGTCGCCGGAACCTTTTATGGCCGGAGCGGCGTTCACGCCGGAAAGTTTGTCGCAAGTGTGACCGCGCGTCTGCCCCACAGTCTTGCAGCGACGATCGGCGGAGCGCAGGGGCACGACAACGGAGTGATTCCCAAGAGCGAAGCGTTTTTCGGTGTGGACCGAGGGTGGAAGGTCAGCGAGAACAAGTTCCTGCGGGCCGTGGAAACCGATTACGGGCAGCACTGGTATTGGTATCAAGCCGCGCGAATCCTCACCCTAAGTGGATCTGCGACGTTCTACATGCCTAGAGACTGGACATTCACGCTCGCCGCAACTGGTGCGCGCAGCGGGTTTCCAGGCACCGGCATCGAATGGCGCCCTTCGGGAATGACACGCCTCGGATTCCCGTTGCTGGCATGGGCAGACCGGCGCCTTTCGGGAAATACGTTTTTCGCGGTGGGTACCGAAGACTTTGCGAGGGCAGATCAGATCGGCAGATTCGCCTCACAGACCTACGGCGGTGGATTGCGGTTCCAGTTTTCCTCGCGGCAAAACATAAGCTTCGCATCGTCGTATCAGAAGCGCACACAGAATCGCACCGACACGTATCTGGGGTTCAGCTATGGGATCCGCTTTTGAAAAAATCTGGAGTCTAGGCCCCGCGGCGTTTGTGCTGAAGGCCATTGTCGCCGCTTTTATCGCCAACGGCTTGCTGCTGGTTTTCATTTTGCTTCGCCGCGCGTATCGGAAGCGCTATTTTCGGAAGCGCGATGCGCGCGTGTTCGAGTTGCGCCAGCAGTGGCAAGAGCTTGTTTCCGGCAAAATTCCCTACTCGGCCTGGCGTGGGAATGCTTTCGATCGCCGCATCGTAGAAACGATCGCGCTGGACGGACTGGAAGTGGGGGGCCCGGAGGAATGCGCGAAAACGCTGCGGTTCCTGCGTGCCAGCGGGTTGATAGAGAAACGCATTTTTGAAGCTCGGCACTTCACCGGTTGGCGCCGCTTGCGTGCCTTGGTTGCGCTAGGTCGCACGCGAGCCCCGGAAGGCATTCCGGCGCTCGGTGAAGCGTTGCGTGACAACGACATGGAAGCTCGCTTGGCCGCGCTGCGCGGTTTGGGCCGCACCGCAAGCCCGGAAGCAGCGGAGGAGATTCTTGCCTGGGTTGGCGAGAAGGGACTCATCGTGCCGGAGCTGCCGCTGCAGAGCGCGCTAATTCAATGTTGCGCGGAGCGCCCCCAAGTGTTGCTGCCTTACGTACAAAACGCACAGGGGCCCTTGCGGGCAGCGTTGGGCCGCGTTCTCGGCGAAGTCGCGACTCCATCTCTCGGATTGGACTTGCTGCAATTCGTCGGTGATGATCTCGAAGAATTGCGAGCGGCTGCTGCGCGCGCTTTAGCGCACTCTCCTTCCGGTCTGGCCCTCGACGTTCTAAACGAACTTGCGCGAGATCCCACCTGGTTCGTGCGCCTGCGCGCCATAGTGAGCCTCGGCAAATTGTCTGATCGGCGTAGCATTCCCGCGCTGCTTCGTGGGCTGACTGATTCGAACCGCTTGGTACGCCTGCGCGCGGCCGAAGCTCTTGTTGGGCTCACCATCGAAATGGTTCCGATTTTTCAGCAAGTTGTCGCGTCAGGCGACCGCTACGGCTTGCACGCGTATCTGACCGCGGTGGAGAACGCAAACGCGCTCGCAAAGCTCGAGGATGAGCTGCAAACTTGCGTGTCGCCTAGCGGCGAGGAGAAGGAGCGCCTGCAGAGCGTGCTGCGCTCCGGTTCGCTGATCACCGACGAATTCTCCGCTCAGCCAAGCGCGACAAAAGTTGCGGCATTTCCATGATTCGCTTTCTCGACATCGCGAATCACACTCTGTTTTGGTATTACCTGGCGAGCAACGTCATATACCTGCTGACGCTCCTGGTGGCGCTAAAAACGAGCGCAGCTCACCAGCGCAGGTTAGAAAGCTATCGCCTGAATTGGATCGCGGATACGCCGCTGGTTCCTCCAATCACTCTCGTCGTGCCCGCGCATAACGAAGAAGGCTCGATACGCGTCGCGGTTCGAAATCTTCTGGCGCTGGACTATCCGGAGGTCGAAATAATCGTCGTGAATGACGGCTCGGCAGATCGCACACTGGAGGAAATGCGCGAAGAGTTTTGTCTGCGGCCGGTGCGAGCCATCTATGTTCCGGTACTGGAGAGCGCTCGTGTGCGCGGGCTGTACCGAAGTGGCGTAGATGCGAGGCTGCTGGTCGTGGACAAAGAACCTGGGGGAAGCAAGGCAGATGCGGCGAACGCCGGCTTGAATGCCGCGACCTCGCCTTACGTTTGTATTGTCGATGCCGATTCTGTGCTGGAACGCGATGCGCTGCTGCGCATCATGCTGCCGATTCTTTCCGATCCGAAGCGCGTAGTTGCTGTCGGCGGAATCATCCGTGTGCTCAACGGATCCGAAATTAGAGAGGGGCAACTGCGCCGCGTGCGCTTGCCTCGCAAGAGCATTGAAGTAATTCAAGTGATCGAATATCTTCGCGCGTTTCTGATTGGCCGGGAAGCGTGGGGACAGGGCAATATGCTGATGATTATTTCCGGCGCGTTCGGTGTATTTCGCACGGACCTTGTGCGCGCCATTGGCGGTTACCGGCCAAACGCGATCGGAGAGGATTTTGACCTGGTGGCGCGATTGCATCGGCACCTGCGCGATAAAGGCGCGGACTACCACATTCACTTTGTGCCCGACCCGATGTGCTGGACGGAGGTGCCGTCGGATTTGAAATCGCTAGGGCGGCAGCGCGCGCGCTGGCAAAAAGGATTGATGGATGTGCTCTTGTCCACGGGCGCGATGTTGTTTCGCCCGCGCTACGGCAGAATCGGTTTTTTCGCGCTGCCGTATTTGTGGATATTTGAGTTTGCCGCTCCGGTTATCGAACTTCTTGGAATCGTGACCATCGTTGTTGCAGCCGCGCTCGGGGTGCTCAGCCGGGCGTTCTTTCTGCAGTTTCTTCTCTTTGGATATGCGTTTGCGACGGTAATTTCCATTGGCGCGGTGCTGCAGGAGGAAATCACGTACAAGCGCTACAACGACTGGCAAGACGTGGTGCGGCTGGTGAGCTACTGCTTTTTCGAGCATTTTCCCTACCGGCAGATGCACATGTTCTGGCGGTTGCAAGGCATCTGGCAATACTTGCGCGGCGACACGGCTTGGAGGTCGCCGAAGCGCAAAGGGCTGCAATCCGCCACCGCCCTGTAGTTCCTGGTGATACTTCCTGCGTCGCGAAGAAATCGCAAACCGCACGGTGCTTCGATGCTTTGCATCGCGGCATGATTTGTTTCGCGGCGCTCTGTTTTGCGGCGCTTTACTTCGCGGTGGGGATTGGCTAGCGTTAGCGAAGACGGATCGCTTTGTATGGACACGCTGACCTCGGTTAAGGACCTGCTGTTTACGCTGTTGCTGAAGGTGGGTGTGGCGTCTTCGTTTGCGGCGCTGCTGGCGCGGTGGAACACGTTTCGGCGCGTGCTTTTCACGGAGGAACGCGATCCGGACCAGAAATTGAAATTGATGCTGTTCATGACGCCGCCGCTGATTGTGGGCGTTTCGCTGCGCCTGGTGGGATTGCCGTACCGGTTTGCTGACCTTTCGCTGGAGGGCGCGTTCCTGATGGGATTGCTGGGAGGGCGCGTGGTGGGGCCGATTGGCGGCGCGATCATCACTATTCCGGCGCTGGCGGCGCACGAATGGCTGGCCATGCCGGCGGCGGCTACCGCGGGACTGCTGGGCGGGTTGATGCGGCAGGCGATCCCAAACAAAGAAGAGCTGTGGAATTTCGGTCCGTTCACGTTTTTGAATATTCCGCGCGACGTGGTGCGATTTGTGCGGCACGGGAAGATGTCGTGGGAATTGCTGCCGTTGCTGGCGTGCGTTGTGCTGGAGCTTGGCCGCGTGGCGATCGCTGTGGGGACCAAACCGAAATGGTTGTTCGCGATTAATCCGGCGTGGGATTGG
>Ga0073928_10005841_pt1 | contig 16959 bp, 21 predicted proteins | sample PaiPotPPA55metaG_FD_76969 | JGI IMG/M metagenome (GOLD analysis project Ga0073928, IMG submission 76969) | Iron sulfur acid spring bacterial and archeal communities from Banff, Canada, to study Microbial Dark Matter (Phase II) - Paint Pots PPA... ... | reverse complement strand
TCCCCGCGCCGCCGAGGCCGGACCGCCGACGGCCCCGCACGTGTCGACAATCGGTTTCGGCCCCGCCCCGCCGCTGTGATAACCTCGTCCACGTCGCAGCCGCACTAGCAGTCGCGATGCAGTCTGGGCCTGTAGCGCAGTCCGGTAGCGCACCTCGTTCGCATCGAGGGGGTCAGGGGTTCAAATCCCCTCAGGTCCACCGAGTTTGGCCAGATGAGGGCCGTACACCAGTTGATAGGTGTACGGCCCTCAGCCGTGTGACTGACAAACTGACTGACAATCGTCAGGATGCGGCGGGGAACAGTCGGTCCATGACTTCGGCTCCGTGCCGAATCACAGGGCGGATCTGGTGGCGGTACACGGTCTCGGTGACCGAGGTGCCGCTGTGGCCGACCAGGCGGGAGATGTCCTCCACTGGCACGCCGGCGTCGGAGAGCAGCGAGACGAAGCTGTGCCGCATCTCGCGCGGCGTCCACTCCTTCGAGTTCAGCCCGGCGTCGGCGACGATGGCGCGGAACTCGCGTCGCACGTTGTGTGCGTCCAGTTCAGTGCCGTTGATCGTGACGAAGACCAAGTCGTCGTCCGACCATGAGAGGTCGTTCTGTCCGCGCCACTCGTTCTGGACTCTGCCGTGTTCGGCGAGTGCGGCGACAGCTCGCTCGGGTAGTGCGATCGTGCGTCGCGACTTCTTCGTCTTGGTCTCGCCCTTGGCCCTGACGGAGCGCCAGACCATCAGGTGCGGCGGGATGGGCGGGTCGGCTTTCGGCTCGCCGACCAGGTCAACGTGATCCCAGCGCAACGAGCGCATTTCCTCCGTGCGGGCTCCGGTGAGCAGGGAGAGCACGACGTAAGCGTGCAGCGGGCTGCGCTCGGATGCCTTCAGCACAGAATCGGCCTGAGCGAAGGTGAGCGACTTCGACGGACGGCCGTCCCTGCCTGCGGGCGTATCGACCAGTTCGGCGACGTTCTTGCCGACCTTCTCGCGCTTCTCCGCCCTGCGGATGGCCCGCCTCAGCGCCGAGTGCAATTCGCGCATGGTGGCCGTGCTCAGCTCCGACGCCTGATCCTCCAAGAACTCTTCTATGTCGTCCGCAGTCAGCTCGGAAAGCTTCTTACGCTCGCCGAAAGCCGGGATGATCCGGTTCTCGATGAAGTCCGTGTTCTTCTCGATCGTCTTCGGCGACCGGCCCGGAAGACCGTGCGCGAGCCAGTCGCGCATCACCTGGGCGAGGGTGGCCTTCTTGTCCACCTTCTTGGCCTCGTCGCGTTCGCGGATCAGCCGCTTGAGCTCAGCATTCGCCTCGGTTTTGGTGAGTGCGCTGGCCGCGCGAGTGATGCGCTTTCCATTCGGCCTGTAGCCGATCGTAATCTCGGCGATCCAGCGCTTTTTGGTCTTGTGCCAGTACAGGCCGCCGTCACCATGGGCTCGGTATGAGCGCTTGTCTTTGGGGTTGTCATCGTCGGGCGTGGTCGTCTTGGTCGTCATCGTGCTGCGAGAGCCTTTCTCTCAGAACGCAGGCAGGGGCCGCCCGGAATAGCGGGCGGTCCCTGCCTGTGGGTCGTTGTGGTTAGTTCGCTGCGGCGGATTCCTGTTCGAGTAGGTGGATGTAGTCGCGGATAGCGGCGGGCGTGACGAGTCGCGCTCTGCCCTGTTTGACCGAGCGCAGGCGTCCGGCGCGGATCTGCTCGTAGATCTCGGAGCGCCCGAGCTTGAGCCGGGTCATGACGTCGGGGACGCGGAAGAGTTGGAGGTCGGCATCGGTCGCAGCGCTGACGGTCTCCGTCATGGTCATGGTCATCGGTGGTGATCCTCCTGCCCGAGGGGTTCGATGGTGGGGCGGCTTTTAGAAGTTCTCGGATTCGACCGTCCAACCGTCCAAACCGTCGTTACGGCGGTTCTGACGTGCTGGTTTGCTTGGACGGTTGGTCCGGGCCGACCGTCCAACAATCACGTGCAACCGTCCAAGCGGACCGGCTGGGCTGTGATTGTTGGACGGTCGGGGGTGATCGTTGGCCGGTTGGTGGACGGTTGCCACGGCCCGACCGTCCAGCCTGTCAGCGCAGCTCGGGAAGGGTTTCCTGCTCGGCTTGGACGGTTGGACGGTTGGATCCGGAAACTTCTGACTGGAGGTGGATGGTGCGGGTGCCGGACCGGCTGAACTCGATGCCGATGCCGTGCTTGCGCAGTGCCGGGGCGACCCGGCGAAGGTGCCCGGAGACGCCGCGGGCGGTGCGCGGCCAGGACTTGCCCGCGCCCTCGGCGGCCGGGAGCAGTTCGAGCAGCTTGGCTGCGGTGCCGGACCATTCGCGCTTGTCGGCGACCATGGCGCGCACCGCGTCGGCGAACGGGTCGGCCTCGATCACGGCTTCGGTGATGTCCTGGGCCAGGGCGGTGAAGTCGGCCAAGGTGGTCCACTCGTTGGCCTGGTCGATGGCGGCGAGGATCTTCGCGAAGTCGGCCAAGCGCGGCAGTTCGGTCACGGTGACCTCGGGCAGGGTGGCGAGCACCTTCGACGTCAGATCGAGGATCGCGCCGAGGATCGCCGGGGCCGCGGCGTCGAACGCGGCTTTCACCTCGTCGTCGGTGCGGCGCGCCGAAGGTGGGATCGGGTCCAGTTCCACCATGAGTAGCCGCTCGGCGAGGTCTCCTCGCATCGCGCCCGCGTCGATGGTGGTCATGCCGATCACGCGCTGAAAGCTCAGCACGTTCACGTCGTCGTCGGTGTACAGGGCGCGCTCTACCATGCCGTCTCCGGTCACGGCCTTGCACAGGGTGTCGGAGAACCACGCCGGGATCGAGCTGACGTTGTCGAGCATCACGGTCCACGACGCAGCGGCCTGCACGGTCCACGCCTTGGCGTCCTTCGGCGTGGCCCGCAGCGGGGCCGGGGACGGGTCGATCAGGCACACCAGCATCCGCCCCGTGGTGGACTTCGCCGTGCCCTGCTCCCCGGACAGCGCGAGGATCGGGTGCGGGATGGCCGGGAAGATCCCGGCGACCAGCCACGCGACCATCAGCCGGAATCCGGACTCGGAGACGTTCAGCAGCCCCTTGAGCCGTTCCAGACCGCCCGGCGTGTTCGCGGCATGCCGGGTCGGGGTCGGCATGGGCGAGGTCAGCCGGGTGCGGCGGAACAGCACCGGGGACTCGTCCACGATCTCCCAGCCGTCCGGGCTGATGACGACGGCGCGCCCGTCGGGGGTGCCGAGGTCCAGGACGAGGGTGTCTTCGTGGCGTGCGACGCGCAGGGCGACGGGTTCGGGGTCGGTGTCCACGGCTTGTCCTTCCAGGACGGTGAGGGCGTCGGCGATGGCGGAGGCGCCGGCGGCGGATTGGGTGTCGTCGAAGAACGCGCGAGCGAGCCGGGTCCGCAGGCCGTTCTCTCCGCGCAGGGTCAGGGCGACGCGGGCGCCTCCGAGCGGGACGGCGTAGGTCTTGCCGTCCGCGCCGAGCACGGTGCGGTAGGAGCGGCGGGCGAGGGCGACCAGGCGGGTTGCCTGGCTCGGCTTGCCCTCGCCGTATCCGGGCTCTGTGTCGGTGTTGGCGGGCTCGGGGTCGGTGTCGAGGTGCTTGAGCCGGTCGGTTGCGCCGATCGCTTGCAGGAACTCGGCGGCCTGCTCGTCCGGGCTTTGCGCGTCGTCCTGCTCGCCAGTCTCGGGCGCCTGGTCCTGGGGTGTGGTCATCGGGTGCTGCCTCCTTTCTGCTGCCCGTCCTCGAACGCGTGGCGGGCGGTTGCTTCGGACTTCGCGACATCGCCGCCGAGCTTTGCGACGGCGAAATCGAGGGTGTCGAGGGCGAGGTCTTCCGGGACGGTGCCGCGGTCCACGTGGCGACCGAGGTTGAACGCGACGGCGTTCAAGGTGTCGTTGCGGGTTCCGGGCTTCGCGGCGAGGATCTTCGCGAGCTCTTCGCGCAGCACCTTCGCGGCGTAGGCACCGCCGTGGCGCGGGCCGCCGCTCGGCATCGTCGGCGGGCGGGTCGGCGTCGCAGGGCGCTGTTTCGGCGCCGAGAGCAGCCGGGCTAGCCAGCCGGGCAGCGGGACCGCTGCGGGCTCTCCGCAGGGGCGGTAGGGCTTGCCGTCCACGACGGATCCGGGGCCGACGACGTAGCCGCCGGCGGCGCGGGTGTCGATGAGCCAGCCGAGCCGCCCGGCGGTGTTGCGCAGCGGTTCGCCGTCGGGCTGGCGGAAGTACAGGTGCATCCCGCCGCGTCCGGTGACCACGTGGAACTCGCCCCACGGGAAGGGCTCGGCGTAGCGCTCGGCGAGCATCACCAGCACGTCCGCGCCCTCGTTGACCCCGTCCACGTTGAACGGCGCCGGGGGCGGCGGGGTCTCGGGCTTCGGGGTGTCGCAGTCCACGACCAGCAGCCGGGAGGGGCCGCAGGCGACCCCGATGTTGTACGGACCCTGCGACCAGCAGCGGCGGATCTTCTCGGGGTCGGTGCTCGCGCGTTCCTCCCAGCCCTGGTGTAGCGCCGGGACCTTGGTGCCGGGCTTGAGCGGGAAGACGTGCATCCCCCGCTCGGCGAGGGTCAGGGCGGATTCGAGCAGTGCGGCGCGGGTCGGTGCGAGGTCGGGGGCGATGACGGTCACAGAGACCTCCCGGAGTGTGAACAGGCTGTGGAGACGCCGCAGCCCGCCCCTGATTAGGGGCGGGCTGCGGGCGGATTGCGGTTGTCAGGCGATGGCGGCGAGGGTGTCGCGCCAGGCGGTGCGGGTGGCGGCCAGGCTTGCCGTCGGGGTGTGCGCGGGGGTGGTGTCCTTGCGGCAGGCGGCGATGAAGCCGAGGTAGTCGGGTCGGGTCAGGACCAGCACGCGGCCGGTGTTGTGCACTGCGTAGTGGGCGAGCAGGTTTTCCGGGCCGGAGAGCACGTGGCCGGTGGCGGGGTTGAACGGCACGACGATGCCGTAGCCGAGGAACCGGGCGAGTAGTTCGGTGTTGATGTGGATGGTGCCGTCGTGGGGCGGGGCGGCGAGGGCTTCGGCGGCCACGCGCGGGAGGTTGAGCGTCTCGGCGTCGGGGTCGATGCGGGCCGCGAGGCGGCGGGTGTCGTCCTGGTCGTAGTAGCCCCATCCGTCGCGCTCGGTCTCGTGGTACACCTGCCGAGTGGTGTGCACGGTCAGGCCGAACACGCGGTCGGTGATGGTCAGATCCACGCTCACCGGCTGGTCGGTCTCGGAGTCGGAAAAGTTCGTGCGCAGCGTGGTAATGGCGCGGCGGGCGAAGTTTCCGGGGATGGTGAACCGTGCGGTTTCGTTCGTGGACGTGCCCGGCAGGGTGGCGATGGCTCCGGTGTAGCGGTCGGTGGCGAACGCGAGGATGCGCCCGCCGGCGAGGCGGATGTGCACGTTGGCGAGGAACGGCAGCGTCTCGTCTGCGCTCAGGTGCGGGGTGAGCTGATCGAGCCAGTCGGCGACGGTGTCGGGGTCCAGCCCGCGCAGGCGCACCGGGCGGGACGGCAGGCGGGTGCTCTGGTTCAGGCCGTGAGGCTGCATGGGGTTCTCCACAGGGTGTGTGCGGCGGGCAGGGGGTCAGAGTTTGCCGAGGGCGCGGGCGACGGCGGCGACGAATTCGCGGATGTAGGGGGCGGCGGAGGTGGAGGCGACGAAGAACCCGGCGAGGAACGCGATGGTGGCGTGCCAGACCTTGTGTGCGGCCAGGCGGATGGTGACGATGGTGGCGACCAGGAACAGGGCGGCGGCGGACAGGGCGAAGGTCACGGCGGTCTCCTTCCGGAGCGGGGGTCAGGTCAGGGCTCTGCGGGCGAGCTCGCGGGCTGCCGCGGCGCCCTGGGGCGGGATGACGCCGTTGCCGAGGATCCGCAGGGCGTCGGTTCGGGTGATGCCGGGGACGGCGGTGACGTGCCCGTCGGGCAGGCACATGAGCCATTCGGCGAACCTCGGGGCGAGCCTGGGGCCGTTGGGTCCGGGCTCGGTCGGCTCGGGCGCTGTGCGTCCGGCGAGGCGTTCGTGTGCTGCGATGGCCGGGGCGTAGCGTCCCCAGCGGGTGGGCTGGACGGCGGCGGACAGGGCGGGGTTACCGCCCCGCCGGGTCTGGTTCGGTCCGCCTTTCAGACCGCCGCTGGCGCAGGGGGTAGGGAGCAGACCTCCGCCGCGAGCGAGCGGCCGTGCGTCCCGGCGAGCTGCGAGGGCGAGGGCTTGGTCTGCCGGTTCTCGTTCGCCGAGGCGCGCGGGGTCGGCAGCAGCCTCGCCAGGCGGGTTGCCAGGTTGTCCATCGACTCGGGCCGGTGCAGCGGGTACAGGCCCTTCGCGCCGTCGCTCGCTCGGGGTGTCGGCAGGCCAGGCGAGGACGAACAGGCGCTTGCGCTGGTGGGCTGCGCCGAGGTCGGACGCCGCGAGCACCAGCCACTCCGCATCGAACCCGCTTGCGGCCAGGTCTCCGAGTACTGATCCGAATCCGGAACTAAGGTGGCCTGGGACGTTCTCCAGCAGCACCCATCTCGGTCGTAGAACACGAACGGCGCGCGCGACGGCGGGCCAGATCCACCGGGCATCGTCAACTCCTTTCCTCTTTCCGGCGTAGGACACGGGCTGGCAGGGGTATCCGGCGCACAGCACGTCCACGGCGGGCACCTGGTGCCAGTCGGTGGCGGTGATGTCGCCGAGGTTCGGCACACCGGGGAAGCGGTGTTCGAGCACGCGCGCGGCGGCCGGGTCGGTCTCGGCGTGGAAGGCGGGCACGGCGCCGAAGACCTCGGCGGCGGCTAGGTCCAGCCCGCCGTACCCGGAGCACAGCGAGCCGTAAAGGGGCGGGGGCATCAGCGCTCTCCTGCCGGGAGGTTGGTTATCGGCGGGCGTTGGTGATGGTTCGGCGGGTGGCGCGGGCGGCTTTGCGGGAGGCGCGGGTGCGCAGTCCGGTGCCCTTGCACTTGCGGCAGTCCTTCGGGGGTCCGAGGCGGCGGGCCAGTCGGCCGTAGCCGCCGCAGTTGCGGCAGGTCTTGAACGGGCGCGCCTTGACCCACAGCCAGTAACCGAGCGTGACGAGGGTGAGGGCGGCTATCAGGTAGTCGGCGGGGGTGTGCATCGGGGCCTCCGGGGTATTTCGGGGTAGGCGCAGGTCAGGCCGCTAGAAGCTAACGGCCTGATCACTGCGGGGATGTGGCGCTAGTGGGGGTGCTAGGTCTAGCGGCTGGTGCCGCTAGACCTAGCGTCCGGAGCGGATCTCACGCGGCCCGGTTTCGCTTACGCTCGGTGACCGCGTTGGTGATGTCGTCGCGGTTGATGCCGCGCCGGTTGGCGCCCTTGCCGGTGGCCGGGTCAGTGGACCAGACCTGTCCGGTGGCGATGCCGTAGGGCTTGAGGGCGGCGGTGAGCTGTTCGGGCTTCCAGCCGCCGTAGACCTCGGGGCGCAGTTCGGCGAGTGCGGCGGTGACGGTCTCGGACCACACCTTGGCCTCGGTCGCGGGGACGACTTCGAGGATGTCGGCGAGCAGGTCGTGCTCCCTGACCTGGTTGACGGTGCCGGTCGCCGGGGTGGCGAGGGTTCCGGCTGCTTCGCGCATGGCGCGGGCGCGCTCGCAGATCTTCTCCGCCGTGGGCAGGTCGAGGAAGAACGTCTTGACGATGGTCGGTTCGCCGTTGCCGACCAGGTAGCCGATGCCGTAGTCGTCGTTCGCGAACATCGTGGCCTTGACGCCGTTGCGGTACATCGAGGTGCCCAGGATCATGTCGTTCTCTAGTTGGCCCATGACCTTCAGGCAGAACCGGGTGCCGGTGTTCGCGGACACGCCGGTCGGCAGGGACTTCGCGTCCGGGCGCTGCGTCGCCAGGAGCAGGATGACCCCGAGGGCGCGCCCGAGCTTGATGATGCGCTCGGCCAGCTCCCCGGCCTCCTGCCCGAAGTCCTTGTGCGCGAACAGCTCCTGGGCCTCGTCGATGCCCACGACCAGCGGGTGCAGGCCCAGGCCCTTGCGGTTGGCGAGCGCCCTAGTGGTCTTCTTCTCCGGGCACACCGACTTCGGCAGGCCCTGGATCACCTTCGAGCGGCGCGAGCACTCCTTGTTGAGCTCTCGCAGCGCCATGAGCGTGGCCTCGGCGTGCTCGTCGTCGGCTCCGGAGACGTACCGGCCCTCAGGCGTGATTTTCTCCAGCGGTTCCAGGCCGCCGGTGCCCTTGAGCTCGAATGCCCAGATCTCCGCCGTCGGGTCCAGCGCGGCGTACAGCAGCGGGACCGAGAGGGAGAAGGTCTTGCCCAGACCGGGGATCGCGCCGAACAGCCAGTTCGTGTACATCATCTTGGCGTGCACGATCCGCCCGCGCGGGTCGGTGCCGAACGGCAGCGGCTTGAACACGTCCGCGACACCGGTCTTGACCAGCGGCCAGGCGGGCTGCTTCGTCGAGGACATGTCCTGGTCGCCGACCCACAGCACCAGGCGGCCGGTGTGCTCGGACTTGACCGGCTCGGGCCACACGCACCCGAGCGGGCGGCGCAGCCCGGAGGCGAGCCGGTCCCGGCGCTCGATCACGTCGGTTGCCGTGACCCCGTAGGGCAGGTCCACGACCGCGCGGAAGCCGGGTCCGTCGCGCTCGATCGGCTCGGGGAACGCGATGCCGTCCTTGGCGGCGAGCGCCTTGTTGATGCCCGCGATCCCGAGGGCGCCGAGCGCCCGGACGACGATGTCCGAGGTCAGCTTGACTACCTTGGATTTCACGACCGCTTGGCCGATCAGCGGCTTGTCGGCCGGGGCGCCGATCGCCCCGAGCCCGGCGACCGCGGCGGCGATCGCCCCGGCCTGCGCGATGCCGGGCGCGGCCAGCGCCAGATAGGCGGCGCCGGCGGCTGCGGCGAGCGCGCCCGGAGAGGCCAGCAGCATCCGGGCGCGTACCCGCTCGTTGCGCTGCCGGGAGAGGCGCAGGTACATCTCCGGGTCGTCCTTCGCGATCGCGTTGGCGCGCGCCGGGCGGCCCTCGCCGTCGGACAGCCACGCGAACAGGGAGCGCAGCGCGCGGGCCAGTCCGCGCGGGGCGCGCCCGGCCAGCTTCGGGACGTAGACCAGCGGAATGCGCACCGCGTGGAACCCGGCCACGTGCAGGTAGTGCCCGGACACGATCCGCGCGGCGCGCTTGGCCTCGCTGAGCGAGCGCGCCCACGCGGGCACGATCGCGCGGCGCTTGGACGCCAGCACGGACGCGATCCGGTCCACGTCCGGCAGGTCGGCCGAATCCACCATCACCGGCGGCTCCGCCTCGCCCGGCGCGTCCGGCTCGGACACGTCCTCGGACTGCGTCGCGGGTTCGGCGGGTGCGTCCTGGAACGCGTCGTCGGCCTGGTCGGGGCCGGTCTGATGCGGGATCAGCGGCCGGGTCATCTCGGTGAACGGCACGGCGCCCTGGCCGTTCGCGTTCTCGGTCTCAGGGGTCTGGTCGTTGTAGTCGATGCTCACAGCGTTTCTCCAAGTGATTCAGGGTGCGGGGAAGCGACCGGCCCGGACCGCTGGGGTGCGGTCCGGGCCGGGTGGCTGGTCGGTGCGGTTACGGCGTGGCGCTCAGGTAGCGGCGGGCGGTGCGCTCGGCGATGCCGAGCCGCTTGGCCACTTCGGCGGTCGTGATGGCCGGGTTCTTGGCCGCCAGCGCGGCCACCTTCGCGGCCGTTCCCTGGCCGCGCGAAGGCCGCTTCGTGGCCGCAGGCTTGGCCGGGTTCTGGCCGCCGCCCTGGCCGGGGTTGGCCGCAGGGTTGGCCGCGCCGTTGGCCGGGTTCTGGCCGCCGTCGTGGCTGGGGTTCATCAGGGTCTTCACGTTCTCGGCGCCGAGCTCGCCCATCGCGATCTGCATCCGCAGCAGCGGGGAGACCTTCGAGCGCCACATGCGCCCGTGCTCGGCGCGCACCACCGCTAGCGCCGCGAGGCGGCGCCGCTCGGCGGCGAGGGCGGCGGTGTAGGAGTTGACCCGCCACAGCACCATCCGGCGCCAGAGCTTCGCGGTCGGCCAGGGGGCCAGGAACCAGCGGGCGGCCGGGATCGGCTCGCGGTGCGTACCGGTCGCGAGGTTCACCTTGCGCCGGACGATGTGCCGCATCAGCTCGATGAAGATGACCCAGATCGAGGGCATCAGCACGTGCGCGATCCGGCCGGGCATGTCCCCGCCGGCGGAGTAGTTCAGGTACACCGTGCCGAGCGTCGCGCCGTAGACGGTCCAGCGGGCGAGCGGATGGGCCATGTCCAGCCGGGCGAGGACCAGGTCCACACCGGAGAACACGAACACGGACAGGTCGATGACGACCGGCACCAGCACGGACCAGGTGCCGAACGCCGGGCGCATCTCGGACGAGACGGCGCGGAACGAGAGCATCATGCCGCCGACCGCGATCAGCGCGGCCATCACGCCGACCGTGGCCACCACCGCGAGCCATCCCGGCCCGAGCTCGCCCGGGGTCTGCTCGGTCTCGGGATCGAGTGTGTGGCCGTTGAGCGGGGCGGATGCGGCGGGGGCCGGGCCGGGGAACGTCAGGGTGGGAACACTCACAGCGCACCTCCAAGGCGCAAAAGGGGTATCGGGGCGGCGGCGCCGTGCACTCGCCGCGAGGAAACGTGCTGGTGGGCTGGCCGGACTCGAACCGGGCACCTGGTACTCCCACGCTCAGCGCTCCCTCCGTCAGAGGGCTTGCCGGGCGGGTTTCCCTGTGCTGCCTTACACCACAGCCCCAGCAGTCCCGTCGGACTGCCTTCAGCGACCGGCCTAGGATCCGGACCGCGTGCCCGCCCCGGACTCGAACCGGGGGTGTGTGCCGCTCGGGCTGACGTGCGCTTAAAGGTGGCTGGCCGTGCGAGCCGTGCCGTTGTAGTGGCCGGTGTCGGCGCGGGCGCGGTCGATCTCGTCGGCGCCGAGGGCGTAGAGCAGTTCGGCCGCCTCGTTCAGGTGGCTGGTGACCTGGTGGTGCTTGGTGCGGTAGGCGAGGGCGCACAGCACGTCGGCGAGCGCTTCGATGACGCACGGGTCCGCGACGTCGTGCACGGACCTGAGCACCTCGGCGAGGTCGGCATCGGAGGTGGGCCGGTAGTCGATCAGCGCGGTCAGCGAGGCGACGACCGGGGCGACGGCGGGGTGAACGGGGCGGGTGGCCATGTCGCGGGCTCCAATCGGATCGGGGGTGTGTCCACACCGTAGCGCGAGGTGTGGCCACACCGCAAGGGGGTGGAGATGGGAAAATGTGGCCACACCCGATACGCTGTGACCATGCCGAACGCACCCAAGACGCCAGCACGCCACATGCGCATCCCGGACGAGGAATGGAACGACCTCGGCACCGCCGCGGCGGGCCAGGGCACCGATCGCGCCGCTGTGGTGCGCGAGCTGATCGCCTGGTACCTGCGGCGGCCCGGGGCGAAGCTGCCCACCCGCCCGGAGCGCGCAGCGGACTGAGGGCTGATCGCCCGCGTACGGCGGCAGGCCTCTGCGAAGGGCCTGCCGCCGGTCGTGGGCCGTCAGACCGCGGCGAGCTCCGGGCGCCGCGTGCGGGGACGGGTGACGATGTGCGCCTCGGGCTGCTTGTCGGCGTAGGCGAACACGACGAACTTGACCGGTCCGAACGTCTTCTCGGCCTTCCGGTCGCCCTTGTAGTCCTCGGTGACCGCGACGCCGTGGGCGTCGGCGAAGTCGTGGATCAGCTCGAACCGCTCGTCCTGGGTCAGCCCGGAACCGTGCTGCTGGATGTGCGCCCACACGTCGGTGCCGGCGACGCCGAGGGTGGGGGTCGGGATCGTGGGGTCGGATTCGACCAGGTCGGCGAACGCGCGCAGACCGGCGATGTACTCGGCGCGCTCGGCGGTGTCGTTGCTGCTCATGCGGTGACTCCTTCGCTTGTCTCGGGTGTCGGCCGGGTGGCCGCGTAGGGCGCCGTGCGGGACGGCGCCGAACGTGGCCCGCCGGACTCAGCGGGTGGCGTCGCCCAGCGCGTGGCGCTCGATCGCCTCGGCGTAGCTGATCGCGCCGGACACGTCGTTGCTCCTGCCGGTCGGGGCTCGGGCTGATTGCCCGCGTGCGGCGGCAGCAGGGCGCTGCCGCCGGTCGTGGGCCGTCAGGGTCCGGCGGGTCAGGCGAGCCGGTCGGGTTCGAGGGTGAACGCGGTGATGTCGGCGTCCGCCGGAGCGCCGACCCTGGTGATCGCCATGTCGCGCAGTTCGGTGAAGACCTCGTGGCGCCCCTGACCGGCCCGGACGGGGTGGGTGCCGTGCAGCACGGTCGCGGCCATGCCGCCGCCGACCTGCCACTGAATGCGCAGCAGAAAGAAGTAGGAGACGGTCTCGGCTGCGGGCGTGGTGGTGTTGGTCATCGCGTGGTGTCCTTCGCTTCGGGGGCCGGGCTGAGTGCCCGCCGCACCCGACCGGCCACGAGGGGCGGCGGGGCACGGTGAGCGGTCAGAACGGTCAGGCAGCGGAGGCAGCGAGTTCCTGCGCGTCGGTGCGGTCCATCCGCTTGCGGTGGCTCTTGAGCGCACGCAGCAGCCCCGTGTAGCCGGTGCCAAGCGCGTCGGCGGCCTGACGGCGGGCGCCGTAGTCCTGCGGGTTGCAGATCCAGTCGATTTCGGCTTCGGACAGCCGCACCCGGTCATCACCGGCGAGGGCGCGTTTGACCGCGACCAGGTCCACGAACCCGAGCGCGGTATCGACGGTCAGCCCGTCGGAGGCGATCGCGGGCTTGTAGGCGCCGGGCTGCGGGCGGCCCGGGCTCCTCGGCGTCCGCGGGTGGGAAGAACGCGGGCGGGTCGTTGCGGGCATGGGCTCTACCTCTCAGGACACGGATAAGGGCGTGAAGAACCCGGCCCGGCGACAGGCGCCGCCGGGCCGGGTGGGTCGGTGTTCGGGTCAGTCGGGAACAGGCGGGTTACCAGCGGCCCCACGTGGCGTTCTCCGGGTCTTCCGGGACGTACTCGCGCGGGTGGGCTCCGGGCCGCGGTCCCGCGCCGCCGAGCGCGTCGCGCAGGTATGCCAGCGGGCTCGGGTATCCGCCCGCCTCGGCGGCCAGGGCGGCGAGCATCGCGCGCTGGAGCCGGTCGTACTCCGCGTAGGAGACCGTCGGCCCGTCCGAGACGAGCGGGTTGCGCTCGGGCGGCTCGGGAGCGGCGGCGGGGGCGAGAGTCAGGATGCTCATAGGTGATCGTTCCTTCCATCCGGGGACGTGAGGGTCAGGGCTTGAGGCAGGTGCAGAACGAGCCGTGTGCCTCGGAGTGCAGCTCGGCGAGGGTCCAGCCGTAGACCGTGGACCAGCGCCCGAGCGTGAGTTGCTGCGGAACCGTCGCGGCGGGCGCGGCGGTGTCGGTGATCGCGCGCGGGTCCTCGAACACCCAGCCGTCGAGTACGAACGTCCCGCCGACCAGGCCGAAGGTTCCGGCTCGGCGTACCGGGAACCGCCCGTCGATCCGGGCGGACTCGGCGGCGGCGTACCGGCGGTCCGCCTCGCGCCGAGCGGTCTCCATGGCGAGCGCGTCGCGCTGTTCCTGCTCGGCGCGGTACTGGCACGGGACGCACATCGCGCCGCCGATCACCTTCGGGAACCGGCCCAGGATCACCCCGCACCGACAGCGCACCAGCGGGTGCTTGAGCTTGTAGAGACCGCGCCACACGGCCAGCGCCAGCACGGCCAGGCCCAGCAGGGAGAGGTTCGTCACCGCGGGCTCCGCTCGTCTCGGTAGACCTTGGCGAACGCGAGCGCGCTGACGACCAGCGCGACGAACACGTACACGATCGCGAACACGTTGCCGGTCAGCGCGGTGACGAACACGGCGCCGAGCCCGGACCAGCCGGAGACCAGCAGCACCAGCGGCGCCCACGAACGCGAGGTCGGGACCTCGGGAAGCGGGGCGAGGAACACGGGAAGCTCGAACCGGTCGCCAGTCAGGTCCGCGTCGATTCCGGGGTGAGCCTGTGGCCGTGCGTGCGAGACCGGAACCGGGTAGGCGGCTCGGGCGACCTCGGCCCGGTCCACGCCGACCAGTTCGGCGGACGCGGCCTGGTGGGTGATCGTGGTCGGGGCGTAGACGATGTTCACGGCGCGCCCCTGGTCGAGGATCGCGCCGACCGCGCCACGCAGCGCGGCGAGGTCGGGGGCGCCGTGCTGGTCGCCGGCGACGGGAAGCAGTTCGGTCACTGTGGACCTCCATACGGGCTGAAGCGGGCAGGGGAAGACCTCGCCCCGACCGTCATCAGCGGCCGGGGCGAGGGAGAAAGGCGAAGCGGGCTCAGGCAGCCGCGCGGGCGGCGATCCGCTGGACCGGGGCGGGAACCGGGACCGGCTTGACCTTCAGCCACGCGTCCTCGAACGCCGCCGCCATGCTCGTACGCGCCTTGAGACTCGGGCGCGCCGCCGTCTCGGCCAGGTCCTGATCAACCTTGACGACCAGGCGGCGCGTGGCCTGCCTCGCCGTGCCTGCCAGCGCGGCACGGCCCGTGCGGACGACCGGTGCGGACGACCGGGCGTGCAACTGTGCGCGGACCGCGACGCGACGCGACGCGTGCTGAGCCGGGGTCAGGTCGAGCGCGAGCCGCTGCGCCGAACCGGCGCAGCGGCGACCGCCGGGCTTGTGCGTGGTCACCAGCCCGCGCACCGCCTCAACCCAGTTGCGGCAGTCGGGGCAGACCAGCCACGCCGAACCGGTCGCGGGAAGGTCCAGGTCAAGAGGCGGAAGCGTGCTGATCGCGAGGGCCGGGCGGCCGTTGGTGCGAGAGGCAGATGACATGGGGGTAGCCACTCCTTCGGACGTGAAGGGACGGGAAGCCTGAAAGGGAAGGCGCGATGCAGAGCCCTGGTTCTCCGCCGACGACGGACCACAACGGGCCGTAGACGGTGGACAGCGAGAGCGCTGTATGCCCTTGGCGGTCGAGAGCCCGGGACCTGGAATCTGCGAGGCCTCACGACCACGCCGTCATCCGGAAACCCCGACCAAGCGGGCTATGGAGTTTTCCAGCCGGTTCCTCCGGGGAGGGGCTGATAGACTCAGCGTATACGAAGCTTCGTATACGCACAACCCCTTCGTATACGATGAGATTGCGGCGGTACGCCGCAGGGACCGGAAAGGGTCGAAGCCCATGTCAGAGCCCACTTATGTCGCCATCGCGGGCGACTACGCCCGGCGGATCCGCAGCGGGGAGCTCCCGCCTGGCATGCAGTTGCCGAGCTACGCCGAGATGGTCGCTCGGCACGGTGTGTCGGACATCGTCATCCGGAAGGCCATCGAGCTCTTGCAGAGCCAGGGCCTGGTGCGGTCGGTCCGCCGGCGGGGGAACTTCGTCGCTGACCGCCCGAATCTGGTGCGGGTCTCTCCGGAGCGGCAGAAAGAGTCCGCCGAAGCCTCGTTCGGCAACGAGTCCGATCGCGAGGTGGTCGTTGATCGAGACGCTGACCAGGTGCCTGCGACCGACGAACTGGCGAACGCATTTGGCGTCACGGCGGGGGACTTGCTCACCCACGTCGTAACCCGTGCCACCGAGGACCGTCAGCCGATCTCCATCTCGGACACGTACCAGCCCATCGGCGTGACCGGCATCGCTGACGCCACGCACCTCGAAGAGACCATCGCCGATCGGCTTCCGGTCGCAGTGCACGCGGAGTGGCTGCGCACCACTCCCGGCGATCTCGTCAAGACGGTCCACCAGCGCTTCTATGCCGCCGATGGCCGCCTCATCATGCTTTCGGACGTGTCCTATCCCCAGGGCCGCTATGACGCGTTCCTGTTCCGAATGGACCTCAGGGGTTAGGCCCTAATGCACGAAAGGTGGGTGGCCGCGAATCTGCGACCATCCACCTTTGTTATGCGGAGCTGGTCGAGCTACTTTCGAGCCCATCCCTGCGCTACGTCTCCTAAATCCCACCATGAGACGAACTGTGAGTCCTCGGATTCCAGCGTCCACCGAGCCGAGAGCGCATCAAAGAACTGGTCATTGCCAGTCTTGCCGCCCTTTGGTTCGCCAATGTAGATCAGCCGCTCGCCGCCCGCACGCTCGAACGAGGCGAGTGCATCCGATGCCATCGAGTTGCCCCAGCCGGGCGGCCAGCAGAGGAACAGAGTGTGGTCTGCCCGACCCTCAAAGCTGAGCGCATCGACGGCCTTCACGGGGTACCAAACGTCTTCCTGGCCTTCCGTGCGGGGGAAGGAGACGTTCTCAAACCTGTCAGGCGGCTCTAGCTCGAATGCTTCTACCGTCAAGCCTGCGAGCGATAGCTGCCGAGCCCAATAGCCCCTACCGGCCCCTGACTCAACGAGCGGTCGGCTGCCGCAGAATTCGGTAACCCATTTAATCGTCTCGGGAGACGGAATTGCGTAGGCATACGCTGCCTGCAAGATCGTCGCAGCGTAGGCGAGTTGCGCGCTTCCATTGGTCACGCCGTTGTTCACGACGCGCCTACCCCCGTGGTCGAACACCGACGGCGCGACGATGTCCCAGTACGGGTTGCTGCTCGCCTGCCGGCCGCCGGTCATAAAGTGCAACAGCCGCAGGTCGAAGGCGCCGTCAGCCTGACCGTCCCCCGATCCTGGAAGGCTTGATGCCGTCCTCAGGTACTCTGCGACCGTCGGGTAGTCGGCTCGAAGTGCCTGGTCATCGCCCAAGAACACGGACAGTTGCTCACGACGTTCAGTCGTCAACGCTGGAAGCTGTGCCACGGATCTAGTCTCTCATCTAACCTGGCGTCAGGCGAAAGCGTCGAGTGTCAGGCGGCCGGGCCAATTTGGGTCCGAGGTGGGTTGGGGTGCAGGTCAGGGCAAGCGGCCTGACGGACAATCTGACTGACAATCGCGGCGGACACGCCCGGACGCACACGGACGCGTATGGATGGTTCGCCGAGGTCACGACGGTAGGCTACCGAGGTAGGCAAGGGCCTTGATCCCGTTCGCATCGAGGGGGTCAGGGGTTCAAATCCCCTCAGGTCCACAACGCAAAAACGCGGGGTCCCAGTCCGATTCGGACTGGGACCCCGCGTCGCATGTCAAGCGGGATCTCGGCTG
>Ga0073928_10005840_pt1 | contig 16964 bp, 16 predicted proteins | sample PaiPotPPA55metaG_FD_76969 | JGI IMG/M metagenome (GOLD analysis project Ga0073928, IMG submission 76969) | Iron sulfur acid spring bacterial and archeal communities from Banff, Canada, to study Microbial Dark Matter (Phase II) - Paint Pots PPA... ... | reverse complement strand
CTTCATCTCGTGGGACGCGGTGGCCCGGGAGCGCTGCCCCGCGTGCGGCTCCTACGTCATCGCCAAGACCCGCCGCGGCGGGGTCGTCCAACTGCAGTGCGCGGCCGACCGCGGCCACGATGTCAGCGCGCTCGCTCCGAGCGAGACCGCCGCATTGGAGCGAGAACCGCTGGAGGCGTAGTGCGACAACGGTGCGCCTAACCGTAATCGGGGGTGGTCTCGCGGGTTGCGAGGCCGCGTGGCAGGCCGCCCGCAGCGGAGTCGACGTGGACCTCTACGAGATGCGTCCCACTCGTAGCGGGCCGGCGCACCATACCGGTAGGCTCGCAGAACTGGTGTGCAGCAACTCGCTTCGCGGGGCGGCGCTCGAAAACGCCGTGGGTCTGCTCAAAGAGGAGCTGGCTCGGATGCGCTCGCTAATCGTCTCGGCCGCGCGGGAGACCGCAGTTCCGGCCGGCGGCGCGCTGGCCGTAGATCGCGAGCGTTTTTCGGCGCTGGTCGAATCGCGCATTTCGGCGGAGCCGCGGATCCGGCTGCACCGTGAGGAGATGCGCACCATACCGGTGGACCGGCCCACGATCGTGGCGTGCGGACCGCTGCCCAGCGACGAGTTCTTGGGTTGCCTGGACGCTCTGGTTCCCGCCGACGGCGACGGCGGGCGCAGGCTTCACTATTACGACGCCGCGTCGCCGATCGTCGCGGCAGATTCCATCGACGAGTCGCAGATGTACCGCAAGTCACGGTACGATAAGAGTGATCCTTCCCTTCGACTCCGCTGTGGGGAGGCAGACTCAGAGGCGGGCGACTATCTCAATATTCCACTCGATCGCGCCGCATACGAGCGGCTCTTGACGGATCTGCGAACGCTCGAGCGCCATCCGTCAAAGGCGTTCGAGTCGACGCGCTATTTCGAGGGCTGCTTGCCGATCGAAGAGATGGCGGACCGCGGCGACGACGTGCTGCGGTTCGGCCCTCTCAAGCCGGTCGGCCTACAGGATCCGCGTACCGGTCGCGCACCCTATGCAGTCGTACAGCTGCGCAAGGAAAACGCCGAGGGCTCCGCCTACAATCTCGTCGGCTTCCAGACGCGCCTCTCGTGGCCGGCGCAGCGACAAGCCTTCGGGAAACTGCCGGGCTTGGAGCGAGCGGAGTGGTTGCGGCTCGGCGTCATGCATCGCAACACGTTCATCGACTCGCCGCGCCTGCTCGACGCGCAGTTGAAGCTGCGCGGAAGCCCGGCGCTGTACTTTGCCGGACAGATCACGGGAGCCGAAGGCTACGTGGAGGCAGCCGCCTGCGGCGCAATGACGGGGATCCATGCGGCCCGCGCGATCCTTGGCCTGCGCCCGATCGAGTTTCCGCGCGCGAGCGCGTTCGGGGCCGTCGTGGCTCACTTGCAGAACCGGCACACGCCCGACTTTCAGCCGGCCAACGTGACGTGGGGCGCATTTCCGGCACCTCTCGCCGGTGAAGAACGCAAAAACAAGCGGGAACGGCGCAAGCTGATGGCCGAGCGCGCGCTGGCCGCAATCGACTCCTTGGCCGCTGAAACCCTCTTTGCACCCGCGGGGTAACGACACTAGCATGAAGGTTCGGTCTACCACTATCCTCGCGGTGCGGCGAGACGGCAAGCTCGCGATCGCGGGCGACGGTCAGGTGACCCTCGACAAGACGATCGTCAAGCACGGCGCGCGTAAGGTGCGCAAGACGAGCGGCGGAAAGGTGCTGGCGGGTTTCGCCGGCTCGGCCGCCGACGGCATCACCCTGCTCGAAAAGTTCGAAGGAAAATTCGCGGAATTCAAAGATCTTACGCGTGCCGCCGTCGAGCTGGCCAAGGATTGGCGGCAAGATAGAGCGTTGCGCCGCCTCGAGGCGCTGATGATCGTCGGTAACACCGAGCACATGTTCGTCCTGTCGGGGACGGGCGACGTGATCGAACCGGACGAGGGTGTCGCCGCAATCGGCAGCGGGGGCGCCTACGCCCAGGCCGCGGCCGCGGCGCTGCTGCGCAACACCCAGCTCGACGCCGCCGAGATCGCCCGCAAGGGGCTCGAGATCGCCGGCGAGATTTGCATTTATACCAACGACGACATCATCGTGGAGACGCTGCCCTGAGCTTTTCGAACGACGCTACCGTGACGAGCGCATTGACGAGCCTCGATCCGGCCACGCTCACGCCGCGGCAGGTCGTGGCCGAACTCGATAAGTACATCGTCGGACAGGGAAAGGCGAAGCGAGCCGTCGCCGTCGCGCTGCGCAATCGGTATCGCCGCGCACGCGCCCGCGAGGACCTACGCGAAGAGATCACGCCGAAGAACATCCTCATGATCGGCCCGACCGGCGTCGGCAAGACGGAGATCGCACGCCGCCTGGCGGCGCTCGCCGGCGCGCCCTTCGTAAAGGTAGAGGCAACGAAGTATACCGAGGTCGGTTACGTCGGGCGCGACGTAGAGTTGATGGTACGCGACCTCGTCGAGGCGTCGATACGCACGGTGACCGGAGAGCGCCGCGATGACGTACGCGAAGCGGCGAAACGTCACGCCGTAGAGCGGGTCATCGACGCGCTCCATCCCGAAACGCGACCGCCGGGCCAATCTCAGGGAAACCCGTTCGGCGCCGCGCTCGGTTCTATTTTTGGCAGCGGTGTCTCCGGGCAGCAGGCGCAGCCCGGACCGTCCTCCGTTTCACCCGATGCTATGCGAGTGCGCGATCAGACCCGCGCGGAGATCGACCGCGGCTTTTACGACGTGCGCCTGATAGAGATCGAGGTAGAGGAGGCGCCGAGCCTGCCGATCGGCGTGATCGGCGGCAGCATGGACCAGGCCGGCGACATCGGAGAGATGCTCGGCGGAATTCTTCCGAAACGCCGAACGAAGAAACGTGTGACCGTCGCGGACGCCCTGAAAATTTTCGAGCAGGAAGAGGCCGCGAAGTTGATCGACATGGACGCCGTCAAGCGCGAGGCGTTGCGCCGCGCCGGCGAGGACGGCATCATCTTCATCGACGAGATCGACAAGGTGACGGGATCGCAGCAACAACGCGGCGGTCCGGACGTTTCACGCGAAGGCGTCCAGCGCGACATTCTTCCCATCGTCGAAGGCTCGACGGTGAATACGAAGCACGGTCCGATCAAGACCGATCACATCCTCTTCATCGCCGCGGGGGCGTTTCATATCAGCAAGCCTTCCGACCTGATTCCGGAGCTCCAGGGGCGCCTGCCGATCCGCGTCGAGCTCGACTCATTAACGGCCGAAGACTTCAAAACCATCCTCACCCAGCCGAAGAACGCATTGGTCGAACAGTACAAGGCGTTGCTTGCTACGGATAACGTCGCGCTCGAGTTCCGAGACGACGCAATCGAACAGCTGGCGACCTTTGCAATGCGCGTGAACGAGCAGACCGAAAACATCGGCGCTCGGCGCCTGCACACGGTCCTGGAGCGCGTCCTCGAGGAGATCAGTTTCGACGCTCCCGAGACGACCGGCACCGTCGTGATCGACGGCGCGTACGTGCGCAGGCGACTTGCCGACGTGGTCGAAAACGCCGACCTTTCGGGGTATATTCTCTAAGGATATTCACATTACGCCCGGCAGGGCGACAACTGCCAAGCAGAGGATGATTTCGCTATGAACAAGTCGATTGGCGCGCTTTCCGCGATCCTTACCGCAGCCACGATGCTCGCCGCTTGCAACGGCAACAACAACATCGGCCCCGCTCCCGCGCCGAGCGGCACTTGCGGCGGTCCTCCAAACCAGCTCGAGGTTCTGTATCCGATTCCGAACAGCAAGCATGCTCCGGACGCCTTGGGCAACATCTATGTCTCCACGAAGGGCTCGCTGCCGCCCAGCAACAGCTTCAACTTCTTCCTCGTGCAATCGAACGGCGCGTCGACCTTCACCGGGACCTTCGCTGGGATCAGCAAATCGCAGATCCCCACTCCGCACGCCAACCCGACGTATTCGGGAGCGGTATATTACGCCTCGTCGTTACCTCCGAGCTACATCATCGGGCCGGCTCAGGCCGTCAGCCTGTTCTGGAACGATGGCGGCACGAACTGCTCGCCGCATTTCCTGGTATCCTCTTTCAAGACGAAATAGGTCTATCCGCGGCGGGATTTCACGGCAAAAAGTAGCGGGCGGCGGAAACGAAGAATAGCCGCCCGCAATGCCTTACATTCGCGAAATCCTCGCCGACGGTCACCCAACGCTGCGCAAGGTGGCGAAGAAGGTCGATCCGCGCGAAATCGACGATCCACTCTTTCAGCAGCTGATCGACGATATGTTCGAAACGATGTACGAGGCGCCCGGCGTCGGCCTGGCCGCGCCGCAAGTCAACGTTTCGAAGCGCTTGTTCGTGATGGACGTCAACGACGACGATCATCCCCCGGCGGTCGTGATCAACCCGAAACTCGAAGCTCTTACCGAAGAGGTCGAGTTGCGGGAAGGCTGTCTGTCGGTGCCCGGTGTGATCGGCGACATCGTCCGCTTCAAGCGCGCCGCCGTCAGCGGCCTCGACCGTGAAGGGCGCAAGATCCGCATCGAGGGCGAGGGGCTGCTGGCGCAGTGTCTGCAGCACGAGGTGGATCATCTCAACGGCGCGCTCTACGTCGACCGGGCAAAGAACCTGAGACCCGCGGTTTCCGAAGAGGATAAGGAAACGGCCGAAGCGTGAGGGCGCTCTTTCTCGGCACGGCCGCCTTTGCGGTGCCGAGTCTGCGCGTCGCCGCGGCTCGCACCGCGCTGCTTCGCGTGGTGACGCGTCCGGATCGCCCGGCCGGACGCGGGCAGCGCCTTACGCGGAGCCCCGTGAAGCAGGCCGCGCTCGACCTCGGCTTGCGAGTCGACGAGCCGGCGGCGTTGCGCGCGTATGCCGCGGAGCTGCGCGACGAGCCCCTCGATCTCATCGTCCTAGCGGCGTACGGCCGTATCTTGCCGCAGGATCTACTCGATCTTCCGCGCCTCGGCGCACTGAACGTCCATCCCTCGCTATTGCCGAAATATCGGGGGGCATCGCCGATCCAGGCCGCGCTCGCCAACGGCGACCGTGAGACGGGAGTCAGCATCATGCTGATGGACGCCGGGCTCGACACGGGAGACGTGGTGCTTGCGGAGCGCGTGGCGATCGGTCCGGCAGAAACCTACGCCGAGCTGCACGACAGGCTCGCGTCGATCGGCGCGGGCCTGCTCGGCGATGCGATCGACCTGGCAGCGCGCGGCGAGCTGCGCCCTACGCCGCAGTCGGGCGAGCCGACCCTGACGCGGCCGATCGCGAAAAGCGATCTCACCGTCGATCTGGGCTGGGCACCTCAGCGAGTCGTCGATCACGTGCGAGCCTATTCCCCTCGTCCGGCCGCGCGGGCGACCATCGACGGCGAGTCCGTGAAGATCTTGCGTGCACACGTGACGCCGGACGGCGAGCTCGTCATCGACGAACTGATCGCACCAAACCGTGGAAAGATGAGCGGCGCGGCATATTTACAAAGCCGCCGCTCATGTCATCCTGAGCCCTTCGACTCCGCTCAGGATAAACTGCGTCGAAGGACGCGATGAACGCACGAGAACTCGCACTCTCCGTCGTACGCGACGTCTTTCCGTGTCATCCGCAGAGTCGAGGGATGCACTCGGCGGAGCGAGGAGCGCAGGCATCGTTCGACTATCGCGCGCGCCGAACGCAGCTGGACGAACGCGATCGCGCGTTCGCCGCCGAGCTCTCCTACGGTGCGATCAAGATGCGCCGCACTCTGGACTGGTATCTCGAACCGTTCCTCTCCTCGCAACGCGACTTGCCGCCGGTCGTTCGCGAGGTGCTGCGGCTCGCGATCTACGAGTTGGCCTATACGCGTGCCGACGAACATGCGACCGTTTTCGAGTTCGTCAACCTCGCCAAGCGGCACGCCCATCGAGGTTTGGCCAACCTCGTCAACGCAGTGCTTCGAAACTTTCTTCGGCAAAGGCCTCCGCCGCCGCGGCTCGAGCGCTTCGACGACGAGGAGGAGTATCTCGCCACGCGTTACTCGCTGCCCACGTGGCTCGTGCGCCAGTGGCGCACTCTCTTCGGCAGTAGCGCAGAAACCATCTTTGCGGCCGTCAACGATCCCCCGCGCGCTGCCGTCGCGATCAACACGCTCAAGGCGACGCCGGACGAAGCCGCCCGACGGCTCGCCGCCCTGGGTGTGGAGACGCGCGGATCGGCGATCGTGCCTGAGGCGCTGCTCTTGGAACGCGGCGGCGGCGTGCCGCCCGGTGACGAGGGCGAGTGGTGGCCTCAGTCGGAGAGCTCGGCCATGGCCGTCGACGTGCTCGGACCTCAGCCGGGCGAGGCGATCCTCGACGTGTGCAGCGGGCGCGGGAACAAAGCCCTGCAAATCGGCGCTCGCCTCGCCGGACAGGGAACGTTGCTCTGCGTCGAGCGCGATGAGCGTAAAGTCTCGACGCTGCGTCGCCGGATGGAAGGGGCCGGCGTTGCCGCAGGCGTCGTCATCGGCGACGCCACGGCCGAATCGCTGCTCGGCGACCAGCGTTTCGACCGAATCCTCGTCGACGCACCGTGCTCCGGAATCGGGCTGGTCGGGCGGCATCCGGAGACGCGCTGGAAGAAGGCGGCAACCGACGGCGAACGGCTCTCGCTAACGCAGCGAGCCCTGCTCGAGCGGATGGCCCGCAATGTGTACCCGGGCGGAGCGTTGGTCTATGCGGTTTGTTCGACGGATCCACGCGAGACGACGGAAGTGATCGACGACTTTTTGGCGCGAGAGAATTTCGAGCGCGGGTTGATACCAGGCGCGTACGAGCGGCTGTTGACCGACGCCGGCGACGTGCTGGTGCCTCCCGGGGTCGAGGGGCGCGACGGATTCTATATCGCGCGGATCGAGCGCCGCCCGTGAGCGTGCTCTCGAGGATTGAGCGAATTTGCGCGACGTTCATCGAGAGCGCGTTCGCGAAGACTTTCCCGAGCGACCTGGAGCCGGCACAGATCGCGCGCAAGCTCGTATCGACGATGGAGGCGCAGACGCGCGGCGACGAGGGGCGCCTGAGCGCCCCCGCCGCCTACGCCGTTTACGTCAGCCCGGACGACTTCGAGCGTCTCACGGAACACCGAGAGTACCTGGAGCGCGCTTGGGCCGAGCTTTTGAGAAATCTGGCGGCGCGCGTCGGCATCGCGTTCGAGGACGGCGAGGCGCGCGTGACGATGGCGGTGCGCGAGAGCGTCCCGCGCGGCGCGATCGCGATCGAAGTCGGCGGAAGCGGCGAACCCGCCGGCCAATTCTCCCTGCGCATGCTCAAGGGCGTTCCGCCGGACGGGGTATATTCGATTCAAGGGATGGCCCGAATTGGACGTAGCGAAGATAGCGAGATCGTGCTCGTAGACCCCAGCGTTTCGCGCGCCCATGCCGTCGTCGAGGTCCGCGGCGGCGAGCCGGTCGTGCGCGACGTTGGATCGACGAACGGAACCTACGTGAACGGGCGCCGCGTTCGTTCGCATCCGCTCCGGGACGGCGACGAGATCCTCTTCGGCGATACGAAGATGAGGTTCGAGTCTCCGTGATTGCGGAGATCGCCGCCGCCGTCGACTTCGAACGTCAGATGCGAATCGGATCGCTCGAGATCACGGCGGCGCTCGCGCTCGTCGCTGTCTTGAGCGCGCGCCTGCCGGCGCGCACGGCCGCCGAGATCGGACGCATGACGCCGGTGCGGCTGGGGCTCGAGATTTTGGAGCGCGGCGTAAAGCGGTCGTTCGAGGGACGGCCTCCGCTCGAGATCGGTCGCGACAGGGGGACGGAGATCGTTCTGCGCGATCCCGAGGTGAGCCGGCGTCATGCCCGATTCGAAAGCCAAGACGGCGTCGTCTTCGTCGAGGATCGCAAGAGCAGCAACGGTACGTTTTTGAACGGGCGCCGCGTCACCGAGGCGATCGAGGTGAGGCAGGGAGATGAGATCGACGTCGGAGCAACCCGCATTTTCGTGCGAACGGTCCGACCGGGATGACGCTCGCGATACGGGGCGACCGCACGTCGTGCCTGAGTCTTCAGCTCGGACCGCGGACGTGGCTGTTGGCCATCGCCCGCGGCTTCGGCAGCATCGGGGGAGTCGCCACGGAGACGGCGCTTCTCGCGCGCCTTCGAGCGGAATGTGAGCGCCGCATTCGCAGCGCGCGTTTTCGCGCCGCGGTCGATCGTCCCCAGGCGGCGGCCACGGCGATGCACGGCGTGTTGGCACGCATCAACGGCGACCTGTATGCGTGCACCGCGAGCCACGAGGACTACGTCACGGCGGCGGCATCGTTGACGGCCGTCGTCATCGTTCACGGACACGCGTATGTCATGCATGCCGGCTCTACCGCGGCGTATCTCGCGCGCGAAGGCGAAGTCATGCCGCTGTTCCGCGACGACGTCTTCGAAATGCGGCGGGGACCGTTGCTCGTTCGAGCCTTCGCGGTCGCGCCCGTTCTGGACGTGACGATCTCGAGCGCCATGCTCGCACCCGGCGACGCGATCGTGCTGTTGGGCCGGCGCATGCGCGGTGACGCCGAGCGCCGGGCCGTGCTCGCGAGCCTCGACGCCGGCGATCCCGGGGAGCGCGTGCTCATCGCACGCTTCGATCAAGACGACGTCGCGCCGGGCGATCCCTACGGTGCCGCGCCGCCGCGTCTTCCGGTGCGGCCGCTCGCACGACTCGCCGCCGCGATCGCGTTCCTCGTCGCCGCGGTCACGGGACGCTGATAGCGCCGCTCGTTCGGCGCGCGGCGCCGATGGCGGGCGCGCTCGTCATCGCCGCGCTGATCCTTTCGTTTGCGCCGCGCGGTGCGACTGGGCCGCCGTGGATGTTCGCGATCCTCGCCGCGCTCGCGCTGATCTGGGTGTTGTGGCAGCCTTCGAACACCGTTCGTGACGACGCTCTTCCGGCGCTGGCGGTGGTGCTGGCCGCGCTCGGGCTGGCGTTGGTCGACCGTCTGTCGCCGGAGCTCGCGCAGAAGCAGCAGGCGTGGCTGATCGTGTCGCTCTTGCTCGCGATCGCGCTCGGCCCGGTCTTCTCCGGCTTTCGGCGCTTCGCCGCATACAAGTACCTCTGGGTCATCGCGTCGCTGGTCCTTTTCGCGCTGCTGGTATTCTTCGGTCAGGAGGTGAACGGCGCGCGCCTCTGGATCAAGCTCGGGCCGATCGAGTACGAACCGATCGAGCTGATCAAGCTCTTCATCGTGTTGTTCTTGGCCGCGTACCTCGCCGAGACGGCCGACGTGATCGGCAACGCCCGGCCGTGGTCTCTGCGGGCCAACGTTAAGTATCTCGGCCCGCTCTTCATCGGATGGGGCGTCTCGATCGCGATTCTGGTCCTTCAGCGCGATCTCGGCATGGCGACGCTGCTGCTCGCCACGTTCGCGACGATTCTCTACGTCGCAACGCGCCGCACGGACATCGTTGTGTTTGGCGCCCTGCTTTTCGTTGCCGGCGCGTTTTGGGCCGTGCATCACTATCCCTACGTGCACACGCGCATCGCGATATGGCGCGATCCGTTCTCCGATCCGTACGGCGCCGGGTACCAATCGTCGCAGGCGTACTATTCGCTCGCGGCGGGCGGCCTCTTCGGGAGCGGGTACCGCCTCGGACACCCCGGGAGCATCCCCGACGTGTCAACGGACTATATCTATGCCGCGTTTGGCGAAGAGTTCGGCATAATCGGAGCGCTCATCGTGCTCGTCATCTTCCTGAATCTCGTGCGGCGGATCTTCGCGACGGGGCTGCAGCAGCCGGATCTCTACACCAAGCTGCTGGCGACGGGGCTGGCCGCTACGCTGGGCTTTCAGGTCGTCATCATCGTCAGCGGCGTGATAGGATTGCTTCCGCTCACCGGCATAACGCTGCCATTCATGTCGTACGGCGGAAGCTCTCTCGTGGCGAACTTTCTCCTCGTGGCGCTCGTGTGGGCGATGAGCTCGCGTCCGCGAACCGACGCATGAGAATCGCATGTGCGTTCGCCCTGACGCTTATCGCAGCGGCGTGCGCGAAGGGCTCGAACGGCGCGTCGGCTTCCGCTTCCGCGTCCGCCGAGGCGGCGAATCCCGCCTCGGCCAGCGACGGCGCCGTCGTTTACGTCGCAAACTGCTCGAGCTGCCATCAGGCCGACGGTACGGGCGTGAGCGGTGCGTTTCCGCCCCTGGCCGGCAATCCCGTAGTGACCGGGAATCCGATTGCGGTGATCGCCATCGTGAAAAACGGGCTCGACGGTACGGTGGTCGTGAACGGGCGCTCCTACAGCGGAATCATGCCGCGCTGGGGCGGCGTGCTCTCCGACGAGCAAATCGCGGCGGCAATCACGTACGTCCGCAGTTCGTGGCACAATCGCGCGGCGGGAGTGAGCGTCGCGCAGGTTCGCGCCGTCAAATAGAGACGGCTCCGCGATCCCGCGGCTCGCGGAGCGGCGCGCCGAATTCGTGCGCGAAAAGCGATTCTACGAACTCGAGCATGGCGGGATCCGCGTGGCGCAGGCGCGCGCGCGTCGCACGCGGCCAGGGCGACGCAGGATCGTTGGCCTCCACGTAGGCCCGCAGCGATTCTGCGAAGTACTCGTCGACGCCGGTCGCCGCATATGGCGTCACGAAGCTGACGGCACTCGCGAACAGCGCACGCAGGCGCGGATCGATGCCGCTGCGATAAACGCCGCCCCCGAGCGCGCAATCGAGCGCATGGCCGAATTCGTGCGCCACCGTCATCGGGCTGCGGGACCGCAAATATAACGCGCGCTCCTCGACGACGAAGAGCCCGGCGGGCGGTGCTGGCCAGGCGTCGACGTCGATGCCGAGTCGAGCCAGCGCCGGCGAGGCCTCGCGGTAGCGCTCTCCGGGACGCAGCAACATCACACGAACGTGGTTCCGAAGCGCGTACGCGAGCGCGCCGCCGCCGAAGCGGAGCAGCGTTTCGATTACCGCGGACTCCGGGGGCCTACGACGCTCGCTTCCGAGGAGGCGGCGGGCGATCCCGAGTGCGTCCTTCTGCATCCGCGCCATCGTCGCGCAGCAAGGTTGCCGCGACGTGGCGCCGGCGTTTCATGAATTTTTCACAACTAGGTCCTAGGGTGAGGCCACCGTACCCAGGCCCCCTCGCAAAATCTCTTGGAGGTTCGTATGATGAGTTCACACATGCAGCGGATTGCCGTTGCGGCCGCCGTGATGGTGGCGATTGCCGGCTGCCGGGGTGGCGGCGTCGTTCCCCCGCAGGCGACGAGTTTCACGAGTCAGCCGGCCGCGCGGGCGTTCCCCGACAAAGAATTTTCAATCCTCAAAACGCTCAAGAAGGAGGCCGTCATCGGATCGACCGTCGATCCGAAGTACGGTCAGCTGAATCCCTACGGATTGACCGTCGCGCCCGCAACGACGGGCGACTTCACGAAGGGCGATCTCGTCGTCTGTAACTTCAACGACAAAGCAAACGTGCAAGGCACCGGCTTTACCATCGTGGCGCTGCATCCCACGCCCGGCTCGAAGCCGTCATTGGTGTCCCACAGCAAGACGCTCCTCGGATGCGACGCGCTGGCGCTCGGGTCCGCCGACGACATTTGGGCCGCGGCGTTCTCGGCCAACGACAACCCGGTGCTTTCCGCCACGGGAAAGCTCGTAGACGACATCAAGGGTAGGCCGTTCGATCATCCGTTCGGTCAAATCTTCGCGGCGGCGAAGAGCCCCGCATTTTACGAGAGCAATGCCGGCGTCGGGACGGTCGTGCGAATCAATCTCGGCTCCAAGTTCACCTACGACGTGATCGCCAAGGGCTTTGCCGTCAATCACGGCAAGCCGGGAAGCATCTTCGGGCCCTCGGGCCTGGCGTATGACGCGGCCATCGACACGCTCTACGTCGTCGACGGCACCAACAATACCGTGGTCGCCTTTTCGAAAGTGAGCTCGATCCCTAACGGCGGCATCATCGTCGAGAAGGGCGGATTGAAGTTCAGGGGTCCGTCGGCACGTGACGCGCGCGTGATCTTCTCGGGCGCTCCGCTCGACGGCCCGATCAGCTCGGCGCTCCTTCCGAACGGCAATTTGGTCGTCGGCAACACGTCGAATCCGAGCGGGCAGAACGTCATGGTGGAGCTCTCGCGGTCCGGGAAGGTTCTCGCGACGCGCAACGTCGACAGAGGCGCCGCTGGCTCCATTTTCGGCATGGTGGCGACCGGGAGGTCCGCCGCCGACACGAAGCTGTACTTCAACGACGATAACCACAACGATCTACGCGTATTAGAACGGTAGCAGACGATGAAGACCAGACGTTTTGCGGCCCTCGCCGCCTGCGCGGCGGTTGCCGCACTGGAAGCGTGCAGCAGCGGGGCTACGGTCCCGCCGCTCGCGCCCGTCACTTCGGTGACAGCGTTTGGATCGCCGGCGGCGCGCGCCAAGCGTGCCGTCGGCCTGGGCAAGGTGCTTACCACGCACGACGGCGGGCAGATCTTTGGCTTCGACGTCGATCGCAACGGGACAGACGGCGTGCTCGCCACGGCGAGCGACGTCGAGACGTTCGATCAGAACACCGGTACTATCACGAAGACGTTTCCGAAGAGGCTGCCCCCTGGGACGTCCTATAGCCTCGACGCCATCTTCAGCGGCGACGTCGCTCTCGTCACGCGCTACGTCGTGCCGCAGGGCCAAATCTACGCAAAGCGCTTCTATGACGTGATGAATCCCGTCACAAAGGGAAGGTTCACCAACTCCTGGACGTCGCCCATTCGAGACATCAACGTCCAGGCAGCCGGCGTCAATCAGGAGACGTCGACCGACGCGCTCTTCGCCATCGAGCTCAAGAAGCAGGACGAGCCGGTCGTCATCGTCTCCCGCGTTGCGAAGAACACCGTGAGCAAGGTCATCCATCTCGACCCGAATCTGTTCGGCGTGGGGAACGACCCCCAATTCGGTCAGGACACGACGACGAATCAGGCCGTGCTCGCCTTGTCGCCGGACGGCGGCGCGGTCGGCGGAGATCCGCCGCTGAACGTGATCGTCAACCTGGCCACGGGCAAGGAGACGCGCTTCAACGGCCTCAACAATGGGTTTTTCCACGCCGGCGACGTCAACGGCTTGGCCGTGGACTCGACGACGGGCATCGCCGCGACAACGACCGAACTCAACGCGCAAGTAGAGTTCTACAACCTGGCGCAGCAGACCGGGATCTTCGCGCAGCTGCCCTGTACGAGCGACACGTCCCAGATCAATAGCGGCTCGGGCGTGGCGAACGATCCCGTCAACGGGCTGTTTCTCGTGACCGAGACGTCGTATGGGTGCGGTTCGGGCAGCGCGATCGTCGTGTACGACGAGAAGGGCAACAACGTCGAGACCCTGACCGGATTTAAGTTCGCGATCGGCGAACCCGCGCCCGCGATCAACCCGGCGACGCGCACTGGTTGGGCCTTCGGGCCGGGCTTCAGCCAGCTCCAGCAGTTCTTCTACTAGTTCTATCGTTCAGCGCGCTATCACGCTAAATCCCGGATTCTTCGGGCGCGGCGGAGGCACGACGCGTATCGTGACGCGATCGTGCCGCGTGCCCCCGACGGCGTCGATGCGCCACGTACCGAAGCGCAGCGGCCAGAACGCGGAGCCGGCGGCGTCCAGCGGCAACGCTTGGCCATCGACGCTCCAGCGCACCGCTCCGCCGGAGGCTACGGCGCGCAATGCGATCTGCTGCTCGCGCGACGCCCCGGCATCACCTGCCTCGTTGCGCACGAACACGTCGCCGTCGTGCGGAAACACGATCCGCAGGCCACCCGACGCGTCGCGCGGATGCAGCGCGAGCCAGGAGTCGTATTGCTCGCGCGGCGGCGCGGCCGGGCTCCTCACTTCGGCGAGATCCTGCGGGCGCACCCATTCCTCGACGGTCGCGGGACAGCTCGACGGTCCGGACGGTGCATGGCCAGTCGTCGCGCAGATCGGCGTCTGAACGAATCCGCTCGGCCGCGCGAACGGCGGAGGCTCGTCGCTGCGCTCGTACAGATGCAGCATGATGCGATTCCAGAGGGGTCCCGCTCCGGTCACCCCTGAGACGCCGCGCATTGCGCTCCCGTCGAAGTTGCCGACCCAAACGCCCACGGTGTAGTCGCGGGTGAAGCCGACGGTCCAGGTGTCGCGAAAGTCCGACGACGTTCCCGTCTTGACGGCGGCGGGGAACGGCATCTGCAGCACCGACCCGACGCCGAACGACTTCGCGCGCGCGTGCGGGTCGGCGAGCATGTCGGTGATCAGCTGCCAGTCGCCGGCGTCTCCGATCAACTGCGCCGACGCGCCGTCTCGCGCGACGAGCCGCAGCGGCTCGAACAGACCGCCGCGCGCCATCGTTGCGTACGCTTGTACGAGCTCCCATAGGCTCACCTCGCCGCTGCCGAGGGTCAGACCGAGCCCGTAGTACGACGCAGTACGCGTCAAGTGCGCGAACCCAAGAGCATGCAGACGCTCGAGGAACTCACCGACGCCGAGCCGAGAGAGCACCTGCACCGCCGGGGCGTTGAGCGAATTGGCGAGTGCGTAGCGGACGCGCACCGGCCCGCTGAAGCGTCCGCTGTAGTCGGCCGGCTGGTACAACCGGCCGCCGGGAATGGCGTAGGAGGCCGGCACGTCGGCGAGGATCGTCGTCGAGGTTATCGTGCGTCGTTCGAGCGCGAGCTCGTAGGCGAACGGCTTGAGCGATGAACCGGGCTGACGCAGCGCCTGCACGCCGTCGTTGCTCCCGAGGGCCTCGAGCGAGAAGTAGTCCGGCGATCCGACGTAAGCCAGGACGTCGCCGGTGCGATTGTCGACGACCAGCGCGGCACCATCGGAGACGTGATAGCGCTGCAGCGCGCCGATGACGTCTTGCGTCTGCGCCTGAGCGAAACGCTGTAGGTCGCCGTCCAGCGTCGTGCGCACGCGGCCGCCGCGGCCGTCGGACTGCCTGTAGAGCAAGAACAGGGCCTGCGCGGCGCCCGCGATGCCGTAGTCGTGATGGCGAATGGCGAGCGTTTCGCCAAACGCGCGGGCGGCGCGCGCCGGAGTGATCTCGCCGAGCTCGACCATGCGCCGCAGTACGAACTGCTGACGTCGCCGCAGTGCGGCATAGTCGGCGTCGGGCGCGAGGCGAACGGGATCGTTCGGGATGGCCGCCAGCAGCGACGCCTGCGCGAGGTCGAGGTCGGTCGCGGGCTCGCCGAAGTAGGTGCGGGCCGCGGCCTCGACGCCGTAGAGGTTGCCGCCCATCGGCACGCGGTTCACGTAGGCCTCCAAGATGGAGCTCTTGCGCGACGCAATCGCGATGCGCTGGGCGACGACGATCTGCTCGAGCTTCCCGCGGATCGTGCTGGGCTCGCCGCGGAGCAGGCGCGCGAGCTGCATCTCGATCGTCGACCCCCCGCTGCGCGCTTCTCCGAAGATCGCGTAATCGCGGGCCGCACGAATCAGCGCCGGAACGTCGACGGCGCCGTGATGCCAAAAGCGCGCGTCTTCGGCCGCGACGATTGCCGAGAGGAATTCGGGCGACACGGCACTCAGCGGCACGGTGACGGCGTGCAACGCGTCGGCGCCGAGGACGGTGCCGAGCGCGGCGCCATTGCGGTCGGTGTAGGTCACGGATTGCCGCGGAACGTCGAGCCCGGCGACGTCGACGCCGCCGAAGCGGAGTACCATGATCGCCGCGAAAATGCAAACGGGAAATGCCGGCGCAAAGAGTTTCATGACCTCTGCACGGAATGTACGACACGCAAGACTCGAGTTGCTCCAAATAAGGAGATCGCCGTTGCGGTATTTGGGCCTGGTTTTCGCCATTGCGGCGGCGGCCGCGATTGCCGCATGCGGCGGCCCCGCGCCAAACGGGAACCGGCTCGCGCCGGTCACGGCGTTAGCGCGGCCGGAGGTGCCCCCATGGATCGCCTCGATCTCGCCCACCGGCACGGCCGACACGCTCGCGCAGATCCGCATCATCTTCGCGAAACCCGTGGCGCCCGTCACGGCGCTTTCCGGCCCCGGACCGCAGGAGGTCGTGAGCCGCGTCAGGATCGATCCGGCCCTGCGCGGGCACTTCGTCGTGTTCACGCCCAAAATGATCGGCTTCGTCGCCGAACAGGCGCTGCCGATTGGGACGCGCGTGCGGGTCACGCTCGCGGCGGGACTTCGCGATCTCGCGGGCGACGCGCTGCAGAAGGACCTCGCCTGGACGTTCGAAACGAAGCCGTTAGCGTTCACGAGCATTCCGCAAACTCAAGCGTCTGACGACGAGTCCACGCCGCCGCCGGTGGGCCTGAGTCCGACGCTTTCGGTCACTTCGAATGCCGCGGTCGACGCCTCGTCGCTGGCCTCGCACGCCGCGCTGGTCGGCGGCGGCGAAAGCGTCGGCGTCACGGCGACGCTCGCCACGCAACCGACGCCCTTCCCGGGCAGCAACGCCAACGAGCTCTTCGACCCGTCGCTCGACACCTGGACTTATCGTCTGCGTCCGGTCCATGCCCTGACCCGCGCGACGAAGTACGCGCTGCAGATCGGGGCCGGCGTGTCTCCGCAGTACGGAAACGTACCTACGGGCGGCACCGTTACCGGTGCGATCCGTACCTACGACGCGCTGGCGATCGTTCCGACCGCGGCGCCGAGTCCCAATAGCGGCGGACGATTCGCTCGCGGCGATCCGGTCATCGCGTTCAGCAATCAAATCGATCCGAAATCGATCGCCGGACAGGTGACGATCTCGCCGGCGCCGGCCGCGGTGAAAACTCTCGTCAGCGTGCCCGATCAGTCGAGCGAAATCGACGTGGACCCATATGCGCTCGATCCCAACGCTACCTATACGGCGACGGTCGGGGGCAGCGTGAAAGATGTATTCGGCCAGACGCTGGGCACGCCACAGCAGGTGACGATCCATACGTCGGACTTCGCCCCCGGCGCGTGGGCGCCGACCGGAACGACGGTCATCCCGGCCGGCGCGCCCATAGCGCTGAACTTCTACGCTACGAATCTTCCAGGCAACGCCT
>Ga0073928_10005839_pt1 | contig 16966 bp, 15 predicted proteins | sample PaiPotPPA55metaG_FD_76969 | JGI IMG/M metagenome (GOLD analysis project Ga0073928, IMG submission 76969) | Iron sulfur acid spring bacterial and archeal communities from Banff, Canada, to study Microbial Dark Matter (Phase II) - Paint Pots PPA... ... | reverse complement strand
TACAGCAGCCGCTCGATCGCAGGCATATCCATCCCCTCGTGCTGCATCAGATAAAGCACCGCGCCCGGGTCGAGCGCGCCGCAACGCGTGCCCATTACGAGGCCGTCGAGCGGGGTGAAGCTCATCGTCGTCGCGATGCTTCGGCCGTTTGCGATCGCGCACAGGCTGGCGCCATTGCCGAGGTGGGCGACCACCAACCGCCGGGCGGCAATATCAGGCGCGGTCTCCCGCAGCCGCGAGACGATGTATTCGTAGGACAGGCCGTGAAAACCGTAACGGCGCATCCCCTTCTCGGTCAGCACGCGCGGCAGCGCGAATTGCTGCGCAAGGCGCGGTTGATCGTGGTGAAACGCGGTATCGAAGCACGCGACCTGTGACACTTTGGGGGCGGCGATCGCGATAGCGCGGATCGCCGCGATATTGTGCGGCTGGTGCAGCGGTGCGAGCGGTACCAGCGCTTGCAGCCGGGCCAGGACCGCCTCGTCGACCAGCACCGGCTCGCTGAATTCCGCCCCGCCATGCACGATTCGGTGGCCGACCCCGGCGAGCCCGGCCTCGGCGCCGATATGGCCTTCCAGCCAATCGAGGATCGCGGCGACCGCCGCCTCCTGATCCTTCGCTTCGCAACCCCGATCGAGCAGCTTGCCGCCGTCGGCGCCGGCGATCTCGATCCGCGCCGTCGCGCCGATGCCGGACACCTGGCCATGCGCGCCGACGCGCAGCGAGCTGTCGCCCAGCGTTTCGAACAGCGAAAACTTGACGCTCGACGAGCCTGCGTTGAGGACCAGGATCGGTTTACGCATGCGCTCCTATCTGCGCCGCGGCCAGCGCAATCGACCCTTTGCTCGCTAACGTCGGACCGGGCGATGGTTCGCCGAAACGATTTCGACGCACGGCGGCAAGGGTGATGGCGCTTTGTACTCGGCCGGCCGAGCGCAGTGGCGGGAAGACGGACGCCGCGCTAGATTGCGCCGGTTCGCCAGCCTGGGGTAGCGATGCAAGAACGTTTTGGCGGTGCCGGGAGATTGCCTCTCGGACGATTTGATGCGCATAGCTGGCCTGGCCGCTTCGAGTTGCGCATCAGACGCAAAGACGATCGAACCCTCGTCGGTCTCGTCTCTGCGCCCACGCCGGATCCTCCTCGGCGGGGTTATCGACTTCGTCCGGACCAGCAGACGATCCTGCCCTGCGCACTCTGAACAGGAGCCGGCGTGACAAAAATTCTGATCATCGAAGATGATTCCCTTATTCGGGAGCTCGTCGAGAACATTTTGAGGCAGGCGGGGTACGTCCCGATCGTGGCGAAGGACGGACTCGAGGGGATTGCCCGCTTCAAGGCCGAGGCGCCGGCCCTCGTGATCACCGATATCATCATGCCCGAGAAAGAGGGCATCGAGACGATCATCGAGATCCGTCGGCTCAGCCGTGAGGTGAAGATCATCGCTATTTCGGGCGGCGGCTGGGGCGGTGGCGGCAGCGAGTTCCTGGAAATGGCGGAGAAGCTCGGCGCCTCGGCCGCGCTGGCAAAGCCGTTCCGACCGGCCGAGCTTGTCGACACTGTCGCGCGCCTCCTGCAAGCCTAAGCCGGCCGCCGCGACCTGCGGTCGAGGAGCAAGGGCGCGAGCAGCGGAGCAAAAACCGCCAATCAGCGCTGGCGTTTCAACGTCCAGGTGTGCTCGCGGTAGGCGATCTGCACATCCTCCTGTTCGAGGACCTCGCCGATGTCGGAGGCGAGTTCATCGAGCAGGTCGCGCACGACTTCGTCATCGAGGTTGCCGGCATAGAGCGGCAGAACCTCGCCGGTAAAAATCGCGACTGGCTCGCGGTTGTGCGCGCCCTCCCCGCCCGAGCCCGCATAGACGACTTCCGCGCGCGTAAACATGCCCGACAGGAACGGCTGACCGCGCGCATCGCGCTCACGCATCCAGCGGTGCGCGGCGCGGATCGCCTCTTCTATATCGTAGATTCGGCCTGCCGGGCCGTATCCCGCCCTCAGACCCCAGGTGATCTTGAATTCGCGCCGCGGCCCCTCCGACTGCGGAACCGGCGCGAACACCTTTTCGGCGGGACTATCACGCATGCTGGTGCTCCTCGCCGACGCAAACGACCGAACAGCCCAGACCTGTCGCCGCGGCATCCTGCCACAGCAGTGGCGAAACGACCGTTCGTTCAATTGGCGAAGCCGATGTCGCGATCGGTCACGCCGCGAGCCCGACGCGGCCACGGAATTCAGGATCGCCGAGCGACAGCTCCCTTCCCGCGAGATCGTCCGCGGCATTGCCGCACAGGTATAGGATTGCCGTCGCCGGACGGTCCACCGGCGCCAGTTCGGTGCGCGGTATGCGGCTGACCCGATTGACGCCCGAGGCGCGGATCGTCACCTGCATCTCGGTGTCGATAACCCCGGGCGCCAAGCCAAAGACCCGCACCCCGGATTGGGCAGTTTCCAGCGCAAGCGACTCGGTCAGCATCGCCAGTCCGGCTTTTGCCGAGCAATACGCGCTCCACCCTTCGAGCGGTCGATGCGCAGCGCCGGAGGAGACATTGACGATCGTGCCCGCGCCGGCCGTCATCATCTGCGGCAGCACCGCGCGGACCGCGTGGTAGGCGCCGATCAGGTTGATCTCGATATTTCGCCGCCACTCCGCTGGATCGGTTTCGGCCAGCGGCCCGATCGGCTCGATCACGCCGGCGTTGTTGATCAGGATATCGATCCTGCCGAAGCGTCGGTTTGTTTCCGCGACCAGGGCCTCGACGGCTGCAAAATCCGAAACGTCGCAAGCAGTGCCGAAGGCTTGGCTGCCGATCGTTTCGGCTCTGCGGGAGGCTGCTCGGCCGTCACGCGCCGCAAGTACTACTGCGGCGCCGGCGTCGGCCAGGGCCGCGGCCGCCGCGGCACCGATGCCGCGACTGGCGCCAGTCACGATCGCGACTTTGCCGGCAAGCCTACTCATCGGTGGCTGGGACCATCCTTCCTGGACGAGGTTAACCGCACCCGTCGCCGAGCGCATCGGCAGCCGCCACAAATCTCCTTGCGAAACGGGCGCTGCTTCGGGGGCCCCGGGACTTATTCGAAGGGTTCAGCCGGCGAGGAGCGCGGCCATGACCCGGTCGCGGGTCATCGGCAGGTCGCGGATGCGGGCGCCGAGCGCGCGGGCCACGGCATTGCCGAGCGCGGCGACCGTCGGGCCGCCGGCTGCTTCGCCGATGCCAAGCGGCGGCAAATCGGTGCGCGGATCGACCAGCGCGACCTCGATCTCCGGCACCTCGGAGAAGCGCAAGACCGGATAGGTTTCCCAGTCGCGCGAGGCGATGCCGGCGCTGTCGAGCCGCACGCCTTCCTTCAGCGCCCAGCTGATTGCCTGGACGACGCCGCCTTCGAGCTGGTTGACCGCGCCGTCCGGGTTGACGATCAGCCCGCCGTCGGCGGCGCACCACACGCGCACCACCCGGATATCCTGCTCGACTGCGACCTCGGCGACGACGGCGCAATAGGCCGCCATGTTCTTGTAGCGGGCGAAGCCGATGCCGCGGCCTTTGCCCCCGCCGCCCGCGAGGCCGGGCTGCCAGCCGCTCATCTGCGCCGCCTTTTCGATGACGGCGCGCGCCCGCGGATCGGACAAGACCGCGAGACGGTAGGCGACCGGGTCGGCGCCGGCTCGGTCCGCGAGTTCGTCGATCGCGGTCTCGATCGCGAACACGTTGACCGTCGCGCCGAGCCCGCGCAGCGACGAGGTGCGCACCGGCGTTTCCGGCACCAGGTGATGCACGATCCGCTTCGCCGCAAACCCGTAAAGCGGCTCGCCGTTGCGGGTGCCGGCGCCGGGCGGGTTCGGCGATTCGGTCGCCGGCGGCGCCGGCGGCGGGTCGGGCAGCGCCTCGGCTGGCAGCAGATTGCCGCCGCCGCCAGGCCGGCTGCTGTGCCGGCCGCTCCAGATCTCGGTGGTCCAGTCGGTCGGCTTGCCGGCATCGTCGAGCGCGGCGCGCACCGTCACCACCATCGCCGGGCTGACCGGTTCGAAGCCGAACTCCTCCTCCCGGCGCCAGCGCACCCGGACCGGCACGCCGGGCCGGCGCAGCGCGATGATCGCGGCGTCGGCCGCGGCGTCGTCGGCGCCGTTATGGCCGTAGCAGCCCGGCCCCTGCACGTGCTTCACCGAGATCATCGCCGGGTCGATCTTGAGCTGCCGGGCGAGGGCGGCACGCAGCGGATAGACGCCCTGGCAATGCGTCCACACCTGCAGCTTTCCGTCCTTGTAAAGCGCCAAGCCGCAGGACGGCCCGACCGAGGCGTGCGCGACATGCATGCGGCTGACGGTCGCCTCGTAGCTGTTGCCGGGCGCCGTGGGCACGGCGGACGGCTCGGCGCCGGCCGTGCGGTCGATCGAGGGTTGCTGAAGCAGCCAGCGCGCCTCCTCCTGGAACGGGGCGATCGGCTCGATGCCATCCCAGGCGACATACCCCGGCGCGGCCGCGGCGGCGGCGTCGACCGCGGTCTCGTCTGTCCCGAGGATAGCGACGAAATTGCCGTCTCGCAGAACGTCGATGTTTGCGACCTTCGCAGCGCGTCGGATCGCCGGCTCGTCGATCTTTGCGATCGTGGCCCCGCGGCGCGGCTGACGCACGACCCTCGCATGCACCATGCCGTCCAGTTTCATGTCATGGATAAAGGCCGGTTCGCCGAACACCTTGGCGGCGAGGTCGACCCGAGCGCTATTGGTGCCGACGATGCTATGCTCCGCCGCCGCCTTGACCATGGCGCGGCCGGTCGCTTCGCGCCGGAGATCGACCTTTGCGGCAAGCGACCAGTAATCCTGCCCGGTCGGCTCGCCGCGGTTCACGATGGCGCCGTCGCGTACCCCGAGATCGCCGCGAGCATGCCCGAGCGCTGCCGCGGCCTGGTCGAGGAACAGCGATTTCACTTCGGCGCAGGCGAGGCGCAGCGCGACCCCGCCGAACTGGATCGACTGGCTCCCGGCAGTATAACCCTCGTTCGGGGTCTGCTCGGTGTCGCCGGTTTCAAGGTCGATGCGCTCGGGCGCAACATCGAGTTCCTCGGCAGCGATCTGCAACATCGCGGTCAGCACGCCCTGGCCGATCTCGACCCGCCCGGTCGCGACCCGCACCCGGCCCGGCGCCGGGAACCCGATCCAGCGGTCGAGCCTTGGGTTCTCGGCCAGAGGGCCGGGCAGCGGCGGCGCAGTTCCGGCGCTCACCGCGCGCCCTCCTGGCGCATCTGGTGCGCGGCGCGTTCGACCGCACGGATGATCCGCGCATGCGAGCCGCAGCGGCAGATGTTGTCGTCAAGCGCCAGCGCGATCTCGCGCCGCGACGGCGACGGGTTCTTGTCGAGCAATGCCTTGGCCGAGACGATGATGCCGGCGAGGCAATAGCCGCACTGCCCGGCCTGCTCGTCGAGAAAGGCCTGCTGCAGCGGGTGCGGCCGCTCCGCCGTGCCGAGCCCCTCGACGGTGATGACTTCGCGGCCGGCCACCGTGGACAGCGCCTTGCCGCAGGATTTCTGCGGCGCGCCGTCGACCAACACCATGCAGCAGCCGCATTGTTCGAGACCGCAGCCGAATTTCGGCCCGCTGAGGCCGAGATGGTTGCGCAGCACGTCGAGCAGCGGCGTGTCGGGGTCGACGGTAATGCTGACAGCGCGGCCGTTGACGGTCAGCGAGGTGGCGTCCATCGAAACAGGCAGGCGTCTACTCGGCCGCTTCGGGCAGCAAGATGGCCTCGGCCGAATTGTCGGTGACGCAGGCGGTCTGGAAATATTTGATCTGCGGGTCCATGCCGTAGCGCTCGCGGATGCCGGCGAGCCACGGGCCGGAGTAGAACGCCTCCGCGTCGGCGCGGGTACGCCACAGATAGACGCCACCGGCCCAGCCGTCCTCGGCATAAATGAACTGTTTGCGGATCAGCCCCGGCACCTCGCGGAAGCCGGGCGCGATCTTGCGGAAATGCTCGGCGCAGGCGGCGAGATCGATGTGCGGCGGGAGCTTGTACTGGACAATCGCGGTGATCATAGGCGTCCTCCGGTTCGCGACTACACGGCCATCCGGCCGCCATCGACGATGATCATCTGGCCGGTGATGAAGGCGCCGGCAGGCGAGGCCAGCAGCAGCGCCGCGCCGGCGATGTCCTCGGGCTGGCCGAGGCGGCGCAGCGGCGTCTCCGCCTCGACCCTGGCGCGGCGCTCCGGATTTTCGTAGAGGGCGCGCGCGAATTCGGTCTCGACCAGGCCCGGCGCGATGCTGTTGACCCGCACCCCGTCCGGGCCCCATTCGGCGGCGAGGCTGCGGCAGAGCGCATAATCGGCGGCCTTGGTCACGCCGTACATGCCGATCACGGTCGACGCCTTCAGCGCGCCGATCGAGATCGTGAAGATGATCGAGCCGTCGCGCCGCTCGCGCATCTCCGGCCCGACCATCTTGCACAGCCAGAGGTTGCTCAGCACGTTGTTGGTCATCATCCGCTCGAAGGCCTGGTCGCTGAGATCGGCGAGCGAGCCGTAATGCGGATTGATCGCGGCGTTGCAGACGAGGACGTCGATCCGGCCCCATTCCTGCCGGGTGCGCCCGACCAGGTTTTCCAGCTGTGCCTGGTCGGAAATCCGAGCGGTGACCGCGATCGCCGCGCCGCCCTTGGCGCGGATCGCATCGACGACCTCGTCGCACGGGCCCTGGTTGCGGCCGGAGATCACGACCTTGGCGCCGGCCTCGGCGAACAGTTCGGCAATGGCGCGGCCGATGCCGCGCGATGAGCCGGTGACGATCGCGACCTTGCCGTCGAGCCTGAAAGACTGCATCGCCTGTCTCCGCTGTTTCCGGCGCTATTCCGCCGCGATGGCGCGCGCCGCGTCCGCCGGCGCGAAATAGCGGCGGCCGGTGGCGCGCTGGTTCTCGTAGATCGAGCCCTGGTATTCCGCCGGCGGCAGCGGCAATCGCACCGGCACCGCCGCGAGTCGCGGCTCAAGCGTCTTCTCGCCCGCCAGCAGCAATTCGTCGAACTTCTCGATGCCGTCCTTGAAGCCCAAGAGCGGCCAGGCATCGGCAGCGCGATACTGGAACAACAGGAAGCGGCGGGGTGCCCCGGAGATGTTGGTGGCCGAGCCGTGCACCGCACGGACATGGTGCACCGTCACCGACCCGGCGCGACCGAGACACGGTGCGGCGCGCGACAAGTCGATACCGCAGGCGGCAGGCTCCATCGCGCCGCAAAAGCGCCCGTCCGGTCCGTGATGATCGTAGATGGGGCCGCGGTGGCTGCCGGGCACGACCAGCATCGGCCCGTTCTCCAGCGTCATGTCGTCGAGCATGATGCCGATGGCGGCGAGATCGTCGTTGGTGTGCGGGTAGAACGCCCAATCCTGGTGCCATTCGACCGGCGCACCGAAACCGGCCGATTTCATATTCAGCTTGCCGGTGTCGAAACGGACGCTGCCCCACAATTCCGTCAGGATCGCGACGATCCTGTCGTTGCGGCTGGCACGGGCGTATGCCGGGTGGTGCAGGTGCGGCGCCTTGATCCGGCGCACCCGCGGCTCGGCCGGCGAATGCGAGTCTTCGAGGTCGTAGATGTCGTCATTGGCGGTGACGTGCGCCGCGCTGCGCTCGAACTCGTCGGTCACGGCGCGCAGTTCGGCGATCTCGGCGGGCGAGAACACGTCGGACACGACGATGAACCCGTCGCGGTCGTAAGCGGCGCGTTGGGCTTCGGAAAGCATCATGGTTTCCTTGGGTCGGCTGCGGCTCGCATTGCTGCTGCCGAGGCCGGCCCTTGTCAAGCAACCCGGGCACTCGGGTCCGTTCCCGGCAAGCGATCAGCGCCCGCGCGGGTGCGCGGAATTGTAAACCGCGAGCAAGCGCTCGGCTTCGACCGAGGTGTAGCGCTGCGTCGTCGACAGGCTGGCATGGCCGAGCAGTTCTTGGATTGCGCGCAGATCGCCGCCGCCACCGAGCAGATGCGTCGCGAAACTGTGGCGCAGCGCGTGCGGCGTCGCGGTCTCAGGCAGGCCGAGCAGGCCGCGCAAGGTCTGCATCTGCCGCTGCACCAGACGCGGGCTCAGCGGCCCGCCGCGGGCGCCGACGAACAGCGGCCCGTCGGCCGGCAGCGGGTAGGGACAGGACGCGAGATAGTCGGCCACCGCCTCGCGCACCGCCGGCAGGACCGGCACCAGACGGTCCTTGCCGCCCTTGCCGGTGATCGCCAACATCTCTCCCTGCGGCGCGGCGCGGCGCGTGAGCCCGAGCGCCTCGGAAATGCGCAACCCGCAGCCATAGAGCAGTGCCAGGATCGCGACATCGCGCTTGCCTTGCCAGGCGCTCTTCTCGACCTCTGCGACCGCCGCGACGGCGGCAACCGCATCGGGCACGGTCAGTGGCTTCGGCACGCTGTGCGGTAATTTCGGCGCGCGCAAAACGGCAAGGGCAGGGCTGGCGGCAAGACCGCGGCGCTCGAGAAACCGCAGGAACCCGCGGACCACAGACAGGCCGCGGGCGATCGAGCTGCGCTCGATGCCGTCGGCGGCGCGCCGGGCGAGCCAGGCGCGGAAATCGGCTGGAGAGAGCTTGGCGAAGGTGGCAAGCGCCGGCGCCTCGCCGAGATGCTCGGTCAGGAAATCGAGAAAGAAGGCGAGGTCCCGCCCATAGGCGGCGACGGTATGGGCCGAGGCGCGCCGCTCTCCGGCGAGCCAATCGCCCCACACCGCGATCGCGCCACGCAAATCATCGGCGGCCGAAAACCGCGCCAGCGGCAGCGGTTCGGGAAGGGCAGGAAAAGGCGCTAGCTGCTGAGCCGCGCCGGGTTGAGCCATTGCCCGATCGTGATGCCGAGTGCGCGGGCGAGGAACGTCAGCAGCTCGGTGCCAAGCCCGGGATGGAACCGCCCGGGCTTGCGCGCGCCGATACAGAGCAGGCCGGCCGGGGCGCCGCGCCCGAAGCTCAGCCGCAACAGGGCCTGCGAGCGGACCAGCCCGGCGCCGCTGCCGAACAGCGCCGGATCGCCGTGCACATCGGCGCTGAGCAGCGCGGTGCGGTCGTCGCCGAGGAGCTGCTCGACGGTGCCGGACTTCAGCAGGTGGAGGCCGTTGACCGGCAGCCTTGCGGTCGGGCTCGCCGCGCTTTCGACCGCGATCGTGACGACATCCATGTCGAGCAGCACGGCAAGATCGGTAGTCACGATCTGCAATAGCGTCTCGAAGCTGCTGGCAGCGAGGATCGCCACCACCGCCTTGTGAATGCGGCCCTGGCTCGCCAGATTGCCGCGGCTGGTCGCCAGCAGCGCGCGGTGTTCGGTGTTGACCCGCACCAGGTCGCGGCGCAGCCGGTCGAGCAGGAAATGCTGGAAATCGACAACATCGTCGCCGCTGTCGGACCCAACATTGCGCGTCGGTGGATGCAGGATGCGCAGCGCCTCGGGATGGCGGTCGAGAAAATCGGGGTGCTGGCGCAGATAGGCGACGACGTCGCGGCTGCTGATCGCTTGCGGTTCGGCGGCGACGGGCGCCGGGTCGGGTGGCGGTCGCGGCTGGTCTCGTCTGCGGTCGGCCACGCCTTAGTCCCCGCTGCCGGGAAGCGGGTGACAGGGGCCGGAAGCGGCGGGGCGGCGCGTGGTCATGCGGGATACCGTACCAGTGACATTGGGGCCGGCGCCGTCCTCCATTGCCGCGCTTGCGGCATGCCGGCACGCGGGCGAGTGTAGCCGATGGCCGAATGCCCTGCCAACAGCGCCGCCCCTTTGCTCTCTCCGGTCGAGGGTGCCGCACTGGCGACACGCGGGAACCGCGACCGTGTGCGGGTCATGCTGCCGCTGCCCCTGCCTCAGCTGCTCGATTACCTCGCCGCCGAGGGCGCACCCTCGCCGGGCAGTTTCGTCCGCGTCGGGCTCGGCTCGCGCCAGATCGTCGGGGTTGTCTGGGATGGGGACGGCGATGGCGCCGAACTCCCAGCGGCGCGGCTCAAGCCGGTTGGGGAGATCCTGTCGGCGCCGCCGCTGCGGCCCGAATTGCGTCGCTTTGTCGAGCGCGTCGCGGCTTACACGCTGGCGCCCGCGGGCGCCGTGCTGCGCATGGCGATGAGCGTCGAGGAGGCGCTTGCGGCGCCTCGGCCGCAGCGAATCTGCGCAATAACAGAAGTGGGCTTGTCGGTGCTGGCCAAGCCCGAAGCGAAACTGACGCCTGCACGGCGGCGAGCGCTCGAAGCCCTGAGCGCAGGCGCCGCCGCCAGTGCCGAGATCGCGCGCCGAGCCGGCTGCGGCGCCGGCGTCGTGCGCGGCCTGATCGAATTGGGATACGCCGAGGAGCGGCGCATCGTCGCCGAGTCCGCCGCGCCGGAACCGCCCGATTGGCGCCGCCCCGGCCCTGCCCTGTCGCCGGATCAGCAGCGCGCGGCCGAGCGGCTTGAGGAGCGCGTGCGCGAGGGCGGGTTCTCGGTCACGGTCCTCGACGGCGTCACCGGCTCGGGCAAGACCGAGGCGTATTTCGCCGCAATCGCAGCCGCCTTCGAAGCCGGCCGCCAGGTGCTGGTGCTGCTGCCGGAGATTGCATTGTCGGCGCAATGGCTCGAACGGTTCCGCCGCCGCTTCGGTGCGGCGCCGGTCGAATGGCATTCCGATACGGGCCAGGCGGCGCGGCGCGACGGCTGGCGCGCGGTCGCGTCGGGCGGCGCGCAGGTTGTCGTCGGCGCCCGCTCGGCCTTGTTCCTGCCGTTTCCTGAGCTCGGCCTGATCGTCGTCGACGAGGAGCACGACCCCTCCTACAAGCAGGAAGACGGCGTCTGCTATCAGGCGCGCGACATGGCGGTCCTGCGCGCCTCGATCGAGAAGATCCCGATCGTGCTCGTCTCGGCGACCCCGTCCCTCGAAACCGTCGTCAACATCGCCCGCGGCCGGTATCAGCGGGTGCATCTGCCGCGCCGTCATGCCGCCGCCGAATTGCCGCAGATCGAGCTCGTCGACATGCGGCGCAAGCAGCTCGAACCGAGCCGGTTTCTGTCGCCGCCGCTGGTGACGGCGCTGGCCGGAACGCTGGCGGCGGACGAGCAGGTGCTGCTGTTCCTGAACCGTCGTGGCTATGCGCCGCTGACCCTGTGCCGTGCCTGCGGCCACCGCCTCCAATGCCCGAACTGCACCGCGTGGCTGGTCGAGCACCGCTTCACCGCGCGCCTTCAGTGCCATCATTGCGGCTATGGCGCGCCGGTGCCGGCCTTCTGCCCGGACTGCCTCGCCGGCGGCACGCTGGTGCCGTGCGGACCGGGGGTCGAGCGGTTGCGCGAGGAGGTCGCCGAACGCTTCCCAAGGGCGCGGGTCGCGCTGATGGTCAGCGACCTGATCTCCGGGCCGCGCGCCGCCGCCGACCTCGCCGAGGGGATGGCCGCGCACCGGTACGATGTGCTGATCGGGACCCAGATCGTCGCCAAGGGCCATCATTTTCCCATGCTGACGCTGGTCGGGGTGATCGATGCCGATCTCGGCCTCGCCGGCGGCGACCTGCGCGCCGGCGAGCGGACCTATCAGTTGCTGCACCAGGTCGCCGGCCGCGCCGGCCGAGCCGAGCGGCCAGGCCGGGTGCTGATCCAGACCTATATGCCGGAGCAGCCGGTCATGTGTGCCCTCGCCGCCGGCGATCGCGACGGCTTTCTCGAAGCCGAGGCGGCGGCGCGCCGCATCGCCGGCCTGCCGCCGTTCGGTCGGCTCGCGGCGCTGATTGTCTCGGCGAACGACGGCGAGGACGCCGACTTCGCCGCCCAGGCGCTGGCCCGCAGCGCGCCACAGATGCCCGGGCTTACCGTGCTCGGGCCGGCGCCGGCGCCGCTGGCGGTGCTGCGAGGACGGCACCGCCGGCGGCTTCTGGTCAAAGCCGAGCGCCGGGTTGCTCTGCAGGCGGCGATCCGGGACTGGCTCGGCCGGGTGCGCCTTGCCGGCTCGGTGCGGCTGCAGGTCGATATCGACCCCTACAGCTTTGTCTAACTCTTTGATATTGTGACGTTCATGTGACGGCCGGCGCGGTTGCGCCGGCCGGTGATCTATGTTAGGTACCGCGCGGATTTCGCGGGACCCTGCGGCCCGGCGGCGGCTCGTGTGTGCAAAATCCATCCTTGAAACGAGATGTCGCGACCGTCCTCATGCCGGCGCGCTGATCGAGGACCGGTTTCCATTGGCTTCCGAAGCAACCGGCGTATCCGGACTGGCTGGACGTTACGCGGCGGCACTGTTCGAACTCGCCGACGAGCGCCATGCGCTGGATGCGGTCGCGGGCGATCTGCGCGAGCTGCGCGCGATGCTGCTCGACAGCCCCGATCTGACCCGGCTGATCCGCAGCCCGGTACTGTCGCGCGAGGAGCAGGGCAAGGCGGTTGCCGCCGTGGCGGAGAGCGCCGACCTGTCGAAGCTGACCGCCGATTTCCTCGGCGTGGTTGCGCGCAACCGCCGGCTGTTTGCGGTGCCGCAGATGATCGAGGCGTTCCTCGCCAATCTCGCTGAACGGCGCGGCGAGGTCACCGCCGAGGTGACCGCGGCGCAGCCGTTGAGCGAAGCGCAGCAGAACGCGCTAACCGAGCAGTTGCGCCGCGCCGTCGGGCGCCGGGTGACCATGGATGTCCGAGTCGATCCGGCCTTGCTCGGTGGCATGGTGGTCAAAGTCGGTTCGCGCATGGTCGACGGCTCCTTGCGCAGCAAGTTGCAGCGCCTGCAAATGGCGATGAAGGGCATTGGGTGATTTTTTTGATCGTCATGCCGTCCCCGGACTTGATCCGGGATCAAACGGCCATCTGCGAGGGCACTGCCAGACCCGCGGTCAAGCCCGCGGGTGACGGTCTAGAGAGGGTGAAGGGACGAACATGGAAATTCGCGCCGCGGAAATCTCCGCGATCCTGAAGCAGCAGATCGCCGGGTTTGGCACCGAGGCCGATGTCGCCGAGGTCGGCCAAGTGCTGTCGGTCGGCGACGGCATCGCCCGCGTCTTCGGCCTCGACAAGGTCCAGGCCGGCGAGATGGTCGAGTTCCCGAACGGGATGAAGGGCATGGCCCTCAATCTCGAAAGCGACAATGTCGGCGTCGTGATCTTCGGCGATGACAGCGGCATCGGCGAGGGCGACACGGTCAAGCGCACCGGCGCGATCGTCGACGTGCCGGTCGGCCGCGGGCTCTTGGGCCGCGTCGTCGACGGGCTCGGCAATCCGATCGACGGCAAGGGGCCGTTGACCGACGTCACCCGGATGCGGGTCGAGGTCAAGGCGCCCGGGATCATTCCCCGGAAATCGGTGCACGAGCCAGTGCAGACCGGATTGAAGGCGATCGATTCGCTGGTGCCGATCGGCCGCGGCCAGCGCGAATTGATCATCGGCGACCGCCAGACCGGCAAGACGGCACTGGCGATCGACACCATCCTGAACCAGAAGGCGGTCAACGCAGGCACCGACGAATCGAAGAAGCTCTATTGCGTCTATGTCGCGATCGGCCAAAAACGCTCGACCGTCGCCCAGATCGTCAAGACGCTGCAGGACTTTGGTGCGCTCGACTATTCGATCGTCGTCGCCGCGACGGCCTCCGAACCGGCGCCGCTGCAGTTCCTCGCGCCGTACACCGGCTGCACGATGGGCGAGTTCTTTCGCGACAACGGCATGCACGCCGTCATCATCTACGACGATTTGTCGAAACAGGCGGTCGCCTATCGCCAGATGTCGCTGCTGTTGCGCCGGCCGCCCGGCCGCGAAGCCTATCCGGGCGATGTCTTCTATCTGCATTCGCGGCTGTTGGAACGCGCCGCCAAGATGAACGACGATCACGGCGCCGGCTCGCTGACGGCCTTGCCGGTTATCGAAACGCAAGCCGGCGACGTCTCGGCCTATATCCCGACCAACGTGATCTCGATCACCGACGGTCAGATCTTCCTCGAGACCGAGCTGTTCTATCGCGGCATCCGACCGGCCATCAATGTCGGCCTGTCGGTCAGCCGCGTCGGTTCGGCGGCGCAGATCAAGGCAATGAAGCAGGTTGCCGGCCGCATCAAGCTGGAGCTGGCGCAATATCGCGAGATGGCGGCTTTCTCGCAATTCGCCTCCGACCTCGATGCCTCGACGCAGCGTCTCCTGGCGCGCGGCTCGCGGCTGACCGAGCTGTTGAAGCAGCCGCAATTCTCGCCGGTGCCGGTCGAAGAGCAGGTGGTCGCGATCTTCGCCGGGACCCGCGGCTATCTCGACCGCGTGGAACTGGCCAATATCGGCCGCTTCGAAGCGTCGATGTTGAATGAGTTGCGCGCGCGTCGACCGGAATTGATCGAGGCCATCCGCAACGAGCGCGAGATCAGCGAAGGCACCGACAAGGCCCTCGCCGAGTTCCTCGACGGCTTCGCCCGGACCTTCGCGTGAGAATGACGATTTCCAAACCGGTGGTCATTCCGGGGCGCAGCAACGCTGCGAACCCGGAACCCATGAACACCGTCAGCGCACTTGAAGCAACGCCGACCGAGCGAACCCGACGCAGTCGGTGTTCATGGGTCCCGGACACGGCCTTCGGCCGTTCCGGGATGACGGAATGGTGACATGGCCAGCCTGAAGGATCTCCGGAACCGCATCCGCAGCGTCCGGTCGACCCAGAAAATCACCTCGGCGATGAAGATGGTCGCGGCGTCGCGTCTGCGGCGCGCCCAGGAGCAGGCCGAGGCGGCCCGTCCCTATGCGCAGCGGATGGAGCGGGTGCTGGCGTCGCTGGCGCAGCGGATGGCGGCGCTTCCCGGCGCGCCGCCGCTCCTTGGCGGCACCGGTCGCGACGACACGCATCTGCTCGTCGTCGCCACCTCCGACCGCGGCCTCGCCGGCGGTTTCAATGCGTCAATCTTGCGCGAGGCGCGGCGGCGCATCCGCGAACTCGACAATGCCGGCAAGACGGTCAAGGTACTGACGATCGGCCGCAAGGGCCGCGACAGCCTGCGCCGCGACTACGCGCGCCTGATCCACGACAGCCTGACCGAGATCGGCCGCCGCCGCCTCTCGTTCGAGGAAGCGCGCGACATCTCGGTCCGCATCCTGACACTGTTCGAAGCGGGCGGCTTTGATGTCTGCACGATCATCTACAACCGCTTCCAGTCGGCGATGACACAGATCGTCACCGCGCAGCAGCTGATCCCATTTGCGCCGCCGAGTGCGCCACCGGGGGGCGCGGGCGAAGCCGCCTCGACCGGGCTGGCTGGCGCCATTTACGAATTCGAGCCCTCGGAAGAGGAGATCCTCGCCGAGCTGTTGCCGAACAACCTCGCGGTGCAGATCTTTACCGCGCTGCTCGAAAACGCCGCGAGCGAGCAGGGCGCGCGGATGACCGCGATGGATAACGCCACCCGCAACGCCGGCGACATGATCGACCGGCTGACGATGAACTACAACCGCACGCGCCAGGCCGTCATCACCAAGGAGCTGATCGAGATCATCTCCGGCGCCGAGGCGCTGTGAGCAAGGAAAATCACGCTTTTCGGGGATCAAGATGAGAACCCAATCGGCTGATGCTGACCCGCTTCCAATAGTGGTGATCGAAAGCAGATGGGATACCGCCGATCGCCCACTCGATACGGTTTCTGTACGCCTATTCTTTGAATTGTTGGGTTCTCTATACAAAGGAAATCCCGGTAGCTTTCATTATGAAATGTTCTCGTGTAAGCAAGCCCTGGAGGAAATCATCCCCCGGGTTGGTAATGATAAACGATTTCGGTACGGATACATCGCGTGCCATGGCCGACCGGAAGGGCTTTGCGCGCACAACGGCGACCTGATACCGAAACATGTTCTTAGAGACCTTCTGAGACAGGCCAGTTCGCTCAGGGGCGTACATTTGGCAACTTGTTCCTTTGGCACAGAAGAACTGGCGCGGTTTTTCTTCGAAACCGCCGAACTACCGATCCTATGGGTATCAGGCTACCGGGAAGAGGTTGGCTGGGCCACATCATCTCCACTCGATCTGATGTTTTTGCATCTTCTTCTGGAAACCGCAGCCGGGAGAGTTCGAGCCAAAGCGATGCCGCCAACGGAAGACGCTAAGATTGTCCAGGTGGCTCAGCGAATTCGGGAGTTGATGCCCGGAGCTTGTGAGGAACTGGGTTTCTCAATTTACATCAGGGATCGAAGGGGAAAGGTCCTCGATCTGATTTCTGATCGGCGTATGTAGCCTAAGATCAACAAGGAAGACCCTGAACATGGCCCAAACCGCGACGACCAATATCGTCGGCACCATCACCCAGGTCATCGGCGCGGTCGTCGATGTCCACTTCGAGGGCGAATTGCCGTCGATCCTCTCCGCGCTGCATGTCGACAATGCCGGTCGCACCTTGACCCTCGAAGTGGCGCAGCACCTGGGCGAGAACACCGTGCGCACGGTGGCGATGGACACCACCGACGGGCTGGTGCGCGGCGCCGAGGTCGTCGATACCGGCAACCCGATCATGATGCCGGTCGGCCCGGAGACCTTGGGCCGCATCCTCAACGTGATCGGCGAGCCGGTCGACGAGCGCGGCCCGGTCAACACCAACCGCCGCATGCCGATCCACCGGCCGGCACCCGCATTCATCGACCAGTCGACCGAGGCCGAGATTTTGGTCACCGGCATCAAGGTCGTCGATCTGCTGGCGCCTTACGCCAAAGGCGGCAAGGTCGGGCTGTTCGGCGGCGCCGGCGTCGGCAAGACCGTGATCATCATGGAATTGATCAACAACATCGCCAAGGCGCATGGCGGTTACTCGGTGTTCGCCGGCGTCGGCGAGCGCACCCGCGAAGGAAACGATCTCTATCACGAGATGATGGAATCGGGCGTCATCGTGCCGGACGGCCCCGGGTCCAAGGCGGCGCTGGTCTATGGCCAGATGAACGAGCCGCCGGGGGCGCGCGCCCGGGTCGGCCTGTCGGGGCTGACGCTGGCCGAATACTTCCGCGACGAGGAAGGCCAGGACGTGCTGTTCTTCGTCGACAACATCTTCCGCTTC
>Ga0073928_10005837_pt1 | contig 16971 bp, 14 predicted proteins | sample PaiPotPPA55metaG_FD_76969 | JGI IMG/M metagenome (GOLD analysis project Ga0073928, IMG submission 76969) | Iron sulfur acid spring bacterial and archeal communities from Banff, Canada, to study Microbial Dark Matter (Phase II) - Paint Pots PPA... ... | reverse complement strand
TGCGAAAGCGAACGTGCCTTACGCCACGCTCAAGATCATGAAGGAGAACGGCCTGCGTTTGTTGCTGGTGGGCTATGAATCCGGCGACGACCAGATCCTGCTGAACATCAAGAAGGGACTGCGCACGGACATGGCGCGGCGCTTCAGCGTTGACTGCCGCAAGCTCGGCATCAAGGTTCACGGCACCTTCATTCTCGGCCTGCCCGGCGAGACCCGCGAGACCATTGAAAATACCATTCGTTATGCGAAGGAAATCAACCCGCATACCATTCAGGTGTCGCTCGCCGCGCCCTATCCGGGCACCACGCTTTACAAGCAAGCGGTGGACAACGGCTGGCTAGAGGAGAACAAGGTCATCAATCTGGTCAGTGCGGAAGGCGTGCAACTGGCTGCTATCGGCTATCCGCATTTATCGCGTGAAGAGATCTATCACGGGCTGGAAAGGTTCTACAAACAGTTCTATTTCCGGCCGTCGAAGATCTGGGAGATCGTGCGCGAAATGCTGATGAGCTGGGAGATGATGAAGCGGCGCTTGCGTGAAGGGGTCGAGTTCTTCCGTTTCCTGCGCACCCACGAAGCATGAGCCGGTCGCAAGCGGCGACCGGGCCGGCACGACGTGCATTGATTGTGACCGCGGACGACTTCGGACTGCACCCGCGCGTGAACGACGCGGTCGAGCGTGCCCATCGAAACGGCGTGCTGACCTCGGCCAGCCTGATGGTCTCGGGCGACGCCGCCGCTGACGCCGTCGAGCGCGCGCGGCGGCTGCCGACTTTACGCGTGGGTTTGCATGTTGTCCTCGCCGATGGCCAGGCAACGTCGCCGCGCAGCGAGATTCCGCAGCTCGTTGATGAGCAAGGACGTTTTGGCAACGCGATGGTGCGCGACGGTGTGCGTTTTTTCTTTCTTTCCCGCGTGCGGGCCCAGCTGGCTCATGAAATTCGCGCGCAGTTCGAAGCGTTTGCCGCGACCGGGCTGCCGCTCGATCACGTCAATACGCACAAGCATTTCCATCTTCACCCGACGGTGCTGTCGCTCTTGCTCGAGATAGGCAGCGAGTACGGCATGAGGGCAATGCGCCTGCCTTATGAGGCGGGCGGGTCGCTTGCATTGCGGCCCTGGATTTCGCTGGTGCGAGCGCGCCTCGACCGGCGCCGGATTGCTCATAACGATCACGTAGCGGGTCTCGCGCAGAGCGGGCGAATGGACGAAGCAGCCTTCATCAAGGCGCTAGGCACGCTCCCTGATGGCGTGACCGAGATCTACTGCCATCCCGCCATGCCGGGTGACGACGCGCTCACGCCTTCCATGACCGACTACCGGCACGCGGACGAGCTTGCTGCGCTGGTCTCGCCGCGCGTGGCTGCCGCAATGGACGCCATGGGCCTCCCGCGCGGCGGCTTTCGCGACGTGTTTCCGGCCACTGCGTCAGCCGTCAAGCCGGCGTTACGCGCCCTATGAGCGCAGCGCTGCGCTGGCTCGCGTGGGCGCGCTGGCCTCTCGCCATCGGCTTGCTGAGCGTTTTCGCCGTGCACGAGGGTTTCGCCGACGTGCTGCGGGGAATTCCGCAAGCCGGCATCACCATGCTCTGGCTCGTCCCGTTCCACGCGCTGCCCTTGTTACTCGATGCATGCGGATGGCGGGTTCTCCTCGGCCGCCTCGCACCGCTGCCAGTCCTGTGGTGGATAGCAACGGTGCGCGAGTCGGTCAGCCGCCTGCTGCCGGCAGCGGGCGTCGGCGGCGAGCTGGTGGGAATCCGGCTTGCGCACTGGTATGTCGCCGACGTGAATCGCGTCAGTGCATCGGTGATCGTGGAAGTGCTGGTGACGGTGGTCGTCCAATATGCGTTCTCGGCACTCGGCTTGTTGCTGCTGGTGGCGACCACTCACGCGTTTGCGGGCGTGCGGCTGATCGGTCTTGCGTTGCTGCTCTCGTTGCCGGTTCCCATTGTGTTTTTTATTCTGGTCAGGCGCGGCGGCTTGTTTCAGGCGCTCGAAAGGCACGCGGCCCGCTGGCTCGGACCGTCCCGGTTCCTGTCGAAGCTGGACGGCGCGCGGCTCGACCGGGAAATAGACGCGCTGATGCAGCGCCCTGGTTTGCTTGCCTGCGCGTTCGCGTGGCAGTTGGGCGGTTATATGCTCGGTTCGCTCGAGGTGTATTGGGCGCTCGCATTCTTCGGCCATCCGGTATCGATTGCCAGCGCGCTTGCCGTGGAAGCGCTCACTCAGGCGGTCCGCCACGCGGCGTTTTTCATGCCGGCGGGGCTGGGCGTGCAGGAGGCCGCGATCATGGTGCTCGCCCACATGGCCGGCGTGGACAGGCAAGCGGGCATCGCGCTCGCGCTGGTGAAACGGATGCGTGAAGTGCTGTTTGGCTGCATCGCCCTCGCCGCCTGGCAAGTCGCCGAAATGCGCCGCAATGGCCGCTCGCGGCTGACCTGAATAATTGAAAGCGAGTTTTATCGAACGGGCCGGCGTAATTGCGGAACTGTCCGCAATACCGGACAACCGTGGCGTCGCTTTGCCTGCGGTAATCGCATGGCGCATGAATAGCGCCTTCTCCCTTCCCCGTCACACTCCCATCCGGCACCACAAAGGGCCTTAGTCTCCGAAAGAATACGTTTGGGTAAACATTCTCTTGAGCGCAGCCGCGCAAGGTAAGACAATCCATTTCATCCGACCATAATCGGATCATGTGATTTGATACCCGCGGTAGCTCATACAACTCGGCCCGGCACAGCCGACAGCCTCATTAATTAATAAGGCTGCTAAAACATACCCGAGAACATGCTCACTTCCTTGCTTCCGCCAACCATCGCCCCCGAGCTCAGACTCTGCTTCCACCGCCGCTCGATGGATCAGCAACGGCCGTTATCAACGGTCACCATGGCCTTTACCGTGGTGGCATTCCTGATCTTCGTCACCGCCCGCTCGCACGTAACCGGTACCTACCTGCCGCTCTGGCCGCGACTGACATGCGCGCTGGCCATGTTGCTGCTCGTCGCGGCAATCCCGAAGGCGCCGTCCACGTTCATATTCGGCCTGATCGGCGTGCTTTATATCGTGGTGCTGCAGATCGGGATCGTGATCAACGTCGAAGGCGTCGAAAAACCGTTGTTCTGGATGCTGCCGGCCGGGATGGTCATTCCAATCTGCGCCGCGCCGCTGTGGCTGACGCCGCGGCATTTCATCCTCGGAACGATCGCGTTTTATCTCGCCGGGCTGCCCTTTGTCATGGCGGTGCCCTTCACGCATGACGACTACGTTTTGTGCGCCATGTGGGTGGCCATCGGCATCCCGACGGCAACCACGTTTCATTTCTGCTTCTACTGGTTCCGGCTCAACCACTTCCTGCTCGAAGAGAAATTGCTGGCGCTCGCCGCGACCGATCCTTTGACCCAACTCCTGAACCGCCGCACTTTTCTCGAGCGTGCGGAACAGATGCTGAGCGAAACGAAAGGTCACGAAGAAGTGGTCAGCGTGATCTTCCTGGACATCGACCGCTTCAAGTCCCTGAACGATCAGTATGGCCACGCACAAGGCGACGAAGCGCTGATGGAAGTCACCAAGGTGCTGAACGACGCCGTGCCTGCGGACGCGGTAATCGGACGGCTGGGAGGCGAGGAGTTCGCGGTCCTTATCAAAACGCCCACGCCTGATCGGGCGTCCGCGCTGGCGGACACGCTGCGCATTCTCATCGCGACGATCCTGCGGCCCGACGGTTTTCTCACCGCCAGTTTCGGCGTGGCTCATCGCCGGCCGAATGAGAATGTCACCCAACTGCTCGACCGTGCCGACGAAGCATTGTTGCGCGCAAAACACGCGGGCCATAACCGGGTATTCGTCGAGCAGGCAAGACGGGTCGAGCGCGTGCGCGCGACTGCCCTTGATGAAGACAACGAGACGCGCGTCGACGAGGAGCCGGTCGTGGTCACGCGTTGGGGTGCGTTCGATCTCTTCACGCACTACCAGCCGGTCTACAGTTTGTCGCATCAGAAGCAGGTCGGTTTCGAAGCCCTGCTGCGCGGCTTCGACCGGAACGGCACGCCGCTGCAGCCGGACAAGCTGTTCGCGCCGCAGTCGAATCCCGGCATCACCGACCTTGACTCGTTGACCCATCACCTTCATCTCGCGAACGCGCGCAAACGCTTGCCTCTGGACTGCTGGCTGTTCCTGAACGTCGCGCCGTCCACTTTTATCCAGGCGGGTTATGAGCAGACGCTGGCGGCCATCGTGTTCGAAGCGGGGCTGGATCCCCGCGGCGTCGTACTCGAGATTCTCGAGTCCGAAGGCGTGGATGTGGAGGAGCTTGCGCTGGCTGCGTGGCGGTATCGCGGCTGCGGTTTCCTGATTGCAGTCGATGACTTCGGCACGGGCCACTCCAACCTCGACCGCCTGCTGCGCATCCAGCCGGACTTCGTCAAACTGGATGGCGAGTTGATCCGCGCGAAGAGCCGTACCTCTGATCAGCCGCTCCTCCCCACCATTGTTTCGCTGCTGCATCGGGCGGACATGCTGGTGGTCGTGGAAGGGATCGAGACGACCGAGGAGCTCATATTGGCGGTCGAATCCAACGTCGATTTCGCGCAAGGGTTCCTGCTGGGCAGACCGAGTGCCACGCTGCCCTCGGCGGCGGCAGTCACGCGGCGCATCGATCACGCATTCGATGTGATTGCCGAAGGCCGGATCGTGCGTACTGCGCGCTTCGAAGCACAGTTGGCGCCTTATCTCACGATGCTCGATACCGCAGCGACGGAGTTGATGAACGGCGTGAGCATCAGCGACGCGATTGCTCCCATGGCGAAGCTGGAACTGTGCAAACGCTGCTTTGTTCTCGACGATACCGGCCGCATCCTGGGCCAGGAGATCACCGGCCGCGCGGGGTCGGCTGCGGACGTCCGGCTTGGGCCGTTGTTCGCTGCGCAATCAGGGCGATGGGATCATCGGCAGTATTACTGGAAGGCCGTGGCGAACATGGGAACGGCCGTGTTCTGCCAGCCGTATTTGTCGTTGACCAGCGGGCGCGCGTCGGTCGGCGTGACCATGGCGTTCATGTGCGACGAGCACGTGATGGTTGTCGGGAGTGAGCTGGACTGGGCATCGCCGCATCTGGCCTGGCCTATGATGGAGTAGCCCTATAGGGTAGATAAGGTAGCGGGCGTGAGTGTCAGATGCACCGGTTATGGGTATGACCTGCGCAGACCCGACGTACCGGATATAAAACCGGCTTTTCACGCGGCGGCTTTCAACCGGAACAGCGCCACCGCATCATTCAATTGCCGGCTCTGTTCTTCCAGCGACACCGCGGCCGCCGACGCCTCTTCCACCAGCGCCGAGTTCTGCTGCGTCATCTCTTCCATTTGCGCCACCGTCACATTGACCTGCTCGATGCCGGTGGTCTGCTCGCCCGAAGCCAGGCTGATCTCCGCCATGATCGCGCTCACGCGCCTGACCGCTTCCACGACCTCCACCATGGTCGCGCCGGCATGCGCCACGAGCTGGCTGCCGTCCTTCACGCTCAGCGCGGAAGTACCGATCAGTTCCTTGATCTCCTTTGCCGCCGATGCCGAACGTTGCGCAAGACTGCGCACCTCGCTTGCAACGACCGCGAAACCCCGGCCCTGCTCGCCTGCCCTGGCAGCTTCCACCGCCGCATTCAGCGCGAGGATGTTGGTCTGGAACGCGATCCCTTCAATCACGCCGACAATGCCCACGATCCTGTCCGAGCTGCCCGAGATCGCGTCCATGGTCGCGACCACGCGGTTCACCACGTCCCCGCCGCGCAACGCAATATCCGACGCTCCCGCAGCGAGCTCACTGGCGTTGCGCGCGTTGTCGGCGTTCTGCCTGACCGTCGCGGTCAACTGCTCCATGCTCGATGCGGCTTCCTGAAGCGACGCGGCCTGTTGCTCCGTGCGCGCCGACAGATCGAGATTGCCGCCCGAGATTGCATGGGCGTCGCGCACGATCGTCTCCGCGCTCGACCGCACTTTCCGCACCGTCTGCGCGAGCCCCTCCTGCATGCCCTTCAACGCGTTGAGCATGTAACCCATCTCGTTGTTGCGCTGGACCGTCACGGTGCTGGTCAGGTCGCCGGCCGAGATCCGGCCGAAATAATCGACGGCCATGTCGATCGGCCGCACGATCGCCCGGGTCAGTATTCTCTGCGCGAAAAAGCCGATGAAAAGCGCGACGACCGCGGCGGCGCCCAGCGCCCAGAGCATGGCTTCGAAACGCGCATCGGCGGTGTCGAAGCGGGCCTTCTGCCGTTCGACCTGGAAGTTTTCCAGCGCGGTCAGCGCGCTTTGATAATCGGAGAAAAGCGCGGGCGGCGCTTCGCGCTGGGTCGTGAGGAAATCCACCAGATTGTCCTGGTCGAGCTCGGTCAGCGCCTTCTGGAACACCTGGGCCAGCAGTTGATCCCGCCGCGCCTGCATCGCATGGATCAGCACCTTTTCCGCCGGCACCGGCTCGTGAAGCTTCCGGAAAGCTTCCAGTTCCTTGTTGCTCTCGTTCAGCAGCGCGTGCTGCCGGGCGATTTCGGGCTGGGCGGGCTTGCCGGCGCTGATCAGTTGCTCGACTTCGCCAAATCCGGCGCGCAGCAACAGCAAGCGCTCCGAGCTGGTTTTGAGGTGCAGCACTGACGCGGTATCGTCGCGATACATCTCCCTGAGCGCCGAATTGCTGCCGTACAGACCCAGGATGCCCACCAGGATCACCGCGATGAGCAAGACGGTGTAAATGGCGATTGTCGCGACCAGGCCGCCGCGAATAGTCATGTGTTTGCGCATAAGGGCTAGTCCCCACTGCGTCGCGGTAGTACGCGGCGCAACAGGTCTGTATCCTCCGGATATCTGGGGCGAACCGTGAAGGGAACCACTGGAATCAAGCGTCGATTGATCAGATAACGGCAGCACGCGATGCGAAGATTTATCGGAAGGCGACGCGGATGTGGTGAATAACGACATCGGTGCGCGTTCGTGGTGCGTGAGTCATGCGGCGGTGGATGTGGGTTGGGAAAACTCCGTTTCCTGACGATAGATACCGTCGTGCGGCGCCCTCCTTTGTTTGCCCGCTTGTTCGCCCCCTAGGGCACTTTTTTAAGCATGGATGTATGACTGATTCGACCTTCAAGCGTTTTTCCGAGCCCGAGATTGCCGCGGTGTACCGGGCGATCCACGAACGCCGCGACATGCGGCACTTCACCAACGCTCCCGTTGCCGCCGATCAAATGGCGCGGCTGATCGACGCCGCGCACCATGCGCCGAGCGTCGGTTTCATGCAGCCCTGGCGCTTCGTCCGCGTGACGGACCGGAACCTGCGCACCGCGCTGCACGACGTCGTGGAAACCGAGCGGCGTGCCACCGCCGAGGCACTCAACGAGCGCAGCGACGAATTCATGCGGCTCAAGGTCCAGGGCATCCTGGACTGCGGCGAGGTCGTGGTCGTGGGCCTGATGGAGAACCGCGAGCGCCACATCTTCGGCCGCCGGACGCTGCCGGAAATGGACTTGGCGTCGGTCGCGTGCGCTATCCAGAACATCTGGCTGGCCGCGCGCGCCGAAGGACTCGGGATGGGCTGGGTGTCGCTGTTCGACGTAAGCGCGGTTCAACGGCTGCTGCATATGCCTGCGGACGCGAAGCCGGTCGCCATTCTGTGCATCGGGCATGTAGAGCATTTCTACGACGAACCGATGCTGCAGGCAGAAGGCTGGGCCAGGCGCGTACCCACGTCGAATTGCGTCGAGGAGAACCGTTGGCCGGACGCGCTTCCCAATCGGGAGGCGTGAACAGTTTCGCGTACCGCTACCGCGCGGCGAGCGTGAACAGCGCGACGGCCGCGTTCATCTGTGCCGCCTGCGTTTCAAGCGAAGCCGCCGCGGCGGCAGCTTGTTCGACCAGCGCGGCGTTTTGCTGCGTCACCTGGTCCATCTGCGCGATAGCCACGTTGACCTGCTCAATGCCGGTGGTCTGTTCCTCGGACGCCGCCGTGATCTCCCGCATGATGTCCGTGACGCGGCCCACCGCGACGATGATGTCGCCCATCGCACTGCCCGCGTTCCTGACCAGCACGGAGCCGTTGCCGACACGCTCTACCGACGTGGTGATCAGATCGCGAATCTCCTTCGCGGCCCCGGCTGAACGCTGCGCCAACGCGCGCACTTCGCTTGCCACCACGGCGAATCCGCGCCCTTGTTCGCCCGCTCGCGCCGCTTCAACCGCCGCGTTCAATGCAAGAATATTGGTCTGAAACGCAATGCCTTCGATCACCCCGATGATCTCCGAAATTTGCTTCGAACTACTATTGATACCGTCCATGGTCGACACCACGTCGGCCACGACCTGACCGCCGTGACTGGCGGTTTCCGACGCGGTCTGCGCAAGGCCGCTTGCTTGCCGCGCGCTATCGGCATTCTGGCGCACCGTACTCGTCAGTTGCCCGATGCTCGCTGACGTTTCCTGCAGCGAAGCCGCTTGCTCCTCGGTTCGCTGCGACAGGTCTATGTTCCCCGACGCAATCTCGCGTGTCCCCACGGCCATCTGTTCCGTGCCGTCGCGTACGCCGCCGACTATCGTGCTCAAGCCTTGTTGCATCGTCGATAACCCCTCTGTCAGGCGACCGATTTCATCATGGCGTCGGGCGATGAGCCGGGTCGCCAGGTTGCCCCCGGCTATCTCCGTGCAAGCCGCCACTGCTGCCCGCAACGGCACGATCACGATCCGCTCCAATGCGACACGCGAGAAGAGCGCCAGCATGAGCCCGGCTACGAGCAGCGCCGCAGAGATCCACATGACCGTGTCCGTGCGTTGCTGCGAGGCCTCGAAACGCGCCTTGCCGTGCTCGAACTCCATGGCGACAAGCGGCTGCAGCGCGGCATCGTAGGCGTTGAACGCATCCTTGATCTGGTTCTCGTTGAACTCGCGGATATCGCTCACACGCTTCGATTCCAGCGCGTCCACTGCCGGCAGAAGCGTCTGTTGGACGAGTTTCTCACGTGCGTGGTTCGCGGTCTGTATGAGCGTTTGCTCTTCATGGCCGCCGGCAAGTACCGCAAACGCCTTCCATGCGTCGTTCGCGCCGTTGATAGCGCCCTGGGCGTCACGCAGCAACGCCGCCGACTCCGCACTGCCTGCGCGCGGGTCGTAGTCCTGCAACGCCGTGCGCGCGATCAGCAAGCGGATCGTGTCCTTGGCGAGCAGGTCCAGGCCGTGGGTGTCCTGCATGTAGAGGGCGCGCATGGAAGCGTCGGCCGTTCGCGCTGCATAGATGCTGTAGCCGCCCGTGGCGGCCAACATGATGGCGAATGCCGTTACCAGGATACTGAGCCATGCCTTGATGCTTACCGCTGTTTTCATCGAATCTCCATACGATGCGCTGCTTCGCGCGAGGACATCGGCCCGTGCCGACCCTCTCCTTACGGCCCACGGGCGGATAAGTTTAGGCAGGCAGCCGGGTGGAGAAAATGGCGGCGAGGGGCCAGAAAACCTTGTTTTATAAGGCTCGCACGGAAGCAATACGGCGCCGGACGGCGCTTCGAAAAATACTCGCTATAAGCGTGGTGACACGGTTTGCCGGTCGTAAGGCGACCGACCCGTCATTCCTGCAGTCACTCGCCCTCCCCCTACGCTTGCTCCCCGCAGCGTATTGGCCGAGCAATCGCAGGCGCTTGACCTTGACGTCCCGAGCGGGCGGATTGCAGGATGAACACGCCCAGCAGGATCGCTGCGATTGCGATCACATCGAGCAAACGCAATGGCTCGCTTGCCAGCACACAGCCGATGAACAACGCGACCACCGGCGGGATGTAAGTCACGCCGGCAGCGGCTATCGCACCCAGGCGCTGCACGATGAAGTAATAGAGGATGTACGCAATCCCGGTACCCGTGAGGCCAAGGCCAAGTGCAAGCCCCAGCGATGCCCGCTCGTCATTCAGGATGCGCGTGGCGCCGTGCATGTCCGTGACCAGCAGCAAGATGACGAGCGCCGTGCCGATCTGATAGCAGCACAGCGCAACCGGCGGGATGCCCAGGGGGCTGAGGAACTTGCGCGCATACACGAACGAGCAGCCCACGCTGAACGCGCCCCCGAGCATATAGAGCACACCCGGCAAACTGACCTGCGACGCCCCGCTGGTCCACGGCCGGGCAGCCAGCAGCACACCCACGAAACCCATGAGCATCCCTGCCACACAGCGGCGATTCAGCGGCTCCTCGCGCAAGAATATCAACGCGGCAAGAAACGAAAATAGCGGAATGGCGCCGCTGAGCATGCCCGCAACGCTCGAAAGCAGCAACGCGGTTCCCTGCGCAAATGCGAAGTAATAGACGACCGTGGCAAGCAGCGCCATCACGAGAAAATGATGCGCGTGACGCAGATGCCACCACCGCAGCGAGCGGCTTGCGAGCGCTGCCACGAGGACCGGCACAAAGCCGAACAGGACACGCAGCAACACGATCTGGCCCGTGGTAATCCAGACGGCGGCCCATTTCGTGAAGATGAAGCTGGTGCCCCAGATCACGCCGAGCAGGGCGAAAGCAACATAGGCGGCGTATTTCATGGCGGTCATGTGAGGGGGTCGATTGGTGAGGCTATTGTCTCCATCGATCAAAAGCGCTACAACTGATCTTATCTTCTCTATGGAATAGAAAAACTACGCCATGAACGTCAGCCCTCCGTTAAACGCATTGCGTGCATTCGAAGCTGCCATGCGCTTGAATAGTTTTTCTCGTGCAGCCGACGAGCTTTCCGTCACCCCGGGCGCCGTCGCCCAGCAGATCCGGCATCTCGAGGAATGGCTGGGGGTGGCGCTGTTCACCCGCCACATCCGGCGAATCCAGCCGACCGCGGACGGCCTCGCGTACGCGGCAAGCGTGCTGCCTCCCCTGCGCGAAATTGTCCGGACCAGCGTTGGTCTGCGTGAACGTCATAGCCAGGGGGTCCGGGTGACCATGCCGCCGGGCTTCGCCGCCAAGTGGTTTGCCCCGCGCATGGCGCGCTTTCTGACACGCTATCCGTCAGTTGCCCTGCACGTGAGTTCGTCCACGGCGCTGACAGCTTTCGAGTCCGAACCATTCGATCTGGCTATCCGGCATTTCGACGGCAAAGCGCCGGGCCTGGAAGCCCGGCTGCTTTGCGCCGATGCATCGCATGTGTATTGCAGCCCGGAGTACGCGCAACGCCTTGCACTGCAGCACCCGGCCGGCCTGATCCGTGCGACCTTGCTGCGCGATACGTTCCACCCGCACTGGGACGCCTGGCTGACAACGTTCGCCGGCCTCGATCACGCTCATATAGCGGTCATTGCGAGCGTTCATGTCGATCAGACCCTGCTGGCGGTCGAGGCCGCCGTCCACGGTCAGGGCGTCTTGATCACGAGCGCCCTGCTCGTTGAAGCGGAGATCGCGGCGGGTGCGTTGATCGAACCCTTCGATGCCCATCTTCCGCTGGAGAAGGCGTTTTATATCGTGCACGCGGGCGGCGCCGAGCTACGTGAACCGGTGCGCCTGTTCAAGGACTGGCTTCTCGCGGAGGCAGAGGCGCAACCCCCGCAGGGTCGCGTGGGCCTATAACGCAACGGTGGAAAGAACGGCGCGTATCGTAGGGGAATACGCGTTAACCGCATCCTCAACCCGCCAATGCACTTGCAGTTCCGAAAAGCCTCGATGTAATATGACGTCTGATAACGTATGAGATTGCCGGGGTACTTCAGCGACCAACTCAAGGCGTCAAGCCAGAGGAAACCTAGCCATGACACCGTCTTCGCCTTACCAGCCTTTGCCCAACACATTTCGCCAGTCGGTCCTGAAGAGCGAAACCCAGATCGGATGCTGGGCCTCGCTCGGCAGCCCGATCACGACCGAACTGCTCGGTATGCTGGGCTTCGACTGGATCCTGCTCGACGCCGAGCACGCGCCCAACGACGTCCTCACCCTCATCCCGCAGCTCATGGCTCTCAAGGACAGCCGTAGCGCCCCTGTAGTCAGGCCGCCGGCCAATGACAGCGTGGTAATCAAACGGCTGCTTGATAGCGGCTTCTTCAACTTCCTGATCCCCTTTGTCGACAGCGCTGCCGACGCCGCCCGCGCCGTCGCCGCGACGCGTTATCCGCCCCAAGGGATTCGCGGGGTGTCGGTGGGTCATCGCGGCAATCGCTACGGGACCGTGACTGACTACCTGAGCACCGCGAACGACAACATTTGCGTCGTGGTCCAGATCGAAAGCCGGACAGCGGTTGATGCAATCGATGAGATCCTTGCCGTCGAAGGCGTTGACGCCGTGTTCCTCGGTCCGTCGGATCTGGCGGCGTCGTATGGACACATCGGCAATCCGAATCACCCGGACGTGCAGCAGGCGATTGCACACGTCTTCGAGCGTGCCCATGCGGCGGGCAAGGCTAGCGGCACGCTGGCGCCCGTACAGGCCGATGCGGAAAAGTATCTGTCGATAGGCTGCCAGGTGATCGCGGTATGTGCCGACATGGGCCTTCTCAGGAATGCGGCGCAAGCCGTACAGAAACATTTCATGCAGAAATAGCAGCACGCAAGCAGCAGGAACCCCAGACAACTTGTGGAGATTGACATGCAGAAAGCAGGCTTCATCGGTCTTGGCATCATGGGCAAACCCATGGCCGAGAACCTCATCAAGAACGGCGTGGCGCTGGCGGCATTCACCCGCAGCGGCGTGCCGGAAACGTTGACCCAGGCCGGCGCGCTCGCGTGCGACAGCCCGGCCGCGGTCGCGCGCCAAGCCGACGTCATCTTCGTCATGGTGCCGGATACGCCGGACGTGGAGCGCGTGCTGTTCGGCGAGAACGGCGTGGTCGCCGCGTTGCGCGAAGGCCAGGTCGTGGTGGACATGAGCTCGATCTCGCCCATCGCGACCCGCGAGTTCGCGGCGAAGGTGCGCGAGCGCGGCGCGGACTATCTGGACGCGCCTGTCTCGGGCGGCGAAGTCGGCGCAAAAGCTGCGTCGCTGACGATCATGGTTGGCGGTTCACAAACCACCTTCGACAGCGTGAAACCCCTCTTCGACATGATGGGGAAAAACGTCTCGCTGATCGGCGAAGTCGGCGCGGGACAGGTCTGCAAGCTGGCGAACCAGGTGATCGTCGCGGCAACGATCGAAGCGGTGGGCGAAGCGTTGTTGCTGGCGTCCAAGGCCGGTGTCGATGCGGAGAAAGTGCGCACCGCATTGATGGGCGGTTTCGCCTCCTCGCGCATTCTGGAAGTGCATGGCGAACGCATGACCAAACGCACGTTCAATCCGGGCTTTCGCATTGAGTTGCATCAGAAGGATTTGAACCTCGCGCTCTCGACGGCGCAGTCGCTTGGGGTGTCGCTGCCCAACACCGCAACCTGCCAGGCGCTGTTCAATGCATGTGCCGCGCATGGCGGCAAGGCATGGGACCACTCCGGCATGGTCCGCGCGCTGGAGTATCTGGCCAACCACGAGATTGGTCAGACGCCGGCGGCCTGATCTGCGCTCGGCCAAACAAGTTTACGAAATAAGTTTGTGAAATACGAAGGGCATCGCGATCAACATCGCGATGCCTTTTTTTCATACTATGCAGGCTTAACCCTTCGTCACGCTCGCCGGCAAGTCGCGGCCGTGATACTTCTTGTAAATCGCATTGAGCATGCCGTTTTTCTGGTTCGTGCTCACCCAGTTGTTGACCCACTCCTTGAGTTTCGGCTCGTCCTTGTTCATCGCAATGCCCAGGTCGAAATCCTTCTGCGGGAACTTCAATTCCAGATTGCGATTCGGCGCGCGCTTGACCATCTCGGCCAGGTTCGACGGCGTGCTGGAGAAGATGTCGACCTGCCCGGTTACGACCGATGTGATCAGCGTGGCGTCGTCTTCATAGCGTTGAATCTGCGCGCCCTTCGCCATTTGCGTCGTGATGGTGTCGTTGACGGTGGCGCGCGTAAGACCGATTGTCTTTCCGTTCAGGTCCTCGTAATTCTTGACGTTCTCATTTTTCGTCCCGCCCACAATGATCGTGATGACCGCGTAGGGAATCGAGAAGTCGACGACCTTCGCACGCTCAGGCGTAATCGACAGATCCGCTATCACGAGATCCGCGCGCTTGGCCTGCAAGGTCGGCACACGCGCCGCATTCGTGATCTGCACCAGCTCGAGTTTCACACCCAGATCCTTCGCAAGCGCCGCGGCCGTATCCACATCCGATCCCGCGGGCTGAAGGTTGGCATCGGCGTAGCTGAAGAGCGGCGTGCCCATCGCTATCGCCACACGGATCTTGCCTGCTTTCTTGATGTCGTCGAGCTGGTCGGCCATCGCGCTGTGCGCTACGCCTGCCAGCAACAAAGCGGCCACGCAGCCGCGCATGATGAATCGGTTGGTCTTCAAAGCAGTCTCCATTCTTATGGTCAGTTCAAAAGATTTCTTTCGAGCTCGGCTTGCACACTACAGCCCGTTGTTCAGGAACGTACGTAATTCAGGCGTCTGCGGTGCGTCGAGCATGTCGCCGCTGCCGACCTCCCACACCTTCCCCTGGTGCATATAAATGATCCGGTCCGCCATGCGCTTGGCGAACGCCATCTCGTGCGTGACCAGCAGCATGGTCATGCCGTCCTTCGCCAGATCCTCCATCACGCGCAGCACTTCGCCGGTCAGTTGCGGATCGAGCGCGGACGTCACTTCATCGAACAACATGACCTTCGGCGACATCGCGAGCGAGCGCGCTATCGCCACGCGCTGCTGCTGTCCGCCTGAAAGCTGCTCCGGGTAGGCATCGGCTTTTTGCGCGAGGCCAACCTGATCGAGCACGCCCATTGCCACGCGGCGCGCTTCGTCGCGTCCGAGTTTCTTCACGTGGCGCAGCGCCAGCATGATGTTTTCTTCCACGGTCAGGTGGGCGAACAGGTTGTAGCTTTGAAACACGATGCCGACTTCGCGACGCAACTGGTGCAGGTCCACCTTCGGGTCATCGACACGAATGCCGCATACCTCGATGGTGCCCCGGTCGATGGTTTCCAGCCGATCGATACAACGAAGCGCCGTGCTTTTCCCTGAACCGCTCGCGCCGATCACGGCGATCATTTCGCCCTTGGCCACGTCCAGCGACACGCCCTTGAGCACCTGGTTCGAGCCGAAGCTCTTATAGACGTCCGCGAGCTTAACGATTGCCGACATTGAGCTTTTTCTCCATCGATTGGCTCCAGCGCGAGAGCGGATAACACAGCACGAAATAGAAGACCCCGACGAGCCCGAACACGAGGAACGGCTGAAAAATCGAGTTGTTGATGATCTGACCAGCGCGGGTCAATTCGACGAAACCAATCACCGAAGCAAGCGACGTCATCTTGATGACCTGCACCAGGAAACCAACCGTTGGCGGCAGCGCGAGGCGCAGCGCCTGCGGAATGATCACGAGTCGCAAGGTCTGCCAGCGCGTCAGCGACAGGCATTCAGCCGCTTCCCATTGGGGCTTCGGCATGGCGTCTATGCACCCGCGCCAGATGTCGCCGAGATACGCGCTGGTGTACACCATCAGCGCAAGGCCCGCCGCGACCAGTGCGGGCACCTGGAAGCCATACACGGACAAACCGAAGTAGACGATGAACAGCAGGATCAGCAGCGGAATGCCCTGAATCGCTTCTATGTAGACCATCGCCGGTCGGCTGAGCCAGCGGCGCGGCGAGATGCGCGCGAGCATCACGCCGAAGCCGCCGATGCTGCCCAGCACGAACGCCAGCGCAGAGAGCACGAGCGTCCACCAGATCGAGTGCACGAGATAAAACAGATGCGCCGCAGTGAAACCGCCGGTCATGCCGCACCTCCGGGAATCACTGTATCAATGCGGCCTTGATCGGGCACCGGTTTGCCGGCCCGCTCCGCGGCCTGGCGGATGACCCGACGACGCTTGAACGCGACCTCGCCCACGCCCCACGCAATCAGCTTGATCAACAGCGACAGCGCGAGATAAAGCAGCGCCACCACAATGTACGTTTCGAGCGAACGGAAGGTATCGGATTGCACGGTGTTCGCGGTTGCCGTGAGCTCTTCCGCCGAGATCTGCGACGCAATAGCCGAGGCCTGCATCATCAGCAGGAACTGGCTGGTCAGCGCGGGATACACCTTTTCAATGGATGGCTGGAGCATCACGTGCCAGCCTATCCGCCAGCGCGACAACCCCAGGCATTCGGCTGCCTCTATCTGCCCGCGCGGCACCGATTCGAGACCGGCGCGGATGATCTCCGCTGCATAAGCGCCGATGTTGATCACCATCGCGAGTGCAGCGGCGGCGAACGTCGGCATGCGCACGCCGAAGCTGGCCAGCCCGAAGTACAGCAGAAAGATCTGCACGAGAAACGGCGTGTTGCGCACGGCCTCGATATAGATCGAGCAGAGCCGCGACAAGAGGCGGTTCTTGCCGCGCTTGGCGAACGCCACCAGCGTACCCAGGATCACACCGAAAAACACCGCTACGGTCGTCATCTTCAACGTCAGCCAGGCGCCTTTCAGGAAGACGGGCCAGTACGGAAGCAGCGGGCTGAAATCGAGAGAGAAAGTCATCGCAGCAATGCCGAGGTTGTTGCAAGCACGGGTGGCGTGCCTGGGGTCAGTCTTGCGGGCTTACTCGAACGTTAGTCGCACGTTAATCGAACATGAGCCGGACGTTATTCGAACGGTCCGGTCGTGGTGAACGCCCCGCCCTGCAACACGGCTACGGCACTGCCGGGCTCGGGCGCCGGCTGCGCGTCGATCTTCGCCCGGAAGGGCTCCGACGAATCACGCGGCACGAACCCCAGCTTCGATGCAAACCGGTTGTCCCACCATGTGACCAAGTTATCAGACATCCCGTAGACCACGGTATGACCGACATCCGGCGTAAACAGGCTGCGTTGCAGGAGGTCGAGCAGGTCGTCGTAGCTGAGCCAGCTCGCCATCATCCGGCGATCTTTCGGCTCCGGAAACGCCGAGCCGATACGAATGCTCACCGTCTCGATTC
>Ga0073928_10005836_pt1 | contig 16974 bp, 21 predicted proteins | sample PaiPotPPA55metaG_FD_76969 | JGI IMG/M metagenome (GOLD analysis project Ga0073928, IMG submission 76969) | Iron sulfur acid spring bacterial and archeal communities from Banff, Canada, to study Microbial Dark Matter (Phase II) - Paint Pots PPA... ... | reverse complement strand
GGCAAATTCATGAGCGCATTCATCCGCGCCCGCAAACCCGCCTGAGCGGGAGCCGTCAACCCCAAGCCCCGGTTCAGCGCACGACGAAAACCGAGCAGGGCGCGTGACGCACTACTTTGTCTGCCGTCGTACCCAGGAACGTCCCCCATAGGCGCGAATGGCCGCTGTGCCCTAGGAACAGCACGTCAATTTCGGCGTCCTTCGCGTACTGAACCAAGCCTTGGGCGGGATGGCCGACCCGCTTCTCCGCCTGGATTTGAACACCATGGCTCATGCCTTCGACATTCACGTCGTTGCGGAGATGCTCGAACAGCGTGTCAGCACGCTCGCGCTCCTCGTTGGTTTCGCTGGGTGCGCCAGGATATCGAGGAAGCTCCTCGATGAAGATTATCGACAATCTGCGGCTCCCGGCACGCGCCATCAGAAGTGCTTCTTTCAGCGCACGACGTGAACCTTCCGAGCCGTCGAACGCCACTGCTATCTTCCGATCCGTTGGATCTCTAATCAGCTGCAGCGGCTCTTTCGCCATATGGTGTCATTTTTGCACCGGCGCGTTTAGGAACAAAGAACCGCTCGGCGATTAGGGTGGGGACAACGGCGCTGAGGATCACGACGGTGACCAGCACAGTATACTGCGCCTCCGAGATAATCTTGTTCTCCAGCCCAAAAAGGGCGGAGATGGTGCCAAACGTTAGCCCGGTCGACATCAACATCGTCGTGTAGTTCCGCTCCCGCAGCGGGAGACCGAACACCGCGCCGAGCGGCCACACACCGACAAACTTCGTAGCCATCTTCATTGCGAGCAGAAGCACAACCAATCCTGCGCTCGGCAAAAGCGCGGGGAGTGAAACGAAAAGTCCCGCTTTGATGAAATAGAACGGCGTCAGCATCGCAAACGCAATCGATCTCATCCGATTCACCAGGATACGATCGCGGTGAAACACGCCAGCGACGACAAGGCCTGCCAGATAGGCTGGCAGCACTGCCTCGCTCTTCGCCCTCGTCGCCAGCGCGCCTAAGGCGCATAGCACGAGGAACAGAAACTTGACCTCCGGCTCGCTCACTCGTTCAGCGCCGAACCGTGAGATCAGGTGACGGGTCGATGTTGGAAGCAGGCACAAGGCAACGATGGTCACCGCTGCGAACACCAGCATCCATATATCGAAGTTCGCAAAAAAGCCGCCCAGCGCGAGCACCGTCCCTAGGTCGTTGACGAAGCAGGCGGCAAGAATGAGCTTCCCCAGCTCGTTGGCGTTCAGCCCGTTCTCGACCAGCACCGCGTATACAACTGCAACCGACGTGGTTGAAAGCGCAATCCCGCCGATTAGTGATTGATGGTAATTCCAGCCGGCCAGATACAGGACGAATGTGAACACTCCGAGAAACGGCAACAGGAATGCGACCGTCCCGATACTCAGGCTGGCCTTTAAATGTTGCCTGAGCGAAGCCGGATCGATCTCCGCTCCAGCCAGGAAGGTCAGCAACACCGCGCCGAACGATGCCAGAAAATTGATCCAGTCATTCGTATGAAATCCAAACGCGTTGCCAGCAAGTACGCCCAGAATGATCTCGACCAGCGCCACTGAGACCCCGATACGGATAGAGATCAGACTCGCCAGGAAAGCGACGCCCAGCCACGAAGAGGCTGTTATCCAAACGTTATGCATCACCCATTCGCTCCGCTACAAGTTTGAAATCAGACTTCGAGAACAATACGCGCGCAACTGGATTTGGTCCGCGGCGCCATGCCATTCACGGGTAGAGATTTTCACAAAACAAAACCCCTACCGTTTGCGTACTCGGTAGGGGTCATCAGATATCACGGAGAGACCGGTTAGGGTGGAACCCCATCACCACTAAACGCCAATGTGTGGCATCGCATCGTTTCAGTCAAGTGTGGAGGTCGCTCGGTTACGACGCGCTGAGACAGTGATGAGTTGCCTTCAATGCAACGCGCGGCGGAGATGAGCGATTTCGGCGCGCGTGCGAGCCAGTTTTAGCACCTGTTCAGCCTCCGCATACCCTGGGTCATAGAAGCTCATTTGCGAGAACTGCGCTTCCGCCGCCTGTACCGCTGGCGCCGCCGCAATCGGATCGACCGCAGCGACCGGCATCGCTTCGTCCGCGAGCATCGTCATCACGCCCTCCTTGACTTCCGCCAAGCCGCCCGTCACTAGATACTCGTCGACCGCACCATCGCCTGAGCGCAGAGTGACCACGCACGGCAAGATCGACGTGATGTAGTTAACATGGTTCGCGAGCACACCGAACTCGCCCAGTGCGCCGACCGCGATAACCTGCTCGACCGGACCTTCATAGATGATGCCGGTCGGTGCAATCAGACGGAAAGGAAAAGTCTCTGCCATAAAGACGGCTAACGGGCTTCGCCACGGGCGAGGCGCTCGGACTTGCCGCGGGCGTCGTCAATCGTGCCGACGAGATAGAACGCCTGCTCCGGCATATCGTCGCATTTGCCCTCAAGTATTTCCTTAAATCCGCGTACGGTCTCGGCGCGCGCTACGTAGGCGCCTGGCAAATTAGTGAACGGTTCGGCGACAAACATGGGCTGCGACAGGAATCGCTCAATACGCCGCGCACGTGCCACCACCACCTTGTCATCGGGTGACAATTCGTCCATCCCCAGAATCGCGATGATATCCTGCAGATCCTTGTAGCGTTGCAGGATCTGTTGAACACGGCGCGCGGTCTCGTAATGCTCACTGCCCACAACTTGCGGGTCGAGAACTCGGGAGGTCGAGACCAGCGGGTCGAATGCCGGGAAAATGCCCTTCTCGAAAATCTTGCGGTCGAGCGCGGCGACCGCGTCGAGATGGGTGAAAGTGGTGGCTGGGGCCGGGTCGGTGTAATCGTCAGCCGGGACGTAAATCGCCTGCACTGAAGTTACTGCGCCCTTCTTAGTGGTGGTGATCCGTTCCTCGAGTTCGCCGAGGTCGGTGCCGAGGGTCGGCTGATAGCCAACTGCGCTCGGCATCCGGCCCAGCAGCGCCGACACTTCAGAATTAGCCTGGACGAAACGGAAGATGTTGTCGATGAAGAGCAGCACGTCGCGGCCTTCCTGATCGCGGAAATATTCTGCAACCGTGATGCCGGTCAGGGCGACGCGGGCGCGCGCGCCCGGCGGTTCGTTCATCTGCCCATAGACCAGCGCGGTCTTGGCCAAGACGCCGGATTCCTTAAGCTCGCGATATAGGTCATTGCCTTCGCGCGAGCGTTCGCCGACGCCCGCGAACACCGATACACCGCCGTGTTGTTTGGCGACGTTGTTAATCAGCTCCAAAATAGTAACGGTTTTGCCCACCCCCGCCCCGCCAAACAAGCCGATCTTGCCACCACGCGCGAAGGGGCAGACAAGGTCAATGACCTTGATGCCAGTCTCGAGGATTTCAACTTCGGTAGCCTGCTCGGCAAATAGCGGCGCTTCACGATGGATTGGCGATGTATTGTCGGAGACGATAGGGCCGGCTTCATCGACCGGGTCGCCCGTGACATTCATCAAGCGGCCGAGCGTGTTGGGGCCGACCGGCACGGAAATGGGCGCCCCGGTGTTGAATACTTCCATCCCGCGGGTCAGGCCGTCGGTCGTATCCATTGCAATACAGCGCACCGTGCTTTCGCCCAGGTGCTGTTCAACTTCCAGCACGAGGTTACCAGTGCGATCGTCGATGGACGGATTGCTCACCCGCAGCGCGGTGAAGATTGGCGGCAAGGAGCCGTTGGAAAATTCGACGTCTACGACGTTACCCAACACTTGGTTAATTCGGCCGGTTATCTGCTGATCCATAGCTGTCGAGTTTACCTAAAATTCTCAGTGACGGGGGCGCGCTCATCCGCGCAGAGCTTCAGCGCCACCGACGATATCCATTAGTTCCTTGGTAATCGCGGCTTGGCGCGCACGATTCATTTCCAGGGTGAGGCGTTCGATCATGTCGACCGCATTGTTAGTAGCTGCATCCATCGCCGTCATCCGGGCGCCGTGTTCGCTCGCTTCGGCTTCGAGCAGCGCATGCAGGATGGCCGCTTCGACATAGCTCCGCATCACAGCGGGCACCAGTTCCGCCGGGCTCGGTTCCACGAGGTAATCGCTGGCGGGCAGTGCCACGGGACCATTTTCGCCTGGCGGTTCAATCGGCAACAATTTCTCATACGTGGGCCGTTGCGAAAGCGCTGAGCGGAAAACGTTGTAGATCAATCCAGCTTCGCAGATGGCGCCGCTGCGCCATCGCGCGAGCACTAGTTCGCCGATCTCGTGTGCGAGGCGGACAGTCGCCAGGCGCGGTATATTGTTGGTACGTTCGCCAGCCAACGATTGGTGCGTACGCCGGAAATGATCGAGCGCTTTACGTCCGATGGCGAAAAATTCACCTTCCATTCCGCCACTTCGCCCCCGGCGCGCTTCCTGTTCCGCCAACCTCAGCAAATTAATATTGTAGCCGCCAGCCAGGCCTCGATCAGACGCAACCACGATAATCAGGATTCTGCCAGCGGCATTCTCCGCCGGAGCGATCACTTCCGGTGCCATGCGCAGCACTGAATCGGCCACCCGTTTAAGCGCCTCATGGTATGGGCGCGCGCTGAGCAATGCTTCCTGAGCGCGGCGTAGACGGGCAGCCGAAATAAGCTTCATGGCGCGGGTTATCTGTTGGGTCGACCGCACCGAAGCGATGCGCCGGCGAATTGCCTTGAGCGTCGCCATTTATTGCACCGAACCAATGTGCCGCCCCCTTGGGCTGCGCTCAGGGCTTCGGCCGCTTTCGCTTGGCTTCTGCTCAGTCGTCGAGGTCGCGGCTCTGCTTTGCATGGTTCATATGCTGACGTCTTACGGCGAAAGGATCATAGGCCGGAAGTTTCGAGAGTAGTCCTGCTACGCTGCCGAACGCGCCACTTCGCTCGGCGCGAATGTTTGGGCGAAGCTGGCGAGAGTTTCAAGTAGCCGCTTACGCAAGTCGTCGGGGATCTCACGCCGGGTGCGAATCTCGTCGAGCAGGTCTCTATGCCGCGCTTCAACAAAGGCGTAGAGCTCGCGTTCGAACTGCTTTACCTGACTCACTTCCAGCTTGTCGAAATAGCCCTCATTACCGGCGAAGATGATCAACACTTCCTTTTCCATCGGCAGCGGGTCGTACTGATTTTGCTTCAGCATCTCCGTCAGCCGCTCACCGCGATGCAGCAGGCGCTGGCTGGACGGGTCGAGTTCGGAACCGAATTGGGCAAAAGCAGCCATTTCGCGGTATTGCGCGAGGTCAAGCTTAAGTGTGCCGCCGACCTGTTTCATCGCCTTGACTGCGGCCGAGAAGCCGACGCGCGACACCGATAAGCCAACGTTGACCGCAGGCCGCAGGCCGGAGTTGAACAAATCGGCGTCCAGCACGATTTGCCCGTCAGTAATCGAAATGACGTTAGTAGGGATATAGGCGGAAACGTCACCCGCCTGCGTTTCAATGATCGGAAGTGCGGTGAGGGAGCCGCCGCCGTGCTCATCGCCCATTTTCGCTGCCCGCTCTAGTAGGCGCGAATGCAAATAAAAGACGTCGCCAGGATAGGCCTCGCGGCCCGGAGGCCGGCGCAGCAACAGCGAGAGCTGCCGGTATGCCTGCGCGTGCTTGCTTAGATCATCGTAGACCAGCAGCGCATGACGCCCGGTATCGCGGAAGTATTCGCCCATAGTACAGCCCGAGTAGGGCGAGATGTACTGTAGCGGCGCAGATTCCGAAGCGGTGGCCGCGACCACCGTGGTGTACTCCATCGCACCAGCGCGGCTTAGCTTTTCGACCACTTGGGCGACAGTCGACCGCTTCTGTCCGATTGCCACGTAGATGCAGTTAATATTCTGCCCGCGCTGATTGATGATCGTATCAACCGCGATGGCGGTTTTGCCGGTCTGGCGATCACCGATGATTAATTCGCGTTGACCACGTCCGATTTGAATCATCGAGTCGATGGCCTTGATGCCAGTCTGCAACGGTTCTTTGACCGGCTGTCGTTTGATGACGCCGGGCGCCTTGAGTTCGATCCGGCGCGCCTCGGTGGATTTGATTGGACCCTTGTCGTCGATCGGCTGTCCTAGCGAGTTGACCACGCGCCCAAGGATGGCGTCGCCGACCGGAACCTCAGCGATGCGGCCGCTCCTTTTAACCTCATCGCCTTCCTTAATTTCCTCGGGCTGGCCAAACAGCGCAGCGCCGACGTTATCTTCCTCAAGGCTCAGAACGATTCCATAGATGGAGTGCGGAAATTCGAGCAGCTCGCCGGAGGCAGCGTTTTGCAGCCCATAGATCCGGGCAATGCCGTCGCCGCACGAGAGCACGCGGCCGGTTTCGCGCACCGCGACCGAGCCTTCGAAGCCCCGTATTTCATTACGAAGGATTTCGCTGATTTCTGCAGGTCTGATTTCCGCCATAGGAGTTGTTCAAAGTGCCTTAGCCGGCAAGGCGGCGCTGCGCCTCCGTCAGCCGGCTGGTCAAGCTGCCGTCGTAAGTCTTACCCTCAAGCGCCACGATGACGCCGCCGAGCAGCTCCTGGTCGATTTCAATCGTAGGAATGATTTGCTTGTGCGCAATCTGTTCGAGCTTATCAACTATCTGCCTTACATCTGCGTCGCTGGGCTGGGTCGCGAAAATCAGGGTTGCCGGCGCGCGCCCCATCAGCTCATCAAGCATCCTGCCATACTCCTCTGCGACCGCCGGCAACTCCGGGATACGACCGTGCCGCGCTACTACCGCGGTAAACGACCGGACCGGGAAGCTTACTTCCAGTTTTTCGGTGATGCTGGCGAGCGCCTGGATTTTAGCGATGATGGAAACCACTGGCGAAGCGAAGGAAGCGTCGATTTCCCGCATTTCGATAACACGAGCGAGCCGCTCCAACTCCGCGCCCCAGACCTCAAGTTGGCTTCGATCATTAGATAGTCCCAGTAACGCCCGCGCGTAGCGTTTTGCAACTCTTGAACTTCTCACCGGCGTGCTTGCTCATCTATACAATCGAGGAAACCCTGCAGCAGTCGAGTCTGATCCGACGCCTGGATGTTGCGGCTCACCAGTTCGCGGGCTATCCTGCCGGCCGCCCCGGCCATCGTCTCGCGCAAGCGGCGCTGCGCACCATCGCGGAGCGCCACCCGGGTGAGCTCCATATCGCGCCGAATCCGGTTGACAGCTTCACGTGCGGCATCGTTCATCTGACCGATCTGGTAATTCGTTTCTTCGTCAAGCTCGGACATTAAATTGCGCTGGTCGGCTTCCAGCTGCCGAAGCTGTTGAGCCGCTCGATTGGCGAGTTCTTGTGCCTCCTGATAAGCCTTTTCGGCGCGGTCCCTGATGTCTCGGATAGTGTAGGATCGGTCGTGGAAGAACTGCCTGATACGCGGCCCGCCGTACCTCCACACGATCCATACAAAGAACAGGAAGTTGACCGCGTAGAAAATCAGCGCGAACCAGCTTCCTTGGACTTGCTCGCCCTCTGCGGCGAAGACCCAGCTCGGCCAAAATACCGCCGCCGCAATAAGACTAATTCTAGTAATTCGAGCCTTCATCCTCAATGTTTCAGCGATGCGTATTAGCGGCCCCCGACCGTCCATTGGTGACCGCCCGGCCTAATAGCCGCCCCGCCAGCTCGACGGCCAAGGTTTCTGCCAACTGCTCGAGTCGGCTGGCCGCTGCTCTAAAATCCTGCTCAATTCCCTCCCTCACCTCGTCGAGCTCAGCCTTGGCTTGGGCCCGAGCTTCGGCGATCATGCGGACAGCTTGTGCCTCCCCTTGGCGCCGCTGTGCTTCGCGCCTGTTTAGCGCCTCGTGGCGAACCGCCGCCAGTCCTGCCTCGCGGGCTTCGACCGCGGCTTTTCCCTCCCGCAGCAGTTGATCGGTGCGCTCGCTGAGGTCCCGTAACTTGCGCTCACGGTCACCGAGCAGCTTAAGGAAGGGGCCAAAAAACAACCGCCCGAAAATAAACCAGAAAATCAGGAACGAAACAATCAGCGTGCCGAAAATACCCCAATCTGGCGGTATGTGCATATCAAAACATCAGCTCCTATCGCGAGAACGGTAGTGCACACAGCAAATCGGGGCAAGTGCGCAAAGAAGGGCTGCGACAAAAGGACAAGCGAGAGAAAAAGCGTCGTTACTCCTTCTCTCGCTCACTGCCGATGGTTTTGCGTTCTAAGGGATCAGGCTTGTTTCTGCGCGACCTGCGGGAGGCGCTCGTCCTTGGGGAACACGGCGACTTTGCGGTCCTCGCGCCCCCCTTCCGGCTGCATCGAGCAATGACCTTCGAACATCGCACCCTCGTGCACGATCAAAACGGGGGATGTGAGATTGCCAATCACTCGGGCGGAGGGACGAATTTCGAGGCGCTGAGTTGCAGTAATGTCGCCGCTGACTTTGCCGGCGACGATAATCGCGTTGGCTTTGATCTGGGCAGTGACCACGGCGCTTTCGCCGATAACGAGGCTTTCTTTCGCGGTGATTTCCCCATCCACCTGTCCGTCGATGCGGGTGGCTCCCTCGAACAAAAGCTTGCCACTGATTTTCGAGCCGCTATCGAGATAAGCGCGGCCTTCATTGGTGCGGGTCTCCATAAGAGCCGGCCTCGGCGGCGTCGCGGGTTTTTCCGCCGGCGCCAAGGTGGGCGGGGCCACGGCCTGGGTTACTGGCAGTGGCTGGACTTGCGGTTGTGCCTGGAACTTTGGTGCCGCTTCGTTCTTGACGTTCCGGTCCGCTTCCTTGTTAAACAGCGCCATTGCTTTTTCCCCCGGTGATTTTGGATTTGTGCGCCAACAAAGTCTACGCGGCGCCGGTAATTGATACAATTGAAGCGGTCTGTGTTCGGCGAATTTTCATGGCATGCCGGTTACTTTCATGCACAATCAATTCACACGTTATCCCCGGGCGGAAGCCACGCGTTCTTGACTGGAGAGACCACCGTCGGTTGAATCTCTGAGAGGGTGTTCGTAAATAAGACGAGCGCCCTGACTGATCATGCCCGCCAGGAGAATACCCATGGCCACTATTCCCGAGAACCTCCTCGACCTGCTCACGGCAGAGAAGGCCTTTGCCAATATTGCTACCGTAATGAAGGACGGCTCGCCGCAAGTGACGCCAGTGTGGTTCGACTACACCGACGGCAAGATCCGCGTCAACACGGCGCGTGGGCGCGTGAAGGCGCGTACGCTGCGGCCCGGTGCGCTCGTTGCACTGGCAATCACTGACCCGGACAACCCGTATCGCTATCTTCAGGTCCGCGGACGAGTCCTGAATGTGACCGAGCAAGGTGCCGACGCCCATATCGACTCTCTCGCGAAGAAGTACCTGGGCCAGGACAAATATCCGTTCGGCCAGCCAGGCGACGTTCGCGTCAAGTGCGAAATCGAGCCCACGTCAGCGCAGGGCATGGGATAAAACGTTTTCAGCCCTTAGCGATCAGCGTTCTCTTTTGGGCTAAAACGCTCATCGCAAATCGCTGGCATGTACCAATGCTCAAATACTGATTTTGCCGCGCAGGTATTCAACGGCGTCACCGGCTATCAGCACCCGCCCGCGATTCATCTCGCAGCTCAAGTCGCCGCCGCGAGGCGAAAGCTGCTGCGCAATAAGCACGTCCTTGCCCAGCCGCCCGGCCCAATACGGAATAAGCGTGCAATGCGCCGAACCCGTGACCGGATCCTCGGGAATGCCGGCGCGCGGCGCAAAGAAGCGCGAGACGAAATCGACCTGGCCACCCCTGGCCGATGCAATTACCGCGAAAGCATCAAGCGCGGCGACCAATTCGAGATTTGGCTTCAGTGCTGCGACTTCGGTCTCCGCCGAGAAAATGGTGAGCAGATCGCGAGCAAGATAAGCTTCGGCTGGTTTTGCTCCCAACGCCGCAATTATTTCGTCGCTGACGGGGATTCGTTCGCCGGGGCGGGCCGGAAAGTCCATCGCGAGCTGGCCTCCCCTTCGGGTTATGGTCAGCTCGCCACTCCGTGTCGCGAATTTAACCTGGCTCTGGGCCGGGAAATAATGCTTCAACAAAACGTATGCCGAAGCCAGCGTCGCATGTCCGCACAAGTCCACTTCGATTTTCGGGGTAAACCACCTGAGCGGAAATGGCTGGAAACGAATCAGCACGAACGCGGTTTCGGACAGATTGTTCTCAGCAGCGATAGCCTGTAGCAACTCGTCCGCGAGCCACTCTTCCGCGAGAACCACGACAGCCGCAGGATTCCCCCCGAAACTCCGGCTGGTGAACGCATCAATCTGAAAGATCGGCAGTTCCATCATGAGATAACACGGTCAGTTCTCAACCATCCGCGTTGGGTCCTTGAAGCCGCCGGTGAGCGTCTTCTTCGCGACAGCTTGATTCTGTCTTTGCCCTCTGCAGAGAAAGCGCTGACCGCTTCAATTCTATATCAGTCTGCGCGGCGCCGTGTCTTTCTGCACGGTGCTGCCGCAGGTTGAGCCGCAATGGGGACAGACGTATTCATATTTGTCACCCTCAGGCAGGATCAGCAGCAGGCGCTTGCGCACCTGCACGGCGCGCCGGCACTTGGGGCAGGCGAGCAGGGTCGCCTCCAATCGCTCGAACGAAGCCCTCCTTTGCTCTGGCATAGACGACCACTGAGGCAGGCCTACCTGCCTGCCATCGACGCGCAGCCGTCTTCGGCCACGCCACCTCAGCAAAAATAAGTCGCCGGTAGCGACTGTGCAAGATCCGTGGCTAGCGATTTGGGCATCGCCAAGAAAACCTGCGACGAGCGTAGGAAATCTTACTCGCCGCTGGGTTCATCAAATGCGGGTCCTTTGCAAAACAGAGGGAGCCTCCGGCTTTAGGGATGATATGTCCCGAAGTTACCGGTCGGACCGATGACCTCACCAGGGAAGGCCCCGTGGGATGCTTGCTCGGAAAGTTGGACCTGTTGGCCGTTCCTGATCTCGTCTAGTTGCACCGAAGTGTAGATTTTGCCATCACAGACATACCTGGTTGGCGTCGCCTGTTGGACCATTGCGCAATCCTCAACCCGGGGATGAGGGCCGGAACTCAGAACCGGGTTGCTAGAGCCCGCACATGCGGAGCAGACGAGCGCGAACGCCCCACATAGAACTGCCGCGCAATCTGAGCACTTCCGCAGAAACGGACGAGCGCGTAAGCTCGCGGCCCGTCCAAAGGCTTGCCCGCGCAAGCGGCAATAAATCGGATTGGATGGAGCTTGCTCTCCTCCGAAAAATCTTCGAATTGCGATCCTGAACTGGTTTAAACGCTCTATTTTCTTCATCGCGTGTATCACCTTGCCGACTATCGGGTTACCTTTCTCCACGCACATGTGGCGGGGCCAGTTTGGAAGCTGGCCCCGCAATCCCGCCGCTCGAGTCTACGCTGGCACCTCACACATCAGTAGGCGAACTCCAGATTTAGAAAGAATGCATGCGTGTCGCGTGGTACCAGATCGGGGATAATCGTGTTGAGCGAACTGGCCGTTTTGGTACTGCCGGGCAGGATCTGACCATTGAACTTACTGCCTGGCACGTAGTTGAACTGCCTCAAATCGCTCACCGGAAGCCCGAACTGGTCGTGATAGAAAAGCAAGTTTTGACTATCCAGCGCAATACGTAGATATTCGTTTACCTGGTAGCTAATGCCGACGACGAAGCGCTGAAAGTCCAGTGGGTTTTCTCCCACATTATCGTTCGGCATAAACCACTGATAGAGGCCGAAGGCAGTCAGCTTCGTACCCGGAATCTGAAAATGGCCGAGAAAGTCGACGCCGATTTCACGCGCTCGGCCGTTATTCAGAAATGCCTGGTATGCGGCGACTTGCGGCCCGTACGTACCAACCACATTGTAGCACGGCGTGCTCGTGGAGCAGGTATTCCCGAAGTGCGTCCCCTTCGTGAAAGGTATTCCGGTCGGGGTGCCGAACGCATCAGCCGGCCCTGAGCCGCGATACAGGTTGGCGAGCTGGAACGCATTCTGGCCGTAATCGAATTCTCCGAGCACGTTCCATTGCTCAGCCGCATAGTGGACCAGCGCTGCAATTCGCTCAAAATGAGCATTCGAGCCCTTGAGCGGAGTCGAGAGGCTGTCGCTATCGGGCGCGACATTGCCCCAGCCATAATCATAGAAGCCGGTCAGCCCAAGACCGTCGTATCGCCATCGTGCACCGAATGGATAGACCGTAAAGCGCCCCATGACTTGCTTCGTATCCGATTGTTCGGCGTTGTTGAAATTACCATTGTCGAAGGCGCCGAAATGGTATTCCGCGTAGGTAGCCTCACCGCCATGAAGGCTAACCGGCCCTTGCAAGGTCAATCCGAGCTGACTCGATGAGAATCCCAGGTAGTTCCACGGCGAAAGATAGACATAGCGGTATTGGCCGAAGTCTTCTTCCCAATTGATCAGCGGGTTCTGCTGTGCCCCCATGGTAACTGCTGAACCCCGCAGGGAAGCGACTTGGTCGAGAAGCCCCGTATATTGGACATAGGCATATTTGATTCGCAAATTGAGGTTACCATCGAGATTGCTGCCGACTGCAGTCGTGGTACCGAGTTTATCCGCAGTAGCAGTTCCAAATGCGCGATAGAGTTCCGGCGTAATTCGGAACGTCAAGTCGGGCCGAGGAGTAAAATACGCATTGAGATATACACGATTGATGTCAAAGGAGTTGTATCCGTTGTTGCCGACCCCGGGAGTATTGAGGTTCTCCAGGAAGTAGGGACCATAGCCGGTGTGCGACCACATCCCCCAGTCGAGATAAGCCAATGCGCCGAGCCGGAACTTATCCTGGAAATTAGTCAGATACCTATTCCATGCCGGTCTCATGTCGGCGACTTGCTGTTCAAGGGCGTGGCGCTGCGCGGCCTCCTGCGCCTGGGTTTGTGCTACTGTACTCAAAACGTCCTTATGAGTTTTGTCGGTGACCCGCTGTTCAACCTGATCAGCGAGCGCATTCGTGTCGAGTTCGCCCAGTAGCTTTATTGGGATGCGATTGCGACCCGGCTCGAGGAACACTTGCTTGGTCTTGCGGTCGACATAAAGGGTCACTGTCTTGGCCGCGGGACCAGAGTCCTGAGCGCGAGCCAGCCGCATCGACACCGGTAGCAAGACAACCGCGGTCGTGAATAGAACTTTCCATCGGAGTTTCATGGAGATTTCCCCTATCCTGTTCGGCAAAGGTGCTGAGCTAAGGATTCCGTCTTCACCGCGCCGCAGGAGTCGAGTCGTTTGCGGGGTCCGCAACCGAGAGATTCAGGCGCGCAGCATCCGATTGGTTGCCGAGTCTCATTTCAGATATCAGCCAACGGCGGTATCGGTTCAGTCCGACAAAAGTATTTGGTCGGTGTGCTCTGCTGAATCAGTGCGCACTGCTCGACCCGGGGATACTGATCCGAACTGAGCAGCGGATTTTTGTGAACCGAAAATCCGGTGCAGATCGGGGCTGGCAGCGTAGGCATGAACCGGCGAACGTTCCTCATACTTTCCCCTCATATGGGAACCTCCGGTGGTCCGGTCAGTTCTGATGGATTGTCAGCTTGCCTCCGGTAGTCCGGTCGGCACCATGAGAAGGCAGGTTAGCTCCGGTCGAAGCGAAATTTCTCCCTGCGTTCGATCTGGACGATGCGGGAATTCTGAATGACGATTTCTACCGAGCCGAAAGCGACCGAACGCACCGCGCGGACGATCTCACGCATAGCGCTCGCCTGATATTCGTCGAGAACTTCGCGGTCCCATTCAGCGCCGATAGTGCCAGCTTTCATTCCGGTTTACCCTATTGATCAAATTGAATAGAAATACAAAATTTTTTCAGTTAGCGTACTTTGAAGTCTCTTTCCCGCTGACGCTCCTCGCGACGCGGTCCGGCAACGTCAGCCAGCGTGGTAGAATCCACGATTCTGACGGTAGCGTCGCGTGCGTCCTTCACTACTATGTGGATCCCACAGCTATTCTCGTCGCGGCATTCACGACGACGCAGGTAGGCGGTCTTACTAACACAGGGCATAGGCGCCAAAGAACCCTCCACTACACGGAGAATCTCACCTAAAGTAACACGGGCAGGTTCTCGCGCCAGGAAGTAACCGTCACCTTTGCCCTTGCGACTTTGCAAAATGCCACTGTGGCTGAGTTCGAGCAAGATCAGCTCCATGAACTTGGCGGGATCCTCTCGCGTTAAGCAATGTCCGAGATGAACACCGGCCCCTGTCCAAACTCACGGGGCAGCGCTCTAGCGGCCTTCAACGCGCATTTCGATTTGTGGGATGACATTTAATCAATCGAACTACTAGCCTATATTTGTGAACCGCGACCTTGTCAAGGGCAACGCCCTCGTGCGAGCGAGCTGAGCCCAATTTGCATCTTAAGCAGCAGTGAGCACGCTATGTACGCTTGAAGAGAAGACGAGCCGATGTGAGCCTGCCGGGCGATCGCCCGGCGCAGTGATAGCTGTTTAGACGCAAGAGGCGGCTACTCACGCGGGATTCGAGTAAGTCTTTCTGCGTACGTCATCACCAGATAGATAACGGTTTCGACGGTGCCGCCGTTGCGGTATTCATGACGCACGTCGGCCTCGAACTGGATCGCATCACCAGCCACCAGCCTGTAATGCTATCGCCGACCACCATTTCGAGTGAGCCGGCGGTCACAACCAGATTTTCGACGGTGTTGGGCGAATGGGGCTCTGCGCACTCACTCGACAGCGGGGCGCGCCGCAACTCGTAAAACTCGACCAGGCGAGACTCGTCAAACGGAAAGAGCGCGCGCGAAGAAATGTCCCGTCTCGCGATGTGAGTATTTTCGCGTTAGCGGCCCGCAATGCCTTGGTTTCCCTGGCGGGCTGACTCGTGATCAGGGCTGAAAATTGGCAGTTCAAGGCCCGCGCGATTTTCCAAACGGTATTGATCGTCGGCGTGCTCTGCCCCAATTCAATCTGGCAGAGCATCGCCCGGCTGACTCCGGAGGCATGAGCCAAGCGTTCGAGCGAGAGTCCGCGCGTCGTCCGGATGCGGCGAAGATTCGACCCGACCACCGGGCGTGATTCAGAAGAACGAGCCTCCGGCCGATCCTTCCCTGCGGGAGCGTCCTGCGCCTGCAGAGGACCGAGCGCTCTGTCGCATCTGCCAGCAGGGTGATCTCGTTTGTCCACTTGAAGGCTCGACCGAACGAGGCGTGATGAGTTCGTCGACTGTCTCACGGGCACTCATCCGAGGTCCCTTTCAGCCTGGCGAGCAGTCGCTCATATTCGTAGCCAAGTGCGGCGGCAACCCAGCAACAGATTGGAAAAAACCCTGCGACCAAACTGGGGCGAGTGGCCGACATTATTCGTTTAATGTTAACAAGTGCGGGCCGCGCAACGCGGCTCCGCCAGCATTCAGGCGTCGCTCACATCGCTCGATGTCGTCGCATTCAGAATCGCGGCGTCACCATGCTTCCATGTTCGTGCGACGCGCGGATCGCGTAGCGCAGTATTTGCCTTCTGGTCCTGCGCAAACCGCCACTCATCAACCAAGTCCCGGTCAAACCGCCAGTCATGCCATACCCTGAACGCCGGCAACTCCTTACGCCTGACCAGCCGGTAAATGGTCGACTTATGTACCTTCAAATACTCTGCTACCTGCCTCAACGTCAGAATTTTGTTCGTCGTCATATCGGCGTTAGAGTAAATCGTCCGTCACTGGCGGGCCTAAGGTCAGGCGCCCGCGTCCCAGGGCGCAAGTTGGGCCGCCGAGCGCAGAAGATTCGCGTTCAGGCGCACCCATTTGCTGAGGGCGGGGCATTTAACCTTAGTTCCGCTCCTGCTCAGGCCAGAAGATCAAGGCTCGAACCTCGATACTCTCGCGCGCTCCAGCATCCGGCGGACTGGTTGGATCTTCGAATGCGGTGTGCGCAGTGAAGCGAGCGCGGCCATCCTGATTAACCAAATAGAAGAACGCTGTGGCGCTATCCAGGCTGTCCGGCAGTATTGGCGCCTGATAGTTGAACTGCTCGCGAAACTCACTCTGCTCGAGGCACATCGGAATCCGCCTCAACTCTCAATGGATACGATTGAGTTAGTCGATTGATGGACGAGAGTCAAGCACCGGCGAAGTGCAACTCAAATTTGCCAACGAAGCTGTATCTGGGGCGGAATCGTCACAGGGCGAGCATGGCCGCTCGGTGGCCCCTGCCGGGCTTGGCGGCTCGCGAGAGCCTCAGCATGTCGGCAAAACTGGTCGAGTCGAGAATCGTGGCGGTCTGATCCCTGACTTCCTTCATCAAAAGGCGGATGCCACAGGTCTTTTCGTCGCGGCAATCATCGCATTTCTCATATGCAGTCTTGCTGGCGCATGGCAACGGTGCGAGTGGCCCTTCAAGCATCCTGATTACATGGCCCACCGAGATCTGATCGGGCGGTTTGCTCAGGCTATAGCCGCCGCCTTTGCCTTTTTTACTGCGGAGAATTCCGTGATTCTTCAGCTCCAGCAGTATCAGCTCAAGGAACCGTTTGGGGATGTTGCCGCGCTCGGCAATTTCCGCGATCAGCAGGGGACCGCGGCCGTATTCTTCACTCATGACGAACAGCGCCTTGAGCGCATATTTGGTCTTATGTGACAGCATTCTGATTCATACATTACTTTGCTTTGCCCCGTTCTCCAAGGCTGCGAACCAATGCGGACCGGGAACGTTCGCGGGTGCCGGTCTTTCAAAGCGTGTCCGGTGAAAGGCTTGCTGATCTATCTATCAGCGCGCAACACTTCCGTTCTTCGAGGATTGTCGTCGTGGCCTGACGCACATCGATGCCTGCGCCGCCGGCGATTATTGGAACAGGTTTGACAGGAGATCAGTAATCGATTATTTCAAGCACAATCCCAATCACCGCTGGTTTTATTGCGGACGATGCCTTGTCAATATCGTGGCTGGAGGCGATCCCGTCGAGCTCGGCGCCGACGGAGTGTTCCTGGACCACGACACGCGCTACAAGCTGGTGGACGAGTTCCTGACAATTTGGCGGCGCTT
>Ga0073928_10005835_pt1 | contig 16974 bp, 10 predicted proteins | sample PaiPotPPA55metaG_FD_76969 | JGI IMG/M metagenome (GOLD analysis project Ga0073928, IMG submission 76969) | Iron sulfur acid spring bacterial and archeal communities from Banff, Canada, to study Microbial Dark Matter (Phase II) - Paint Pots PPA... ... | reverse complement strand
CAGGCACGAACTCAGGGAATCCAAGGTGCCGTGGTCTTGGAGGCCATGGTCGGGGAAGATGGCACAGTGGAGCACGTCACTGTGTTGAGTAGCAGCCCATCGTCTCTCGCGGACGCGGCGCGGCGGGCAGTCGAGCAGTGGCGCTATACTCCGCTTGAGTTGAACGGGAAACCCATGCCCATGCGCAAGGAGATTACGATCAAGTTCACGCTTCCCCAGAACTGACAGGCAAAGGACGTAAAATGAAATTCATCCACGCGCCGCAGCCCAACAAATGAAGCGGTCGGCAACTTGTCGCGCCTGTGGTGCGCCGCGCCGAGCTCCGCCGGCATCGCCATCGACTCAACCGCAATTGCAGCGCCACCCGCTTGCCTTGAACCGGAAGATCTTGCAGTTGCCTCCAGTAACGACTGTGGCGAGCGGTCGACTGTATTCTGCACGAAGGGCACTCCGAGCGATTGCGGCCTTCGGCTCGGACGAGCCAACCTTGCTCGGATTTTCGAACCCCAACAAGGTCAGACCTATCTCGGGTGGCAGTAAATCCTGCGCACTCAATTCGTTGGACATGGTTTTGTGATTAGATGACCAAGTTCATGCCCCTGCACCGAAAGTGAGGAAGAGCCCAAAAAGTCGAGCTCCACGGCTCGGAGATTGGTCGAGCAGAGATCTCGGCACGGAACGAACTCAGGCGGAACTGCCCAGCGCCATCCTGATTACCGCCGAGGCGACATTCCTGGAAAAGAAAATGGCGGTGACCGTGGTGCCAACGTCGCTGTAGGTTGTAAGGAGAAACCTTGCCAGTCTCCGCAAGGTTGAACCTATTTCCCCTCGATGCCCTGCCCAACTGAGTCCCTGCTGATATCTTTCAGTTCCCGCACCTAGTGTAAATTTCGGCATTTGCTGGTGAGAGGTACCAGTCGGCACGGGGACTCTGCCACCTGCTACCGCCTCTTCACGCGACGAGAAGCCGGTCGCGATAATGGAGGGTGCGGCAATGAGATCGCGCAGTGATTCCTGGTTCGGGTACGCAATCACGAGGCGTTCAGGACCAGTTTCGGTACGAAGCCCAGCTATTACGGCGTACTTCACACCCGTAGAATCAACCACTTTATTCACGACCGCATCCTCCGTCACTCATGCCGTGCTCGATCATGCCGTGAGTATTAGCAACCGGCATTCCAAACTCATTTCTCGAGAAAACTGGTAATCGGTGAAGCTGACGCGGCCTGGGGGGATGGTTTCCGCCTGCGGGACTTCTAGAGTCAAAGCGCCACGAGAGAAAATGACGCCCGCCACCGGACAGCGTGTCCACGGAGGGACATCATCTCAGTTCGAATAGCGGCGCAAAAAAAATGGCACCGTGAAAATCCTATCGGCCGCAACGCAGGTGGTGCTGGGAGGTGCCTTGGTCTTCGGGACCGGGGTGCTGATCGGCAGTTCTTGAAGTGGGCATGACGAGCAGTTTTCGGTCCGGATAATCACCCTGGCTCATCGAAGGAACTGCTAAAACTCGAGGCGGAGGCCAAACTGGATCGCTCGGGGATCATTAGCTTGGCTGGTGATTACGCCAAATGACGCGGGATCCTGCATGCTGAGTGTCGGGTCGTTGAACACAACGTGATTGAAGGCGTTCAAGAAGTCGGCTGAGAAAAGCGCGGCAACCCTATCCGTCAACGGTGTGCGCTTGGCCAAAGAGAGGTCAAAATTCCAGTAAGGGAGACCGCGCAGAACGCCGCGCTCCGACCGAGCGTCTTTGCTGACCTGAATCGGGCGGAAGTCCGCAATGGCCACCTCGGGGTTGGCAAAAATATTAAGGCCGGAACCGCCAGTGGCAGGATCTCCGTCAGTACCTGCTCCCCCCGAGCCTGGCACGCCGGAGTGGACGCTATTACCAAAATCGGGCTTGTAGATCGGTATTGCGCCGGATGCAACAAGTCCGAGAGTGTCGCCACCACCCCATGCCTCATAGCTTTCGGCGACCGTCAAGGGGAGTCCGCTGGCGGCTTTGAAAATACCGGAAAAGTACCAGCCGCCGATAACCTTATTAAGCGGCCGGTTACCAATGCTGAAGCGGGTACCTGAGCCGAAGGGGAGTTCATAAACCCAGTTGGCTGTCACGACGTGGCGGTGGTCGAAAAAGGACGGGCCGTAGTCGATTCCATGATCAAAACTGGAAGAAGGCTCGACCGGGATGTTTTGGACCGAACCGATATCATCAAGGGACTTGGCAAGAGTGTAGTTAATAGCGAAAGTGAAACCTTGAGACGTGCGCTTCCGTAAGGTGGCGAAGAACGCATGATAATTGGAGTAGCCGCCGTCAGTTCCGCTCCATATCCGCTGGACCTGCAGATTCGTGATTGGCTTCGGAAGCAAGAACTGCATAGACTGCCATAGAGTCCTGAGCAAGCCAGCGGCGAGATCGGACCCATACTGCGTCGCCAGCGTAACCGTCCCGCCGGATCCTATCTGATCTTCAAACCAAGGTTGCGGGGTCACAGCTGAAGGGAGTGTACCGGCGCGGAGTTGGTTTGCCACATTGTCGTAAGCCGCCGCGAAGCTCTGACCGGAGGCCTTGTCCTTATAGAAATAAGGAGCAGATGTGATGTCATTAACCTCCCTCATGCTGCGCGCAAGCGTTCCCACGTAGCCCACTTCTACAATCATGGTCGTGCTCAACTGGCGCTGGATGGTCAAATCGATCTGGTAGGCATGGCCAGTTCCGATGATGGGATCTGGCTGGTATGCAAAAGTCTCCCCATACGGTGTGCCAACCACGAACGGCGAGCTGACTGCTGGGGCGGTCGGAACGATACCTGGACCATCGACGCCAATTCGATAGGCATCGGTCGGATTGCTCGAGTTGGCGCAGCTTCCGCTAATGACCGGCCCGCGGCAGTTGATGGTTTGGGCAAACGTCGGTCCTAACATTGGCTCGATGACGCTCCAAACCGTGTTCATCCGATCATAGGTAATCGAATAACCGGCGCGAAAGACGGTGGTACCTTTGCCGCCAAACAAATGTTGCCACAAGGAATTTTCTAAGGACGGAGTCCAGGCTGCCGCTATGCGCGGGCCAACGTTGCCATAATCCGTATTAAAGACTGCCTTCTGCGATGTTTTGTTCGATGGCAGCCAAGCCAAGGTGGGATTGTAGATGTTACCCTGCAGGGCTGCCTGACGCGCATTATTTAGGTAGTCGGTCGAGGTCAGTGTCCGGCCGGTAGCAGCGTCGATCATAAAAGCGGTTCGGCCCAACGAATCCACCGGTGCGAACTGGATCTGATAGTTGAGTCCGCCGGTTATAGTCAGCGAGGGCCGAATGCGCCACGTGTCGCTGAAATAGAACTCGACAGCGTTCTGATAAGCGTTCGCTTGCAAGGGCGAGCCCAATGGAAGTGGATTCAGGTTATGATCGCGCGTGACCAACACATTGGTGTTGTCAATCATTCCCGTGGTTCCGGCGAACAGGCGGTTCCAACGGGTAACATCGCCCGAAGCTAAGCAAAACGTCATCACGGCGGCTGTACAATCTGGCGGCCGATTTCCGGCCGGGATCGTGACCGCGCCCGCAGCATCCAATTCAACGTCCAAGGCAGTGATGGAACCTATCACCTTGTCGTTGCGATAGTGGTACGTTCTTATGCGGCGGAAGTCCCCACCAAACTGGAATAAGTGGTGCCCCTTGTTCCAGGACAAGTCATCCCTTACTTGGTAGCTCTTAGCATCGCCGCCCTGGGTACGGGCGACCAGTGTGTTCATATCAACTGGACCATCCAGCAGGCCGCCATGTGCCGAAGCGCCGCCGGCCACCTCGATCGCCCCGACAATGCCCGGCACTTGGGGGAATGGCAGCACACCTGGAAACCACCACCAGTCGCGCAGATAGCCGAAGCGAAGGTCATTCGTGAGTGTGGGCTTGAGGACACCGGTTAGCGCCACCACAAAGTAATGCGGCTGGGAACTCTCCCGATGTATAGCAACGGGCTTAGAGAGAGTGTCCCCCTTGAGGAGACCACCGATGTCTACTTGGGAATTAAGCAGCGTGGTCGCTTCCGCGTAACGGACGGAGCCCATAAAATGCCACTTGTCCGAGAAATTGTGATCAAGGCGTCCGATCCCGGAGTCCGACGAACTCGGCGTGCTTGCGGTCGAGCGAAAACCGATTGTGTTCAGGCCGTCACCCACGGAGGCGTCGTTGCCCACAGGCAAGTGACTCCAAAGGGCGCCGACGACCGGATTCAGCCCCAAACCGCGCGGGTCACAGGCGGAAGTGTTCCCTGCGCCGCAGGAGGTCGACGTGGCTAAGGGGTAATCACGGACTGTCCCCGAAGCATCCAAGAAGCGCAAGGTGCCTGCCCGCAAAGAGTCGGTCGGAACAACGCGGCTAATCGTGGACGACTGCGGAAACCGACGCCCCTCATAGCTCCCAAAAATAAACGTACGATTCTTCCAAATCGGCCCCCCTACCGCAACTCCGAAACGGTTGTCCTCCAGCTTGGGATTCGGAATGCCCACGCGATTACGATCCCATGAATTCGCATTGAGGTCGTTGTTCTGGAGGTACTCGTAAAGAGCGCCGTGAAGGGCATTCGTGCCCCGTTTGGTCACGAAGGTAAATTGTCCACCCTCCCCACGACCGTAACTGGCATTGGAATTGGTCGTTGCGACGCCGAATTCTTGGACACTGTCAGAGGTAAGAGGGATGGGGCTGTCGACGACATTGGCTGGGTCGGGCTTGACACTGGCTCCGATGATGTTGTCCGTCGCATCAATGCCATCAACGGTCAAAGTCGTCTGGTCGCTTCGCGACCCTGCGACCGTTGCCTGGGAATTGACTTGATTCGTTCCTCCTGTCGGGTAGGTAGGCGCGACAAGCGGTTGCAAGTCGTAATAAACCATCGCGCTGCGGTTAATGTTCGGCAACCTTACCATCTCCTCGCCCTGGACCACATTGCCGACCGTTGCATTCAGTGTTTGCAATTCAGCTCCGGGGCGTGCAGTCACCTCAACCGGCATTGTCGGCGCACCCACTCTCAGGGCAAAGTTAATGTTGTACGATTTGCCAACTTCCACAGAGACCTGCACTTCGGCCTGAACGAAGTCCTTCATGGTGACGGTGATGGCGTCATTGCCCGGCAGGACGTTTGCAAAGATGTATTCACCAGCGGGGCTGGTCTCCTGAGTCCGCGCCAAACCGGTCGCCTTGTCAAGCAATGCCACTTTTGCTCGCGGCACAACAGCCCCGCTTGCATCGGAAACAACACCTGACACAGTTGCCGACGCCGCAGTCTGGCCTAACGCCGGCTGAACCACCACGAGGCCTACAAAAACCACTGCGCTGACAAAAAGCGGAACTACCCTTAGCTTCCTCATGGTGGTCTCCCGTTGATATTTGCTCCAACAACGAAGAGGCCTTGTTGACAGCAAAATAGGGTGCCCCGAGCGGATCGCAAAAATTGTGGGCTAGATTTGGTGTTCGACATTATCACTCCACAAGCGCCGGCCGGCAACGTGAAGCCAACGAGGCAGAGTCAAACACCCGAAGGACTCCGTTGTCACGCTCTCGAATTCGTGTCAAGATTCCGACTCTCTGGAGCTCGCACGTACCGTTATGCCTCCGTAGGGGCGTACGTTTGTTCGACGTGCGGGCCCGGCCTTGGTGAGACCAACGCAATTGCAACTGCTTGCGCCGTCTGGGCTGGCGCGTCAGGCGGGGAGTGGAGTATCTTGCGAATACCGGCTCAAATCGGTGTTCTGAGCTGAGGTCGTTGGCCACGGCGCTGCTGGGCCCTCACTGGTTCGGAACCCGCATCCAGATGGGGAATCGCACTTAATGGTGATCGGCATCGACGCTACTTGAAGAGTCTGCTGCGCAGGATCCCGGGATGGATCTCTCGGACTTCACTCTCGACACGCTTCACAGGCACGGGGAGTTCGTGCTCTCCAGAGGCCGACGCCGAATTGGCGCGAATCCGTGTCCGCCCTCTGTTCTTGTGCTGATGCCAAGATCGAAGCATTCGCGACCAGAGACCGTCCGGATGCTGGAACACGAGTACTCGTTGCGGACCGAAGTGGATCCGGCATGGGCCGTCACTCCAGTCGAGATCACGCAATACGAAGGGCGAACCGCGCTGATCCTCGATGATCCCGGGGGCGTTCCGCTCGCTCAACTGGTCGGAACGCCGATGGAGATGGGACAGTTCCTGCGCGTTGCGATCGGCCTTTCTGCCGCGGTAAGGCATCTTCACAGTCAAGGCCTCATCCACAAGGACCTCAAACCGGCAAATGTCATGATCGAGCCCAGCAGCGGCCAGGTCTGGTTGATGGGCTTTGGGATCGGCTCTCGATTGCCGCGCGAACGCCAGTCGGCGGCCCCCCCCGAATTCATCGGGGGGACGCTCCCGTACATGGCTCCCGAGCAAACTGGAAGGATGAATCGTTCGATCGATTCACGCAGTGATCTCTATGCCCTTGGGGTCACGCTGTACGAAACGTTGACCGGCACTCTGCCCTTCACGGCATCCGATCCGCTGGAGTGGGTACATTGCCACATCGCCAAACAGCCGTCGCCGCCTGCCGAGCGGCGAAAAGATGTTCCGCGCTCCATATCAGGAATCATTACGAAACTGCTCGCCAAGACTGCTGAGGAACGCTATCAGACCGCGGCCGGGCTGGAGAGCGATCTTTGCCGCTGCCTTGCTGAATGGGACTCCGAGCGCCACATCCGCGAATTCCTGCTGGGCGAACATGACACGCCAGACCGGCTACTGATTCCCGAGAGACTTTACGGACGACAGCGGGAAGTCGAGACCCTGCTCGCCTCGTTTGAGCGGGTCGTCAACAGCGGCACTCCCGAGTTGGTACTGGTCTCAGGATACTCTGGGATCGGCAAGTCCGCGGTCGTCAATGAGCTACATAAAGTGCTCGTTCCACTGCGCGGCCTGTTCGCATCCGGAAAATTCGATCAATACAAGCGGGACATCCCCTACTCCACGATCGCACAGGCCTTTCAGAGCCTCATCCGGGTCCTTCTTACCAAAAGCGAGGACGAGTTAAAGGGTTGGCGTGAAGCCCTTCGAGAGGCGTTGGGGTCGAACGGACTGCTGATTGTGGATCTGGTTCCAGAATTGAAACTCATCGTTGGAGAACAGCCACCAGTCCCAGATCTCGACCCGCAGGACGCCCAAAGGCGTTTCCAACTGGTGTTTACGCGCTTTATCAGCGTATTCGCTCGTCCGGAGCACCCGCTCGCGCTGTTCCTCGACGATCTGCAGTGGCTCGACCCAGCGACGCTCGACTTGCTGGCGGATCTGTTGACCGGGTCGGATCTGCAGCATCTGATGCTAATCGGCGCTTATCGGGACAATGAGGTCGACGCCATGCATCCGCTGGTCCGCAAGCTCGAGGTCGTCAGGAATTCGGGTGCGAAGATAGAGGAGATCACGCTTGAGCCCCTCGCCAGCGAACACCTCGCGCAGTTGATTGCCGATGCGCTTCGCTGCGAACCGGAGCGTGCCGCGCCCCTCGCGCAGTTGGTTCATGAGAAGTCAGGTGGCAATCCCTTTTTCGCCCTTCAGTTCATATCTGCGCTCGCCGAGGAGGGCCTGCTCACTTTCAATCATGACGCCGCGCGTTGGTGTTGGGATCGCGATCGGATTCACGCCAAGGGTTACACCGACAATGTGGTCGACCTGATGGTCGGAAAACTGACCCGCCTTCCGGTCGAAACGCAAAAGGCACTACAGCAGATGGCGTGCCTCGGCAACACCGCCGAAATCAAGATGTTTTCTATCGTTCACCGGACCTTGGAGGAAGAACTTCATTCGGATCTGTGGGCGGCGGTCCGTCTGGAGCTGATCGTGCGTCTGGAGGGCGCTTACCGTTTTGTCCATGACCGTGTCCAGGAAGCCGCCTATTCATTGATCCCGGCACACCAGCGCGCAGGTGCGCATCTCCGGATCGGAAGGCTGCTCGTGGCCCATACTACGCCGGAGAAGCGGGAGGAGGCGATCTTCGAGATCGTCAACCAGCTCAACCGCGGCGCCGAGCTGATCACCGCAGGCGACGAGCGCGAGCATCTGGCCGAGCTCAACCTGATCGCAGGCAAGCGCGCGAAGGCTTCTACCGCTTATGCCTCGGCGCTTACCTATCTCGTCGCCGGTGCATCGTTACTGACGGAATATTCGTGGGAGCGCCGGCACGAGCTTATCTTTGCGCTGGAGCTGAACAGGGCTGAATGCGAGTTCCTCACCGGGGCGCGGTCCGCAGCTGAGGAGCACCTGGCGACCCTGGCAAGCCGCGCCGCAACTACATTGGAACAAGCCACAGTCGCCTGCCTGAGGGCGGACCTGTACATGGCCCTCGATCAAAGCAACCGCGCAGTGGAGGTCGGTCTCGACTATCTCAGGCATCTGGGCATCGATTGGTCGCCACACCCGACGGAAGAGGAAGCGGGGCGCGAATACGCGCGGATCTGGGCGCAGATTGGCGGTCGCACAATCGAGGAACTCGTCGACCTGCCCTTGATGAGCGACCCGGGATCCCTGGCAACGCTCGATATGCTAACGAAGCTCGCGCCGGCTGCATTCTTTACGGATTTCAACCTGTATTCCCTGGTCGTCTGCTTGGCGATCAATCTCAGCCTGGAGCACGGATACAGCGACGGTTCGTGCCCCCATTTTGAATGGGTGGGCGCAGTCGCCGGCGCCTGCTTCGGCGACTACCAAGCCGCGTTGCGCTTCGGCCAGCTCGGATACGATCTGGTCGAAAAACGCGGATTGAAGCGTTTTCAGGCTAGGACCTATAACAACTTTGGAGTTCAGGTTCTCCCCTGGACGAAACATCTAAAGGCCGGCCGCGAGCTGTTCCGTCGCTCGTTCGAGGCGGCAAACCAGATTGGCGACCTTACTTTTGCAGCATTCAGCAGTGCCAATTTGAATACGAATCTTCTCGCCGCAGGCGATCCGCTCGCGGATGTGCAAGCCGAAGTCGAGCGTAGTCTCGCGTTTGCGCGCAAGATACGGTTCGGGTATGCCATTGACCTTGTCAGCATCCAGCTCGGTCTGGTGCGAACACTACGTGGGCTAACGGCGAAATTCGGGTCCTTCGACTCTCAGCACTTTGACGAGCAGCAGTTGGAACACCATCTCGCCGGTAGTAAGGAGCTGGCACCCGCCGAGTCGGCCTACTGGATCCGCAAGCTGCAGGCGCGCTTCATGGCCGGCGATTATGCGTCGGCTGTCGAGGCGTCGTCAAGGGCGCAAAGGTTATTTGGGGCCTGGCAAACTGCGCCGGAAACGGCAGAACATCACTTTTACGGTGCGCTTTCCCGAGCGGCATTCTGCGACTCTGCGTTGCCTGAAGAGCGGCAGCAGCATCTGGACGCGCTGGCCGCTCACCACCGACAGCTCGAGGTCTGGGCGGTGAATTGCCCGGAGAATTTCGAAAATCGCGCCGCGCTTGTGAGCGCGGAGATCGCGCGCATCGAAGGTCGCATACTTGATGCCGAACATCTTTACGAGAAAGCCATCCGCTCGGCCCAAGCAAACGGCTTTGTCCAGAACGTGGCGGTCGCCAATGAACTGGCCGGGCGATTCTATGGGGCGCGCGGTTTCGAGCAAATTGCACAGCTGTACCTGCGAAACGCCCGCCAGTGCTACCTGAGCTGGGGAGCGGACGGCAAAGTGCGGCAACTTGACGAGCTCTATCCGTACCTCCACAAGGAAGAGCCGGTGACCGACACGCGCCGCACGATCGGCGCGCCAATCGAACACTTGGATCTTGCAACAGTCCTCAAGATCTCGCAGGCGGTGTCCGGTGAAATCGTGCTGGAAAACCTCATTGACTCGCTGCTCCGCACCGCCATCGAGCACGCTGGCGCGGAACGCGGACTGCTCATCCTGCCACGAGGTGCCGAGCTGCGGATCCAGGCGGAAGCGACTACCGGAGGCAGTTCAGTCACAGTCAAGCTCCGTGACACGCCCCTCTCCAGCGCTGAACTGCCAGAAGCCGTCATTCAATATGCCGCGCGTACACAGGAGAGCGTCATGCTGGACGATGCTTCGGCTCGCAGTTCGTTCTCCAATGACGAATACATTCGGCGTGCGCACGCGCGGTCTGTACTGTGCCTCCCACTGGTAAAGCAAGGCCGGCTGATTGCCGTGCTCTACCTCGAAAACAATCTGGCAGCTAATGTGTTTACGCCCGCGACAATTGCGGTGTTAAACGTGCTCGTCTCAGCGGCGGCGATTTCGCTCGAAAATAGTCGCTTGTATCGTGATCTGCAGGAACGCGAAGCCAAGATCAGGCGCTTGGTGGATGCCAATATTGTCGGGGTGTTGATTTCGAATGTTGAAGGGCCGATCTTCGAGGCCAATGACGCCTTTCTCCAGATGGTCCAATACACGCCTGAGGACGTCACCTCGGGACGACTCCGATGGACGGATCTGACGCCTCCCGAATGGCATGCGGTCACCGAAAGGGCGTTGGCGCAGCTGAGAACGACAGGCACCTGCGAAATGTACGAAAAGGAGTATTTCCGGAGCGACGGCAGCCGCGTGCCCGTGCTGGTCGCTGCCACCCTGATTGGTGACGCTCGTAGCGAGACCTTGGCCTTCGTGCTCGACCTCACCGAGCGCAAGCGCGCCGAGGAAGAGCGCGAGAGACTGCGTCAGGCCCAGGCCGACTTGGCTTATATGAGCCGGGTAATCACCGTCGGAGAATTGGCGGCATCCCTGGCCCACGAGATCAAGCAACCGATCGCCGCAGCTATCACCGACGCCAGCACTTGCCTGCTGTGGCTCCAGCGCGATGAGCCTGATATTGCTGAAGCGTGCGAGGCTGCATCAAGAGTCGTCAAAGATACAACAAGGGCGGCCAAGATCATCGACCGCGTTCGGTCACTCTACAAGCGAGATACGCCACAACGGGAGTTGGTCGACCTAAACGAAATTGTTCGAGAGATGATGGTTCTTCTGCAGGATGAAGCGAGTCGATACTCTATCCCGATTCGTGGCGATCTTACTCCAGGTTTGCCCAAAGTCATGGCCGATCGGGTGCAACTCCAGCAGGTGCTGATGAACCTCATGCTGAACGGCATCGAAGCGATGAAAGATACGGGCGGTAAACTGACGGTCACTTCGAAGTCAAACGAAGATGGTCAATTAATGATTTCCGTGAGTGATGCGGGGGTCGGCCTCCCGGGGGAGAAACCCGACCGCATTTTCGAAGCATTCTTCACTACGAAGGCGCAGGGTACCGGTATGGGACTCTCCATCAGTCGGACGATCGTCGAGTCACATAGCGGCCGTCTGTGGGCGAGCGCTAATACGGGACGGGGCGCAACGTTTCATTTTTCTTTGCCGACTCAAGCCAAGACAGCCGAAATGTGCAAAGGAGCAGCTTGATGCCGCAAACTTCCTGGAATTATTAAGGAACTTTGGGGTTGGCTCTTTGTTCCTTAACCAATGGAAGCTACGACCGTCAGTACGACTGAAAAACTCTCCGCCTCGCGTTGGATGGTGCTTGCAATCATTGTTCTGGTGCAGTTCCAGATAATGTTAGTAATGTTTGCTCCTGCAGCTGTCGCCAGCCCCATCATCTCAGACCTGGGGCTGACCCGAACGGCGTTCGGGCTGATCATCTCGGCTCTCAACATTGCCATCATGATTTGCCAGGTATTGGGAAGCGTGCTCGTCGACCGCGCAGGGCTAAAACTAGGTCTGCTTTCTGGAGTTGTACTGTTGGGAATAGGCGCTGCAATGATGCTGGTTGTGCACAGCCTGGCACTGGTTTTATTCAGCAGGGTTCTTCAGGGAATTGGTATCGGTATCTGTTATCCCGTGATGGGTGCCTTAATTGTGGCCTGCTTTTCCAAGCGCGAACAACCGTATATTAATACGATTTTTGCTGCGGTTACTTTCTTGGGAATCGGATCAGGAATGCTTGTCACGGTCGGTCTCTTTCGCTGGTTCAATCGCTCGTGGAGGCTAGCACTTGGCACTTATGGGCTCAGCATCCTCGCCACGGCGCTTATTTGGCTGGTCATCGGACGAAATCTCCAAGAATCTGTCTCTGCTGGAGAGACATCAGCGGCCGGCGCCACTGCCAAGACTCCGAGCTCTCTCCGGAAAGCGCTCACTATGCCGGTCGCTTGCACCCTCGTAGTAGGCGCCTTTGCGATCTCATGGGTTTACCACATGGACTTTTCGTTCATACCCCTGTTTCTGGAAACCAGGCGGGGGATCTCGTTGTCAGAGGCCAGTCGCCTGGCTTCACTAGTTCCGTTTAGCGGCGTAGCAGGAGTTATTGTCTTTGGTATGTTAGCGACTCGGGCTACATGGCGGAAGCATCTACTGTGGACATGCTCCGTGATGGTCCTCCTAGGCAGCATCGCCCTTTTCTTCGGCGAAGGTGCGACGACCAAGGTTGGGCTGCTCGTCGCAGGACTTGGACTCTCCGGCTGGCTTCCCGTCTTGAACACATACATTATGTCCTTGCCGTCGATGACGCCCTCGCTGATGGCGGCATTCGTCGTCCTCGTGAATATGGCTATATACATGGCGGGATTCATTTCTCCTCTTGTTGTCGGCTGGCTTTCTCAGAGGTCATTTGGATTGCGGAACAGCCTCGCCCTGTTTTCCTGGATTGAACTCGTCGCGATTCTCATGTTCATGCGGTTACCGACAATCGCTCGCGATCTCAGAGAAAAAAACGTCCATTAAGCATCCGATAGGACGTGCAATTGATGGCTTTCGTAAATTACGGAAGTTTGGTGTGCCATGTCCTTGGCTTGTTGTTGAGCGGTGAGGTTCAAATCCCCCAATCTACCCCGACGCCTGTGCTGAGCAGATGAGTCTGGTTGCTTATCCGAGTTCAAATCAGTTCAGTCCTGTGATCTTAAGCGGTGTGAGTTTGTGAGTTTGCAGGTCGAGCATATTAATTCGACTAATTGCCGATTCGAGTTGTTGAATGTCGAGCGTGCGCCGGAAACGGATTTCGACGGTAAGCAGAGCGTGCTGTGGCCCCATCCGCATAGTGAGCAACTCGCAGACACGTTTCACCTCTGGATCATCGCTAATAATCTGCTTCATGTTGCGAATGCGGGTACGGTTGGTCCTCTCTCCCACGAGGAGAGCGCCGGTTTCACGACCGAGGAGCACGGCGACGAACGCCAGGAGGACCCCGATGAGGACCGAGGCTGCGGGATCCACGGCGTCCAGTACCAGCAACTCTGGCTCGGGCAACGAACTCTGCACAATATCAGTAGGTTGGCTCACAACCCCAACATAGCAAACTAGTCAAGCCTGCACCGAAGTGCGCAAAAACCCTTTTCAGTACAGCTCGACAGTAGGCATTCGCGTACCCACGATGTGTGATCCTCGTCACAGCGCTTCGTGCGAATAGGATGTAATATTCTGTGCATGGACAAGTTGGCAGATTCCAGAATCCACATCCACCGGTTCCTTTGTTTACGCCTTTGCTTCTGTGTCGCATGACGAATTTTGAACAGAGGGGTGGAGTCCGAAGGAAATAACGGTAAGAAAGAGAATTACGCGCCGCGTGGGCGTCGCCGGAGAGTACAAAATGAGTTTGGACTGCGCACATAATAGTCAACGCCCTGAGGTTACGAAGAAGGTCTGGATTTGCATGGATTGCGGCGCGGATACCAAACCCTTCGAAACCGAAGCGCCGGGCAAGAGCCAACAGATATCTGAGGGCAGCGGTGACAAGGAAACCGAACCAATAGCCGCCAGTCCCAAGAATCCCTAACCAATTTATCAAGCCGGTCAAGCCGGTCTTGCCGTCCGTTGACCCACTTCGCGAAATCGCGCGTCAATCTCACGCCGGAGCAGATTAGGGCTCAGATCCCCGCTCCCCTCTCGGCTCATCACAGGCGGTCGTTGGATAAGATGCAAGCGCGATCCCTGGCCGAGTCGGCGAACGCCTCAACGCCTGTGGATGCGGGCGAAGTGGAGGCGAAAAGGCTTTGCGGGTACGGTACTCTTCCGGTCGCCCTTTGAAGCTGAGCCAAGTCCGACGAAAGGCCTGGTCATTTGCTTTTGCAAGGACCTCTGGCGCACGGCTATCGAACCAATCTGTGGACCACCGCTCGCATTGTCGAACTGATCCAGCGTAAGTATGGAGTTCAGCATCACCTCGACCATGTCGGCCGTTTGATGCACAGTTCGAAATGGAGTCCTCAGAAGCCAGAACGGAGGGCCTTGGAGCGGGATGAAAAAGCGATTGCACGCTGGAAACAAAAAGACTGGCCACCGATAAAAAAACGCTGCGCGGTTGGGCGCCCGCATAGTTTTTGCCGATGAATCGGGCTTCCAATTGATTCCCAACGTGATCCAGACCTGGGCTCCGCAAGGCCAGACTCCCATTCATCGCCATCGCCAGGGGCGGCGGGACAAGATCTCTGTCATTTCTGGAATTTCGGTAAGCTCCAAACGCTATCGCCTGGGTCTCTGCTATCTGCTCTTCTTGGACAACATCGGACAGGACGAGGTTTGTAGCTTTCTACAGGAGTTGCCGCGGCACTTACGTGGCCCGTGATTGTTCTGCTGGATAACTCCTCCACTCACCAAGGCGAGCCCCTACGGAAACTCCTGAGCCGGACCGCGCCTCCATCCGGAGTACTTTCCTTCCTATGCTCCGGAACTCAACCCTGACGAAGGAGTCTGGTCTCTGGCCAAGCGAGAACTGGCTAATAGCTGCCCCGATCAAGTGGATGAGTTGATGGAAGATATCATTCGTTCCATCAATGGCATTCGCAGATCGCCCAAGAAGCTTCGTGGCTGCACGGTGCAATCTGATCTCCCTATTTTTTTGTGGTAACGCGTTACATTATTTACGCAGACGTCAATAATGTGTTGCGAATCGCAACAACCGGAAGGAGACTGAAATACGGGGACCAGATAAGATAGTCCCTTGCGCTCCAGGCGGATTCGCTTCTCTGGAACTATAGAGGAGGAAGTGACGCATTGTCGTCGAGAACTCAGTGAAAGTTCTGGATGAGTATGGCGCTGTGGGTCGGCTTACCCCGCGTGCACAGCAAGCGGCCTTCAGGCGACCACGCGAAGTGGATCAGATCGTCACGGTCGAAGTGTGTGACCTGAACTGGCGATCCACCCGCGAGCGGCTGACGCCAGAGGTTGCCCACGCCGTCCGTGTTCAAGACAAAGTCGAGCGCCCGTCCGTCGGGACTCCAGGAAAGCGTTGTCCCCGCGGCCGGCGAGCGCTGGAACAGGGTAAACCGTCCACGGCCGTCAACGCTCGTTACGGCTAGAAGGGCGCTAGAGATACGAGGGTCTTTCCCTGGAAAATGAATGCAGGCGATCTGCTTGCCATCCGGCGATACGCTCGGAATGGAAGCCGGTTGCTGTGAAATCTGAGTGGCTTCTCCTCCGTCGATCGAGACACGCCACAGCGTCGGCTCGCCACCAATACCGGGAACCCAATCGGCGAAGGAGGCGTAGACAACGTTTTTTCCGTCCGGACTTATGTCCGGATGTACATCCAGCCGGCCATGGGTCAACTGTGTTGGCTCAGTACCGTCGCGTTTAACGCGCCAGATATTGGGGTCTTGTTGATACACGATGTAGCGTCCGTCACGAGTTACAACGAGTTCATCCTTGTTGAAGGCCGACGAGGTGAGACGCTTGGGATTTGCGCCATCCGCATCCATGCTCCAAATGTCCCGAAACCCATCGGCCGGATCGTTGTAAATGACTCCGCCGCCGTGAGTCCATCCGACCGCAGTGCGAGGCGACGGAATCGACGTAGCGATGCGAGTGAAACGAGAGTTGTCGCTGCTGGTAGCCGCCCAGATGGAGACGAAGCTTACGCTCTGCACGGCAACAATCGAATCGCCATCGTCTGTGATCGAGACTCGACCGTAATTGCTCAGGTCGTTGGTTAGCCTTGTGACTTCGCCGGTGCCGTATCGCACCGTCCAGAGTTGTTGCAAATCGCCCGGCGTTGCCGCTGTCACGATCAGGACATCCCCCTTCGCGGCCCAAGCCAGGCCTAGCGGCTTCCACAACTGCGGAGTGATGAGGCGCTGGCCTGGATGGCCCAGGTTCACTTCGACCAGATGGAATGCTACATCTGGAGCGGGTGCGGACTCTCCGGCAAAGTACGCAATCGCCTGACCATCGGGCCGCCATGCCACTGCGCGCTCATCAAGAAATTGGGGCCGGCGCACCGTCTCGACCGCGAACTCACTGCTTCCGTCGGAGTTACTCACCACCAGAGAGGCCTCCCAGGTGGAGGGCTTGAGCCGAATGAATGCGACACGCTTCCCGTCGGATGACAGCGCGGCGGCACCGCTAACATCGCTGATGACGCGCTCGACGGGTCCGCCCTTCACGGGAACTCGGGACAGGTTGCCGATCCCGTCGCTTCCCCTGCTCCGGTAATAAAGGTAGGAGTCGTCGGGGGAGAACATGATCCCGGACAGTTCCCCATCGTCTGATGCCACTGCGACTCGTTCATTGGAACCAGAGACTTCTCGGATCCAGATGCTGTGCTTATCGCCCTCGTCTATGATGCACGCCAGTTCCTTCCCATCCCGGGCGATGGTCACATCCGAGACTTCACCTCTCGTGGGCAGTCGCATGATCTTCATCGCGCCGAATTGCGGAGCTGAGTTCCGTTGGGTATTCAGGATGAGCCCAATAGCCATCGCGGCAACGGTCAGGACTGCAATCGCGGCGTAGATCCATGTGGCCAGCGGCAAAGAAGTTCGTCTCAGCTTTGCAGCTACGCTCTTACAATCTTCATGAAGAGCGGCGGCTGCATAGCGCGCGGCGGGGTCTTTGGCAAGGCAGCGCAGCACGATGCGTTCAAACTCAGCTGGCACGTGGCGTGCTTTCCGCGAGAGCGGAGGTGGTTCGTAGTTGAGAATGGCAGCCAGTACATCGGAAGGAGTTGCTCCGGTAAACGGCGCACTCCCGGAGAATATTTCAT
>Ga0073928_10005834_pt1 | contig 16981 bp, 13 predicted proteins | sample PaiPotPPA55metaG_FD_76969 | JGI IMG/M metagenome (GOLD analysis project Ga0073928, IMG submission 76969) | Iron sulfur acid spring bacterial and archeal communities from Banff, Canada, to study Microbial Dark Matter (Phase II) - Paint Pots PPA... ... | reverse complement strand
GACGCCGTCCTTGAGGCGGAAGGCGACGGCCACGTCCTCGAGCGGCGGCGCGTTGCTCGCGGCGATGCGCGCGCCACGGAGGCTGAAATCGATATTCACGCCGCGCACCTGGGGGGCGGTGATGGGCGCCTCGGGGATGACGCGGCCACCCGGCGCGATCGGCCGCGGCGCCGGCGGCGCTGACGTTCCGGACCGCGTCGCGCCAATGAGACCGGCGAGATCGTCGAGGTCGATGAGGCTCGAGCTGAGATCGGCGCGGGCATAGGGGACGAGGCCGCGCGTCGACAGCGCGATCCCGCCCTCGACATCGCTGCGGCCGAGCCTGACCGTGAGCGCCTTGACCGCCCAGTCGCCGTTGCCGCCGGTGATCTCGCCGGCGGCGCGGAGCTCCGGCAGCGGCGGCAGCGCCAGTCCGAACGCCGCCGCGACATCGTCGAGCCGGCGGCCGGTGAAGGCCAGCGCCGCCTCGATGCCCGCGAGCGCCAGCGGCTCGGCGGCGGTGGCGCGGATGGTGAGGTCGCTGTCGGCGATGCGCGCCTCGAGCGCGACCGGGTAGGGACGCGTCGGACGGCGCAGCTCGTCGAGCGGCCCCATGCTGCCCGACAGGCGGATCGGCTGCTGCTGGAAGGTGCCGGCGGCGCTGAGCTTGATTGGCGCGGCCGCCGGCACGTCGACCGCGAGACTGTCGGCGACCAGCATGCGCTCGGCGCCGCTGCTGTCGTTGCGGAAAATGACGGTGCCGTCGCGGAGGACGATGTGGCTTGGCCGGAGCCACGCGCTGCCGCCCTCGCGGAAGGCGCGGGCGAAGTCCCAGTTGCGCTGGCCGTTGGGTGCGGTCTCCAGCAGCAGCATGGCACGCTCGAGCAACACCAGCGGCACATGCCTCGTCCCCTTGAGCAGTGCGCGGGGGTCGATGTCGATCTCGGCGCGCTGCGCCACGAACATATCGGAGCGCGAGCCCCAGCCGGCATTGGCGATGCGGACGTTCTCGGCGATGAGGCGCGTCGGCTCGCCCCAGCGGATGCTCACCAGCCCGTCGACGAGGATCTGGCGACCGGCGAGTCGGCTGACGGGATGCTCGAGCAGCCAAGCGAGGACGGAGCCGCCGCCGATCGCCAGCGCGCCGAGAAACAGGATAGGGATGATCAGCAACCCGACGCCGATGCCGCCGGCAACTTTGAGAGCGCGCATGGTTGTCGCCGCCCTCCTTTGCCGCTGAACGTCGCCGTGCCCGCCTTCGTTCCGGCGTCGCAACGGCGCCGGTATTCGCAATCCCCAAGGAATCGACGCTGATTTAATGGGTTATCGGGGCATTCACGGCATCTTAAGCGCCCGCGCCGATAATCGGCGCGTGGCGATGACGTCAATCAGGCGCCATCACGAAACGGCAAAGCCGGGGTGACCCGGCGACGCAAAGCCTCCGGTCTCGAGCGAGATAGCGGGGCTACCGAATGAGGCTTGATCGTGCGGCTCATCCCTTGCTTGGTGCTGCTCGCCGCTCTCGCCTTCGCCGCGCCGCCGGCTGCGCCCGGGGCGGTCGCCGGCGCTTACCCCGCCGCGGCCCGCGAGCGCGATGCCGCGTCGCGGCAAGCACCGGCGCTGTTCGGCACGCGCGAGATCTACTCCCCGGACATGGCGCCCTTCGACAAATGGACGGGCATGCTGGCGCGCTTCCGGCTCGAGCAGGAGGCCGCGCAACGCGCCTGCGCGCGCGTCTCGCTCGCAGCCTGCGCGCCCGCCGAGTGGCGCCAGCTCCTCGGCGCGCTGCGCGGCCTCGATCTGCGCGCCAAGCTCGACCGCGTCAACGCCGCGGTGAACCGTCACCTCTATGTCGCGTCGCAGCGTAATTGGGGCGAGAGCAATCATTGGGAGACGCCGTTCGAGTTCTTGCGCAAGGGCGGACAATGCCAGGACTACGCCATCGCCAAATATATGCTGCTGCGCGCCGCCGGCGTCGCCGCGGCGCAGCTGCGCGTGCTCGTGCTGCGCGACACCCGGCTCGGCCTCGACCACGCCGTCGCGGTCGCTTATGTCGAGGGCGAGGCGTTCCTGCTCGACAACCAGATCGGCGCCGTCGTGACGGCTGGCAGCGTTCACCACTATCAGCCCTACTATTCGATCAACGAGGAGGGCTGGTGGCTGCATGTCGGGGCGAATGCGCGCTACGCGTCGGCTGCCGACGGCGCCCTCCGCTGAAGCGACCCGGTGCTCAGCCGCGATGAAGCTCGACCAGCAGAAAAAAGCCGTTCGCCGCCAGCAACGCCGCCGCCATGGCGAGCAGCGCGCACAGCCACAGCAGCGGGCGCGAGGCGGCGACGATGCTCACCGAGCCCAGCACGATCGCGATCTGGAGCAGCGCGCGGGCGTAATCGAAATTGAGGTCGCGCCGCTGCGCGTGGTCGCGCGCCGCTTCGAACTCGCGCGCCTTGGCGAGCAGCTCCTGCTTGCCGCTGCCGGTGGCGGGATCGCTCTCGTAGCGCTTCACCGTCGCCCGGTATTCCGTGACGCGCCGGTTGAGCGGCTCGCGCACGGAAGCGGGCAGGTCGGGCCGCGTCGCCAGCAGCGCCTCGAGCGTATCGGCGGCGAGCTGATAGGCGGTCTGGCGCTCGTTGCGGGCCTGGTAGAAGGCGTAGGTATCGGAAGCGAGGATGTTGGCGTTCATCGACTCCTTGACGGCGTGCTCGCCGCCGAGGCTGGCGATGGCCAGGAGCATGCCAAGCGCGCCGAGGAAGACGGCGGCGCCGCGGCGGAAGCGCTCGTCGCTATGCGCCTTGTGCGCGGTTTCGGCGATGGCCTCGGCGACGTCATGGGCTTCCACAATGTCTCCTGAGTTGCAGCAGAGGCGCCGGTGCGAGCATGCCGCGTTCCGGCCGAGGGTCAAGGGGCGTGGCGCTGCGGTGCAGCGCCATTTCTCGACTCGACCTCGGTCACCCCGACCGCTTAGGATCGGGGCACCCCGCAAGGGGGGAGGATAACTAGAAGATGGATGTGCAACGCCTGATAATAGAGCATGGCGCGTGGTTCTACCCGTTCACGTTTGCTTTAACTTTCATTGAGGGCGAGACCTTCGTTCTCGTTGCAGGCTTCGCGGCGGCACAAGGTCTCCTGAACGCGCCGCTCCTCTTGCTTGCCGCCTGGCTCGGAAGCTTTGCCGGTGACCAATGCTATTTCTGGATCGGCCGCAATTTCGGGCTGCGGCTGCTGTCGCGCCGGCCGACTTGGCGCGCACGGGTCGATTCGGCGCTGGGCTGGATCAAGCGCTACGACACGTGGTTCATCCTGAGCTTCCGCTTCATCTATGGTGTGCGCAATTTCTCCTCCTTCGCCGTCGGCATCAGCGGCATCGCCTGGCAGCGCTTTCTCGTTCTCAACCTCATCGCCGCCTTCTTGTGGGCCGCGGTGTTCGTCGGCACCGGCTATTTCTGCGGCCGCGCCTTCGAGCGCATGCTCGGCGACTTCGCCGACGAGTTCAGCATGATCATGCTCGGCCTCTTCACCTCGTTCCTCGTCATCGCCGGCATCCTCCATCGCCTGCGTCGCCGTCGCCGCCGCGCCGCCGCGGCGGCCTCGCCTTCCTCTTGAGCGCGTCCCCGCGCGCTTCCGCGCCCACGATCGCCGGATCCTGCCGATATCACGCAACGTTTCAACGGTTCATCACGAATGTTCAAGATCATGAGCGCCGCCCTCGTGCTGTTTGGCATTGTCGCCAGCGCCGCCGCGGCAACGCAGGAATGCTTGCGGCCCGCCGAGGCCCAGGCCGAGCAGGCCATCCGCTTCCAGATCGAGCTGATGGTGGTGAGCGAGACGTGCCACGAGCCGACCTATCCGCACTTCCTCCACCGCAACCGCAAGGCGCTGGTCGACTATCAACGGGGGATGATCGAGCGCTATCGCCGTACCGGCGCGCCGCGGCCCAGGGCCAGCCTCGATACCTATATGACGCAGCTCGCCAACCAGATCTCTTTGCGCGTGAGCGCGGAGGCCGTCGAGGCGCTGTGCCGCGAGCAAGCGGATTTCCTGGCGACCGCCGATGCGCTCGACGCGAAGAAATTCCGCCGCTACATCGCCAAGCAGGCGGTGGAGCGCGATGCCGAGCATCGCCGCTGCGACGATTGATCGGGACCTCCGAGGATCAGGCGGGCGTCGCGGCGGCGGGCTGAGGGCTTGCGGCGATGGCGCCGGAAAGCAGGCGGCGCGCCAGTAGTAATGGCGTCAGCGGGTGCAGCCCATAGGCGAATTGCGGTAATTTTGCCGCCGACGCGATCAGCCGCTCGGTGAGTTGCGCCGGCGCATTGCGCTTCGAGCACGGCCGTGAGGGATGGGATGTCGTCGCTCGGCGACCGCGGCATTGCGACGCGCCCCGCCAGGCCCGATGGAGCCGATGCCGGTCCGTTTGTGGGTTCACCTGCCCGACGTAAAGCTTGGCGCAGAACGCTTAAAAATTCGTCGCCGAGAGCCGCAGTGAAACGACGGCGCCGGTGACGGCGACCGCCGCCATGGCGAGGTAGGCGAGGCCGCCCCCGGCCGCATAGAGCGGGCCAATCAGCAGTATGATGACGCCCGGTCCGATCGACCCGACGATGGCGGTGTAGAGCGCTTGACCCGTCGCGGCTTGCTCGGCCGGTACGGTGCGCGCGAGATGATGCATGGCGCCGAGATGCGCCGCGCCGAACGTGAAGGCGTGCAGCAGCTGCGCCAGTGCGATCACCGGAACGGCCGTGGCAAAAGCGGTCACCGTCCAGCGCACGAGGCCCGCGCCGCCGCCGAGCGCGATGAGGCCGAGCGGGCCGATGCGGCGCAACAGCGGCGCGCCCCAGAAGAACAGTACGACTTCGGCGAGCGTGCCTTCCGCCCAAAACGCAGCGATTGTCGCATCGGAGAGGCCGACGGCCCGCCAATGCAGCGTGCCGAAGATATAGAGCACGCTGTGGCTGCCCTGCACCAGCGTGGCGGCGCCGAGAAAGACGAGCATGCGCGGCGTGGCCAGCGCGCGCCAGCCCTGCGAGTGTGGGCGGCGCGCCGCCGCGTTGCCTGCCGGCAAGGCGAAGCAGGCGGCGAAGGTCAGGGCGGCGCCGCCGATCAGGAGGTACAGCACGGTGTCCGCGGCACGCCCCTCGAGGATGCGGCCGGCGATCAGCAGGGTCACGATAAAAGCGAGCGAGCCCCACAGGCGCACGCGGCCGTAATCGAGCTTCCCGGCATAAGCGCTGGCAAGCGCCAGGTTGTCGCCGAGGGGCATGAGCGAGCTGAGAAACGCGCCCGCCGCCGCGCTCAGCAGCAGCAGGGCGGCGAAGCTGCGCGCCCACAGGCAGAACAGGAAGGTCGCGGCGGTCGCGCAGCTCAGCAGCAGCATGATCTGCCGCGGCTCGCCGCTGCGATCGGCGGCCATCCCCGCCAGCGGATTGGCCGCCGCCTTGACCCACTGGCCCACGGCGAAGAGTACGCCGAGCTCTTCGGCCGAGAGCCCGCGCGCGCCGAGCCACAGCGGCCAGAACGGGACCTGCACGCCGAACACGACGAAGGTCGCGACGTAGAACAGCACAAGGCGCAGCGAGGTGGCGGTGGGCATTGCCGCGCAGTCTGCGATGCAGGCGCAAGCCGCGCAACACGGGCGCCGCCTTGACATGGCGCCCGACCCGCCGCATGTCCCGGCGTCGCGCCGCCATCGCCCGCAGGCGAGAAAGCACTCGTTTGACCGATTTCGTCGACCTCGGCGCGCTCAGCGCTCTCCTTTCGGTGGTGATCATCGACGTCGTGCTGGCTGGCGACAATGCCATCGTCGTCGGCATGGCGGCGTCCGGCCTGCCGGCGGAGCAGCGGCGCAAGGTAATCGTCATCGGCATCGCCGCCGCGACGGTGCTGCGCGTCGCACTCGCCACCGTCGCGACATGGCTGCTCGCGATTATCGGCCTTACCCTGGCGGGCGGCGTGCTGCTGCTGTGGGTCGCGTGGAAGTTCTATCGCGAGCTGCGGCCGCGCCATGACGCGGACGCCGCCGGCGGCGAGCTTCGCCCCCGCGCGATCAAGACGTTCCGGCAGGCGGTACTACAGATCACCGCCGCGGATGTCTCGATGTCGCTCGACAACGTGCTGGCGGTCGCCGGCACGGCGCGCGACCACTTCTGGGTGCTGGCGCTCGGCCTCGTGTTATCGGTGGCGTTGATGGGGATCGCGTCGAACTTCATCGCGCGGCTGCTCGCCCGCTATCATTGGATAGCCTGGGTCGGGCTCGGCATCATCACGGTGGTGGCGCTGCGCATGATCTATGAGGGTTCCGCCGAAGTGCTGCACCTGACCGCCGCGCCGCATCCCCATTGACGCGAGCCGGTCTCGACTGCGCATAAGAAGCGGCCGGAGACTTACCTCCGGCCGCCCGACGAGAGGTTTTCCCGCCTCCGCTTATTTGGAGCTGCCCGAACCGGTCGACGAGGTGCCGCCCGAAGAGCTGCCGGGCGTGGTGGTGCTGCCGGACGAGCTGCTGCCGCTCGACGGCGACGTGGTCGAGCCGGCGCCGCCCGACGGGCTGGTGGCCGAGCTGCTGCCCGACGAGGAGGGCGAGCGTGGCGTGGCGGTCGAGCCGCTGCTGGGTGGGCTGCTAGAGCCGCTGCTCTTCGATCCCGAATTATCGCAGGCGACCAGCGAGGCGGCCGAGACGAAAGCCGCTGCAATCAGCCATCTTTTTTCCATCAGATCATCTCCATATGGCTTCACGTGCTCCGGCTTCCGGAGCCACGAGGCTCGATGCGTTACTGTCACCCAATAACAGAACGTGGGAGACAAAAATTCCGTGCCCGATTTTCCTCACATCGGCGAAATCGCACCCGTTCTCACGCGCTGGTTTCGCGTTCCCGAGCCGGCTTGCTCATATGGATCGCTTGGAATATCCGGGAGGAATCTCCGTTCGTGTGGAGTGGTCGAGGATCATCGGCGCGCAAGCTCGAGGCTCATCGGCGCGCAAGGAGGATCGGCCGAGATGATGCAACCGGCCCTGGCTGAGCATATCGCGGCGCTGCGACGGTACGCTCGTGCGCTGTTGGGTGATCGTATCGAAGCGGATGATCTGGTGCAGGACTGTCTCGCGCGGGCATTGTCACGCGCGCATTTGTGGCGGCCCGGCACCGATCTGCGCGCGTGGCTGTTCACGATCCTGCACAACATCCATATCAACAATCTGCGCAGCCGCCGGGTGCATGTCGCCGCGAACGAGGATTTGAGCTACGGCCGCAGCGGGCGCGCCATGGCGGCGCCCCCCGACCAGGACGCGCGCCTCGAGCTGCGCGACCTGGAGCGCGCCCTAGATCGCATCCCCGACGAGCAACGCCAGGTGTTGCTGCTCGTCGGCATGGAGGGGATGAGTTATGACGAAGCGGCGCGCGTCGTCGGGGTGCCGATCGGCACGATCATGTCGCGCGTCGCGCGCGGCCGCGATGCCTTGCGCCGCAGCATGATGTTCGCGGAGCCGTCGCTCGAGAGCGTCGGCGACGGGCGCGCGCGCCATTTGCGGCGGGTGAAATGAGCGCCATGATCTTGCCGATCGACGAGCATGAGCTTCATCTTTATGTCGATGATCATCTCGGGGAGGACCGCCGTCGCGTCGTCGAGGCTCTGCTGCGCGATCATCCGGAGGTCGCGGCGCGGGTGAGCGACTACCGACACCAGAACGAGCTCATGCGCCAGCTCTTCGATCCCGTCGGCAGCGCGCCGACGACGGACGACCAGCAGCGACTGCTGCGCGCGCTCGGGCAACGCCTCGGCCGCTCCCGGCTCGCGACCCTGTGGCGGCCGGCCTTGGCGGCGGCGGCCGGGCTTCTCGTGGCAGCGACGCTGGGCGCGGTCGGTACGGAGTATTACGACGAGCTCACGGCGGTGGTGCCGGAGCCGATGCCGAGCTTCGTCGATACCGCGGCGAGCGTGCACAGCTTCTATGCCGGCGGAGCGAGCGAGCAGACCGAGTTCGGCGCCGACGCCGCAACCAAGCTCGGCACGCTCCTCGACAAGCGGCTGGGTGCGCCGCTGCGGCTGCCGGATCTGAGCCAGAAGGGGTTCAGCCTGGTCGGCGGCCGGCTTCTCCCGGCGGTCGATGGTGCCGCCGCCGCCCAGCTCCTCTACCGCGATCAGGCCGGACGTCTCGTCACCGTGTTCCTCGGCCCCGCCGACAAGACGCGGCTCACGGCGACGCAGGCGACGGAGCGCAAGGATCTCTCGCTTTACGCTTGGCTCGACGGCCGCATCGGCGTCGCCGTTGTCGGCGGGCTCAGCGGCGACGAGCTGCGCGGCATCGCCGAAGCGGCGCAGCGATCGCTGTTGCCGCCGCCGAGCGGCACCCATTCCGAGGATCGGCCGGGCGTCAATCCCGACAAGGACGGGCATACCGAGGCCTCGCGCACCTGAGCCGCGCTAGCGGCGATTGGCGAGGAAGATGCCGAGAAAGATGAGCGCGCCGCCGGCAAGGTGGAAGCCGGCGATGCGCTCGTTCAGGAACAAGTAGGCGAGCCCGGCCGAGAAGAGCGGGATGAGGTGCGAGAAGAGGCTAGCGCGGCTCGGGCCGATCGCCGCCACGCCGCGGTTCCAGCTGAAGAAAGCGATCACCGCGGGAAAGATCCCGACATAGAGATAGCCCATGAGCGCGTCGCGCGTCGTCGGCAGCGGCCGGCCGGCCCATGACTCCACGAGGTGCAGCGGCACCAGCGTCAGCGCGCCAATGCCGAACAGTACTGCCAAGAGCGCGACCGGCGACAGCTCCGGCGGCCGGCGACGCAGCAGCACGGTATAGACCGACCAGGTCGCCACGCTCAGCAGCATGGCGACGTCGCCGCGATTGATCGACAGCGCGACGAGCGCGGCGGGGTCGCCGCGCAGCACGATCACCAGCACGCCGGCGAGCGAGACAAGAATGCCGGCGAGCTGCCACGGCGTGGCGCGCTCGCGGTTGAAGGCGAAGGCGGCGAGCAGCGTCAGCATCGGCCCCGCCGAATTGACGAGCGCGCCGTTGAGCGCCGTCGTCCATTGCAGCCCGACATAGGAGAGGCTGTTGCAGATGGTGACGCCGAGCAGCCCGAGCAGCAGCAGGATCCGCCAATGCCGCCCAAGGACCGCGCGCTTGGCGACGATCTCGGCGCCGGCGAAAGGCAGCACGAGGACAAGGGCGATGCTCCAGCGCATCAGGCTCAAGCCCAAGGGCGGCACGGTCCCGGCGAGCGCGCGCCCGACGATCATGTTCCCCGACCAGGAAAGCATGGCGACGACCAGCAGGAGATAGGCGCTCGCGGCGGCCATGCCGGCGCGTCCGCGCTCCGTCGTCAGCGGCTCCGCCACGATGCTTCGGCTGCGTCGCCGCTAGGCCGGCGCGGCGCTGCGCGCGTCGCCGCCGGCGAATTGCGTGTTGTAGAGGTCGGCGAAGACGCCGCCCTGGCGCAGCAGCTCGGCAAAGCCACCCTGCTCGGCGATGACGCCGTCGCGCAGCACCAGGATCAGGTCGGCGCTGCGCACCGTCGACAGGCGATGCGCGATGATGAAGGTGGTGCGGCCCTCGGTGAGGCGGGCGATTCCCTCCATGACCAGCGCCTCGGTCTCGACATCGAGCGCCGAAGTCGGCTCGTCCAGCACCAGGATCGGCGCGTCGCGCAGGATGGCGCGGGCGATGGTGAGGCGCTGCTTCTCGCCCTCCGACAGCGAGGCATTGTCGCCGAGCACCGTGTCGTAACCCTGCGGCAGCGACATGATGAGATCATGAATGCGCGCGAGCCGCGCGGCCTGCTCGATCTCGGGGTCGGCGGCACCGGGGCGGCCATAGGCGACGTTGTCGCGCACGGAAATGGGGAAGACCAGCGGCGGCTGCAGCACCATGGCGATCTGCTGGCGCAGCGATTTGAGGCGGTATTCGCGCACGTCGACGCCGTCGATCAGCACGCTGCCGGTGGTCGGGTCGAAGAAGCGCGGCACGAGGCCGAGCATCGTCGACTTGCCGGCGCCGGTGGCGCCGACCACCGCCACCTTGGTGCCCTGCTCGACGCGCAGGCTCACCTCGCGCAGCACCGGCATCTCCGGGCGGTAGCGGAAGCTGACCTGCTGCCATTCGACCGCGCCGCGCGCGCCCTGCGGTGGGAAGGCGCGCGGCCCGTCCTTGAGATCGGCCTCGGTGTCGAGGATCTCGAAACAGCGCGCGGCGCCGATACGCGCGCCGGCGATCAAGCCCCAGCTCTGCGTGATCTGGTTGACCGGGACATAGAGCAGCGCCAGGTAAGAGATGAAGATGACGAGCTGGCCGAGCGAGAGATGGCCGCTCAGCACCGAGCGCGCACCGACATAGACGACGAGCGCGGTGCCGACGGCGATCAGGGTGTTGACCGCGGCGGAATAGAGCGTCTGCCAGCTGTAGAGCGAGAGCGTCGCCTTGAGGCTGGCGCGGCTCGCGCCGATGAAGCGGCCGTATTCCTCCTCCTCCTTGGTGAAGGCCTGCACCACCTTGATCGAGCTCATGGCCCATTGCACGAGCGTGTAGACCATGCTCTCGCGCTCGCGCACTTCGGTGGCGAGGGCGCCGATCCTGCGGTTGAAGACGGCGATCAACGCGAACAGCGCCGGCACGATGGTGAGCGAAAGCAGCGTCAGCAGCGGATCGATCGGAATCAGCACCACCAGCATGCCCGCCAGCAGCACCAGCGCCGAGACGATCGGCAGCAGGCCGTTCATGATCATGGTCTGGACGGCGAAGCTGTCGGCGGTGATGCGGTACATGAGGTCGCCGACCTTCTGCCGGCTGTGGAAGGCGAGGGACAGGCGCTGCAGGTGGGAGTAGAGCGCGCCGCGCAGGTCGTTGACCATGCGCTGGCCGACGCCGATGGTGGTGTAGTTGTGCAACAGCGCGAGCAGGCCCGAGCCGAGGTTGACGATGACGAGGGCGACGCAGGCGACGACCAGCAGCGCGCCCGGCGAGAGGCTCGCGAGCCACGGTGCCGCGACCGGCTTTCCGCCGAGCACATGGTCGATGACCAGCTGCAGCGGCCACGGCTTCAGCAGGTCGAACGCGGCGATGAGAAAGACCTGCAGCAGCGCCCAGGCGAAGCGCGCGCGATAGGGGCGCAGATAGGGCAGGAATTTCCAGGCGAAATCGCCCATGGGCGCGATGACCCGCGTCAGGCCGCGTGCGGCGCTTCGACCGGCGCGGCGGGATCGCCTGCCGCTGCCACCGGCGTCAGCTCGACCTGCTTCGCCACCGTCTCGATAATGCCGTGCATCAGCCTGCCGAACTCGACCGTGCGATAGGCGACGAGCGCGCCCTGAGCGAGGCCGAGCACGCCGATGGCCGCGGCCGCGGCCGGTGCGTCGATGATGAGCGCCGCCGCCGTTGCCCCGGCATAGGCGCGCAACGCCACGGCGGAGAAGCGCGACAGCCGCATTTCGCAGCGCACCTGCAGCAGCCGCTTCATGCCGCCGTGGTTCTCGGTGCAGACGAGAACGAGGGCGCGGCTCCACAGCCCGCGCGCGATCTTGATGTCCCAGTCGTTCCAGCCCTGGTCGGTGACGATGAAGTATTTCTGCGGCGTGAGGAAGCGCATGAGGCCGCCGAGCAGCACCTCCTTCTCCTCGCCGCGGTCGCTCCAGTAGGAGAGATAGAAGGCGCGCTCGCGCCAGGAGATGCGCGCGGGCTGGCGCGCCTCCGCTACGGCCTCGGGAGCGCGCTCGCTATTGCGCCGTTCGCGCAGCCGCCATTTGAGCCGCTCCCAGCCGCGCAAGATCGGGCCGACATAGATGAGGAGCGCGACCAGCGCTCGCGCCTTGGGGCCGCGAAAGCGCTTGTCGATCGGCGCCTTGAGCGCGCCGTTGATGCACATCGCCCAGGTGGTGAGCAGCGGCACGGTCAGGAGCCACGCCCAGCCGCCGGCGACCACGCCGGCCAGCGCCAGCACCACGGCGACGATGTTCCACTCGAAGCTCAAGGGCAGGAACTGCGCCAGCGAAGAGGGCGGCTCGTAGAGCGTCTGGAACAGGCCGCGGCCGAACACGCCGGAATAGATCAGCGGCTTGCGCGACAGCATCAGCGCCGCCGAGAGGTCGCCGTAGATGCGGCCGAGCCATTTCGCCTGGCCGAACAGATTGAAGCGGAAGGGATGCTTGCTGTAGACCAGCGCCTCCGCCTTGCCGTAGCCGCGCTGCTGGCCGATATAGGCCTTCACCGTGTTGCGGCGGAAATGCCAGACCACCGCGGCCGGGCTGAAGCCGATGGTGTAACCGGCATCCTGGAAGCGCCAGCAGATGTCGACGTCGTCGCCGGCGGCGCGGTAGATCGGGTCGAAGCCACCCATGCGCAGCAGCACGTCGCGGCGGAACGCCATGTTGCAGCCGGCGATGTGCTCGGCGACGTCGTCGGAAAGCAGCACGTGCGTCGGGCCGCCCGGCGACACGGCGACCGCCGCTGGCACGAGATTGTCCTCCGGCGGCGGGAAATTGGGCCCGCCGCAGGCGACCAGATCCGCCGTCTCCATCTTGGCGACGAGATAGCTGAGCCAATCGGGATCGGCGACGCAGTCGCTGTCGGTGTAGGCGACGATCTCGCCGGTCGCGGCCTCGGCGCCGACGTTGCGCGCCACGCTCAGTCCCTTGTTCTGCTGGCTGATGATGCGGCAATAGCTGAACTGCTCGGCAATCGCGAGCGTGCGGTCGGTTGAACCGTCATTGACGACGATCACCTCGTAATCGGGGTAGCTGAGCGTCTCGAGCGAGGCGAGACACGGCTCCATGGTGCGCTCGGCATTGTAGGAGCACACCACCACGGAGACGCGCGGATAGCGCGGCAGTGCCGGCGGGATGGACCCGGCGTAACGCTCCTGCACCGCGGCGAAGGCCGGCTTCTTCAGGCGCTCGCGGCTGACCAGGCCGAAGGCCCAGTCCTCGATGAGGTGCCCGCCGGTGAACCACTCGTCGGTCCAGGCGAAGACGAAGGTGCCGGCGGCGCCCATCTCGAAGGCGGTGCGGACCTGCCAGGAGAGAACCTCCGCCTGCTCGGTCTCGCCCTCGCGCATCGAATCGATGCCGAATTCGGTCAGCACCAGCGGCCGGTCGACGGCGAGGTTGTGGAGGCGCGAGAGATAGCGGCGGAAGGCCTCCTCGCGATGCAGGTAGACGTTGAAGCAGAGGAAATCGGTGAAGTCGATGGTGAGATATTCGGTCGAGGGAAAATTGGCGTAGCTGACGAGCCCGGTCGGGTGGATGGCCTTGACCGCAGCGACGAGCCGCTTGAGGAAGGCGCGCACGCGCTCGGGCCCGTGCCAGCGCACCATGTCCGGCGGGATCTCGTTGCCGATGAGGTAGGCGAGGATGGCGGGATGGCGCTCCAAGCCGCGCACCGCCTCGGCCACCGTGCGCAGGATCTCTGCCTGGGTGCGCGCGCCGTCGAGGAAGGTGATGTGCTGCGACCAGGGAAGGCCGGCGAGCACTTTGAGGCCCGCCTCGGCGGCGAGATCGAGCAGCCACAGCGGCGGCACGGTGAACACCCGTACGGTGTTGGCGCCCATCTCCGCCATCAGCCGGAAATCGCGCTGGACGGTGTCGGGCTCGGGAAACTGCGTGCCGTGCGCCGCCGGCGCGAAGGGCCCGTAGGTCACGCCCTTGACGAAGAACTTGCTATCGCCGGCAAAAAAGAACTTGCCTTGCACGCGAACCGCCGCGTGGTCTTCGTTCGGGTGCGCCTCAGGGCGCGCCACGACGGCGGTCTCGACCGGCTCCATTATGCCCGAACTCCCATGGCTTTCCGGCTGACGCGGAACAACCCGTTCCGACCCTTCGCGGCCAGGACCGGCGGGTTGCCCCGTCGGCTGCGACGCAGGCTTGTCGGCGGAACGGCGGTGCCGCGCACGCTATTCCGCGGCGGCGATAGCGCCGCAGAATGCGAACGCTGTCAAGCGCCGCCCGCGGATCGACTCAGTCGCCCGCTGCCTCGGCCGCCGCGAAGCGGCGGCAGTGCCACGTCCAGGCGGTGGCGATGATGGTGTCGAGATCGGAGACCCCAGGCGTCCAGCCCAGCGTGCGGTTCGCCAGCGTCGCATCGGCGACGAGGCGGGGCGGGTCGCCGGGGCGGCGCTCGACTTCGCGCCGCGGGATGCGCCGCCCGGTGACGCGCTCGGCCGCAGCGATCACCTCGCGCACGGAATGACCCTGGCCGGTGGCGAGGTTCAAGGCGATGCTGGCGCCGCCGCGCTCGAGATAGTCGAGCGCCAGCACATGCGCCGCGGCGAGGTCGGTCACGTGGATATAGTCGCGGATCGCCGTCCCGTCGGGCGTCGGATAGTCCTTGCCGTAAATGTCGATCTGCGCGCGGCGGCCGAGCGCAGCGTCGAGCACCAGCGGGATGAGATGCGTCTCGGGCTCGTGATGCTCGCCGGCCTCGCCCTCGGAGTCGGCGCCGGCCGCGTTGAAATAGCGCAGGGCGACATGACCGAGGCCGTGCGCGACGCCGTGCCAATGGAGCGCCCGCTCGATCATGAGCTTGCTTTCGCCATAGGGATTGACCGGACGCTGCGGCATGGTCTCGCGGATCGGTACCGCCTCGGGAATGCCGTAGGTGGCGCAGGTCGAGGAGAAGACGATGCGGCGGATGCCCGCCTCGTGCATGGTCTCGAGCAGCCCGAGGCTGTTAACCACATTGTTGCGGAAGTAGAGCTCGGGCTTGGCCATGGATTCGCCGACATAGGCGTAGGCGGCGAAATGCATGACCGCGGCGATATCGAACCGGCGGAGCGTATCGGCCACGAGGGCGCGGTCGGCGAGATCGCCCTCGACCAGCGGCCCCCAGCGCACCGCCTCGCGATGGCCGTAGACGAGACTGTCGAAGGCGATCGGCGTATAACCGGCCCGCGCCAGCGCCTTGCAGGCGTGGCTGCCGATATAGCCGGCGCCGCCGGTAACCAGAATTGCCTTGCTCATGCGCACTCGCCGCAGGCGTGAGGCCGCTGCCGATGACGATAACGGGCGGGGGGGCGGGCAGCCATTCCCGACGCCGCGTTCGCCGGTGATACGATGAACGCGGGGGAGCCGACAAGTGTTCCGATTGCGCGATCGGAAATGCTCCTGACGCCACCGCAAGGCGAGCGCGCGGCAAACCGCCGCATGAAGGCGCCCGGAGTTGGCCAAAGACAAATCGACGGCCTTTACCAAGACGAGATGCGGCGATTGCTTGACGCGCGAGCTGCAATCAGGAATAAGTGAGCCGGGGTTTCATGAAACCCAGGGAACTGGTTTATCCGGCACTGTTCCCCGCCACCCGCGCGGGGTTCTTTGCTTAGCCACGTTCGCGGCAGCGGTGTCGAAGAGCAGTGATGCGTAACGAATACCGCGCGAGGGGCCGCCCACGCGCGGGAAACGTGAAGAGGAATTTTCCCCCGAGGAGGATCGTTCTCGGGGGCGTTGCTGGGCAGGAGTGGCCATGCGCATTGCAGTGATCGGCACCGGGTATGTCGGACTCGTCTCCGGCGCGTGCTTTTCCGAGTTCGGCGTCTCCGTCACTTGCGTCGACAAGGACGCGGGGAAGATCGCGCGCCTGCAGCAGGGCGAAGTGCCGATCTACGAGCCTGGGCTCGATCAGATCGTCGAGAGCAACGCGCGCGGCGGACGCCTCGCCTTCACCACCGATCTCACCGCCGCGGTGGCCGGCGCCGACGCGGTCTTCATCGCCGTCGGCACGCCGTCGCGCCGCGGCGACGGCCATGCCGATCTCACCTATGTCTTCGCCGCCGCCGAGGAGATCGCTCGCGCGCTCACCGGCTATGCCGTGGTGGTCACCAAGTCGACCGTGCCGGTCGGCACCGGCCGGCACGTCGCCGAGATCATCCGCAAGGCGCGGCCCGAGCTCGCCTTCGACGTGGTGTCGAACCCGGAATTTCTGCGCGAGGGCTCGGCGATCCAGGATTTCATGCGCCCCGACCGCATCGTCATCGGTGCCGAGAGCACCCGCGCCCAGGAGGTCATGCGCGAGCTCTATCGCCCGCTCTACCTGATCGAGACGCCGATGATCTTCACCGGGGTGGAGACGGCGGAACTCACCAAATACGCCGCCAACAGCTTCCTTGCCACCAAGATCTCCTTCATCAACGAGATCGCCGATCTGTGCGAACAAGTCGGCGCCGACGTGCAGGATGTCGCCAAGGGCATCGGCCTCGACGGCCGCATCGGCCGCAAGTTCCTCCATGCCGGCCCGGGCTATGGCGGCTCGTGCTTCCCCAAGGACTGCCTAGCGCTGGTGCGCACCGCGCAGGAGGCCGGCGCGCCCATCAGCATCGTCGAGACCGTGGTCGCCGTGAACGACGCGCGCAAGGAGCGCATGGCGCAGCGCATCATCCGCGCCTGCGGCGGCAGCGTCGAGGGCAAGAGCATCGCCGTGCTCGGCCTCACCTTCAAGCCCAACACCGACGATATGCGCGAGAGCGCGAGCCTCACCATCATCCCGGCGCTGCAGCGGGCCGGTGCGGCGATCCGCGCCTTCGACCCCGAGGGCATGGAGGAGGCCAAGAACCTGCTCGACGGCGTCACCTTCTGCGCCGGCGCCTATGATGCGATGGAGGGCGCCGATGCCGTCGTCATCATCACCGAGTGGAACGAATTCCGCGCGCTCGACCTCAAGCGGGTGCGCGCGCTGCTGCGCTCGCCGACGGTGATCGACCTGCGCAACATCTACAAGCCGGCCGACATGGCAGAAGCCGGCTTCTACTATTTCAGCATCGGCCGCCGCTCGGTGGAACCGGCGCGGGCGGAGCGGCGAGTCAAGGCAAAGCGGTAGCGAAGGACAAGGCTCATGAATCCCACCAGGAAACGGGTGCTCGTAACAGGAGGCGCGGGCTTTCTCGGCTCGCATCTCTGCGAGCGGCTCTTGGCGCAAGGGCACGACGTGCTGTGCGTCGACAACTATTTCACCGGGCGCAAGGACAACATCGCGCACATGCTGCCCAGCGTGAATTTCGAGGCGATGCGGCACGACGTGTGCTTCCCG
>Ga0073928_10005832_pt1 | contig 16983 bp, 15 predicted proteins | sample PaiPotPPA55metaG_FD_76969 | JGI IMG/M metagenome (GOLD analysis project Ga0073928, IMG submission 76969) | Iron sulfur acid spring bacterial and archeal communities from Banff, Canada, to study Microbial Dark Matter (Phase II) - Paint Pots PPA... ... | reverse complement strand
TTGGCAAACAAGATCTTCGCGGCCCTCGATCCCTGCTGCCCGGCCTTGTGGATCTCCGACGCCGCCACCGATTCGGGAAAAGGCAACTCGGGGTCTTCCACCATCACCCGCCGCAGTAGCGTCACGAACAGAATGCCGAGCATCCCGCCAATCACCATCAGCGCGACCGACTGCCAGTACCCCCCCCCCCCGAGCCCCGGCCACAACCCCGCAATGACGAACGCCGGAATTGTGAACACGGCACCCGCTGCCACCGATTCGCCGATCGAGCCGATGGTCCGCGCCATGTTTTCCTCGAGCAGCGAGCCGCCCATGAGCTTCAGCAGCGCCATGCCGATCACCGCGGCCGGATACGTCGCCGCGATCGTCATGCCTGCGCGCAGCCCCAGGTACGCGTTCGCCGCGCCCAGGATGCCGGTCAGCACCAGGCCCAGCAGCACCGCGCGAAACGTGAACTCGCGCATGTCGGTCTTGTCCGGCACGTACGACCGGAACTTCTTTTCGGTTTGGATAGGCGTCATTGGAGCCTCGCCCTCACTTTCTCACTCAGAGCTTTTCCATCCACGGTCTTGCCCGTCAGCTTCGCTTGCGCGGCCTTCATCACCACGCCCATCTGCTTCAAGGATGTCACGCCGGTCTCGGCCATGGCCGCCTGGATCGCGGCTTCGATTTCGTCTTCGCTGGCGCCGGCCGGTAGATAGGATTCTATCAGGGTGCGCTCGGCCTCTTCCTTGGCGGCCTGCTCCTCGCGTCCGGCGTTGCGGAACGCCTCGGCCGCTTCCGTGCGCTGCTTCACCAGCGATTTCATCACCTGCATCTCGGCCGCGGCGTCCAGCGGCTTCATCGCGTCCACCTCGTGTTTCTTGAGCGCCGCTTTGATCATGCGAAGCGTGCTCAGCCGCGCTTCGTCCCGCGCTTTCATGGCCACCACCATCTCGCGCTGCACTTGATCGAGTAAAGGCATGATGACCGCTATTCTACTAGGCCGCAGCCGTTCCTGGTTAGCGCGCAAAACGATGCTCGGCTCGATTGAGGCTTTTTCTACGAGACACAGTCAATTATCAAGGCTTCGCATACATGCCAGACGGTAAACCGCTCTGGTCCGCCATCGTAACCGATGAAGCGCAGGAATACAAAACCCAGTACCAAAATCTCCCACGCCATCAAAGCCCTGAAGGCCGATTTGGAGATCGCCCGCACCGGTACGCCAGTCGAGAACCGCCTCCTGGATCCGTGGAACCTCCTCGAGTCCATCCAGCCCGTGATCTTTAGGTCCGCTCAAGAGTTTCGGCGCGACTATGAAGATCCCGTTTCCGGCGGCGAGAGCAACGGCACCGTGCGGCGCTGCCGACAAAGGCGTCAAGCCGCGAAGTCGAATCACACGGCCGTGTCGCCCCTAACCACTGGTAAACAATCGCCGGAGCGCTCGCCTCCCCACGAATCGCACCTTCGCCATGGTAGCCTGATGAATGGTCCGGATGACGCACGCCGCGCATAGATCGTTGCCATCCGGCCGGCAATGCTCTTTGACAACTCGCTCTCCCTCAGAATTGGCTTTGCTCCGTTACTTTTTTCGAGCGCACGGTGCCACCTAATTTTCCCTCTTCGCCACGTCTTCGCCATCAATCCGACAGAATCCGACGAAATCCGACACTTTTTACGTTTTTCAGGCGGCGCTCCGCCGGCATCCGTCCTTGGACCGGCACACACGCCGTCTCTGGCGAACCCCACTCACCCTTTTTTCGATGCACAAAGTGCACAAAGATTTTCACGGTCATCGGCGGGCGGCATGCCGTCCGGGCCGTTTCTTACGAAAATTTGGGCGCAGCCCCTCTTGGCTGCTGCGCCGAGACTCTTCTCGGTGCTCGCGAGCATAGCTCGCTTGCCATTCAAAGCAAAGTACTTGTATAAAATTGGGTTCTTCCGAAAATTCGTCGCTGCAGGCACCCGTCCGTCGACCGACGCCCATGCTGTGTCCGGCGAACGTCGCTCGCCTACTCTTTTTCCGATGCACAAAGTGCACAAAGATTTTCATGGGTCTTGGGCGTCCAGCTCGTTTCGCTCCACATCTTTTTCGAGCGCACGATGCCAGTCTAACCTTGCCTCTTCGCCAAGTCTTCGCCAAGTCTTCGCCAGAAATCCGACAAAATCCGACGAAATCCGACACCTTTTGCTTTTTTTTGTCGGACGGGCAAGCAGCACGCCGCCGGCGTTCTCCTCGCAAATTGGCTTTGCTCCGGCATGTCTTGCTATGACGTGCCAGCCGTAAAACCACCGTCTTCGCCAAATCTTCGCCATCCATCCGACAAAATCCGACACTTTCCGACACTTTTTACGTTTTCCTGTCGTCGGCCGGCGGTCGCCCACCTCGCCAATTGGCTTCGTTCCGTCACTTTCCGCAACCCGCCGCGCCACCACCCGACACCCCGGAACCCGGCACCAGCACCTGAATCGCACCGCGATGTCTGCTATTCTATTGATCGAAAGGCCTGCCATGCATATTCGAAAGCAAAGACTACTAACCCCCGGTCCCACGCCGCTCTACCCGCCGGCGCTGCACGCCATGATGGCGTCGGACATACACCATCGCACGGAAGACTTCCGCAAGGTGTACCGGTCCGCGCTGGCGGATTTGAAAGAGGTGATGGGCACCGCCAACGATGTTCTGATGTTTTGCGCCTCCGGCACCGGCGCCATGGACGCCACCGTATCGAACCTGTTCTCGCGCGGCGATAAGGTCGTCGTCTGCGTGGCCGGAAAGTTCGGCGAACGCTGGGCCGAAATCGCCAAGGCCTATGGCCTCGATGCCAACGTCCTCACGGTCCCCTACGGCGACGTCGTCAAGCCCGAGCAGGTGGAGGCCGCCCTCAAAGCCGAGCCTGCCACTCGCGGCGTCTTCGTGCAGGCTTCGGAAACTTCCACCGGCGCCGCGCACGACGTGAAAGCCATGGCCCGCGCCGTCTCGAAGACCGATGCCATCTTCGTCGTCGACGCCATCACCGGCCTCGGCACCATGCCGCTCGATATCGATGGCTGGGGCCTCGACGTGCTGATCGGCGGCTCGCAGAAAGCGTTCATGATACCACCGGGCCTCGCGTTCATGTCTGTCAGCGCGAAAGCCTGGAATTTCGCGAACACCGCCACCCTGCCGCACTTCTACTTCAACCTGAAGAAGGAGAAGAAGTCCGGCGACGCGGGCGAATCGAGCTGGACGCCCTCCACCTCGCTCATTCTCGCGCTGGCCGAAGCGCTCAAATACGTGAAGCAGATCGGCATGGCGAAGCTGATCGAGAACGCCGAATTGCTGGCGCGCGCCACGCGCGAAGCCGTGCAAAAGCTGGGCCTCGAACTGTTCGCGCCGCACTCGCCCGGCTCGTCCGTGACCGCCGTGAAAGCGCCGAAGGGCATGGATTCCGGCGTCATCGTGAAGGAGTTCAAAACGCGCTTCGGCTCCATCATCGCCAACGGCCAAGGCACCATGAAGGGCCAGATTTTCCGCATCGCGCATCTCGGCTATTTCGATTTCGCCGATCTGTTCGCCATGGTCGCGGGCCTCGAAATCATCCTGCAAGCTAACGGCTATCCGGTAAAGTACGGAACAGGCGTTGCCGCCGTCGAAGAGCTGTACACTAGCGTAGCGGTGGCGCAGCCGCAGACTGTTGGCGCATGACCGCACCATGAACGTCTTAGTCGCGGAGCCGCTCGCCGCAGCGGCAGTCTCTCTGTTACAGTCGCAGGGCGGCTGGAACATTCTGGTTTCGAATCCGAAGGAGTACGCGCAGCACCTCTGCGAGGCCGACGCGCTGATCGTGCGCAGCGCCGTGCAGGTCAATCAAGCCGTGCTCGATCAAGCGCCTCGTCTGCGCGTGATCGGGCGCGCCGGCGTCGGCGTCGATAACGTCGATCTGGAGGCCGCAACTGCCGCGGGCGTGCTCGTCATGAACACGCCCGGCGGCAACGCCATCTCCGTCGCCGAGCACACGCTGGCCCTGATGCTTGCCATGGCGCGGCGCATCCCGCAAGCCACCCAGTCCACCACCGGCGGCAAGTGGGAGAAGAAGAAATTCCTGGGCAGCGAGCTGCGCGGCAAATCGCTGGGCATCATCGGCCTCGGCAGCATCGGCCGCGAAGTGGTGCGCCGCGCGCGCGCCTTCGAGATGCGCGTCCTGGCGCATGATCCCTACGTCACCTCGCAGATCGCCGCCGATCTGGGCACCGAGCTGATGCCGCTCACCGCGCTCTACGCCGAGAGCGATTACATCACGCTGCACGTCGCCCTCACGCCGGAGACCGACCGCATGCTCTCGCACGAGGCCTTCGCGCAGATGAAGCCGGGCGTGCGCATTGTCAACTGCGCCCGCGGCGAGCTGATCGATGAAGAAGCGCTGCGCCAGGCGCTCGAATCCGGTAAAGTGGCCTCCGCCGCGCTCGATGTATTTCCGGTCGAGCCGCCCCCCCCCGGGTACGCGCTGTTCGCCGCCGGCAACGTGCTGGCCACTCCGCACATCGGCGGGGCGACCGAAGAAGCGCCGGAGATCGTGGGCATCCGCATCGCCGAGCAGGTCGTCGAATACTTAAGAAACGGCGTAGCGCTTAATGCCGTCAACATGCCGGCGCTGTCGCGTGAGCAGTACCGCGCCTTGGCGCCTTACATCACCATGGCCGAGCGGCTCGGCAACTTTGCGTCGCACATCGCCGCAGGAAATCCGAAGCGCGTGCGTCTGACCTATTTCGGCCGCATCGGCGAAAACAACACCACGCTGCTGCGCAATGCGGGACTGGCGGGCGTGCTGAAGCGATCCGTCGAGCGCGCGAACCTGGTGAATGCCATGCAGCTCGCCGGCGAGCGCGGCTGGAATCTCTCCGAGCGCCACGAGGCACGCGCCGGCCACACCGATTCCATCCGCCTGGAGCTCGAAACCGATTCCGGCGCCACCGTGGTCGAAGGGGCCGTACTGCTCGGCAATCCACGCCTGATCCAAGTGGACGGCATCTACTGCGAAGCACCGCTCGCCGGTCACGCCGTCTTCATGAAGAATCAGGACGTGCCCGGCGTGATCGGCCACATGGGCACCGTGCTCGGCAACAACCGCATCAATATCGCCAATTTCTCGCTCGGGCGACGCGAAGTGCCGGTCTCGCCCGGCGAGCCGCTCGAAGCCGTGGCCATCGTTTCGACCGACGGCCTGGTTCCCGAGCGCGTGCTTATCCAACTTCGGCAGAATCCGGCGGTGACGCTAGCGCGATCAGTGGAATTCGGATAGCATCTTGGTTTGCTGACCAAACTCACCATCCGCAACTTCAAGCGCTTCACCGCCGCGGAAGTCGAGCTCGGCAACCCGGTTGTATTTATCGGTCCGAACAACTCAGGGAAAACCACAGCGCTGCAGGCAATCGGCTTGTGGGAAGTAGGGGTGCGGCGCTGGGTTGAAAAGGGGAACGGCGAGGAGGCCATCCGGCGCGGCGTTACGATCAACCGGCTGGACCTGTCTTCTGTTCCCATTCCCGATGCGAACCTATTGTGGAAGGATCTGCACGTACGGGACGACGGCCGGACTATTCCGATCGACATCGTCGTTGAAGGCGTCACTGGCAATCAGAGTTGGACCTGCGGGCTGGAATTCGACTACGCCAATGAAGAGTCGATCTATTGCCGGCCGCTACGTGCGGAACCGGTGCCGGACATCGTCTACGGCACCAACGTCGCCTTTCTTCCGCCTATATCCGGACTGGCCGACCGGGAGTTTGCCAAGCAACCGGGCGAGGTTGCGTTCTTGATCGGGCAGGGGCGCACCGCCGAGGTCTTGCGCAATCTCTGCCTGCTGGTGTACAAGTCTGGTGCGGCGCGGTGGCAGGCGTTAGCCGGCCGCATCAAGGCGTCGTTTGGAATCGAACTGGACCCGCCGGCTTATTCGGAAGATCGCAGCGAGATCACCATGACTTACCGTGAACCATTGGGCGTGCGGCTGGATCTCTCCTCAGCCGGACGTGGCGTTCATCAGACACTGCTGCTCCTTGCGTATCTGTCGGTGAACCCCAATTCGGTGCTGCTGCTCGACGAGCCGGACGCGCATTTGGAAATTCTTCGGCAACGGGAAATCTATAACCTGCTCAGCGACGCCGCGCGTGAGCAGGAAAGCCAGGTGGTGATTGCAAGCCATTCTGAAGTTCTGCTGAACGAGGCCGCGGGACGAGACGTAGTAGTTGCCTTCTTAGGCCAGCCACACCGGCTCAACAATCGGCCCACGCAGCTTCTGAAAGCGCTCAAGGACATCGGATTCGAAGACTTCTACCAAGCCGAGCAGCGCGGCTGGGTGATCTATCTGGAGGGCTCCACCGATCTGGCGATTCTGCATGCTTTCGCGGATAAATTGCAACACCCCGCGCGGCTCAGCCTGGAATCGCCGTTTGTCCGTTATGTCGAAGATCAACCCCCGCGGGCACGTGACCATTTTCACGGCTTATCGGAGGCCAAGCCAGACTTGGTCGGCTTTCTGCTGAACGATCGTTTGGAACGTGCGCCTCAGAGTACCACTGAACTGACGGAAGCCATGTGGCAGAGACGCGAGATCGAGAACTACCTGTGCCAGCCGGAAACGCTGCTGGCCTACGCCGCAGCATCCGCCGAAGAGACTTCGCCGGGGCGCCTGTTCACGTCCGCTCAATCCGCCGAGCGCCGCCGCATCATGGATGAGTGTATCCGGGAACTTGTACCTCCTGTTGCTTTGCGCGATGAAGCTGACGTCTGGTGGCTGAACGTCAAGGCCAGCGATGAATTCCTCGACCGTTTGTTTGTCATGTTCTTCGCGCGGCTGAATCTGCCTAACCTGATGCGGAAAACGAACTACCATCTGCTCGCAAATCACGTGGCTACGGGGCGGATCGTGCCGGAGATCGTGGAGAAGCTCGATCTGATACAACGGGTCAGCGAGCGCGCTAAACCGGGCTAAGTGTGCCCGCCTTATTCGTGCCAATGGTATACTCAGTCGAGATCGCAGAGAGTACATGACCAGAATATTCGTTTGCTTGGCGGCATGCCTACTCCTGGCGGGCCAGTCTCTGTTAGCGCACGAACCACACGATGCCATCGACGTGGTTGCCGTGTCGCCTAACTTCGCGCAAGACCAAACTGTCCTGGCGGCCTTCGATAATTTCACCATCAAATTCGGCGTCTATGCCATCCTTAAATCCACCGATGGCGGCACGACCTGGTCGGGAATTCCGGGCTTGCCAAATAACACGGCAATGGTCGCGGTACTCTTCTCGCCCGCCTACGCCACGGATCAGACTATCTTCATAGCCGGTAAGGGCGGCTTGTTCGCGACCACCAATCAGGGCGCTTCGTGGAGTTTGCTGGACAAATCCAATCTTATGGCCATGGCCCTGTCTCCGAATTTCGCTACCGATAACACACTGTTCGTGACCACGTCCCGCAATACCATCGCGGAATCCACCAATCGCGGCCAGGGTTTCACTAAGGTGCCCGTGCCCTCGGGGCTGACCGGCGGCCTCACCGCCATTGCCGTGTCTCCCAACTACGCCGTCGACCACACCCTGCTGCTGGGTACCGCCGTGAACGGAATTTTTGAATCCACCAACAGCGGCGCCACTTGGACGCCGGTGACTTCGGGCATGACGGTTGCGGCGGTCCAGTCCATCGTATTCTCGCCCGCCTATGCGACCGATCAAACCGCCTTCGCCGGAACCTACGGTTCGGGCATGCTGGTTTCCACCACGGCCGGAACGTCCTGGACCGCCAGCAACAACGGACTCACGGATCTGAACGTGACCTCGGTGGTTCTGTCTCCGACTTACTTGACGGATTCCACCATCTACGTGGCAACCGCCGAAGCGGGAGTCTTCAAATCGAACAACCGGGGCGCGGCCTGGCAACCTGGCGCTACCGTAAACCGCCGGCTCTCGCCGCAAACGCCCAAGCACTACCGCTCTCTCGCCGCCACCGGCAATGATCTCTTCGTGGCGATGTGGGAAGGGTTGTGGCTTTCGAACAACGGCGCCTCAACCTGGCAGTACCTCGACACGATTCCCACGCTGCTCATCCGCAACATCAACCTCTCGCCTAACTACGCGAACGATCAGACCGTGTTCGCGAATACCTACGGCAGCGGCAACCTATGGTCCACCGACGGCGGCACTACCTGGACATTTCAGAACGAAGGAATGGACATAGCCTATACCGATCCCTCGGGTCTATCGCCGAATTACGCCAATGACGGAACCGCGTTCGTCGGCAACGCCGATGGCTTGCAGAAAACCACGGATTACGGCGGCACGTGGACCTTGCTGCAAGGCGGGCTCGGCGGGCCAACATATATCAGAGGCATTGGTATCTCGCCTAACTACGCGCTGGATTCAACCTTACTGATCGGCACGCGCAACGGTCCCGTCACCTGCGGGAACGCGCCCATCACGCATCAAGACCCAGGCTTCGTACCCACTCTCACGGGCTTATTCCTCTCGACGGATGGCGGCGTGACCTGGGGATCGACCAGCCTGACCGAACCCGTTTCTCAGGGTTGCTTTGGCGTCGTGTCGGCAGCCATGTCGCCCGCGTTCGCCACAGACCTCACGGCCTTCGCCGCGAGCCCGGACACTGGACTCTATAAGTCGACTGATGGCGGCATGAACTGGACGCTGTTGAATCCGCCGTCGACAGACATGTCGATCGTGACCGTGTCGCCTAACTACGTGCACGACCAGACTGTCTACGCAGCGGGCTATTACGTTGGCATCTACATGTCAGTGGATGGCGGCAACACTTGGAAGACCTTGCCCGTCACCGGCAACACTCGAGTGTTGGACCTGCGCATTTCACCGAATTACGCCAACGATCAGACCGTGTACGCAGCCACGCTCCAGAAAGGCTTGGTCCTTATCACCAACGGCGGCACCAGCGTGACTACCGTGACCTCGTTTCCGGATAACTTCGTCACGGCGGTAGGAATGTCTCCTAACTTCGGAACTGACCGGACGATTTTCGCGGCGGGTTACCACGGTCTTTATAAGTCCGTGGATGGCGGCATAACGTGGACCTACACTGCGGAGCCGGCCCGCGTGGAGGAGGCGCGCAACGTCGCGGGGTTGGGCCAGCAGCCCCCCGCCATCACGTTCGTGGGAGGCTGGTCGGACATCACTCCGGCGCCGCTATCGAGCACCAACGCCTTCATGCAGACGGGCAATTCCGGCGACACCGCAACCTTCAATTTCGTGGGGACCGGAGTGGAGTGGCTGACGTGGATCGGACCCTTGCAGGGCAGCGCCTCGATTGAACTCGACGGCGTCTCCGAGGGTACTGTCTCGCTGAACGCGCCCATGGATCTCTACCAGCAGGTCGCCTGGCAAGCGGATGGCCTCCCGTGCACCTACCACACCGTGATCATCACGAGCGTGCCGGGGACAGGCCAGACCGTTTCGCTCGACGCGTTCAATGTCCAGGTGGACGGCTGCGCCTTTCCGGGGTTTCAGCCGAGCCGCTGAGGCGAGTTAGATCAATGCCGTTAAGAAAAATCAAAGCTAAGACCGCGCCTATCAGGGTTTACCTTGCTGCCGTTGCCGTTTCGTGCCTCGCGGCATCCTGCCGGTCCCAGGGGTTTCCGGATTCATATCCCTACCGCGCTGCTATGTACACTTCCGTAGCTGGAGTGTCGCAGTCCCTTGAGGTGTTTCCGTTCGCGTCAAAAGCCTTCGACACCCCGTTGCCTTTCGCGATCGGGCCATTCGCGTACAGCCCCGACGGAAGGGCATTGTATGCCAAGGTGTTGCGCTTTGGGACGTGCGGTCTCTTCCGCATCGAATTTAGCCCGACGCGCGCAACCCCGATCCCAGGATCGGAAACGGTTGGAGTCGGATCACTGGCCGTAACCCAGCGTGGGGACAAGTTGGTGATCGCCGGCGGGCAGCGTGGCGCCCCTTGCAGCATTTTTGAGTTCGTCCTGGCGTCCGGCGCCGTCAGAAAGCTCATCTCGGCCTCCCCGTGCGATCCCATGAAGATCACCACGCACTGGGGCCATCTTAGCGTGGCGCCTGACGGGAACCGGGCGACCGCCCTCCGGAATCACCGCCTCGAGCTAATCGACTTTTCCAAGGGGACCGCCGCGGCGATTCCAGGCGAGTTCGTCCTGGGCACGTGGTCCCCAGATGGTAAATGGCTAGCTGCGGTAAAGTCGGGAAGCGATACCACGTTCCTCCTGGATTCCACGACTCTGCGGCAGAGGCGCGTGGTCGGCCCGACTCTCTTAGTCTGGTCCCCAGACTCGCGCTATCTCCTCGCCGATAAGCGCAGGACACTATGCGGCCTGTATGCGGCCACGCTGGAGGTGGTAGACGTCGAGACCGGCGCTAGAACGGAGATAGCCAGTTCCAGGTGCCGGGTTGACCGCAACACGGTCGGCTGGGTCAGCCGCGGCATCGCTCAGTAAGCGCCCCGCGCTAAACGTGTCGCCGTGTTGGTTATCCTGTCCACGCATCAAGTGCGGGGGCAACGGAAATGTCATTGAGGTAGCTTATTCAGCGGCCAAATACGTACCGGAGCAGCCACGCAAGGCCGGTCACCCAAACCATCGGCTACCAGCGCATTTCAATTCATGATAGACCTGCCGAAACGGTGCTCCATCTCCAACGGTTTTTCCGCTGCGCGTTTCCGCGCTTTCAGCGGAGCCGCTGAGAGACGCTTAGGTCTGTGTTTACAATGTGCGCACAAATTGGTATAGTAAAAGGCAAGGTATGCCAGTAGCCAGAGCCAAAGCGAAGATCACACGCGGTGAAACCATTAATCTGCGCGCCAGCCAAAGGCAAAAGCTGCTCATTGACCGCGCTGCGGAGGCGTTGGGCCGCAGCCGGTCCGATTTCATGCTGGATACGGCTTGCCGGGAAGCGCAATCGGTGCTGCTCGACCAACGCTACTTCTCTCTTTCCGAAAGCGAGTTCAAGAAATTCGCAGCCATGCTGGACCGTCCGCCCAAAGACAATCCCAAACTTCGGCGGTTGTTGCACGCCAAGGCACCCTGGGATCGATGAGCGCCGACGCCAGCCAGAACGGTCCACCCGAGAAGCTCTCCGCCGAACACGATTGCTCACAATTCGACTCGGGCGAACCGCTGCTCGACGATTGGCTCCGCCGCTGTGCCCTTCCCAATGAGGCCAGCGGCGCCTCCCGCACTTACGTGGTGTGTGCCGGCCGTAGGGTGGCGGGCTACTACACTTTGGCGGCCGGTGCGATCTCACATCTACACGCGCCGGGACGCATCCGGCGCAACATGCCTGACCCGATACCGGTGATCGTCTTGGGAAGACTTGCAGTGGACAAAACCTGGCAGGGTCAGCGCGTGGGAACTGGCCTTCTTCGAGATGCGGTCTTGCGCACCTTGCAGGCTTCTCAAATCGCGGGCGTCCGTGCGATTCTGGTGCATGCGATTTCTGAAGCCGCCAAACGATTCTACGAGCAATACGGCTTCGTCGCGTCACCAGTTGATCCGTTGACCATGATGATCACAACCGCGGAAGCCGCCAAAATCATTGGCGGCGAATTCTTAACATGAGGCCGAAGGCCTACACTGGTCTATATGACCAAGACCTGGTGGGCACTGGCCGCGGCGCTGGCGCTCCCCTCGATGGCGGCGCCGCCCGCCTGGCTACCCAGCGCAGTCATCTACGAACTATTCCCGCGCGATTTCTCCGCGACCGGTGACTTCGCCGGCGCGACCGCCGGGCTCGACCGCCTCCAACAACTCGGCGTCAACGTGGTCTGGCTCATGCCCATCCATCCGATCGGCCAGGTCAAGCGCAAAGGTACCCTCGGCAGCCCCTACGCTGTGCGCGACTATTACGCCATCAACCCGGATTACGGCGCCGCGGACGATCTCAAGCGCCTCATCGCCGAAGCACACCGGCGCGGCATGAAGGTGATCATCGACATCGTGGCCAACCACACCGCGTGGGACAGCGTCATGATGCGCACTCCGGCGTTCTACAAGCACGATACCGCGAGCCATATCATCCCGCCGGTGCCCGATTGGGAGGACGTGGCCGGCCTCGACTACTCCAATCCGCAACTGCGCGCCTACATGCTCGACATGCTGCGCCACTGGATTCGCGATTTCGATCTGGACGGCTTCCGCTGCGATGTGGCGGGCATGGTGCCAGTCGATTTTTGGGAAAACGCGCGCGCGGAGCTGGACAAGATCAAGCCCATCATGATGCTGGCCGAGGCCCACGAGCCGAAACTGCTCAACAAAGCCTTCGACCTCGACTATGCGTGGCCGCTGCACACCGCCCTCAGCGACGTCTTCACCAAAGGCGCGCCGGCGCGAAACCTGCGCGCGGCTTGGGAAGACGAGCGCGCCCAATATCCCAAGGGAGCGCTGCACATGCGCATTTCCGACGATCACGACGAGCAGCGCGCCATTGTGCGCTTCGGCGTGAGCGGCGCGCTGGCGGCGTCGGCGTTCATGTTCACGCTGGACGGCGTGCCGTTGATCTATAACGGCATGGAAGCGGGCGACACCACCGAATCGACCGCGCCGGCCCTGTTCGAGAAGCTGCCCGTATTTTGGAAGATCGTGGAGCGGCGGCCGGAGTTTCCGGTTTTCTATGCGCGGATGACCGCTCTGCGCCACGCGCACGCCGCCTTGCAGCAGGGCGAAACCGTGTGGCTGCGAAATTCCGACGATGCGCGCATCGTCACTTTCCTGCGTCGCGGCGGGGGCGAGGAATTCCTGGTGGCGGTCAATTTCTCCAACCAGCCGTTCTTGGGCTTGGTTGACGCCGGGCCAGGCTTCACCGAGGTCACACCAGGAGTAGAGAATGCGCGCCCGCCCGCGCTGCCTTCGCTGGCGCTGGATGCGTGGGGCTTCCGCATCTGGCGAAGGGCAGAATGAAGCTGCTACGGCGCATCGCGGCCGGCTGCGCAGCGGCGGCCCTGCTGGCCTTCGTACACTGTCGACGTCTGCAAGGGCATGGGGACGATGACGCCAATCTGATGAAAATCGCGGCTGACATTCCAACGGTTGATAAGGAACACTGTGTAGATATTGTACAAAGCCTGCCCGTGGAATATCACTATGCCGCTCGTGCGCAACTTCAACACCAACCCGCACGTCCTGAAGATGGCGGAGGAGTTGATGAAGCACGATCCGATACCGATCGATCAACTGGCGCCGGACACGGAATGAACCGCGTTACAGACAACGCAGCTCCTTGCTCGTCGGCGTCAGCACCTCGCAGCCTGTCTCCGTCACCACGACCGTATCTTCGATGCGGATGCCGCCGAAGCCTTCCAGGTAAACCCCCGGCTCGATGGTGATGGTCATGTCTTTTTGCAACCGGGTCTTGTCCTTCTTCGCGATGCGCGGCTTCTCGTGAACCTCCAGGCCCAGCCCATGGCCGGTGGAATGCACGAAGGCGCGGTCTAGGCCGTGCGCCTGCAAGACGCGCCGCGCCTCGCGATCCACGTCGACCGCCTTCACCCCCGGCCGCACCGCGTCGATGGCCGCCAGTTGCGCTTCCAGCACCGCGCGATAAACCTGCTTGACCTTCGCGTCCGGCGATCCGAGGAACAGCATGCGCGTCATGTCGCTGGCATAGCCATCCTGAATCGCGCCCATGTCGATAAGCACCAGTTGTTGGTTTCCGAAAACCGCGCCAGTCGGGTGTGCATGGGGCAGCGCCGACCGTTCGCCCGCCGCCACGATGGTTTCGAACGACGTCTTCTCGGCGCCCAGCCGGCGCATCTGGTAATCGATTTCCGCGGCCAGTTCCTGCTCGCGCATGCCCGCACGCACGCGCCGCACGGCTCGCTCGAACGCCTTGGAGTTGGTCGCCACCGACTGCCGGATCAGCGCGATCTCGCTCGCCGCTTTCACCATACGCAGCTCTTCCAGCCACCCCGCCACGGGCTCCAATGAGGCTTTCATCGGCAGTTTGCCGCGCAGCAGGTCGTAGCCTTCGTAGCTCAGGTGCGCGGGTTCGAAACCGAGTCGCCGGATGCGCCGCTTGTGCACGACCCCAGCCACCGCGGGCAAAAGCTGCCCCTTCGACACCCGTATTTTGCACGATACTTCACGCCGTGATTGAATCGCGTAGCGCGGGTCGGTCAAGAGCAACGCGTAGTCGGGGCAAATCAGCAACACGCCGTTACTGCCCGTGAATCCGGTCAGATAGCGCACGTTGGCCGGCGAGCGAACCAGCAGCGCATCCACCTTGTGCGCATCGAGCCCGGCGCTCACCCCCGCCCGGCGCAGGGCGAATTCGTTATTCAACCTTCAGTTCCCGCGCCAGCAGCAACGCCCGCTCCGAAAGCGCGTCCGCCTGCGTATAATCGCCCCGCTGAGCGGCTTTGTCCGAGAGACTGAGGAACGATTCGATCCGCTCCAGCAGGGGCTTGTTGTGGGTTGCAAAGTGACGCTTGGCGCGCTTTTTCAGTTCCTCGATCTCCCGCTGCCTCCCGTCAATCGCGCTGCGCAGGCGGATCTGCTCTTCAGCCGTCAGAATAGGTTGGAAAGGTGCAGCCGCGGGCTCGGCGGCATTTTGTGCCGGAGCGGGCGTTTCCGTTTCAGCCTTGGCGGGAGCCGCCGCCGTCGGCGCCGGCGTGCGCCGCGGTACGCGTGGCGCCGGCTTTTCCTGAGCAGGCGGTTCCTCCGGGGGCGCCGGCGGAATCGCATCCGGATTCACCGGCTGTGGACTCGGCAACTGTGCCGTGGTCTGAGGAATCGATAGCTGCGGCTCCGGCGCGGGCGCAGGCGCCGCGACCGGCGGCGGCGGCGGCGGCACGGCCGCCTGCGGCTTGCTGCGTAACGTGCATCCCGCCAGCAACAAACCGCAAATCAACGCGCATGAACGCCAATGCATCAATGTCATGGCCCATTTGGGTTCCTTCGCGTTCATTCGCGGCCATTCCCTCACACCGCCACCGGCAAACGCATCACAAACGTCGCGCCTTTGCCCGGCTCGCTGACGAAGTCGATTGTACCATCGTGCAACTGCACGATCCGGTAAGTCATCGCCAACCCGATGCCTGAGCCTTGCGCCTTGGTCGTGTAATATAGCCGGAAAATCTTGTCGCGCAGCTCCGGCGGAATGCCCATGCCCGTATCGCTGATGCGTATCTCCGCATCCTCGCGCTGCGCCGCCCATTCGACGCGTAGATCGCCTCCGTTCGGCATCGCTTGAATGCCGTTCACTACTATGTTCAGGATCGCCTGCTTCATCATGTCCGGGTCCACCCGGATGGTGGCCCCTTCCCCATCGCCTTCGACTGAGACATGAATGCCCGCGGCGGCGGCTTGCGGCGAGGCCAAATCCACCGTCTCACGCACGAACGAATCCAGCGGCACTTCCGTGAGCCGTAGCTCCACCGGCCGCGTGAAATCCAGAAACGTCTTCACCACCCGGTCAAGCCGCAGGATCTCGCGCGCGATGATTTCCATCTGCGGCTCCACCGAGGTGTCGCCGCCCGCCAGCTTCATGCGCGCCACCTCGACGTGCATCAGGATCGCGTTAAGCGGATTCTTCACCTCGTGCGCCACGCCGCTGGTGATCTGGCTGATGGCCGAGAGCCGCTCGGCCGTCTCCAACTGCCGGCTGATTTGGCGCGTGGCTTCCGGATCCCGCAGGCGCACCAGCAGGCCGGTCCCGCGCGGCTCCGCGACGTCCACCGAAAGTAAGGCCACAAATCCTTCCGATCCATCGCCCCGCGTCATCGGCACGCGCCGGTTACGAATCGGATGTCCGGTTTGCGCCACCTGCGCCAGCATCAGGCCCAAGGTTGTGGTGGGTGGAAAAACCTCCGTCAGCGTGCTGCCCGGTAGATCCATGCGCGCCCTCCCGAGAAATTTCTCGACCGCGCCCGAGGCCACGATCAGGCGCCGATCTCGCCCGAAGATCAGCACCGCGTCCTCCAACTCATCCATCAAACGCTCGAAGTTGCCACGCAAATCCGTGAAATCGTACTGCGCGCCACGGAGTTTCTCGCCCAGCAGGCTGACCTTCGACGCGATGATGCCGAATTCATCTTCGCCGGAGCGCGACACGGGAATGGGATCCTTGGGATCGTACTCACCCTTGGTCATCCGATCGACCATGCGGCCTAAACGTCCTACGGGCCGAAACGCGATCACCGAAAATAACAGCGTGATGCAGATGGCGCCCGCAATGGAACCTAGCGCCACGTCGGCGCTCTTCAGCAACTTGGGCATGATGTCATTCTTGATGAGCGGCGGATAGATCACCACCCGCACATTGATCTCGGTTTTGCCGCCTGGACCCAGGGGCTGCTCGAGCTGATAGTAGTTGTTTTTCTGCCCCAGAATCCTGAGTTTGTCCAGCCAGTTGGTACCTTCCACAATGGGCTTGAAGTCGGGAAAGGGGCGCTCGTTGGTACCTTGCCGCTTCGGGTCGCTGTCCAATACGATTTCATTGTCCGTGTCGCAGATGGCAATCTCGAATGCCGCGCGCGAGGCGGTCCCGAATTCGATTAAGCTGTTCTGCAACTGGGGAGCGGTCATCAAGGCTTCCCGCCAAGGGGTCGTGCGATTGCGATCCAGGGTGTCCGTCACCAGATGGGTCGTCACGTCTCGCAGGAGCTTGGCGCGTTCCAAGGTAGCCGCATACTGGCTTTCCATCTCATATCCCAGATCCACAACTGAAATGACACCCACAATGGCCGTCATTACCAGGACCGACGAGAACGTTAGCCTTGCCTGAATAGTCATGGAGACTACGTAACCAGCAAAAGCTTGCCGGCAGTCTTGCGAGACTCCAGGTCCCGATGGGCCTGGGCTGCCTCCGCCAATGGATAGGCGCGGTCCACCCGCACCTTCAGGGCGCCGGAAGCCGCCCAACCCAGCACGTCTCCCGCCCGCCACAGCAGTTCATCGCGCGTGAGACAGTAATGCGCCAGGCTCGGCCGCGTGAGGAATAGCGAACCCTTGGGATTGAGAATGTTCGGATCGAACGGCGGCACCGGCC
>Ga0073928_10005831_pt1 | contig 16984 bp, 12 predicted proteins | sample PaiPotPPA55metaG_FD_76969 | JGI IMG/M metagenome (GOLD analysis project Ga0073928, IMG submission 76969) | Iron sulfur acid spring bacterial and archeal communities from Banff, Canada, to study Microbial Dark Matter (Phase II) - Paint Pots PPA... ... | reverse complement strand
GCAGACAATGTCGAAGTCACGGGCGCTGGCAGGCCTGCGCGTCGGCTACGCCATCGGTGATTCGGGCTTGATCGAGGCGTTGGCGCGGGTGAAGGACAGCTTTAACTCTTACCCGCTTGGCCGACCTGCCCAAGCCGGAGCGGTTGCGGCACTGGAAGATGAAGCGCACTTCCAGCGCAGCCGAGCGATGGTGATCGAAGAACGGGATCGGCTGACCCGAGGGCTGACCCGGCTCGGCTTCGAGGTGTTGCCATCGGCGGCGAACTTCGTTTTCGCGCGCCATCCAGCCCGAGACGGCGCCGGACTGACCGCGGACCTCCGCGCCCAGGCGGTATTGGTACGGCACTTCGCCACGCCGCGAATTTCCGACTATCTCAGGATCACCGTGGGAACGGACACCCAAACGGACTTCCTGCTCGCAGCCCTGGCGCGATGCCTGGACAAAGGGGGGCAGAACTGAGGTCGCGAGCGGTCACGGCTCGGCGGGTAACAGGCGTCAGATTTTTATCCACTGGAGCATGATCCGGAAAAGTGGGTACCGGTTTTCCGAAAAGATCACGCTCAAACAAAAAGATAGAGCGGGATGACGATTCGAAGAAACGTCATCCCGCTCCAGGACAGGGGCCGGCAGCCGCGCCATCAAAGCGTAAGGCGAACGCAGGCCGGGATATTGCGGCGCACCGTGCTATCGACGGACCCGATGCTGGTAATTCAGGTCCGGCGCACGCATAGTGGCGGCATCACAATTCCGGATGGGTTGATCGGCGTTGGTGATTTGAGACTCTTCGCCGTCGACACCGGTCACATGCGGAAGTGTTGTTCGGCAACCGGAGTCTCGGTCATGTCTGTCATGGTTTCCAGCGAAGCAAAACCTCAGCACACCTTCGATTCCGCCGAAATGGGCGCCATCGCCCATCTCTATCGCGGTGAAGTCTATCGCTCGACGATCTGGCGCACGCGGCTCGACAACACCACCAATTGGGCGATCGTCACCATGGGCATCGCGCTGTCGACGACGTTTTCGAGCCCGGAGGCGTCACCGCTCCCGCTCCTGCTGGTCGGGCTATTGCTTGCGGTGTTTCTCGGCATGGAAGCGCGGCGCTATCGCTATTTCAATGTCTGGCGCGCCCGGGCGCGCTGGCTCGAGACCAATTTCTACGCGCCGATATTTACAGGTGAGGCGCGTGACCAGAACTGGCAGACGATATTGGCGCGCGACTATATGGCGCCGCGCCATCACATTTCGTTTGTCCGCGCCGCCGGCCGGCGGCTGCGCCGCAACTACGTCTGGATCCTCGCGATCCAGGTGATCGCCTATTACGGCAAGATCGCCATCCATCCGACGCCCGCGGCCACGCTGCAGGAATTTGTCGATCGCGCCGCGGTCGGCCCTATACCGGGCTGGGTCGTGATGATCGTCGGCGTCGCCTACAATTTCGGCTGGATCGCGTTCGCACTCGGCACCTTGTGGCTCGACCAGCGCAAGCATGGCGCGGGCGGCGCGGTGGCGATGGGTTAGCGCACGATCCGGAAAAGCATGCCCTCGGGCTTGACCCGAGGGTCGGACCCGGTTTTCCGGAAACATCACGCTCAAAAAAGAGACTGGATCATGATCCGGCTAGATCCAGTCGGATCATGATCTCAGGCGTGAACCCATAAATCTAAAGTGGTCGACGGACGTCCGCTTTGGTGCGCATTCCGGACTTAAGTCGGACATTACGGCACTTCCGAAAAAGTGCCACTTCCGGACTCATCCTGCACGCACAGCAAACAGCATCACGGATCGATATCTCATGAATGCGCACGATCAATTTGTGTGCGGATTCCAATCGTCAGTAAGCTTGACCCAATTGCCACTTTTCAGTCGTTTTTGAAAAACGGACTGTTGCACTAGAGGCACAAAATATTCGGGCCTCATCGCTTAGGATGCACTTTGGAATTTGGAATCAAGTGCAACGTCTGCAACCAAGCTATGGACGGTCGCGAGCGTATCGGTCGCTTCGGACAGTTCGGCGCGACCAAGATGGAGGAAATAGAATGAAGAAGTTTTGGCTAGCAACGGTTGGTATACTAGCATTGGGGATGGCCGCTCCGGCGTCAGCTGCCGATCTGGCTGCCCGTCCCTACACTAAGGCGCCGCCCCCGGTGGTTGCTGTCTACGATTGGAGTGGCTTCTACATCGGCGCCAACGGCGGCGGCGGCTGGAGCGACAAATGCTGGACTATCACGAGCTTCCGTGGACCCGTCACCCCCTTCAGTGAAGGTTGTCACAATGCGAGCGGCGGAGTGGTTGGCGGTCAGATTGGATACCGTTGGCAGAGCGCCGGTTGGGTGTTCGGTCTGGAAGCGCAGGGCGACTGGGCTGATTTGAAGGGATCTAATGTTAGCCTTTTCATTCCCGCCTGGACTAACAATTCCACGATCGACGCGTTCGGCTTGTTCACCGGCCAGGTCGGCTATGCGTGGAACAACGTCCTTTGGTATGTAAAGGGCGGCGGCGCCGTCACCGACGACAGATACCGAGGTACGGTGCCCGCCTTAAACGCGCTGTTCGATTCGGCGAATGAAACACGCTGGGGTGGTGTCGTCGGAACGGGCCTCGAATACGGATTCGCACCGAATTGGTCGGTTGCGGTCGAGTACGATCACCTCTTCATGGGTAACCGCGGCATCACCACCACATCGACAGGCGTTTTGGCTGGCATCCCGGCCGGCGGCATATTCCGCACCGACTCGATCCGTCAGGACGTCGATATGGTCACTGCGCGCATCGATTACCACTTCAACTGGGGCGGCCCCAACTGGGGTGGTGGCCCCGCCATCGGGAGGTACTGATCTAATTTCCGGCGGCGCGGTGGCGACGGGTTAGAGCATGATCCGGAAAAGCATGCCCTCGGGCTTGACCCGAGGGTGGGAAAACATCACGCTCAAAAAAGAGACTGGATCATGATCCGGCTAGATCTAGTCGGATCATGATCCAGGGCGCGAACCCATAAATTCAAAGTGGTCGACGGACGTCCGCTTTGGTGCGCATTCCGGACTCAAGTCGGACATGACGGCACTTGCGAAAAGTGCCCAAGAGCAGACTCATGCAGCGCAGCAAACAGCACCCTTATTCGATCACCTCGTCGGCGGCGGCAAGAAGGCGGCAAGAATCAGCCCTTCGCAGAAGAGCCATTGATCGCCCTTCACATCAACTTCAATTTTGCAGCGTCTTGTCGCTCGTGCCCGTCCTCGCTTGTCCCTTAACGGCCGGGCTGTCACTAATTTGAATACGCTGTGTCGAGCCAATGCTCGCCAAGCGGTTCTCCAGATCTTGAACAAGGGGTCTGTAGATTGCAGCTCCAGTCTCTTCAACAAGTACTTTGATCCGCCCAAGTTCTTCTTTGACCCTCTCCGTCTCATCAGACGCGGAAAGTATTTGCGCGCGCACGATGCGCCCCAAACACTCGGCAATCCGAGTGTGCCTGGCAGTCGAAGTTTTTATCGCGTCATCTGCCGTGCTTAAGGCGATATCAAAATCCCCATTTAACCGGTAAGCATTCGCCAGATCAGCCAACATCCGGGGTTCATATTCCAGCCCGGCGCTCCGTCGTCGTGCGAAATCGATAGCAGTGCGCAAATCTTCTATGGCCGCGCCCGGCTTACCCGCCACAATGTGAAAGAGACCGCGACATGCCGTCGCATATGTTCGCAAGTACGGGGTGCCGCTGCGCACAGCCATCGAATACGCTCGCTCGGAATGCCGCTCCGCGAGCCAAACGTCGTGCTCAGCCCAGGCAAGATCGACGTACGAGATGCTTGGCATGACATGATCGGTTGTATTTATCTGTTCCGTGCTCATGTCGATCACGCGATCCAGGAAGAGACGCGCGTCATCGCCGCGTCCAAGCATGACCAGGAGCTGACCTCGCAACGTCATCAACCAAGGTTCAAGATCGAAACCAAGTATCCGTCGGTGAAATTTATTGAGTTCGTGGGCGCGATCGGTCGCCTCGATATTAGCCTCAAGCGCCTGGACAAGGCGGCCGGAGAGCCGAAGTGCGTGACCCAATCCGGCCTTTATCATCACTTCCAAGCTAGCGTCGTTCGACTCTTTGGCCAGCGCGACCGCCTGATGTACCTTTGCGACATATTCGTCCGCCGAGCCTCTTATGGCCAGTACCCTGCCGAAACCGGAATGCAGCATCGCGTTGGCCCGCGTGTTGCCGCTCGCCAACGCTATCTGCTTGGCCTCCTCAAAATAGAGCCCCGCTTCATCCGCCGAGATGCCTTCCCGCCATCCGATATTCATGATCTGGCCGCACGCCATCATCCGAAGATAATCGGCCGTTTCCGTGCGTGGCAGGACAACCAGCAGTTCCCGCGTCTTGCTCCAGCTTCGGAGCGCCTGACTCGGATCCTTTGCACCAATCCACATGGCAGCTCGCGCGTGAGCCTGCGCGGCGGGCAGCAGATCTCCCGCCTGCTCCAAGTGAAAGGCGACTAGAGAAGAATACTCATCCAGCCGATCGGCAAACTGAGCCTGGATGGCGCGCGCGACTTCTCCATGTAGCTCGATACGCCGTCCCTGCAGCAGAGATTGGTAAGCTACTTCCTGGATCAGCGGATGCCGAAAGGCGTGTGTCCCTGGACCGGGAGATGGCAGACCGTAAAGCAATTCGGCTCGGCGCAGTTGCCAAAGCGCCTCGGCTACTTGATCGGCTGACAAGTTCGTGACGCGTTCCAGGATCGCGAGCGACAATTCGCGGCCAATGACCGACGCGGTTTGCAGGACCTGCCGCGCCGGTTCCGCCAACCGGTCAATGCGTGCGGCGAGGACGGCTTGCACCGTGGCCGGCAGCGGAATTGCTCCGATCCCGGCCTTAAGGCGATATGCTCCGTGCTGGCCTTCGAAATCGCCGCGCTCCACGAGCGAGCGTACCAGCTCTTCCAAGAAAAACGGATTGCCTTGCGCGCGCGCGGCAATGTTACGGGCTAACAGTGCCAGGGAAGGATCATCGCCCAACAAACTGCCCAAAAGTGCGCTGGCCTCGTTACCCAGAAGCGGCTCGAGGGAGATTTGCCGATAGTGCGATCGCTGCATCCATGGCGCGAAATAGCCGGTCCGAAAGTTCAGAAGCAGCAATGTTTTTGTGCCGACGATCGCATCGACCAGCGCCTCGACGAATTCTTCGCTGGCCGGGTCGATCCAGTGCAGGTCTTCGATGACGACCAACACTGTTTCATCTGCCGGTCTCGAGTGTATGAGATGCCGAACAAAGACCAGCAGCCGATGCTTCCGGGTGGCCGGATCCTGCTTTGATTCAGGATTCTCCGGGTCACGCAAACCTAGAAAATCGAGTAGCAGCGGCAATGACTCACTAAAATCTCCCCGCGAGCGCAATAGATCGACAACACGCTGTCGAGACACTTCCGCTGGGTCATCCGGCTGTATGGAAAACGCGCTTCGAAGCAGCTCAAGGACGGGCTGGAATGGCGTCGCTCGCCCGTGCGAGAGGACGCGCGCTTCATGAACGCGAATACCCTGCCGGCGGCAAGTTTCGGCGAATTCGAAACAGAGCCGGCTTTTGCCGAGCCCGGCCTCGGCGACCACACTGACCACCCGACCGTCGCCCTCCATGGTATTTGCCAGTTCATGCACAAGCGCGGCAAATTGGTCATTACGTCCGACGAGCGGGCTTATTCGCCTGCCGCTCCGGAAAACGTCGCTCGCCGGCGCGTTCAACAGCCCCGTCAGCTTAAACATCTCCACCGGCGCCGCGATGCCGCGAACCTTCTGCAAGCCAAGCGACTGGACTTCGACAAATTGCCGTGCCGCCGCGTAGGTGTCTCTTGTGACGAGGGTGCAGCCGCCATCCGCCATCTGCTCCATTCGCTTTGCGAGGTGCACATTTACGCCGGCCGCGTCATAGGTTTGATAAATGCTATTCTCGACAACTTGAACGACAACTTCGCCGGTGTGAAGACCGACTCCGATCTGCAAGCTCGGATCGTCGAGCCGAGCGATCGCGTCCTGCATAGCTAATGCTGCCAAGCAGCCGCGAACGGCATGATCTTCATGCGGGCGCGGCGCGCCGAAAAGCGCCATGACACCATCGCCCTGTATCTTGTTGACAATACCGTCGTAGCGATGGACGGCATTCTTCATGAGATTTAGCACGGGCTCCAAACGGCGCATGCCCGCTTCGGGATTGCCTAGACTATCAATCAGGCCTGTCGAATTTCGGATGTCGGCGAATAGCACCGTGAGACGTTTATATTCGCCGCCGCTGATACTCAGCTCCCGAAACAGCTGGCTCGAATTCAGCGAGGCAGAAGCAACATATTCCAAAGAGCTTCCGCAATGGCCACAGAAGCGATTGTTCGGCCGAGATGTGTGGCCGCAGGAATTGCACGTCAGGTGGAGTGATGCCCCACATGCCTCACAGAATGCATTCCCTGTGTCGTTTTCGGCGCTGCAACTAAGGCACTGCATTGTGCATACTCTTCGTCGCACGAAGCTAGCGTCCGAGCCTTGGTCTCTGCTTCACCTTGATGATGTGCGACCCTCCACCTAAGGGACAATTCGACTAGCGCGACTTGCCGCGCTTGCCCGGTTTCGGGGAAGGCGCCGATTTCGTCGCCGGATGCTCATCGGTGGGATAGCGACTCTTTAAAAGAATGGTGATGCCCCCCTTCGTTGGGGGCGTATCCGGCGCATACCACATGGTGAATTCGTAGTCGTAGCCTGGTGCCCAGGCAAAAACGATAGGCGTAGGCGGCTCGGTGGAAAGGGCGTGGTAAACGACGGAACGGAGTGCCTCCTGAAAGCTTGCGGGCATCTTTGCAAGGTATTCAACCCAAAGGGCATGAAGCCGCGTTCCCTCCCTGATCACAACTCCCGCAGCGAGCGGCCTTCCGGGCGCGAAGGCCTCGCGTTTTGCCGCGATCTGTTCGATATTTTCTCTCGAAAATGCAATGTTAAGATTAGCCAAAATTGTCTGCAACCCGGACATGGTGAATTCCCTTTCTCCGCCAAGGTCGGTCGAATAAAACTGGCGTCCAATCACACTCCCTGAAAGTACGTAGGCCATCATGTTACTTTGCTTGGTCGGCAGCGTAGCACATTGGCCAAGGGACTGCCATCGGAGTTCACCCGTGGGGCGTCCGGCGTTACCGTCAGGAGGGATGGCCTTCTTGCTTGCGCGGTGGCCGCGGCGGTCCCTCGACCGGCGGCAGCGATTTGAGATAGTCCGCAATCGCCGCGCGATCCTCGCCCGGCAATTGCGAGGTGTTCTTGATCACGCGCGCCATCGAGCCGCCGGCAGTGTCGTTATCCGGCGTTGCCCCGGTCTCGAGGAAGTAAGCGATATCCTTTTCGCTCCAATCGCCTAGCCCCTTTTGCGTGATGTTCGGCACCCAGCCCTCGCCCTCGAGATTGGGTCCGCCGGCAAAACGTTGCGCTGTGATGATGCCGCCGAGGAAATTTCGCGGGCTGTGACACTCCGCGCAATGGCCCAGACCGTTGACGAGATAAGCGCCCCTGTTCCACCGAGGCGAATGCGCAGCATCGGGCACAAAGGGCTTGGCGTCCATGAACAGGATTTTCCAAATCCCGACATTGCGGCGGATATTGAACGGAAACGGCACGTCATGATCGCGCACCTTGCCGGACACCGGAGCAAGCGTTTTCAGATACGCAAAGAGATCGCTGATGTCTTCGACCTTCGCGTGCGCGTAAGAAGTGTAGGGAAAGGCCGGAAAATAGTGGTAGCCGGCGGGCGAGATTCCTCGCATCACCGCGTCGACGAATTGGGTCTCGGTCCATCGCCCTATGCCGTCGGCCGGATCGGGCGAAATATTCGGCGCGTAGAACGTCCCGAACGGGGACGGGATCGCAAGCCCGCCGCCGAGCCTGAGGCGATCCGGCTGGCCAGGCACGGCATGGCAGGAGGAACATCCTCCCGCGTTGAAGGTTGTCTGGCCGTTCGCAAGGTTCGGCGTATGGGCGGACGCCGCGACCGCTGACACGGCCGGCACGGCCGTCAGCCAAAAGTAGACGCTAAAGCCGATCACACCGGCGAGAGCGAGAGCAAGGAGAATTCGTCGCAGCATCACCAGCCCGTCACGATCCATCGCAATATGGCGGCTAGTATGGCCGCTAATTCGGCCATAGACTGCCTTAAAATTCGAGGCGTTTAAGCCGTTTCCGGGAATAAATCTGTCATCGCATTGTTTCGAAACTGGCACCATCACTTGACGCCAACAGGGAGAAAACCATGTCGAATACCAGGACCATGCTTGCCACGCTCGCGCTGGGAGCAACGGTTGTTTTCGCCGGCCCCGCCTTTGCCGAGAAGATGAAGGCGACCCTGGACGGCAAATCCGAGGTGCCCCCCACCACCAGCACCGGCTCAGGCACGGCCGACATCAATTACGATCCCGCGACCAAGAAGCTGACCTGGAAGCTGACTTATTCGGGGCTGTCGGGCCCCGCGACCGCCGCGCATTTCCACGGGCCGGCGGAGCCCGGCAAGAACGCCGGCGTCAAGGTTCCGATCCCGAACGCCACCGCAAGCCCGGCCGAAGGCAGCGCCACGCTGACCGACGAGCAGGCGGCCGACCTGATGGCCGGCAAGTACTATGTCAACATCCACACCGCGGCCAACCCGGGCGGCGAAATCCGCGGTCAGGTGACCAAGTAGGTTTTTCGGGACTGTTCAAATCGGGATTGCTCAAGACAAAGGGTGGATTGCCTGTCGGCGTCCACCCTTTTGCAATTTGAGCTTCACGGAGCCTTGCGATGAACTATTTGAGCTTCACCCGGAAGGTCTCGTGACAATCGGTGCACTTGGCCTGCACGGTGTCGAAAGCGACCTTCAGGCTGGCGACATCCTTGGCCGTGCGTTTGACGTCGGCGAGCGCCTTGGATACCGCCGGGACCTTCGAATCGAAATCGGCCTTGTTCTGCCAGATCTTTTGCGATGCACCGTAGGTCGCGTTCACCACGTCTTCCTTGGGGTTTGTCGCAAACGCGTTGGGGATCGTGGGCACGCTGGCTTCAAGATCCTTGAAGGCGGCGTCGATCGCCTTCTGATCGTAGGGGATCTCGCCCTTCACGGTTTTCAGGATCACCCCGTACATGCTCTTGCCCTGCGCCCGCATCAGATTGTCCTGCTTCACGGCGACATCCTGCTGCGCCATGACGGCGCCAACACCGAACAGGCCAACACCGAGCAACAAGGCGCCTGCAACAACTACGGTTCGTATCATCGGACCATTCTCCGTCCCAAGAAGCCAAATGCGGCCAGCGCGGAAGCGCGGTCGCCGCTCATCCTTCGGTAAAACTCTGATCCCTGCGGTTTATTCCCCCAAGAAATATCAGAGCAAGACATCCAGCACTGATATCAGAGACTGTGCCGGCGCTGATGCTCGCGAATTGCAATCCAGACCCGCTCGGCGGTCGCGGGCATGTCGATGTGATCGATCTTGTATTCGCGCCACAATCCCTCGACGATCGCGTTGACGACCGCAGGGCAAGAGCCGATCGCGCCGGCCTCGCCCGCGCCCTTGACGCCCAACGGATTGGTCTTGCAGGGGACGTTGTGGGTCTCGAACACGAATGACGGACCGTCGGCCGCGCGCGGCAGCGCGTAGTCCATGAACGTTCCGGTCACGAGCTGGCCATCCGTCGGGCTATAGACCGCCTGCTCCATCAGGGCCTGGCCGATGCCCTGCATCGCGCCGCCATGCACCTGGCCGGCCAGCAGCAGCGGATTGAGCGTCACGCCGAAATCGTCGACGATGACGTAGTTGATGATCTTGATGATGCCGGTCGCGGGATCGATCTCGACCTCGGCGAGGTGGGTGCCGTTCGGATAGGTGCCGTCGGCCGCGGCATACGTCGCGCTGCCGTTCAGCTTGGACGGATCGACGCCGGGCCGCTTGGCGAGATCGGCGAAGCTGACGGAGCGATCGGTGCCGGCGATGCGCACACGGCCGTCGCTGATTTCGAGATCGCTGCTGCTTGTCTCCAGCGCTTCGGCGCCGATCTCCTTCAGCTTCTTGCCGAGTTCGCTTGTGGCATGCTGGACGCTGACGCCGCCGGTCGGAATCGATGCCGAGCCGCCGGTGCCCAAGCCCGTCGCGATCAGATCGGTATCGCCCTGCAGGACATTGACGCGCTCGGGCGGCAGGCCGAACTGCTCGGCAACGATCTGGGCGTAGGCGGTCTGATGGCCCTGCCCGCTCGACTGGGTACCGATCAGGACCGTGACGTCGCCATTGGGATCAAGCTTTACGTTGGCGGTCTCCTCGCCCATGGTGCCACAGACCTCGACATAGGTCGCAAGCCCGATGCCGCGCACCAGACCCTGCTTCTTGGCGGCCTTGGCGCGCTTGGGAAACTCCTTCCACTCCGCGATCTCCATGGCGCGCTTCATGTGCGCGGTGAAGTCGCCGGAATCGTAGACCTTCCCCGTGATCGTCTTGTAGGGCATCGCGCGTGGCGGAATAAAATTCTTGCGCCGGATCGCGTCCGGCGTCATCCCGAGTTTTCGCGCGGCGGCGTCGACCAGCCGCTCGACCACATAGGCCGCCTCCGGGCGTCCCGCGCCGCGATAGGCATCGACCGGCACGGTGTTGGTGAAGACCGTGCGGACGCGGCAATGGAAGGTCTGGATGTCGTAGAGGCCGGGCAGCATGCCGGCGCCGCCGTGGGGAATATACGGCGCGAAGGTCGACAGATACGCGCCCATGTCGCCCATCAGGTCGACATCCATGGCGAGGAACTTGCCGTCCTCGGCCAGCGCCATCCGCGCGGTGGTGACGTTGTCGCGGCCCTGCGCGTCGCCCATGAAGTGATCGGCGCGGTCGGCGGTCCATTTGACGGTCTTGCGCAGCTTTCGCGCGGCAACCGCGATCAGGGCGTATTCGCGGTAGGGAAACAGTTTGGTGCCGAACCCGCCGCCGACATCGGGGCAGATCACCCGCATCTTTTCCGGCGGAATCTTCAGCACCATGCCGCCGATGATTTCCCGCATCCGATGGCTGCCCTGGCTGCCGACCGTGAGCGTCAGATGGTCGCGTTTGGCATCGTATTCGCAGACCGCGGCGCGGGTTTCCATGAAGTTGGTGATGACGCGCGGATTGACGACGGTGATTTCGGCGATCGCATGCGCCTTGGCAAACGCTTCGTCGACAGCCTTCTTGTCGCCGATCGGCACGTCGAACAGCACATTGCCGGGATGTTCGGCCCAGACCTGCGGCGCGTCCTTCTTGACCGCGTTGGCGACGCCGACCGCGGCCGGCAGCGGCGCCCATTTGACGTCGATCGCCTCGATCGCGTCGCGGGCCTGGTCGATGGTATCGGCGACCACGAAAGCAACGGCATCGCCGACGTGGCGCACCTCATCCTTGGCCAAGATCGGATAGGGCGGAGCGGTGAACGGGTCGACCTCCAGATTGAACAGGCACGGCAGGCCGCCGAGATCGCTGACATCCGCCGCCGTCAGGATCACGCCGACCCCGGGCAGGTCGCGGGCGCGGCCCGCATCGATCGTGAATTTCGCATGGGCATGCGGCGAGCGCAGCACCAGCGCATGCATCGCAGCTGGCGGCGCGACGTCGTCGGTGTAGCGGCCCTTGCCGCGAATGAGGGCATCGTCTTCCTTGCGAAGCACGCTCTGACCGACGCCGAATTTGATGGGAGCCATATTCTCTCCGTTTCCTCTTGGTTATTTACGCCATATTGGCGTGGTTCGCGGGGAAGCGCAAACGGGTTTAGCTCCGCACCAGCGACTTCAGCCAGTCCTTGCCGAACAGCAGCAGGATCGATCCGGCATAGACGATCGACCCGGCCACGATCAGCAAAACCAATGTGGTTACATCGCGCAGTGCGCTCATATGCGCGAGTTGCGCCGCAGCAAGGCGCGCGGCCAGCCACAACGCCGCGGCCAGCACGATGCCGCACACGAAAAATTTGACCAGCGACGCCACAAACGCGCGGTCGAATTCCAGATACCCTGCCCGGACCGCAAATCCCGTCACCAGCAAAAGGTTGATCCAGGCGCCGACGGCCGTGGCAAGCGCGAGGCCGACCTGGGCCAGCGAACCCATCAGCAGGATTTTCAGCAGCACGTTGACAGTCAGGCCGGTGAGCGATGCCTTCACCGGGGTCGCCGTATCCTTGCGGGCGTAAAAGGTCGCAACCGCGCTGCGGATTGTCACGAACGGAATGAGGCCGATCGCGTAGGCCGCAAGTGCTGCGCCCGCCGCCGCCGCGTTGGCTGTCGTGAACGCGCCGCGCGCGAACGCGGCTCGCATGATGACATCCGGCACGGTGAGGAACGCCGCCACGAACGGCACCGAAAACAACAGCGTAAATTCGAAAGCCCGCCGCTGCGATGCCATCGCACCGTCGTGATCGCCCGATGTCAGTTGCCGCGACATTTCCGGCAGCAGTACGGTGCCGATCGCAATCCCGATCACGCCGATCGGCAACTGATTGAGCCGATCCGCATAAACCAGCGCCGAGAGCGCTCCCACCGGCAAAAACGTGGCGATGATGGTATCGGCGAACACCGCGACCTGCGTCCCCATCGAGCCCAGCGTGGCGGGCCCAAGCGCACGAAAGAACGCACGGATGTCGTCATCGAGCTTGAGCGGCGCAAAGCGCGGCAGGCCGCCATGGCGGGCGAGATCGCCGGCGAGCAGGGAATATTGCAGGAAGCCCGAGATCAGCACACCCCAGGCCGCGGCGTGGCCGACGGTCGGGAAGAACGCCGCCAGCGCCAGCGTCGCCATCATCGAGATGTTGAGAAAAATGGATGCCGCCGCCGCGCTGGCGAAGCGATGCATGACATTGAGCATGCCGCCATACAGCGTCACCATCGTGATCAGCAAGAGATAGGGGAACGTGATCCGCGTCAGCTCGATCGCGAGACGGCGTTGTTCGGAATCATCGCTGAATCCCGGTGCAAGGATGCTCATGGCCTGCGGCATGAACAGCCAGGCGACGACCAGCAAGACCAGCTGCGACAGGAACAGCAATGTGAAGATGCGATCGGCGAACAATCGCGCCGAATTTTCGCCGCCTTCGCCGTGGACGTGGGCATAGGCCGGAATGAAGGCGGTGTTGAAAGCGCCTTCGGCAAAGATCGCGCGAAAACTGTTCGGCAGGCGCCAGGCCACGTAGAACGCGTCCGCCAGGGGACCGGCGCCGAGGATCGCCGCCAGCATGATGTCGCGCGCAAGGCCGGTGAGCCGCGAGAGCAGCGTATAACCGCCGACGGTGAAGATGCGTCCGAGCATGCGCCGCTTCTACAGCATGCGGCGGCGCTTCAAAACGGCGAAATCAGGTTGAAATAGCGCCGCGCACAGCCTTGATGATCCGCTCCTGCGTCGGCTCGTCGAGATAGGCATGCATCGGCAGGCTGATGACGTCGGACGACAGGCGCTCGCTGGCCGGCAGGCCGCCGTCGGAGACCGGGAAAGCCTTATACGCGGTCTGCTGATGCATCGACTTTGGGTAATAGATCGCGGTCGGAATGCCCTGCGCCTTCAGCGCCGCGGCAAAACCGTCGCGGTCGCGCCCCTTGGGCAGGCGGATGGTATATTGCGCCCAAACCGAGGTGCAGCCATTGGCTAGACGCGGTACGGTCACGACATTGCCGAGCCCATGCGCATAGCGCTCGGCAACGCGGTTGCGCGCGGCGATTTCGTCCTCGAAGATTTTCAATTTCTCGATCAGGATCGCCGCCTGCATGGTGTCGAGCCGTGCGGTGAGCCCGAGACGCACATTGTCGTATTTGTCCGAACCCTGGCCGTGGACGCGGACGCTGCGCAGCGTCGCGGCGAACTCGGCATCGTCGGTGAAAATCGCGCCGCCATCGCCGAAGCAGCCGAGCGGTTTTGCCGGGAAGAAGCTGGTTGCGGTTGCTAGCCCAAAGGTGCCGAGACGGCGGCCCTTGTAGCTGGCGCCAAACGCCTGCGCCGCGTCGTCAAGAACAAACATTCCCTCGGCTTCCGCGATCGCGCCGATGGCATCATGGTCCGCAGGGTGCCCGAACAAATCGACCGGAATTATTGCTTTTGGCTTGAGCCCCCGCTTTTTCGCGACCGCAATTCCGCTTCTCAACGAAGCGGGATCGATATTGAACGTCACCTCATCGACATCAACGAAGACGGGCGTTGCGCCAAGAAGGGCGACCACCTCGCCGGTCGCGCAGAACGTAAAGGACGGACAGAGCACCGCGTCGCCGCGGCCGACGCCCTTGGCCATCAGCACCATCAGAAGCGCATCGGTGCCGCTGGCGCAGCTCACGACGTGCTTGGCCCCGCTGAAGGAAGCGAGCGCGGCCTCGAGCTCCGTCACTTCCGGCCCGTTGATGAACTGGCAATGCGCCAGCACCCGGGAGACCGCCTCGTCGACGGAGGTGCCGAGCCGGCGGCGCTGCGCGGCAAGGTCGATGAAGGGGACGGGTTCCGGACGCAGATGCTGATTCATGGAGCCTTGCAGGGATTGAGAGGGGGACATCACGAGCGCGGTCAGCCGACGACGCGGCGCGGCCCCTTGCGGGCGGGAGAGGCCGCGGCCGGCTTGCTGGGCGTTTCCAGGCAGCGGGTCGCGATCTCGAGGCTGGCGACGCCTTCGTCGCCGGTCACCGCCGGCTCGTCGCCGGAGCGCACCGCATGAAGGAAGGCGATCAATTCGGCGCGCAACGGCTCGTCGTGGCCGACCGGGAGATGGCGCATCGAGTAGGCGCCGTCCGGCTTGAAGCCGAAGCACTCGGTGACCTGGCGGGTCAAGAGATCGCCCATCACATACTTGCCGCGGGTCGCGACCGTGACGTTGCGCGCCTTGAACGGCGTCAGCCAGTTGGTGTTGATATGGGCGAGCACGCCCGAGGCGGTGCGGAACTGCAACAGCGCGATATCCTCGCGCTCGGCGACGGCGCTGGAGAGCTGCGGCTGCACCTCCACGATGTCGGATTCGGTGAACCAGCGGATCAGGTCGATATCGTGCACGGCAAGGTCGATGACCACGCCGACATTCGACATCCGCGGCGGAAACGGACCGACGCGGGTGATCGCGATCGAAAGAATGTCTTCGCCCGAAATCGCCTGCTTGATAGCGGCGACCGCCGGATTGAAGCGTTCGACATGGCCGACCATCAGCGTCACGTCGGCGCGGCGGGCGGCGGCGACGATGTCCCGCCCCTCTTCCACCGAGGATGCGATCGGCTTTTCGACCAGGACGTGAATGCCCTGCGCGATGCAGGCGAGCGCGATCTCGTGATGGAGGTGGGTTGGTGCCGCGATGGTCACCGCGTCGACGCCTTCGGCGATCAACGCGTCGAGATCGGCGAAAGTGCGGCAGCCCGTCATTTCCGTTGCCCGCGTCCGGTGCGCCGGCAGCGGATCGACGACGCCGACCAGCGTCGTATCCGGCAGGCCGGCGAGCACGCGAGCATGATTGCTGCCCATGACGCCGGCGCCGATGACACCGACGCGAAGCGAGTGTTTCGCCTCGGCCTTCCCACCCGATGCGGAATCTCTTGAATTCATGTCTTCAACCCCGATATCCCCTGCGCCCCGAACATACCCGCGAATACCCCGTTCGCTCTCCTAGCACGTCGACACACATGTGGCGAATGCCTGGAAAATTATCCAAACACGTTTTGATTCAAAGAATTACACCGTATTGCTGCACTGCTGCCGAAAATTGCTGAAAGACTCAGCTCGAAGGGCGAACGATGGGCCCAATCGTATGCGCTGTGTGTCTTCCGCGATGCTGATGACGTCGCCCTCGCCGAAAGAGGCGCGATGCCCTTAGCTCTCTGTTGTCTCTATAACCGATCAAGTAAATTCAATAACTTAGCCTTCTTCGATTTACAAAAATACTCGCATCAATTGTACCTCGACCGTATGCCAGCGAGACTTGCAAGCATGTTGCGGCACTCAACTCTTCTTTGTATGACGATTATCATTCTTTAACTCTACTGGCGACCGTATCGGGACCCTCAAGTTGCATTGGCGCCTTTCTGCCGATGAGCTCCGGCTGGTGCGGACGATCAAGCTGACGAGCCAGCTTGAGCTGGTACAAGCGCTTCATTGCGCGATCGATGGCTGCATCAAGCCGCTCTTCGATCGACAAGTCTTCCAGCACTCGGTCACTGGTGAGAAAAGCCGCCGCTGTTGCGAGATAGGCATCGGGATCATGTCCGCGTTCGCGCACCATCGGTAACAAAACGGTATCGACTTCTTTCTTTAAGGCCTCGATCCACTGCGTCGTCGATTCGAAATTCTCGGGCGGCATTTTTTCGCGAAGGTGCGCAGAGAATTCAGGAGGCAACATATCGATCTTAAGCTTCAGAAGGTGGCGCTTTAAATCACGATAAAGGCTGGCACTGAAGCCCAGCAATTGCTGATAGTTTTCGGGCGCCTGCGTCCTTGGTTCGGATCGGCTCTCGGCAAGGACGTATTTTAATCTCTCGATATCATTTTCGAAGAATGGCGGCGGTTCCTTCCACAACACGCGATTCTCAACCCGGTCGAGGGCAGCAGCTGTATCTAAATTGCGCTTTTCGCGAACCCGGCGTTTTCGCCACATGCATGATAAGATGGTATTGACGCAGTCCTCCTGCAGAGGGCCGTTGGGCTCAAACTCCTCTTTTAGACCGCGGTGGAGCTCTTCGAACTCGTCTGGGTCCTCCCAGGGCATAAGCTCTGTTCTAGAGAACCCTCCGTGTTTGAGAGCGTTAGGCTTGCGAAAGCGTCTTTCCGACATTACTGCGGGCCCTTTCTGGCCAAGGCGGCTTCATGGGGCGCAGAGCAAGCTGCCGGGCCGCGTGGAGCGTTGTTCCCGTCAAGACGGCCGTTACTTCCGTGCATGACGTAGGTGGCGTCATTTCAGTTCGGTCCCGAGCACTTCCACACCGATTGCCATGGCGGCATTTCGCAAGTCCTGGTCGAGCGTAGCGAGTGGCAGCACTCGTCGCTG
>Ga0073928_10005830_pt1 | contig 16992 bp, 12 predicted proteins | sample PaiPotPPA55metaG_FD_76969 | JGI IMG/M metagenome (GOLD analysis project Ga0073928, IMG submission 76969) | Iron sulfur acid spring bacterial and archeal communities from Banff, Canada, to study Microbial Dark Matter (Phase II) - Paint Pots PPA... ... | reverse complement strand
GCGTCGGGGCCGCTATTTTGCCTCGGCGGCTGCGACCACGTCGGGCGGATCGCCCATGGCGCATTGACGCCAGTCAGGCACGGTGCAGTTCGCGGGCCAGTTGCCGCCAAGTGCCATGAACAAGGCCGCGGTATCGGCCAGACGATTGGCCTCCGTTTGCACGCGGACCACTGCCGCCGTCAGGTAGGTCTGCTGCGCATTGAGAACGGCGAGCTGGTTGACCTGACCGGCGCTCAATTGCTTCTCGACGATGTCGAGGCTGGCCTTTGCGGTATCTTCCGCGTGGCGGGCCGCCTTCATGGCCCGCGCATCGGCTTGCAGAGCGCGCAAGGCGTCGGCCACGTTCTGGAATGCGGTAATGACGGCGGAGCGATACAGGGCCTCGGCCTGATCAAGCGCCGCCTCGGCCGCCTTCTGCTTGTGGTAGAGCGTGAAGCCATCGAAGATCGGCGCGGTTACACCGGCCCCGAGCGTATAAAAGCCGGTACCGGGCGCAAAGGCCGAGGCCCAGTTGAAGGATGCCGATCCGCCATTGGCTGAAAGCACGACGTTCGGCAGACGGGCCGCGATCGCAACCCCGACTTGCGCGCTCGCCGCATGCATGTTGGCCTCCGCCGCCCTCACGTCGGGACGATGATCCACCAGCTTGCCCGGCAGGCTGATCGGCAGATTCGTCGGCAGCCTGAGATGCGCAAGATCGAACTTCTGGCTGATCTCGTCGGCGGCGTATCGCCCGGCAAGCGCTGTCAAGAGATCACGCTGCAGGTCCAGCTGCTTTTCAAGCGGTGGAAGCAACTGTTCGACTTGCGCAAGCGCCGCTTCCTGGGCGAGCACATCGGCCTGGGCTGCCTGGCCGAAGCTGAACTGACGCTTCAGAATGTCGAGCAGGTGCCGCTCGATCGCGATGATGCGCTGGGTCGCGGCGAGCTGGCCGCGCAGCGATGCTTCCTGGATGGCGGCCGTCACCACGTTGCTGGTCAGCGTCAGATAGGCGGCCTCGAGCAGGAACAGTTGCTGCTCGGTCACGGCATCCAGGCTCTCGACGGCGCGAAAGTTGCCGCCCCAGATATCCGGCACGAACGACACCGTCAGCTGGTTGGTCACGAGGGAGAACTCGGTCTGCGGTCCCTCGGTCGGGATCGACGGCACCTGCTGGGGATTGGCAACCAATATCTGCTGAGACATCGAGTTGCCCGTGAGTTGCGGGGCGAACAAGCCGCGCTGGGCCAGCGCGTTGTAGCGGGCGATCTTGATCGCGGCTTCCGCGGCCTGCAGGTTTGGATTTTCCTCGACCGAGCGCTTGACAAGGTCGTTGAGCGGCTGCGACTTGAAGGCCGCCCACCAGCGCGCCGAAACGTCCGCGCCGCTGAGAAAGCGTTGTCCGGCGACGTTCGGCGGACCGCTTCCGGGATTTGGCGACGCCAGCTTTCCATGGACATAGCCGTTGACGCCGGGGACGGCGGCGGGATTGAAATTCGGTCCGACCGCGCAGCCCGAAAGTGCGATCGACAGGACGCTCACGCCGGCAACGATGCGGCGCGTGGACGCGAGCGGACGCTGACGCGGTGCAGCGACCGGCGGTCGAGGATCCATTCGCCCTAGACGCAACATATGCTCGAATCCCCCAGAACTCCCACGACGCACCTTCCAGCTAGCCATCCGGGTTGCCCTCGGCGGCCAAAGCGGCTTCGCTGTCGTCCGCAACTTCTTCCTTGTCTCTCGAGAGAAATATCTTTCTGAGCGCCGGGGCCACGACGAGCAGAAGCAACGGCCCGATGAACATACCACCCACGACGACGGTTGCCAGAGGACGTTGCACCTGACTGCCGATGCCGTGGGAGATCGCGGCCGGGAACAGCCCGACACCCGCAGACAGCGCGGTCATCAGCATCGGCCGCATCCGCTGTTCGGCGCCATGGAACACCGCCTCGGCGGTGTCCATGCCCTGGGCCCTGAGTTCGCGGAAATAGGTGATATTGAGAATGCCATCCATCACGGCGACGCCGAACAGCGAGATGAAGCCGATCGCCGCCGACACGCTGAAATCAAGCCCGGCGAAATAGAGCGCGATCAGCCCGCCGCCGATCGCAAAGGGAATGCCGGCAACGGACAACAGGCTGTCGCGCAGCGAGTTGAACAACCCGTACAAGAGAACAAGGATCAACAGCAGCGTGATCGGAACAACGATCAGAAGCCGCGCCTTGGCGGCCTGCAGACTGTCGAATTCGCCGGCCCAGATAATTTGATATCCGTTCGGAAGCTTGACGGTCTTTGCAATCCGCTCCTGGGCTTCCGCAACGGTGCCGCCGAGATCGCGGCCGCGCACGCTGAACTTGATCGGGATGAAGCGCTGGCTGCGTTCGCGATAGATGAACGAAGCCCCGGTATCGAGCGTGATATTGGCAAGTTCGCTGAGCGGAACATAGCCGTTGGTGCCCGACGGCGTCTGATAAGCGACCTTGACGGTGCGAATCGCTTCGATGCTGCTGCGGTATTTGGGATCGAGCCTGACGGCCAGATTGAACTGCCTGTCCCCCTCCAGAATGGTCGTCGCGTTGGTGCCACCCAGCGCGGCCTGAACGACGGTGTTGACGTCGCCGGTATTGAGACCGTAGCGGGCGGCCTTGTCGCGGTCGACCTTGATATTGAGATTGGGCTGTCCCAGGAGGTGGAAGATTCCGAGATCGGCCACACCGCGGATCTTCGCCATCTCGGCCATCACCTGGGTCGCGAGCGTCTCAAGGACCGCCAGGTTCGGTCCGATCACTTTCACCGAATTGGCGCCCTTCACGCCCGACAGCGCCTCTTCGACATTGTCCTGGATATATTGCGAGAAGTTGAATCCGATTCCCGGCAATTCCTCCTCGAACTCCTTTTGCAGTTCTTCCGTCAGCTTTTCCTTGGTCAGGTTCGCGGGCCACTCGTCGAAGGGCTTGAGCGGCGCGAATAATTCGACGTTGGAGAAGGGCGAAGCATCGCTGCCATTGTCCGGCCGGCCATGCTGAGACACCACCGTAATCACCTCCGGGTGTCGCAACAGGATCTCGCGCATTTTTCCCGTGACGGCCGTTCCGGCATCGAGCGACATCGTCGACGGCATCGCCGCCCTGATCCAGAAGTTTCCCTCCTCCAGTGCCGGCAGGAATTCGCTGCCGAGCCGGGAAGCCGCCAGAAAGCTCAGACCAAGGAAGACTATTCCGACAATGACGGCGACCGTCAGATTGCCGAGCGCCCAGCGAAGCACCGGCGTGTAGCTGCTGCGCAGGGCGCGCACGATGATCGTCTCGGTTTCCTCGATGTGCTTGGGAAGCAGAAGCGCCGCCAGCACCGGCGTGACCGTGAAGGTGGCGAGCAGCGCACCGGCGAGCGCGTAGCCGTAGGTTCGCGCCATCGGCCCGAAGATCTGGCCTTCAACGCCCTGCATCGTAAACAGCGGCACGAACGCCGTGACCGTGATCGCCGCCGTGAAGAACACCGCCTTGTCGACCTGCAGCGCACTGACGAAGATGATGCGCAGCCGCTCTGTCCATCTCTGGGCTGCGGTGGTGGTGGTGGCATGCGCCGACGTCGGATCGGGACCCCAATAGCCTTCGGAAAGATGCTGCAGCAGCGTTTGCCGATGTTGCGGCGTGGACTGAAAGTTTCGATAGATATTTTCCATCATGATCACGGCGGAGTCGACGATGATGCCGAAATCGACCGCGCCGAGCGACAGCAGGTTGGCGTCCTCGCCCTGCAACACCAGGATGATGATGGCAAAGAACAGGGCGAACGGAATGTTCGCACTGACGATGATGGCGCTCCGCAAGTCGCCCAGGAATACCCATTGAATGAAGAAAACCAGCAGGCAGCCGAAGATCAGATTGTGCAGAACCGTATGGGTGGTGACCCCGACCAGCGAACTGCGATCGTAATAGGGAACGATCTTGACCCCCGGCGGAAGGCTTCCGTCGGTGTTGAGCTTTTGGACCTCGGCCTGCACGCGGGGAATGATGTCGTTGGTGTGCTGGGTGCGCCCCATCACCACGATCGCAGTGGCGACATCGTCGTCGTGGTCCCTGCCCCCGATTCCCAGCCGCGGCACAAAACCCACCGAAACACTCGCGACCTGCTTGACCTGGATCGGAAGTCCGTTCGACTGGGTCAGGACGATGTTCTCGATGTCCTGGACCTTGTAACCCTTGGTGACATCGTCGGCGCCGCCGCTGTCGACCAGTCCGACGCCGCGGATGTTAACCGATTGCTGGCCGATCGTGATCTCGCGGCCGCCGACATTGATGTTGGCGTTGCCGAGCGCGGTGATCATCTGCGGGATCGTGATGTTGTAGGCTTCGAGCTTTTGCAGATCGGCGTCGACGTTGAACTGCTTGGTGGTCCCGCCCCAGGCATTGATCTGCACCACCCCCGGGATCGTCAGGAAGCGACGGGCGACGACGTAATCCTGCAGCGTCCGAAGATTGGTCAGCCCGAAATTCGGCGGACCGACCAGCTGGTAGCGGTAGATTTCACCGACGAGACTGGATTGCTGAATCTGGGGGACCTGGTTGCCCGGCAGATTGACGTTTTGCTGCAGGCTGACCGAGGCTTGCGACAGCGCGAAGTAGAAGTCGACGCCGTATTTGAAAGTGACCCGGACGAACGACAATCCGTAGAACGAAGTCGAGCGGATGTTGATAACGCCGGGTGTCGGATAGAGGCCCACCTCCATCGGGATGGTATAATATTTCTCCATCTCCTCGGCGGACAGACCCGCCGCCTGCGCGGTGATTTCCAGAATGACCGGAGCGGGATTGGGGTAGGCCTCGATATTCAGCTTCGAAAATGCAACGAGCCCGGCCGCGCAAAATACCACAAGACCCAGAACGATGATCGCACTGCGTGTCAGACCGAACTGAAGCAAACCTTTAATCAAGTGACCCCGCCCTGTGTATTTGGGTTAAACGAGTCCCAGCCCGCTTAACCGGCTTCGCCCAATGCGAGCTTGTTGCTCAGGAATACCGCGCCATCGGTGACGACGGTGTCTCCGGGCGAGAGCCCCTCCAGTATCTGGGTCCAGCCATTCTGCTGCAGGCCGATCTTCACGGTTCGCTTTGTGAAATGGCGGCTGTCCCTGGTGCTCCACACCGTCATCGTCCCGTCGCCTTCCCTGACCACGCCCTCGGCAGGCACCGCGAGCGAGCGGACGGAATCCCCGACGCGGATGACGAAGCTTGCGAACATTCCCGAGCGGAGCAGATGCTCGGGATCGTCGATTTCGGAGCGCACCAGCTGCCGGTGCGTGTTGGGGTCGATCATCGCGCCGAGCGCAGTGACGTGCCCCTTGAAGACCTTGTCGGGATAGGCCGGTACCCTGACCTCGACTTCCTGACCGAGCTTGTAGGCCGGCGCATCGGTTTCGATGACGTTTGCCAGCATCCACATGGTCGATAAATCGGCAACCGTATATGGCGGCGGTGCCACGCCGGGCTGGGTCAGAAATCCCGGCGCCGCGTTGCGTGCAACGATCCGCCCCGAGATCGGGCTGGGAACGACGAGCGTCGATTCGACCTTGCGATCGCCAAGAATCTGTTCAATCTCCGCGTCGGCCTTTCCGAAGATTCGGACCGCATCCTTGGCGGCCTTGAAATTGCCCTCCGCGGTCTGCTGGTCCGAGGTCGACTGATCGACGTCCTTCTGGGCGCTGCCACCGGCCTTCAACAGGCCGGTCGCCCGCGCCAGCGTACGCTTCTGCAATTCAAGCACGCCGGCGGTGGCGAGAAGCGCCGATTCGGCCTGAAGCAGATCCGGGCTGTCGATCGTAAACAGCACGTCGCCGGCCTTGACCTCGTCACCGATATTGAAGATCGCCTTGAGGATCTTGCCCTGATATTGCGAGAAAACCTGCACCAGCAGGTTCTCGTTGAAATCGATGGTGCCAACCGCGGTCTTCAGAAGCGCGAACTCGCGCGATGACAGCGGACCGATCTTCAGCGAGGCCGCCTGCTTTTCCGACAGATCGACGGTTTGCTCGTCGGCCATCTTGGCCGATCCGGGCCGGTTTGGTTCAACGGCAGCGACCTGCTCCTTCCGCCCTGATTGACCATCGGCCAGTCCGATGAAACCCTTGCCCCAGAACAGCGCGGCCCCGCCGATCGCGATCAGGGCGAATAACACCGCACGAGAGCGTGTCGACAGGTTTCCGAAAGCGTTCACTCTAAAGTCCCCACCCTTGACCACTAATCTGAAACTTATGTTGCGTTACAGCATCGCGCTTACACTAGCCTTACGTGCTTCATCCCCGGAACAATTGTTTTAGGACATTCTCATATATTAAAAATAGGCGAAACTCGCAGAAACCTGCAGATTTGCTCAGATATTCTTCTGTTGCTCTCGACTTGGGCAAGCAGAAGCGGAAGTTATAGTCAGACAGCGGCCATGCCTTTTTCACTCAACGTCGAAGTGTGGCCGCGCGCGGAAGGTTTCATCGCAATATTTGCGATCAAAGTAGCCACAAATTGAGCTTCACGCCTCAGAAGTGAATGATGATGTCCGCCGCGCCGATGATCGCGAAGTTCTTGTTCGGCGCGATGCCCAGGTTGGCATTGCCGTTGAATGCGAACGCGTCCAGCGACCTGTAATAGGAAACCTCGGGCCGGATCTCGATCTGCGGCGAGAACCAGTGCTGCCAGCCAATGCCGGTCTCGACGTACCGCGTCTTGGTGCCGGTGCGCTGCCCCTGCATGTCGTCGACATACTCCACGCGATACGAGATGTTGTCCAGCGGCGTCACCTTGTAGTTCAGGTAGGTCAGGAAGGTTTGAAACGACGCGGTGCAGCTGAGCACCGCGGCGGATTTGCAGAATGCACCGCCGGGGGCATTGAACGGCATGTATTGCGGCGAGAACGGCGTGCCCCCATTGGCGATGATATTTTGCGCCGTGGTATTGTTCAGGTTCGGCACGTTATTCTGGTGCTCATTGTAGGTTTCGAAAGAGATGTGCCACTGGTCGTTGAACTTGTGGTAGTAGGTCAAGCCATACCATTGCAGGTTGTTGTAGCCCCACTGGCCGCCATTGATGCCGTTGGCGACGATGTTGAAATCGTCGTTGCCGCTGTCGCTGCTCCAGCGCACGCCGCCGGTGACGCTGGGAACCGCGCCCGGATCTTTCGGCATCGTGGTGCCGGGAAACAGCGGATTCGGGTCCGGATTGGCGATCTTCACGCCGACATGCCAGGGCAGCGACTCGGTTCCGGTGGTAAGGCCGAGCTGGAACATCCAGTTCTTGGTCGCCGCCAGGGTAAACTCAAAGCCGGTGTTGGTGTAGTTGTCGTAGGTATAAGTCATCGAGTGCGAGTACATGTAGTTGTTCGGCGCAAGCTGGGCCTCGATATCCGGAATCGAAATGTAACGTCCGAACCGGATCATCAATCCTTCCATCACTTGCGGAATGAACAACTCGCCGTAGGCCATCGGGATGTCGAAGCCGCTGTTCAGGTTCTGGTTCAGGAACTGATTGCTGAACAGCCCGTAGGCCGTGGTATAGCGGTAGTTCTCGCCGTAGATCGGCGCGACGCGGAAGCCCCAGTCGATATGATCCTTCTGAACCGTGTCGGGAAGCCGCTCGATATAGATCACCGCCTGATCGAGCTGCAGATTGTTCGGATTATAACTATAAGCCGCCGGCGCATTGCCGCCGCGCACCGTGCTGGTGGAGAGGTTGCCGCCCGGGTCGATCCAGCCGTAGATCTGGATGTGGTTGTCGTTCAGCGTCTGGCCGAACGGCGTATTCCCCAGTGCAGCCATCAGCGGACTGTCGACTGAGCTCGGCCGCGTCACGCCAAGGTTGGTGGTCCCGCCATAAGGCCATTCGCTGAAGGGCATTGGCGGTATGCTTTGTGGGGTCGGCGGCCAGTCGGCGCGACTTCCCGGAGGCGCCTTTGGATCGACCGGCGCGGCTTCGTGTCCCCATTCGAGCCGGTAGTAGTTGACGAGCCGGCTCATGAAGTCGGTGCCGAGCCAGGCTTCGAGGCACGCATAATTCTTGTAGGGATCGACGACGACCTTGCATCCAGCCGGCGCCTTGGCGGCGTCTGCCGCGAGCGCGACATCGGCAAAACCCATCGCCGCCAGCAAGATGCCCGCCAAAACAACCCTGTTCATCATTTTTACCGAAACTCTGGTTGCAGGCGCCATCGCGCGCCGCTCGCGGCTTTGCCAGAGCGGCGCGCGTCGTTCACAGCTTTGCGAAACGGACCGAGCGGCTTAAGCGTCTAGTTTTCCGCCGGGCCACGCCACATCGGAGATTTCGGACCACCGTAATAACGCACCGATCCGAGCCGGGCCTGCTGCTGCGTCGAAAGCATTTCGGTTGCCGGGCTGCGGATTTGCGGATGCAGCTTGTCGGTCTTTGCGAGAGCATCCCCGCAAGTCCCGGCAATCAGGATCGTGGCAAGCAGAGCGCAACACCCGATCCGCACAGTTCTGAAGGTCACATGGGTCAAATCAGCCTCCTGGTCTGGATACAACTTCTCATCACATCGGAGATTTCGGTCCGCGGCAGCAGCGCAACTGGCCACCACCATTCGGCCTCTCCGATGTCGCAGCTCGCAAATCGTTGACGCATCCGATGACCGCGGCACAGAGCGCCGCGACAGCGTTGCGTTATCGACTGTTCGCCTCAACACGGATGCAGTCATTGCTGCGTCCCGGTTGCGGAGCTGAGCGCGATCCGCGGGCTACCGCCGATCGGCTCAGGCGAAACCTCAATATTTCGCAACGACAGGACCTCCGAACTTGAAGTCGAGGCCGAGCGTCACGACCGAGTAGGTGCTCTCGGTGGTATAGGGGAGCTGGCCGCTCAGCGTGAGCGGCGTGCCGGGGCGGTTGTACCCGTTGAAATTGTAGTAGCGGTATTCGAACTTGCCGATCACGTTGTTGGTGATCGCATAGGCAATGCCGCCGCCGCCGGTCAGCCCGTTGGCGTGCACGGTGAACGTGTCAGTCGGGAAACCAAGGGCCGTATTGGTATGAACGATATCGCCGAAGGCGTAGCCGCCGGTGAAGAAGAACATCCATCGATCGATGGTGTAACCGACGCGCGCACGGATCGTGCCGCCCCAGCGAAGGTTGTCGGCGTCGACCGAAGTGAGGGGAAAGTTGCCCGCGGCGATCTGATTCGCGTCGTTGCCCCTGATGCCCGACCAGAACAGATCGCCCTCGAGACCGACCATGTAGCTGCCGCTGTGCCAGTTGTAGCCCGCCTCGCCGCCGGCCACGCCGCCGACGGAGGTGTAATTGGCGGTGAAGGGTGCAAACCCGGTATTGCCCAGCGCATTGTTGACGTTGTGGTTGCCATAGCCGCCGCCGCCGAACCCGCCGACATAGAAGCCGGACCAGTCATAGACCGGCGCGGAGATAACCGGCGCCTTCGCATATGGAAGATCCGCGCCGAGGGCCGGTGACACCAGGCCCAACACACCGAGCGAGACGGTGGTGAGAAGAATTCGCTTCATTGTTTACCCCTGTCGAATTGTTCTGATGAAATGTCCGGCGACTCGGGCCGCCCGCGACCTTTCCACGCATCAGAAGTGAATGATGATGTCCGATAGCGCGATGATGGCGAAGTTCTTGTTGGCCGGGATGCCGAAGTTCGCATTGCCGTTGAATGCGAACGCGTTCAGCGATTTGTAATAGGAAACCTCAGGCCGGATCTCGATCTGCGGCGAGAACCAGTGCTGCCAGCCGATGCCTGTTTCGAGATAGGCCGTCTTGGTGCCGGTGCGCTGTCCCTGCTCGTCGTTGACGTATTCGATGCGGTACGAAATGTTGTCCAGCGGCGTGATCTTGTAGTTCAGGTACGTCAGGAACGTCTGGTAGGACGCCGTACAGGACAATACGACCGAGTTTTTGCAGAATGCGCCGCCGGGAGCGTTGGCCGCCATATATTGCGGCGAGAACGGCGTGCCACCGTTGGCGATGATGGCTTGAGCCGTGAGATTGTTCAGGTTCGGCACGTTGTTCTGGTGCTCGTTGTAGGTTTCGAACGAGATGTGCCACTGGTCGTTGAACTTGTGATAATACGTCAGGCCGTACCATTGCAGGTTGTTGTAACCCCAGGTGCCGTTGTTGATACCGTCCGCGACGACGTTGATGTCGTCGTTGCCGCTGTCGCTGGTCCAGCGCACGCCGAAGGTGCCGCTCGGCTGTGCGCCCGGATCCTTCTTCATGGTGGTGTCGGGGAAGAGCGGGTTGGGGAATGGATTGGCGATCGTCGTGCCGACGTGCCAGGGCATCGCCTCGGTGCCGACCGTGAGGCCGGCCTGGATCGTCCAGTTCTTGGTCGCCGCCAGCGTCAGCTCGATACCGGTGTTGGTATAGTTGTCGAAGGTGTAGGTCATCGAGTGCGAGGACATGTAATTGTTCGGCGCGAGCTGCGCCTCGATGTCGGGGATCGAGATGTAACGTCCGAACCGGATCATGAGGCCTTCGGCGACCTGCGGAATGAATACCTCGCCATAGGCCATCGGCATGTCCCAGCCGTTATTGGCGTTCTGGTTCAGGAGCTGGCTGCTCCAGAGTCCGTAAGCCGTCGTGTAGCGATAGTTCTCGCCGTAGATCGGTGCGATGCGGAAGCCCCAGTCGACGTGATCCTTCTGAACCGTGTCGGGAAGCCGCTCGATATAGACGACCGCCTGGTCGAGCTGGGCCGAGTTCGGATTGTAGCTGTAGGCCGCCGGCGAATTGCCGCCGCGCACCGTGCTGGTGGAGAAGTTGGCACTCGGGTCGACCCAGCCATACACCTGGATGTGGTTGTCGTTCATCCACTGGCCAGCCGTCGTATTGCCGAGCGCCACCATCAGCGGACTGTCGATCGAACTCGGCCGCGTCACGCCCAGGCTCGTCGTCCCGCCATAGGGCCATTCGGTGAACGGATAGGGCGGCGTGGATTGCGGCGTGCCCGGCCAGTAGGCGCGTCGTCCCGGAGGCGCTTTCGGGTCGGCCGGCGACACGTCATGGCCCCATTCCAGTCTGTAGTAGTTGATGAAGCGCTCCATGAAGGTGGTGCCGAGATAGGCATCGAGGCACGCGTAATTCTTGTAGGGATCGACAACGGTCCTGCATCCGACCGGCGCCTTGCTCGGCAGGGAAGCGTCTGCCGCATATACGCCGCTGGCCGATCCGATCGCCGCCAACGAGACGCCCGCCAAAAGAAGTCTTTTCATTTTCTTGCCCCAAGCTGTTGTTGCGGGCGCCTTCAGGCGCTCTTGCGATTCCGTTCACCTTCGGAATTAATCTTTCGTTGGGGAGGCAAGAAAATCGATACGGTTTGCTGCGCCGTTTCGTTAAAATAAAATATCTTGAATGGCGCTTTCGTCGCTGATTGCGCATGCAATCATCAGTTGCCTATTGCGATGCTGAAACGCGCGGCAAATTTTGTAGGATTTCGCGTATTATTCTCGATGCGCTGCGATAGATTTTAATAGTTTTCCGACTCCTGTGTCTTTTTCGTCATACCCGACACGATCAGGACGGAGTTTTTTCCCGCGCAAAGTCCAAATGGATATTTTTTTCCTATGAAAACGGGCGCGATTGTCCATCGAAGATATATGTGACCACCCGTTATGCTGCGACGCATTGGGCGAAGCCTGTTCGCTCGGCGCGAGGCAGAACGATGGATGTCGTGGCAGACGGCGCGAACGAAGCGAGTGATGCGGCTGTCGCCGACAGGGTCGAGAACCTGGACTTCAGCTTCTTGCCGAAGAGCCTGACGTTACAGTGCCAGAGCCTGATCGAGAGCTACCACGAGCTGCACGGCTATACTTGCCTGCCGGATATATTGTGGAAGGCCCGGCTCGGGCCCTTCATCGAAACGCATCGGGAGTTTCGGCAACTCCTCCGGAAAGCCTCGACGACCAGAAGCGCCAAGAAATCCAATCAGGGCTTCGTGCAGATCGCGACGACTATATTGTCGCTTGAGATCCTGGCCTCCAGTTTCGCAGGCTGGAGCGCCATCTATCCGCAGGCTGCATCCCGGGCTCACGCGATCCTCAAGCGAACCGCGCGCAGTCCACAGATGCCCCTGATGGAATTCTATCTATATCCGCCAAAATATATCAGTTCGGCCGCGATCGCGACGCTCGCCCCGCCTGCGAGCCGGCAAGCGAGCGACGCGGAACTGTATCGCTCATCGGCGCCGGAACTCGCCGGCGCAAAAATGGCCCTCGACTACCTCAATGCCATTCAGCACCCGCGGGATGGAAAGCAGCCTCGTCCCGCCGCGGCATCACCGGTCTGAAATCCGGCTTGCTTGATTGGCCGAAGCGTCACGCCGGTGCGGGGCGGCGCGGTCACAGGCCCAATTCACCAACACTTTTTCTGCGGCTGACGGCAACTCGCGACCGCCGCCGGTCTTGGCCCGCGTTGCGCACGCTCCGTTCGCGTCGAAGGCCTATGTCGGAAACGCGACCAACCAAAAAATATATGACTTTTATATTTATTACTCCAATGAACGGCATAGATTTTCTACGTCGATTTGGAGAATGCTGCTGTTGCTGGGTAGTTGACGACATCGGAGCAATGCTTGGTCTGACGACGATCTAAAGGCTTTTTCGCAGGTGGCGACCGCCTGTCCTGCGGCTGGTTTTTTCGGCGTCGTGATCAGCTGTTGCTGGGGCGTGATCTTGCTGCGGCTATTTCCGAGCCATGGTGACGATTATCCGATGTCTTTCTCTACGAAAGCATGTGCCTTTGCATTCTCACCTGCCCATAGTTGAAGAGCTCGCAAAGACGCGGGCGAGCTCGGTGACGAGCAGGAGCGCAAGTCCCTTGCAGCCGGATGAAGAGCTGCCATCGCAAGGCTTTCTGCGAACGGACGTGTTGCCTCTGCTGATGTCGCTCGGCTGCGTCGGCCTGGTCACCGCCGTGCTGGTGTTGCTCGACCAGACCGCCGCGGCCAATCTGGTACCGATCGCCTATCTGATCCCCGTAATTATCGCCGCCACCCAATGGGGCATCTGGCCGGCCACGCTCGCATCGATCGCAAGCATGGCTGCGGCGGATTTCTTCTTTTTTCCTCCGATCTTCAGCTTTCAGGTCGAGGACCCGCAAGAGGTCATCGACCTCCTGCTGTTCCTGGTGGTCGCGCTGGTCAGCAGCAATCTGGCCTCCCGCTTGCGACAGGAGACCGAGGCGCTGCGTCGGCGCGAAAAGGATATTCAAAACCTCTACGAATTCTCGCGGCGTCTGGCGGCCTGTTTCACCGCGTCGGATCTGATCTCCGCCATTGAGAACTACCTGTCGCGGACGCTTGGACAGCCGGCCGTTTTCTTCGCGGCCAGGACTGACGGTCACTTCGAGCCGCCCAAATCAGAACCGGTGCCGAAGCTGGTTCAGGAGGGCGTCGCATCGATGATCGCGACCACCGAAGCCCGGGCTCGTTCCATGATCGACGAGCCGACACAAAACATCTGGTTGCTGAGGGTTGTGGGTTCCGAAACCGCGGTTCACGGGATTGTTGCGGTCAATATCGGGGGCGGGTCCGCCGAAACCATTGCGTCCAGGACGCGCCGCGTCGAGGCGATCCTCGAAGAAGTATCCTTGACGCTGCATCGGATCGATATCGAAAAGGCGATGGAGGACGCCAGGCTGCGCCTGCAGGGCCAGCTCCTGAGAGACGCATTTCACGGCACGCTTTCGCATGAATTGTGCACGCCCTTGGCCGCGATCCGGGGCTCGGCAAGCGTGCTGGATTCGATGCCCCTGATTCAGAGGGATGGTCGGGCCCACTCGCTGGTTGAGGCAATCTCCGACGAAGTCGCGGAACTCGATGGCTTCATCCAAAGCCTGCTCAATGCGACGCGGGTCACCGCGGGCGGCGTTAGCCCGCACCTCGAATGGGCCGATCCAAGGGACATTATGAACGCGGCGATCAAGGCAAGAGCGCGGCGATTGACTGCGCACAAGGTCGAGACCGCATTTGCCGAAGACTTGCCGCTGGTCAACGTGGATTCCGGTCTGATCGAAGAATCATGCGGGCAGCTTCTCGAAAATGCGGCGAAATATTCGCCATCCGGCTCGACGATCTCGGTCAGCGCAAGAAGCGAACAAGGAGACGTCATCCTGTCGATTTCGGATCAGGGCGTCGGGATAACGCCGGACGAACAACAGCACCTTGGCCGCAAATCATTCCGAAGCCAGCGCCATCAGGCGACCATTCCAGGGTCGGGCCTCGGCTTCTGGATCGCATCCATCTTTGTCGGGGCAAACGGCGGCACCATTCATATCTCGAGCCCCGGGCAAGGACGGGGAACGACGGCCTCCATCACCCTGCCCGGGTCTTTGATCAAGCCCTCTGAATTAACGGCCATGACCCATGAGTAGACCCGCCAACGTCGTGCTCCTGATCGAAGACGAATCGAAAATACGGCGATTTCTTCGCGCGGGCTTCGAACTCCAGGGCTTCTCGGTGATCGAGGCCGAGAACGCCGCGGATGGATTGAAGGCCGCCACATTCAACGCGCCGGATCTCATCATACTTGATCTGGCGCTACCCGACCTGCACGGCTCGGAAGTTCTCGAGCGGATCCGGTCATGGTCGAATGTGCCCGTCATCATCCTCTCGGTCGTATCGAGCGAGGATGAAAAGGTTCGACTGCTGCAGGCGGGAGCCGACGACTATGTGGTCAAGCCGTTCGGCATGGCCGAGTTGCTGGCGCGCAGCGAAGCCGCCTTGCGGCGATATTTCAAGAGTGCGACCGAGAATCCCGTGGTGGTGGCCGGCCCGCTCTCGGTCGATCTCGTCACGCGAACGGTATCACTCGACAAGCAACAGATCAGATTGACCCGCAAGGAGTATCGCCTGCTCCATATCCTGGCGACGCATGTCGGCCTGGTGGTGACGCACGATCAGCTGCTGAAGGATATCTGGAGCGGCAACCAGCGCGACAATATCCAGTATTTGAGGATTCTGGTTCGCAAGCTGCGGCAGAAGATCGAAACCGATCCCAATCATCCGCGCCTTCTGGTGACCGAATCCGGCGTCGGCTATCGCCTTCAGGCCCGCCTTGAAGACATTGCAGCGGGCTGACGTTTATCCCAAACGATGGATCGGCGATCACCCGCCCGACCGCGACAGCGCGGACATGCACCTTGATTTTATTGTGCCGTGCAAGCAATCTCTCATTCACAAGATCGTCATTGGCCTTGTCACGGACAACGCAACCCAACCGGAACACGTCATGAAGCTCACTATTCCAGCAGCGACATTGTTGGCAGGCGCGGCGCTGGCGAGCGCAACCCCGATCGCACAGGCATCGCCCGGTATTCAGGGGCTCTCGTGCATCGCCAAAGTTATTCATTCCGAGGAGCTGCCGTTTGCGCCCGTTGGCAACTGGCTTGTGAAAGTGACCCTCGAAATCACGCCACCAAACGGCAACGCTTACCAGACGACTGTGCAGGAGTGGATGCCATGGCAGGGTCCGCCTCCGCGACGGGGACAGGCGTTCCGCGTGCAGTGCGACCCAACGAATCCGAATGACTTGCATCTTGTTTCCCACGCCGCTGCAAGAACGGCGTTTTGAACACGGCTACCGACCCATAGCAGCGCCGAGCGCATCGCCGAGCTGATCCCGCACGAGGAATCGCTCCGCTTCATCAAGCGCCTGGAGCGTTCCCACCGGTTCCAGCTCGTGTTGCATCATTTGTTCGAGCCCAGGGTTCTTGGCGCGCGAGGCCAAGGCCGCTTGGGTACACCCGGGCCCTTATGAAATTCTTATTTTTCGGGCCTCCGCCCCGCTTTGTTTTCAAATGGCGTTTTGATCATATTGCGGGCGGCGGTCGCCGGTGGCGACCGTTCCCTGTTTTGAGCTTGGACCATGCCGCTGCTTGAAGGATATCGCGACCAACGCGGGATCGAGGACCGGCTCCGTGACGCGGATGCCGTAACGGCAGAAATGCTGTCGGACGTCATCGGCGAGGCGTGCTGGTGCTTTCCTCCGGTTCGGCGGACCGAGAAGACGGAGCGGATCGAACGGCTGATCAAGTCGGGCGCCTGGACCGATGCCGCGCTTGCGCTAATCGAGCTGGAGCTGCCGCAATGGCAGGTTCGCCGCATCGTCTATGACGATGGCGAATGGCATTGCGCGTTGTCGCGCCAGCGCGAACTTCCCGATTGGCTCGATCAATCGATCGAAGCCAGCCATGCGGACCTGGCGCTTGCGCTATTGAGGACATTCGTCGACGCGCAGCGCGCCAGCGCGCCGTCGGTCAGGACAAGCGTCCCCACCGTGCCGCGCGGCGCGAGCCTGCTCGGCGAGCCGGTCTGCTGCGACAATTTCATGTAAGAAGGATTCTCAACTTGGCGCAGCTTCCGAATTTGACGCGAGACTTGAAATCGACCGAGGTGATCGTTCGCTTCTGCCTGCGCATGGTCATTCTGGTGGTTTTCGCCGCGTTTGGCAGCATCGGCTTCGACCGAAGTCTGACCGCATTGCTGTGGATGTCCACCATCCTGAGCGCGGTGCTGGCGACGCTGGAGCGCGAACAGCCGCTCGCCGCCGTCCTCAACCACTGGGACGAGACGATGGCTTACGCGGCGCTGTGCTGCCTGGTCAGCGGGTTCGATCGCGCTGTTCCGATTTGAGACGGCCACCTTCGGTCTTATGCCGTTCCTATGAGATCGCCGGCTTGCCGCTCTCGAATTCATATCCGCCCGGGAAGATATTGGCGGCATGAGTCAAGCAGCGTTCCCGCCGACGGTACCCTTTCGTACATCGCACGTCGAACCATCCGGCGTTCCGGGAGCCAGCCTTGCTCGTCACAACAAGGAATACCAACGTGAAACTCGTCGAACCTCCATCGTGTAGCTCTGCATCAACCGTCGTCTTTATTGGTAAGAACAGCCGCGGCAACTGGGTCGCGCAGGAACAAAGCGGCCTCTATGGCGGCCTGTTCGTCAACCGCGCGCAGGCCTTCAAATACGCGCTCTTTGAAAACGGTCACCACCCCGAGACCAT
>Ga0073928_10005829_pt1 | contig 16993 bp, 16 predicted proteins | sample PaiPotPPA55metaG_FD_76969 | JGI IMG/M metagenome (GOLD analysis project Ga0073928, IMG submission 76969) | Iron sulfur acid spring bacterial and archeal communities from Banff, Canada, to study Microbial Dark Matter (Phase II) - Paint Pots PPA... ... | reverse complement strand
GCGGCCGCCGGGGTTGGGAATCTCACCTGATCAGGCGGGTGCGCGCGTCCGTACGCTAGGGAGCGTAGCGGCGATGACGCGTGCCTGTGCTCCGGATAACAGGGCGGTGGCCCAGCGCCGTGTGGCCGGGTCGTCCAGGCATTTTAGCGGGTAGTCCGTGAACGCTGGCCGGGAGCTCGGCTCTCGGCCAGCGTTCACGGCGTGTCTTCTCATTGTCCGGCGATCCGGCGGGCGAAGGCGAGGACGGAGGCGGCGGTAAGGTCGATGGCCGGCTCGGTGTTGGAGTAGGACTGCATGTTGTCGCGGAATTCAGCGCTGGAGCTGCCGAACTGGGCGTAGGTGTCCGCGCCGTTCGCCGGGCAGGCGATCATGCCGCTGACCGTTCCCGTGGTGGCCTTGGCGTTCGGGCCCTCGACCGCCGCGCCGGCGAGTACGGGGGTGCCCCCGGTCAGTGCGCCGGCGAGGTTGGCGACCTGGTGCTGGAGGCAGTCGGGGAAGGTTTTGCCGTCGCCGACGATGAAGGAAAGGCCCCAGCCGTTGGCGCCGAGGATGTTGCCGGTCCAGCGGTCCTCGTGGGAGGCGTACGTGCTGGTTCCGGTGAGCTGGTCATACTCGCCGGCCATCACCACCAGGCCGGCGCCGTGCGAGGTGGTGTCCCAGGTGTCCCAGGGGAATCCGAAGCCGAACGGGTCGGCGGCGGTTTGTGTCACGGCCTTGTCAAGCTGCTTCTTGAGGTCCGCGGTGAGTGCCGCGACCGAAGTGGCCAGGCCCGACGGGTCACCGGCGGCGTTGATCGCGTTGGCGAGTTCGTAGTGGGCGACTCCGCTCACGTCGTAGAGGTTGAGCGTGTCCGTGGCGTCGTTCGGGCCGGTGATGTAGGCGTTGGCCCAGGTGGCGGCCTGCTGGAGGTGGTAGCTCGGGTTCGATCGGGGCAGTCCGGTGGGCGGGGTGCCGACGGCGAGAGCGTCGTAGAGTTCTGTCGCGCCGAGTTCCATGTCGTCGCGCCATTCGACCTCGGGGTAGAAGCTGTACGGGATGGCCGTGGTGAGGTTTCCGGTCCAGTTGGTGTTCGCCAGTGCGAACACGTGCTCTCCGGAGAGCAGGCACGTGTCGGCGTAGGCGGGGTCGGAGGTTCGGTACACCTGGTAGCAGAGCCCGAACGCGGCCGCGACCCGTCCGGCGAGGTTGGGGCTGATCAGGACGACGATGCCACGATGGAGTCATTCTGAGGCAGGATGCAGACCGAACTGCGCAACCGGCAGCGCTGGCGCACCCGCCTTGAGCTCGCCGAAGCGATCTTCGAGTACCCCGAGATCTTCCACAACCGCCAGCGCCGGCACTCGGCGCCGGGCATGCTAACCCCGGTGACGTACGAACTGCGCACCCCGATCCTCAAGGCCGTAGCCAAAACCATGCATGGCCGAGTGGGCAGAACTCCGCACGCTCGCCAGCTACTTCCTCGGGGTGGTCTCTGAACGTCCTTGGGTGCAGCGTGAACCCAGCCCGTGAATCAGCACCGCGGCACGACGAATCGGGCCCGAGGTACGGGGCCGCGACGTGTGCCGGGCTTGTCTGGAGCATCGAGCATGCCGCGTTCCTGGCCTGCGAAGTGTGATCTTGGCAGACGTACTTCTACCGGGAGCTTCGCGCTGCCTGTGATACGGGGTCAGATGCCTTGCACGGCAGGCCGATCAACAACATCGTCACCGCGCGCCGCGGGCGCTTTCCAGGTGTGGGTCACTGTGGGGCGTCGTATCTGTCGTGGTGTCGCAGCCAGCCCAGCGCGGAGCTGTTGCTGCGCCCGGGCGGCTGTTCCCAGTCTTCCTGGCGGCCACGCGCGGTCAGGTCTAGCCAGTTGTACGTGCCGTCGAGGATGTCGCAGCTTCGCGCGTAGCTCGAGTACGTGTGAAACACTCGCTCGCCGTGGCGCAGGAAGGCGCTGACCCCGAACATCTCGCCCGACCACCCCTGCCACTGCGGTCCGAGTTCGGCGAGGTTCTTGTAGTTGTACTCAACTGGGGCGACGGTCTCATCGAGGGTGACATGGAAGTCGTAGTTGAAGTCGCTGCCGAAAGAGGAGTACCAGGGAACGGTCCAGCCCATCCGCCGACGGAACGGCTCGATCTTTGCCAACGGCGCCCTGCTGACCAGGGCCAGAGTGGTGTCTCGGGCGTGTAGGTGGGCGAGGTGGCCGATGTTGTCGGTAAGTAACGAGCACGTCGGGCAGCCCTCGTCCCAGTCCGGGTCGAACATGAAGTGGTAGGCCAGCAGTTGGCTCCGGCCCTCGAACAGATCGAGCAGCCCGGCCTGGCCGTGCGTGCCCTCGAACACGTAGTGCTTGCCGACCTGCGTCATCGGCAGCCTGCGGCGCTCGGCGTGTAGGGCGTCGCGCTGGCGGGTGAATTCCTTCTCCCTGGCCAACAGCTGCCTGCGGGCCGTGAGCCACTCCTCCTGGGACACGACCTGTGGATCGTCCATTGCCCATCCTTCCTCGAAGGGTCCCCCCGGGTCGTTGCCAGTCAACGCCGTAGACGCGGCGGCGGTCAACCGGGGCCGAGCGGCTCCGTTCACCGGCCCATCGTGTGCCGGTCGGGATGCGGTTGGCGGTGGTGTCGATCATGCGCAGGTCAGGGCTACTGATCGCTCTTCTCGGTCTTCGAGAAGTGCCGGGTCAAGCCGTTTTCGCTTTGCGGCCACGGTGCCGGAACTGTAACAGGATCCTGCTTTGGGGACCATTTGGGGACCACGGCTGCCGCCCGAGCTGCGGGCGCTCTTAGTCTGCGCCCCGAGCGCGCCGCGGCTTCGCGGCGACAGACGGCCATGATTGAGGGGGTGTTTGGCTTGGGGCGTTGCGCGACCGTCTCGAGCAGGTGCTCGTCGAAGCCGTTTCCGCCGGGGTCTAGCAGGGCGAATTCGACGCCGCGCTCGCGTGTGAGCCGGGACCACACACAAGCTTCACAGACGGGACCGCGGTAGCTTCACGCCCGGTGGGTGGAGTGTCGTCATGAGAACTTCTTCCACGCAGGACGAGGCGACCGGCGGGCCACCGGTCGGTGCCGGGACCGCGGCCTCGGCGGCGAGGCTGATCGGCGCAGTCAAGACGTACGGCACGGGCGCCGGCGCGGTGCGCGCCCTGGACGGGGTGGACGTCGCGTTCGAAGCCGGGGCGTTCACCGCGGTGATGGGTCCGTCGGGATCGGGCAAGTCGACGCTGCTGCACTGCGGCGTCGGCCTGGACCGGCTGTCCGAGGGCAAGGCCCTGATCGGCGAGACGGATCTGGGCGCGCTGCGCGACCGGGAGTTGACGCTGCTGCGCCGCACCCGGGTCGGCTTCGTTTTCCAGGCCTTCAACCTGATCCCGTCCCTCTCGGCGCTCGAGAACATCACCCTGCCGCTGGATCTGGCCGGCCGCGTGCCGGACCAGGGATTCATCGACGAACTGGTGGGCTCGCTCGGCCTGTCCTCCCGGTTGAGCCATCGGCCCAGCGAGCTGTCCGGCGGCCAGCAGCAGCGGGTCGCGCTCGCGCGGGCGCTGCTGGGTCGTCCGGACATCGTGTTCGCCGACGAGCCGACCGGAAACCTCGACAGCCGGGCCGGCGCGGAGGTGCTGGCCTTCCTACAGCACGCCGCGCGCGAGCGGGGTCAGACCATTGTCATGGTCACCCACGATCCGGTCGCCGCCGCCTATGCGGACCGCGCGGTGTTCCTGGCCGATGGCAGGCTGGCGGGCGACCTGGCCGCGCCCACGCGCGAGAGCGTGCTGGCCGAACTGCAGCGGGCGGCCTCATGAGCGCCGTGGTCCGCCTCGCGGCCCGCGGCGCGTGGGCCAACCGGGGGCGGTCGGTGCTGACGGTACTGGCCGTGGTGCTCTCCGTCGGGTTCATGTCCGCGGTGCTGATGCTCAGCGGCGGCCTGAGCAGCCAGGCCGACAGCGGGGTCGCCGCGGCCTACGCCAAGGTCTCGCTGGTGGTACACGGCGAGAAGATCCTTTCCAACCCGCCGGGTGAGTTCATCACCCAGTCCGGAGCGCCCGTGTCCGCCGCTGCGCTTTCTGCGGTCAAGGCGGTGCCCGGCGTCACTGAGGCCGAAGGGTTGCGCTCCGGGTACGCGGTGCTCGAGCAGTCCGACGGCAAGGTGGTCGGCAATCCCGGGACCGGCGGCGGCGTCGGGCAGAGCTGGCTGGGCTCCAGTCCGCTCAACCCTTATCGCCTGGTGTCCGGGCAGGGCCCGACCTCCGACGGTCAGGTCGCCCTGGACCAGGCGGCCGCGACCTCGGCAGGCGTGTCGGTCGGCCAGAAACTGACCCTGGTGACCTCCACCGGCCGCCACCAGGTGACCGTCGTCGGGATCGTGGACTACGGCTCGGCCGCAGGCCCCTTCGACACCACGGCCGTGTTGCTTCCTGCCGAGCAAGCGCAGTCGCTGCTGGGCATCTCCGACGTCTACGATCAGATCCTTGTCTCAGCGCCGCAAAGCGCCATGTCCGCGGTCGCCACGGCGGTCTCGCCGTTCAACGCGCAGGTGCAGTCCGGTGCGACGTGGGTCGCGGCCGAGAACTCTGCGATCGACACCACGCTGTCCTTCGAACGGGACTTCCTGTACGGATTCGCCCTGGTGGCACTTGCGGCGGGCGGCACCCTGATCTCCAACACCTTCACCGTCACCATCGCGCAGCGCACCCGCGAGCTGGCCCTGGCCCGGGCGCTCGGCGCCACCACGCGCCAGGTGCTGGCAGCGGTGCTGGCCGAGGCCGCGGCCGTCGGACTGGTCGCCTCCGTCGTGGGCGCAGCTGTCGGGGTGGGGGCTGCGGCGCTGATCCGGGCGGTCTTCTCGCTGCTGCACCTGACGCTGTTCGACACCCACGCGGTGGTTTCGATCAGCTCTCTGGCACTTCCCGCCGCGATCGGCGTCGCGGTCACGCTGCTCGCCGCGCTGATGCCCGCGCTGCGCGCTTCCCGGGCGGCCCCGATCGCGGCGTTGCGCGAGCAGCAGGTGGACGAGTCCGGACGCTCTCGCGGACGTGCGGTGACCGGCGTGGTCCTGCTGATCCTCGGCGCGGTCGGCATGGCCGCGGGCGTCTCCGGAAAGAGCGCCGGTCTGTCCGTCCTCGGCCTGGCCGGGCTGATGTTCGGCGTCGTGATCGCGGGCCCGTTGCTGATCGCGGCTCTGGCCCGGGCGGTAGCCGGGCTGATGCGGAGACTGGCGGGCCCGCCCGGGCTGCTGTCCGGCCGGGCGCTGGCGCGCAACCCGCGCCGCTCGGCCGCCACCGCCGGCGTGCTGATGATCGGCGTGATGCTCGTTTCGTTCATGGCCACGGTGGTGGCGTCGATGAATGCAGCCACCGGTAGTTCCGCCGCGACGGGCAACGAGGCACAGTACGTCGTCTCCACCGCCGCGCCCTGGCAGTGGCAGGTCAGTGAGGACGTGATCAGCCGGGTGAGCTCGACTCCCGGTGTGACGTCGGCCGCCGCACTCTATGCGGCGCCAGTGCTGGACCAGGGTTCGATGATCATGGCCGGCACGGTCGACCCCGCGCAGTTCTCGAGCGTATGGAACTTCGGCTGGAGCTCCGGTTCCCTCGCCTCGCTGACCGGTGATCAGATCGCCGTGCAGAACACCGCACTGCAGGGGCGGCACGTCGGCGACTCGATCACGTTGACCATGGCCGACGGAACCAGGCAGACGGTGCGCATCGGCGCCGTCTACACGAACGGGTTCGTCGGATTCGACGCCCCGACGTATCTGCTGCCGCCGGATCTATTCCACGCGCACGCCACACAGCCCGGCGCCGAGCTTCTGCTGGTCGACGCGCCGCACTCGAGCCTGAGTCAGATCAGCGCCGCAGTGGGCGGGGACCAGTCGGTCAACGTGCAGACCGCGGCCGCCTGGATCGGCCAGGGAAACACGAAGGTCGCCGAGGTGGCGAACCTGTTCTACGCCCTCGACGCCCTCGCGGTGTTCATCGCCTTTGTCGGAGTCACCAACACGATGGCGCTGGCGGTGCGCGAACGCCGCCGGGAACTGGGCATCCTGCGAGCCGTCGGCACGCTGCCGCAGCAACTCGGCCGGATGATCTCAGTGGAGGCCGCCGTTCTCGCGGCATACGGCACGGTGGTGGGTGTTGTACTCGGCGCGCTCGGCACCTGGGCGATGGTCAAGTCCTCCACGTCCTCGGACCTGTCCCGCTTCCAACTGCCGGCCGGACAGCTCGGGCTGATCGCCGGCGCGGCGATCGTGGTGGCCGTAGCGCTGACCGCGATCCCGGCCCGGATCGCGCGACGCAGCCCGGTTCTGCAGGCGATCACCACCGAGTAGGGGGGCGCATCAGGGACAATTCATTCAGCCCGCGCGGCGGCGGTCGGTCGTTGCCGACCGGCCGCCGCGCGTCGACCGCCTCGTCAGGCCCGGACCTGCCGGCCAGCCCTCGAAGGATCTCGCATGAATACGCTCCGGTCCCGCGCAGCCGCTCTCGCGCGAGCCCGGCTGCGCACGAAGCTGATGCTCAGCTACGTGCTCGTGCTGCTCATCTACGGGGCCGCCTTCTGGCTGGTGGTGCACAGCTTCACCCCGATCGGCCCCGACTTCCCCGCGACCATCCCCACCCCCGAGGCCATGAACAAGTTCCGCGTCGATCTGGACAAGGGGCTGGCCACCGCCGTGCTCCTCGGCGTCGTGCTGAGCCTGGTTGCCGGGGGAATCGCCGCGATGCTGATCAGCCGCCTGATCGTGCGCCCCATCGAGCAGATGCGCAGCGTGGCCAGGCTGATGGCTACCGGACACTACGACGCCCGGGTGCCCGCGCCGCCCTCGCCGGAGCTCGCCGGCATCGCCGACGATCTCAATACCCTGTCGGGAAGGTTGGGTGAGACCGAGAAGCGGCGGGTCAGGCTCGTCTCCGACCTCGCCCACGAGCTGCGCACCCCGTTGACCATCCTGCGCGGCCAGCTCGACGCGCTCGTGGACGGGCTCTACCAACCGGGGCCGGAGCTCGTCGGCTCGATGGGGGAGGAGGTCGAGCGGCTGCGTCGGCTGACCGACGAACTCTCCCACCTCTCCCGCGCCGAGGAGGACGCCTACCTGATCCACCCGCGAGACACGGATCTGACGGCCCTCGCCCGGGCGATCGCCGACCGGCTGCGCCCGGAGTTCGACCACATGGGCGTCGCGCTGTCCGTCACCGGGGTCGACCCGCTGCACGTGCCGGCCGACCCGGACCGGGTCAGCCAGATTCTGGTGAACCTGCTCACCAACGCCCTGGCCGCCTGCGAACGCGGCGACCGGACCACCGTCAGCCTCGGCTACGAGGACGGCCGGGCCGTATTGCGGGTGACCGACACCGGCTGCGGCATCGCGCCCGACGACCTCGACCTGATCTTCGAACGCTTCGAACGCCGCGTTCCGGCCGGGCACGTGGCCCCGCACCAGGGTAGCGGGATCGGACTGACGATCGCCCGCGCACTCGCGCAAGCGCACGGCGGCACGCTGACCGCGCGCTCGCCCGGCCCCGGCCGCGGCGCGGTGTTCACCCTCGCCCTGCCCGACCAGCCGAGAACGGAATAGCCCGTGGACCAGCCCACCGTCCTCGTTGTCGACGACGAACCCAAGATCCGCGACATCGTGCGCCGCTATCTCGAGGCCGACGGCTTCGCCGTCACCGAGCAGGCCGACGGCCCCGGCGCACTCGCCGCGGCTCGCGAGCAGCGCCCCGACCTGATCGTCCTGGACGTCATGCTGCCCGGGCTCGACGGGGTCGAGGTGCTGCGTCGGCTGCGCGAATCGAGCCAGGTCCCGGTCATCCTGCTCACCGCCCGCGCCGAGGAGGTGGACAAGCTCATCGGGTTGGCCGTCGGCGCCGACGACTACCTGACCAAGCCCTTCAGCGGACGAGAGCTCGCCGCCCGAGCCCGCGTCATCCTGCGCCGGGTCACCCCGACCCCGCCCGAGGCTGCGGCGTCCGCGACCGTCCGGCACGGAACGCTGACCATCGACCCGGCCCGCCGCGAGGTCACCACCGCGCACGGGCCGGCAACGTTGACGGCCCTCGACTTCGACCTGCTGCTCACCCTCGCGCGCCACCCCGGACTCGTCCTGACCCGCCGTCAGCTACTGCAGGCTGCCTGGGGCGCCGATTACTTCGGCGAAGAGCGCGTCGTCGACGTGCACATCAGGACGCTGCGCAAAGCACTGGGTGACGACGCGACGGACCCCGTCTACATCGAGACCGTCCGCAGCATCGGATACCGGTTGATCGCACCAGCGGCCGGCTAGAGCCTGTCCGGTCGATCATGTGACTTTGGGCAGTCCTGCTCGCTGTCCTGGCATGGGGCGGGGTGATCTGACAGACGCTGAGTGGGAGCGATTGCGGCCGTTTCTGCAGGTCAGCAATAGGCGGTGCGGACGGTGGCGTGATCACCGACTTGCCTTTATAGGCGGGCTACGATCTCTTCGTCTATCAGGGCTGTTATCGAGGTTCGCTGGGAGCCGCCCCCTTCCACGTGGGCGGTTACGGTTACCACCGCTTCCTTATCCGGGGAGATTATGCAGAGCTGGCCGTAGAGGCCTGCCATTTTGTACGTTTTTTCCCCGGCGGTGCACCAGACGCCGAGGCCGTAACTGTCCGAGAGGCGGAAGCCTTCGCCTGTCGGGTCCTTGAGGGTCGGGACGGTTTCTGTCGCGATTCGTGCGCAGTATTCGGCGGGGACCAGTTGGCGGCCTTCGTGGCGGCCCTCGTCGAGCAGGAGGCGGCCGAAGCGGGCCAGTTCGGACGTCTTCAGGTGGAGGGCGCTTCCCGCTACCGGGTGGCCGAGGGGGCAGGTGTGCCACTGGGGGTTGTGGATGGCCAGCGGGGTGAAGACGCGGGGCAGCAGGTAGTCGCGGACGTTGGCGCCGGTCGCGGCGCGCAGGGCGCGGGCCGCCACGTACGGGCCGATGTCGGTGTACCTGAAATACGTGCCGGGCTCGTGCGCCAGCGGGGTCGCGAAGAAGTCAGCGGCTAGGTCCGGGACTACGACGGGATCGCCGGCGTCCCAGCAGTGCGGGCTGCCGGACGTCATCATGAGCAGGTGCCGGAGCGTGACCTGGTCCAGGCCGGGCGCGGCAGAGCCGGCCAGCTCGGGGTAGTACTTGAGGGCAGGGTCGTCCAGGGCGAGGCGGCCTTCGGATTCGGCGATGCCAAGCGCTACGGACGCAAAGGTCTTCGAGACCGAATGCACGTCGACTCGGTCGTCCGAGCGAAGCCTGCGTTCGACCGGCTCGGCACCGCGCCGGTAGACGTGCACTCCGTAGAGTTCCATGCCCTCTCGTTCGGCGGACCGGACCAGGGCGTCAATGAGTTCTCGCATGGCGGGGAGCCTAATGGCGGGGTCTGACATTCGCGGGTGTCTGCGCCGCGTCACTATGGCCCCAGGGCCCCGGAGTGTTCCGTGCTTGACCGGGTTTGAGGCTGTTGTGACTGGCGAGCCTGGAGTGACGAAGCGGGCAGTTCGTCAAGCCACTGCTTCGAGGCCCGGTCCAGCAGTTCCAGCAGCACCGCCTCGCGGGACTCGAAGTAGCGCAGCACGTTGGACTTGGCCAGCCCCACCCGACGACTCAGCTCATTGAGGCTGACCTCGGCGACCGGCATCTCGAGGAGCATCGCGGCCGCGGTGTCGAGAATCGCCTGCCACCCGATCAGCGTCCTGCGCGTCGACGGCCGCATCCTGGTGGTCGCCGGTGCCCGGGGGTCGCCCATCGTGAAGGGTCTCTAACCTCGCTTTATTCCGGATGACCTCGTTCGGTAATCGCCGCGGGTTGAAGTGGTCGTCAAGCAGCGGCGAGGCGTCAAGTCCTCGGCGCCCGGCATGGAGGACGTCATGCCCGAGATGTATTTCCACGTGCGCTGGCCCGACGGTGCGGCCCAGCGTTGCTATTCGCCTTCGACGGTAGTCGCGGACTATTTCACCGCGGGTACGGAGTATGAACTCGCGGATTTCGTCGAGCGGAGCCGCACGGCGCTCGGGATCGCGGGCGAGCGGGTGCGGGAGAAGTTCGGCTTCTTCTGTACCGGCGCCTCCGAGCAGCTCGCCCAGATCGAGCGGGCCGCCTCGGCGTACGGCTCCGTCGCGGGTGCCACGGTCACCGTGGAGTCCCTGACCGACGCGGAGGGCGCGCGATGACGTCCGCGATACCGCTCGTCGGGGCCCACTTTCCGGTAGCTGTAATCGGTGGCGGTCAGGCAGGCCTGTCGATGAGCTATTGCCTGCGGCAGCGCGGCGTGGAGCACGTCGTGGTCGAGGCGAACGAAGTCGGACACGAGTGGCGCAGTCGGCGCTGGGACTCTTTCTGTCTCGTCACCCCGAATTGGCAGTGCAAGCTCCCCGGCTACCCCTATCAGGGCAGTGATCCTGACGGCTTCATGGTCCGCGAGGAGATAGTCGGCTATCTCCAAGACTATGCGGCGTTCTTTCGGCCGCCGCTGGTGCAAGGGGTGCGCGTCGGCCGGATGCGCAGAGGCCCGGACGGGGTGTTCGAGCTCTCGACGAGCGCGGGGGACTTCACCGCCGACCAGGTGGTGGTGGCCACCGGCCCTTATCACACGCCGTCGGTTCCGGCGCTGACAGGGCGGTTGCCCGAGGGGGTCGAGCAGATTCACTCCTCCGCGTACCGCAGTCCGATTCAACTTCCGGACGGCGCGGTTCTGGTGGTCGGCACCGGCCAGTCAGGTTGCCAGATCGCCGAGGATCTGCATCTGGCGGGGCGTCAGGTGCATTTGGCGGTGGGCGGCGCGCCGCGGGTGGCGCGCTTCTACCGGGGTCGGGACTGCGTCGCGTGGCTGGACGAGATGGGCCACTACGCCAAGGGCATCGATGTGTTCGATGACGCGGATGCGGTGCGGCTGCGGGTCAACCACTACGTCACCGGGCGCGACGGTGGTCGCGACATCGATCTGCGGGCCTTCGCGCGGGACGGGATGCGGCTGTACGGGCATCTGACAGGGGTACGCGGCACGCGCCTGGAGTTCGCCGACGACCTGAAGGTGAACCTCGAAAAGGCGGACGCGGTGGCCGAGGGCATCAAGGACGCCATCGACGCCCACATCGCCGCCAACGGCATCGCGGCGCCGGACGAGGCGCGCTACGTGCCGGTGTGGGAGCCGGTCGAGCAGCCGCGTGAGCTGGACCTTGCGGAGGCCGGGATCACGTCGGCCGTCTGGTCGACGGGGTTCCGGCGAGATCACCGGTGGATCGAGATACCCGCCTTCGACGGCCGCGGCTATCCGATGCACTGGCGTGGCGCCACCAGTTGCCCGGGCCTGTATTTCCTGGGTCTGCCGTGGCAGTACAGCTGGGGTTCGGGCCGCTTCGAGGCCGTCGGCCGGGACGCGGAGTTCCTCGCGGACCACATCGACGCGGGCCGCCGGCTGGCCGATGTGTGCGGCACCCTGACCGGTGCGCCCACGGCCGTCGCCTCCGCCCTTCCGGTCGGATGAGGGAGCGCGCCATGGTCTACGACGCCCACCGGCACATCGGCGTGCTGCCTGCCCACCCGTTCTACGGCGGTCCCCCGGTCAATCCCGATGTCAATGCCAGAGCTACTATCCGAGAACTGATAGCCGATCTCGATGCGGAGGGCACCGAACGCGCCCTGGTGATCCCCAACTACGGCGTGCCGGACCCCGCGATCGCGTTCTCCTTCAACGAACTCGCCGTCGAGGCCGCGCAGAGCGACGACCGGATCCGGGCCGGGCTCTGGGTCTCCCCGCGTCCCGAGGACGCCGAGCGCACCGAGCAGGCCCTGGCGCTCGCCGGCGAGGCCGGTGTACGGGCCCTGAAACTCAGTTTCCTGCTCGGCGGACGGGCCACCGACCCGGGCTGCCGCCCGCAGCTGGACCGGATTTTCGCACAGGCGCGGCGCCACGGGCTGGTCGTGCACGTGCACACCTCGCCGGGCGCGGCCTCCGACATCGACGAAGTCGGCAATCTGGTGGAGTGGTACGCGGATCGCGTGCCGGTGCACCTGGTGCACTTCGGCGGCGGGATGAGCGGCCACATCAAACTCGTCGGCTCGCGCTTCTTCGACTGGATCGAGGGCGGCAAGCGCGTGTACACCGACCTGTCCTGGGCCATCGGGTTCGCCCCCGCGTGGCTGGCCCGGGAGATCGAGCGACGCGGCATCGGACACGACCGCGTGCTGTTCGCCAGCGACCAGCCCTGGGGCGACTTCGAAGGCGAATTCGCGCGGATGACCGCCGCGACCGGCGGCGGCGAGCTCGCCGAACTGGTCTTCCGGGACACCTTCGCCGCCCTCTACGACCAACCGACCCCGCCGAACCCTTCCATCCCTGATTCCCTCTCGCATCAAGGAGCAGACGCATGACCGTCGAACTGTCCGACATCGAGAAGCAGTCCCTCACCGAGATCCCGCACCCCTCGCTGCCCGAAGGATCCACGATCTACGGCACCACCAAGGTCTTCCCCGACTACCAGGCCGAGGACGGCGAAACCTACTTCACCCTCGTGCACGGCATCGCGCACGAGTCCTCGGTCAGCTTCGTCGCCGTGCTCCAGGCCACCCGGGCGCTGCGCAAGGGCTTCGAGTCGGCCATCTACTTCTACGGCCCCGGCTCGCTCAACTGCCTGGCCACCCGCGGCTTCCCGACCACCGGCAATTCCGCGTTCCCCGGCGAGCACAACATCAACAACCAACTCAAGACCTTCATCGCGGAGGGCGGCAAGGTCTACTGCTGCCGCTTCGGACTCTCCCTGCACGGCGCCCGCGAAGAGGACCTGATCGACGGCGTGATCCCCACCCACCCGCTGGACGTGCAGGACGCGATCATCCACTACGCGCGCAAGGGCGCGATCATCAACTCCACCTACCAGCTGTAAGGGGACTGACGTGAGCGTTGGCACCGAGACTCAGCCCGCGGCCTCGCCGAACGCGGTGGACGTACGCATCCTGACCCGGGCCGAACTGGCACTGCACGGCGTGCGCGGCGAGGCTCCGGTACGGCGGCCGGACGGAGCCGGTCCGAGTGACGACGGCCACGTGCTGGTCGACGGTGCCAACGCCGCCCTCCCGCGCAACCCGGCCAGCCCCTACACCGTCCGCGAGGGCAGGGTGTGGCTCGGTGAGGACGACACCGGACTGACGCTGACCGCGGTCCAGCGACCGAGGTTCTACGACCTCAGCACGGCGGACGGGGTGCCCTACGAGCACGTCGCCCGGCTGCACGGGGCGGACGTGCTGGCCACCACCGTCGTGCAGACCTGCATCCGCTACGCCGAATCGGACCGCTGCCGGTTCTGCACGATCGAGGAGTCGCTGCGCTCGGGCGCCACCGTCGCCGCCAAGACTCCGGCCCAGCTCGCGGAGGTGGCCGAGGCCGCCGTCCGGCTGGACGGGATCAGGCAGATGGTCATGACCACCGGCACCACCACCGGCCCGGATCGCGGTGCCCGCGCCCTCGCACGGTCGGTGCGCGCGGTGCTCGAGGCCGTACCGGGCCTGCCGATCCAGGTCCAGTGCGAACCCCCCGGCGACCCGTCCTGGATCAGTGCTCTGCACGAGGCGGGCGCGACCTCGATCGGCATACACGTCGAGTCGCTCGACGACGGGGTGCGTCGCCGCTGGATGCCCGGCAAGTCCACCGTCCCGATGGCCGAGTACGAGGCCGCTTGGGACGAGGCGGTGCGCGTCTTCGGCCGCAACCGGGTCTCCACGTACCTTCTCGTCGGCCTGGGTGAGGATCCCGACGAACTGATCGAGGGAGCCGGGCGGCTGATCGATCGGGGCGTGTACCCGTTCGTCGTCCCCTTCCGCCCGATGAGCGGCACCCTCGCGGCGCGCGACGGGGTCAAGGCGCCGAGTGCACGGCTGTTGACGTATGTGACCGAAGGTGTGGCCGTGAAACTGCGCGCGGCCGGGATGGCGGGCGCGGATCAGAAGGCCGGGTGCGCGGCGTGCGGAGCGTGCAGCGTGCTGCAGAGCGCGGGAGGCTGAGCGCACATGTACCTCGACGGCATCGCCCCCCCGAACGCCACGGATCCGTCCACCGACATCCTGGCCCTGCTCGGCGATCGCAGTACCCTGGCGCGCATTCCCGAGTTGCGAATCGAGCAGGCCGAGGACGCATCCTCGATCGCGGCCTACCGCGTGCTGCGCCGCGACGTCTTCGTCCACGAGCAAGGGCTCTTCGACGACGACGACCTGGACGCGCGCGACGAGGACCCGCGCACCGTGGTCCTCATCGCCCGGGACCGCGCCGGCCGGATCGTCGGCGGCGTGCGGCTCGGCCCGGTCGACGACGGCCCCGATCTGGGCTGGTGGCAGGGCGGACGGCTCGTCGTCGCGCCCGGGGCGCGCGGCACTCGCAACATAGGCGCCGCGCTGGTCCGCGCCGCGTGCGCCCGCGCCGAGAGCGAAGGCGTCCTGCGCTTCGAGGCGAGCGTGCAGGCGCGCAACGACGTCTTCTTCGCGCGGCTCGGCTGGCACCGGGTACGCCCGCTCACCGTCGCCGGCACGCCGCACGTGCTCATGCGCTGGCCGATCGGCCGCATCGCCGCGCTCGCGGCGGCCGCCAAATCCCCGCTCGGGCCGCTGCTGGCCGGACTGAACCCGGGCGGCGCCGGTTTCGTCGGCGACGACGGCGCGCCCGTCCCCGGCACCGAGGTGATCGCCGCGTGCGACGCGATCATCCCGTCCATGGTCGAACGGGATCCCGAATGGGCCGGCTGGTGCGCGGTCCTGGTGAACCTCAACGACCTCGCCGCGATGGGCGCCACACCCCTGGGCCTGCTCGACGCGCTCGGCGCGAAGGATGCCGCCCACGCCGCGCGGGTACTCGCCGGGCTCCGGCACGCGGCGCAGGCCTACGGCGTCCCGGTGCTCGGCGGGCACACCCAACTCGGTGTCCCGGCCGCGCTGTCGGTCACCGCGCTGGGCCGCACCCCGAATCCCGTGCCGGGCGGCGGCGGCCGGCCCGGGCACGCGGTGCGGTTGAGCGCAGACCTCGGCGGCGGCTGGCGCCCCGGCTACCGGGGCAGGCAGTGGGATTCCACCTCCCACCGCACTGCGGAGGATCTCAGAACGATGATCGGCTCCGTGGCCGCCGCCCGGCCCGCCGCCGCGAAAGACGTGTCGATGGCCGGGATCGTCGGCACCCTGGGCATGCTCGCCGAGGCGAGCGGCTGCCGCGCCGTGCTCGAGGTGGCCGCCGTCCCCCGGCCGCGCGAGGCGGCGATGGGCGACTGGCTCACCTGCTTTCCTGGCTACGCGATGCTCACCGCGGACGAGGCGGCAGCACTGCCGCCGCCGCCCGCCGGCCCCGCGGTCGGCGCCGTGTGCGGAGAACTGACCGAGGGACTGGGCGTCGGGCTGCGCTGGCCCGACGGAGAGATCACCGAAGCCGTCGCCGCCTCGGTGACCGGAATGGGAGCAGCATGACCGCCCTTCGGATGGCGGCCGTCGCCGCCGAGTTCGGCCGCGATCTCGAAGAGGACTTCATCGCCGTCGAGCGCCTGGTCAAGGAGGCCCGCGCCGCCGACGTACGGCTGCTCGCGCTGCCCGAGGCCTGTCTCGGCGGCTACCTGCTGAGCCTCGATGACGACACAGAACTCGACGACGGCCCGCCCGCGCTCGCCCTCGACGGACCCGAGATCCGACGGCTCGCCGCGCTGGCCGGCGAGATGGCCATCGTCGCAGGCTACTGCGAGGACGGCGGCGACACCCGCTACAACAGCGTCGTGTGCGTCACCGGCGACGGCGTGCTCGGCAACCACCGCAAGGTGCACCAGCCGCTGAGCGAGGACGCCAGCTACTCCTCCGGCGACCGCTTCCACGCCTTCGACACCCCGGTCGGCCGGATCGGCATGATGATCTGCTACGACAAGGCCTTCCCCGAGTCCGCCCGCGCGCTCGCCCTGGACGGCGCCGAGATCGGCGTGTGCGTCTCGGCCTGGCCGGGCGCGCGCACCAACGCCGCCGCCGACCTCGCCGAGGACCGCTGGAAGCGCCGATTCGACCTGTTCGACCGGGCCCGCGCGCTGGAGAACCAGATCGTCTGGCTCTCCGCCAACCAGTCGGGCACGTTCGGGTCGCTACGCTTCGTGGGCAGCGCCAAGGTGGTCGACCCCGGCGGCGAAATCCTCGCCGACACGGGGGTCGGCGGTGGGATCGCCGTCGCCGAACTCGACGTGGCACAGGCTCTGAAGACCGCCCGCCGGTCGATGGGACACCTGCGCGACCGGCGCCCGGAAACCTACGGCCCGATACCCACAGGAGCAGCCGGCGCATGAGCACGGTCAGGATCGCGGCCGCGGCCGCCCACTTCGGCCGCGACCTGGAGTTCGATCTTGCGAGGATCGGCAAGCTCGTCGACGACGCCCGCAAGGAGGGCGCCGGACTGCTCGTGCTCCCGGACGCCGCGCTCGGCGGCTACCTCGCCGACCTGCGCCACCCGGACCCCGAGGCGCTGCCTCCGGCGCTCGGCCCCGACGACCCGCTGATCGGCCGGGTCGCCGCACTGGCCGCCGAGATGGTGGTCTGCTTCGGCTACTGCGAGGACGCGGGCGACGCACGCTACAACGCGGCCGTGTGCGTCAGCGGCGACGGCGTGCTCGGCCGCCACCGCAAGGTGCACCTGCCGGTCGGCGAGACCGCCGCGTACGCGCCCGGCGACCGGTTCGACGCCTTCGACACGCCCGTCGGCCGCATCGGCATGCTCATCGACTACGACAAGACCTTCCCCGAATCAGCCCGCTCACTGGCCGTCGACGGCGCCGAGATCCTGGCCTGCCTCTGCGCCTGGCCGACCAGCATCACCAACCGCGCCCCGCGGATGGCCCAGGACCGGCAGGCCAGGCTCTTCGACCTCTACGACCAGGCCCGCGCGGCCGAGAACCAGGTCGTGCTCGCCTCCGCCAACCAGACCGGCGCCATGGGCGGCATGCGCTTCCTCGGACAGGCCAAGGTCGTCGGCCCCGGCGGCGACATCCTCGCCCGCACCTGGGCCAAG
>Ga0073928_10005827_pt1 | contig 16999 bp, 12 predicted proteins | sample PaiPotPPA55metaG_FD_76969 | JGI IMG/M metagenome (GOLD analysis project Ga0073928, IMG submission 76969) | Iron sulfur acid spring bacterial and archeal communities from Banff, Canada, to study Microbial Dark Matter (Phase II) - Paint Pots PPA... ... | reverse complement strand
GGCGACGTGAGTGTAGATCTGCGTCGTCGACAGATCGCTGTGCCCCAGAAGCATTTGCACGACGCGGAGATCCGCCCCGTGGTTCAGCAGATGAGTCGCGAAAGCGTGCCGCAACGTATGCGGTGAAAGCTCTTTCTCGACACCGGCTTTCTTGGAATAGCGCTTGATGATGTGCCAGAACGCCTGGCGCGTCATGCGGTCGCCGCGACGGGTCGGGAACAGGTAGTCGGTCTGCCGTTCCAGCAATATTTCGACTCGCGGCCCCTGCATGAACTGCTGCAGCCATTTCACGGCTTCGTCGCCCAGCGGTATCAGACGTTCTCGATTACCCTTGCCGACCACGCGCATCACGCCCTGATTGAGATTGACTTGATTGTGCTTCAGGCTCACGAGTTCGGAAACCCGCAGGCCCGTGGCATATAGCACTTCGAGCATGGTGCGGTCGCGGTGCCCCAAGGGGTCCGACACGGTCGGCGCCTCGAGCAGAGAATCGACTTCGGCTTCGGTCAGCGATTTGGGCAGGGATCGTCCGATCTTCGGCATCGCGATTTGCGCCGTCGGATCGAGCTCGATCAAACCCTCGCGCATCATGAAACGAAAAAAGCGGCGGAAACTCGACAGCTGCCGAGCCGTCGACCGGGGCCTCGATCCGCCCTCTACGCGAGCCGCGATGAATCCCAGTATTTCAATGCGTGTGGCCTTGAGCAATGCGCTGTCGCGCTCTTCCAGCCAGCGGGCGAGCGCCGTCAAATCGGCGCGATACGCGGCCAGAGTATTCGCCGACAGCCCGCGCTCCAGCCACACCGCGTCGAGGAACCGCTGCAAGGCAGGATCCGCCGTTTCACGGACGGCCGGTACCGCTGCGCCCGAGGTGCGTGTATAAACCGTCCGTTTGAGAGCCGTCGCCATAGTTTCCCGCGTGGGTTTTCGCACGAAATGGTGCCATACGCGCTACATGCATCCAGTATGCGAGGGGTGCCGGCAGGTCGGCGTGACCAGAATCACAGTACAGTTAAGTATTAACATAAGGAGAACCAGATCACAGAAGAGAAGCAGAAAAGTCTGCGCGGGGTCTCGCAGCCGCTGTATACGGCCTACTGCCTCCTACTGTTCACGGCCTTGGGTTTGACGGTGTTGACGGTGAATTTGTTCCTGCCGAGCCTGCGCCGGCGTCGCTTGGTGGCCGGGGTGTTCTCGCGCGCCTTTTTGCGCGCGGCGGGCATACCCTTCACCGTCGAGGGGCTGGACCGCCTGCCGCAAGCCGCGTGCGTCGTCGTCGCCAATCACGCAAGCTATATCGACGGTCTGGTCGCCGCGGCGGCCTTGCCTCCTGATTTCGCCTTCGTGATCAAGAAGGAAATGGTGCGCGTGCCTCTCGCCGGTCTGCTGCTGCGGCGCCTGGGGTCGCAGTTCGTCGAACGCTTCAACCGGCACAAGGGAGGGGTCGACGCGCGCCGGGTGTTGAAACTTGCCGCCACCGGCCAGTCCTTGGTGTTCTTTCCCGAGGGCACGTTCACCCAGGCAGCCCAAATCGGCAAGTTTCTGGGCGGCGCATTCACCACGGCGGCGCGCGTGGGACTGCCCGTCGTGGCCGTTGCCATACACGGCACCCGGGCCGTTCTGCCGCCGGGGGGCTTCGGAGTCCACCGCTCGGCCATTCGCGTTGAAATACTTGAAGTTCTCACCGCGATCGATGCCAAGCAGCGCAGCCGCGAGCTGATTGCGCGTGCCGTAGGCGAGCCGCTGGCGCCTTGAACGCCCGGCGCAAAGCCATGTTTTCGCGCGAGATCGGGACGGGCGACGGAGCTATAATATGGACACCTCCGGCTATTCATGGAACTGTCTTATGAAGTCTGATCCTGTCGTCATTCTGGCCGCCCGCCGCACCCCGGTCGGCGCCTTCCAAGGCGCTTTCGCCACGGTTACTGCCCCGCAATTGGGATCGGTCGCGATCAAGGCGGCGCTTGCGGACTCCGGAGTGCCCGCTTCACAGATCGACGAAGTCATCCTGGGCTGCGTCCTGTCGGCCGGAGTCGGCCAGGCGCCGGCGCGTCAAGCAGCCCTGGGCGGCGGGATACCCGCCAGCATTCCGACCACCACGGTCAACAAGATGTGCGGATCCGCGATGCGTGCGGTCATGTTGGCCAGCGATCAGATTCTCGCCGGCTCTGCCAATGTTGCCGTGGCCGGCGGAATCGAGTCCATGACCAATGCGCCCTACCTTCTACCCAAAGCCCGCGCCGGCTACCGCATGGGACATCAAGAAGTGCTGGACCATATGTTCTATGACGGCCTGCAAAGCCCCTGGGATGGGCAACTCATGGGTTGTTTTGCCGAAGCCACATCGGAGAAGTACGAGTTCACCCGCAAGGCCCAGGACGATTTCGCCGCCGAGTCGGTGCGGCGGGCGCTGGCGGCTGTCAACAGCGGCAGCTTCGCCGCCGAGATCGCTCCGGTGACGACCAAGACTCGCAAGGGCGAAGTCGTCGTGGACAAGGACGAAACGCCGTTTACTCTCGATATCGCCAAGATTCCCACGCTCAAGCCGGCGTTCAAGAAGGACGGGACGGTGACCGCCGCCAGTTCCTCCGGCATTTCCGACGGTGCGGCGGCACTGGTGTTGACGCGCGAATCCTTCGCAGCATCACAGGGCCGCAAACCCCTGGCACGCATCCTGGGCTACGCCAGCTTCGCGCGCGAGCCGGAATGGTTCACCTTGGCGCCGGTGGGCGCCATGCAGAAATTGCTGCGGCAATTGGATTGGCAGCCCACGGATGTCGACCTGTACGAGATCAACGAGGCGTTTGCGGCCGTGCCCATGGCCGCGATGAAAGACCTGGGCCTGGATCATCAGAAGGTCAATATCAACGGGGGAGCCTGTGCGCTCGGCCATCCGATCGGCGCGACCGGGGCGCGCATCATCACTACACTGCTCTATGCCCTGCGTGCGCGCGGCAAGAAGCGTGGCATCGCCAGCCTGTGCATCGGCGGCGGTGAAGCGACGGCGATCGCCATCGAACTGATGTGATCCGCCCCTTCCGCGAGTTCCGATGAGCGCGTCAGTTCTGACGTCGATCGCCGGAGGCGTCGCGGAGATCACGCTCAATCGGCCGGAGAAACGCAACGCCTTGGATCGTGCGACCATCGCTGCGCTGAGCTCGGAGTTGCAGGCTTGCGCGGGCAACGCCGCAGTGCGCCTCGTGCAAATCACGGGGACCGGCAATGTGTTTTCCGCCGGCGCCGACCTCACCGAGATGCAAGCCCAAGTGCATGCCGGCGAAGCGGCCAACCTGGCGGACGCCGAGCAGCTGGCGGCGATGCTGGCGGTACTGGACTCCATGCCGAAGCCGACGCTGGCGCGCGTCAACGGGGACGGGTACGGCGGAGCGCTCGGGCTGCTCGGCGCCTGCGACATCGTGGTGGCAGTGGATACAGCGAAGTTCGCCTTCACCGAGGTGCGCCTCGGGATCATCCCGGCGGTGATTTCCCCCTTCGTCCTCGGCAAGATCGGCGAGAGCGCCGCGCGGCGTTACTTTTTGACGGCGGAGACGCTGACCTCGGCAACTCTCAAGGAGTTGGGGCTGGTCCATGAAATCGTGCCGGCCGAGATGCTCGACGCCGCTTGCGCACTCATCACCGAGGCGCTGCTGAAGGGCGCGCCTCGAGCTCAGGCAGAGGCCAAGGTGCTGATACGCGATGTGGCCCATGGGAACGCTCGAAACCGGGCAGCTTCCTCGGTTGACGCGGCCGGAAGGCTGGCGCGATTACGCGTCCAGGCAGAGGCACAGGAAGGCTTCAGCGCATTCTTCGCGAAGCGAAAAGCCAGCTGGCGGCAGGACTGATCGCTTCGTTTACTAGTTCACTATTCTGAAGCAGTCTCTTTCGCCGAACCGAGGGTCCGATCGATCCCTGTCATGGCAGTAATAAGGTTGATTCTGCTCTGGGAAGTACTCGATCCAACCGCGGCTGCGAAGCACTTTTTTTGCATGGTCCGACAAGGGAGGACATTTTAAGGTCGCCAGCTGGACCGGCTTCCCCTCGACCGTCGCACGAGTGACCGTCGCTCCTTTGAGGTCGGCGGATAGCTTTGTTTGGGCGGCTGTTCCTCCCGCACCAGCTGCGGTTCGCTGAGCATGCGGACCATCGCCACCTCGCACGCCAATTCCACCGCTGTGAGATCCACCAGCACCACCGCTGGCAGCACCACCGCTGGCACGCCCCCCACTCCCACTGCTGTGCCCGCCACCGCTGCCGCCGCTCGATACGGCGCCGGCGGCGATCGAGGCCGAGGCTGCGAGACATAGGATCGCGATCAAAGATAGATTGCGCATGTGGACACCTTCACAATCGCGGACCGCCGCGATGGCCCATGTAGTGGCGATATCCCTTAATCGTAGGCGCTGGGCGGCGGCGGCGCAAACGCCCGCCGCCGCCCGGGTAGTAAAGTGGGGCGGGCGTCCTTGCCCAATCCATGCCCAAATCCCTTGGCCATCCTGGAAGCCGGCGTCCGTGGCCTGTCAACATGGGTGTCCCCAGTAAGTAAAGCGACGCCGCTGCCGAAATTCCCTCACGGGCTGTCCGCCTGGTGGATGTCTCCCCGCTAACCCTTGTTTGTGATCTACTATCGCCCGTTTTTCGTGGGCCCCTCCTGGGCTCGATTTCCGGCCCGATCTCGACTTTAGGTGGCTACTCGATGAGCGAATCCCCCCGCGATGTCATGGAATATGAGGTTGCGATCGTCGGCGCCGGCCCCGCCGGGCTAGCCTGCGCGATCCGGCTGAAACAGCTCAATCCCGCATTGAGCGTCTGCGTGCTGGAAAAGGCCGCGAGTCTGGGGGCGCATTCCCTGTCGGGCGCGGTGCTGGAGCCCGAACCGCTCGATGAGCTGCTCCCCGATTGGCGCAAGTCCGCTCCGGCGGTCTGCGTGCCTGCCGCACGCGATGAGTTCCTGTTCATGACTCGCCGCAAACGCTTCCGGTTGCCGACTCCGCCGCAGATGGCGAATCACGGCAACTTCATCATCTCGCTGGGACAATTGGTGCCCATCCTGGGGCAGGAGGCCGAGAAACTGGGGGTAGACGTATTTGCGGGATTTGCGGCGGCGGAGGCGCTGTTTGACGACGCCGGCGCGGTGAAAGGTGTGCGCATCGGCGACATGGGGGTCGAGAAGAATGGTGAACCCGGACCGAATTTCGCGCCGGGGCCCGAGATTCACGCCAAGATCACCCTGTTCTGCGAGGGTTGCCGCGGCAGCGTCTCGAAACAATTGATCAAGCGGTTCAACCTCGATGCCGGCAAGTCGCCCCAGACCTATGGACTGGGATTCAAGGAGCTGTGGCAGCTGCCTCCCGGACGCGTCCAGCCCGGCCTCATTCAACACACCCTGGGTTGGCCGCTCGACAGTCATACGTATGGCGGAAGTTTTCTTTATCACCTCGACAACGATCGAGTGTACGTCGGATTCGTGATCGGCCTGGACTATGAAGACCCGCGCTTCAAGCCGTTCGAGGCATTCCAGCAGTATAAGAATCACCCCGACATCAAGACCCTGTTGCAAGGCGGTGAGATCATCGCGGGCGGTGCGCGCACCGTGATCGAAGGCGGCTATCAATCGATGCCGACGCTGGAAATGCCGGGTGCGATGTTGGTCGGCGACGCCGGCGGCACGCTCAATACGCCGAAGATCAAGGGCATCCATCAGGCGCTTCGCTCCGGCATGACCGCGGCCGCGCATTTCGTCGAGCAGGGCACGAGCGCAGGGTTCGACAAGCGCTGGCGCGAATCGAAGGGCGGCCGAGAACTGCACAAGGTGCGCAACATCCGGCCGGGTTTCCGCCGCGGTCTATGGTTCGGTCTCGCCAACGCCGCGCTGGAAACCGTGACCATGGGGAAACTGCCGTGGACGCTCGCCAATCATGCCGACGATACGGCGCTCAAGCGCCTGAACGAGTACGTATCTCCGGACCGCGACTGGGGTGAGCGCGAGCTGCCGCCGCGCGATCGGCTGGCGTTCGTGTTCTTCGCCGCGACCACGCACGATGAGAACCAGCCGGTGCATCTGCATGTCGCAGACACTTCGCTGTGTGCGACGCGTTGCGAAACGGAATTCGGCAATCCCTGCACCAATTTTTGTCCGGCGAATGTCTACGAAATGATCGCGGACGGCAACGGGGGCAAAAGATTGCAGATCAACTCCTCCAACTGCGTGCATTGCAAGGCCTGCGACATCAAAGATCCCTATGCGGGGCAAATCACCTGGGTGACGCCGGAAGGCGGTTCCGGCCCCAACTATCAGAGCCTTTGAAATCTCCGCGTCGGTGTCGGCCAGACTCGTATCGTCGGTGGAATCGCGCGTCAGGCAACAAGTCGCAGCCCGCCGGCTCGAATCCGACGCAGTCCAGCTGGATGCGGCCGTTCGACTCGATCGTTTGAGCGCGAGTCTTCTGGAATCGTCCCGGTCCGTCGGCGAGAGACTGCGCGCGCACTTGCGCTGGCTGCCGGCGCCGGCCGAACCGCAACGCGGCCTGTACCTCTGGGGCGGCGTCGGCCGCGGCAAAACGATGTTGATGGATTGGTTTTACGAGTCGCTGCGATTTCCTCGGCGCGAACGCACTCACTTCTATCGCTTCATGCGTCACGTGCATGCGGAACTCCGCACCGTCAAGCGCCGCGCGCAGCCTCTCGAGACCGTTGCAGAGCGGCTGGCGCACCGCGCGCGCGTGATCTGCCTGGACGAATTCTTCGTTGCGGACATCGCCGACGCGATGATTCTCGCCGGTCTGTTCGAGGGATTGTTCCGCCGGGGTGTGACGCTGATCGCCACATCCAACACGCCGCCTCAGGATCTCTACAAGGACGGTCTGCAGCGCGAGCGGTTCCTGCCGACCATCGAGTTGATTCGCCGCCATATGGACGTGATGAACTTGGATTCCGGAATCGACTATCGTCTGCGGCAGCTGGAGCAGGCGCCGACCTACTTCGACTCGACGCTTGCCGGCACGGCGGCGCAGCTTCAACGGCGTTTTGCGGCGCTCGCCGGCGACCCCGTCACGGGCCCCAAAGTGCTGTCGATCGAAGACCGCGACCTCGCCGCGATAGCCACGGGGCCGGGCATGGCGTGGTTCGAATTCAGCGAGCTCTGCGAAGGTCCGCGCAGCCAGAACGACTACATCGAACTCGCGCGCTCCTACCACACGATTTTCATTTCGAACATCCCCCGATTCACCGAGACCGACGAGAACGCCGCGCGCCGCTTCATCGCCGCCATCGACGAATTCTACGATCGCGGCGTCAAGATCGTGGTATCGGCCCAAGCGCCGCCCGCGGAGCTCTATCGCGGCGAACGGCTCGAGCTCGAGTTCCGGCGCGCCGCAAGCCGCCTGGTGGAAATGCAGACACAACATTATCTTGCCTGTCAACATCATCCATAAAAGGACGGGGTCGCTTCGACCCCGTAGATTCGCGCGTAGCGCATCGACAGCCCCCATAGATGCGCGCGTAGCGCATCGACAAGCCCCCGTAAATTCGCGCGTAGCGCATGGAATACTCAACACCTGGCATAATTCGCGCATGAAAATGGTCGCCGAGTTCAAAATCCACTACCGACAGACTCTCGGTGAGAATGGCGAGGTCGTGGCGCCGCTGCCGCGGTTTGCGAAGGACAGCGCGGAGGCATTGCGCATGTATCAAGCCATGACGCTGGTCCGTGTTTTCGATACGAAGGCGGTGAACCTCCAGCGCACCGGACAGCTCGGTACCTACCCCTCGTCCCTCGGGCACGAGGCCGCGCATATCGGCGTCGGCGCCGCCATGCGGCCCGAAGACGTGCTGGCGCCCGTGTATCGCGAATTCGGCACTCAGCTTTGGCGCGGCGTCACCATGACGGAGATACTGACGTATTGGGGCGGCGACGAGCGTGGCAACGATTTTGCCGTGCCTCGACATGACTTCGCTTGGTGTGTGCCCATCGCCACCCAGACCCTGCATGCAGCGGGCGCAGCCATGGCCTTCAAAGTGCGGAAGGAGCCGCGCTGCGCTCTCGCCTACATCGGCGACGGAGGCACTTCCGAGGGCGCCTTCTACGAGGCGCTGAACTTGGCCGGGTCGCGCACTCTGCCCGTGGTGTTCGTCATCGTCAACAACGGCTGGGCCATTTCGGTTCCAGTCGCGGCGCAGACGGCCGCGAAAACTTTGGCGCAAAAAGCCGTGGCGGCCGGTATTCCAGGAGTGCAGGTCGACGGCAACGACGTGTTCGCCGTCCGGGAGGTGGTCGGCGAGGCGCTCGAGGCCGCGCGGGACGGCGCGGGACCGAGTGTGATCGAGGCATTGACGTACCGGCTGAGCGATCACACCACTTCGGATGACGCCGGCCGCTATCGGTCCGCCGAGGAAGTCAAAGCCGCGTGGGCCCTCGAACCCCTGATTCGGATTCGAAGGTTTCTGGTCGACAGCGGACTATGGGATGCCGCCAAGGAACGAGCCTTGCTGGAAGAGTGCACGCTGAAGGTCGATGCGGCCGTGGCCGAGTACTTGGCGAAGGCAAAGCCGACTACCGACGCGATGTTCGATCACCTATTCGCCACCCTGCCGGCGCATCTCAGCGGGCAACGCCTCATCGCCCGCCATTATTCATCTAAACCTGGCGTCAGACAGGCTCCTGGCGGTCATTGAATTGGCGAAAATAACCATGGTTGAAGCCATCGCGATGGCGCATGGCTGGGAAATGCAGCATGACGCCAACGTGGTCGTGATCGGGCAGGATGTGGGCGTCAACGGCGGCGTGTTCCGCGCGACTGCCGGGCTGCAGGAGCGCTTCGGCAAGGACCGGGTCCAAGACACCCCGCTGGCGGAAGCGACCATCGCCGGCATGTCGGTGGGGATGGCGACCCATGGGCTGAAACCCGTCGCGGAAATTCAGTTCATGGGATTTCTGTATCCGGCCTTGGATCAGATCGTGAACCATATGTCGCGGATGCGTAACCGCACTCGCGGCCGCCTAAGCTGTCCCGTTGTCATTCGAACACCGCACGGCGGGGGCATTCACGCTCCAGAACATCATTCAGAAAGCACCGAAACCATGCTGTGCCACATTCCAGGGATACGCGTCGTATGCCCCTCCTCGCCGGCGCGCGCCTACGGCCTGTTGCTCGCAGCCATCCGCGATCCGGACCCGGTGATGTTTTTGGAGCCGGTGCGCCTGTACCGCGCGATGCGCCAGGAAGTCAACGACGACGGTCAGGCTCTGCCGCTCGACGCGTGTTTCGTTCTGCGCGAAGGCAGCGACGTGACCATCGTTACTTGGGGAGCCATGACCATGGAAACACTGCGCGCCGGCGCCGAACTCGACAAGCGCGGGATCGGCGCCGAGGTCATCGATCTTGCGACCTTGAGTCCGATCGACATCGAGACGATTCTCGCCTCGGTCGCCAAAACCGGCCGGCTCGTGATCGTGCACGAGGCCGCCCGCAACGTCGGCGTAGGCGCCGAGATTGCGGCACTGGTCGCGGAACACGGCCTCTACGATTTGCAGGCTCCGATCCAGCGCGTCGCTGGATTCGACACCATCATGCCGCTGTTCAAGCTCGAGCACGATTATATTCCGAGCGTGCAACGAATCATCGATGCGGTAGAACTCACTCTTTCCGGCTAGGGACTATTCATGAGCACATTCAGGCTACCGGATTTGGGCGAAGGCTTGGCCGAGGCCGAGATCATCGAGTGGCACGTGTCGGTTGGCGATCACGTGCGGGTCGATCAACCCATGGTTTCGGTGGAAACGGCGAAAGCGGTTGTCGAAGTGCCGGCGCCCTTCAGCGGCATCGTGACCGCCCTGCGCGGCGCGCCCGGCGACATCGTTCCCACCGGCGCGCCGCTCGTCGAGTTCGATTCCGGAACCGTCGTCGGCAGCATGCCCGCGGCGAGCGCGGAGGAATTCGTGGAATTGGGCTTGGCTGGCGGAGCGCACAGGCAGAAGTCGCAGCGCGCGCTTGCGGTGCCGGCGGCCCGGGCGCTTGCAAAAAGCTTGGACGTGGATCTCGCAACGGTCCAAGGCGGCGGCCGCGCGGGATTGATCACGATCGACGATGTCCTCCGGCACGCCAACATACCGGCCGCCGCGAATGGAGCGTCCGCCACGAACGGCGCGTCCTCTTCGAATGGCGCATCCCCTTCGAGCGGCGCATTCCCTTCGAACGGCTCATCCCCCTCCCCAGCCGCTCGGGCGATTGCCGCAGCCGGCCCCGCCGACGGTACCGTCGAACCATTGCGCGGCATGCGGCGCGCAATGGCGCAAAGCATGTCGCAGTCGCGGGACCAGGTGGCTGGCAGCACGGTGTGCGACGACGCCGATATCCACGAGTGGTCGCAGCGCGGCGATTATATGCTGCGGCTCATGCGCGCGATGATCTGTGCTTGGCGCGCGGAACCTGCTTTGAACGCCTGGTACGATCCGGTGACGCAGTCGAGATTCCTGGTTGCGCACATCGACTTAGGTATAGCCGTCGATACGCCCGGCGGACTCATTGTTCCCGTGGTGCGCAGCATCGAGAGGAAGTCGCCTGACGAACTGCGTGCGGCCATTGCGCTGCAAAAAGAAGCGGCGCACCGACGCAGTACTGACCCTTCGGACCTGCGGGACTTTACCCTGATGCTGTCGAACTTCGGCACTCTCGCGGGCCGCTACGGCATCCCCCGGGTCGTGCCTCCAGCGGTCGCCATACTGGGCGCAGGCAAGGTGCGCGAGGATGCAGTCGTCGTGGGAGGCGCGGTTCGAGCCCATCGGCGCATGCCACTGTCCTTGAGCTTCGATCACCGCTGCATCACCGGCGGAGAGGCGTGCCGCTTCCTGGCCGCCGTCATTGCCGATCTTGAAAAGCCCCATTAGCGCTAGGATTCATATCATGTACCAGGTTTCCTCGGAACAACATCGCAAGATCGTGTCCGCCGTGGTGCGGTCCGCGGTCAGACCGCCCAAATCGATGGGCAACTTGGACTGGCGGCGCTTCCTGGAAGCGTACTACGCCAATGTCGATGTGGAGGATCTTGCCGCGCGTGAACCGGCAGAGCTTGCCGGCACGGCCTTGTCGCACTTGATGTTCGCGCGCCAGCGGCGGCGATCCGCGCTGGTGCGCGTATTCAACCCAACCCAGCGTGAACACGGATTCACCTCGCCGCACACCGTCATCGAGATGGTGAACGACGACATGCCGTTTCTCGTGGATTCAATCAGCCTTGCGCTGACCCAGCGCGCCCTCACCCTGCATTTTCTCGCGCATCCAATCTTTGCGGTGACGCGCGACGGTCCCGGAAACCTGCTCTCGCTGCGCGAGCGCGGCGAGACGCCCAAAGACCAGAAGCAGCCAGCCGACAAGAAACTGCGGCTCGAGTCGTTTCAACACGTCGAAGTGGATCGAATCGTCGATCCCGCCGCGCTGCAGTCTCTCGCGGCGCAGATCGAGCGCAGCATGCGCGATGTGCGGGTCGCGTGCGCCGATTGGGGCAAAATGCGCACTGCCACTCGGCAGGTGGCGGAAGAATTGAGTTTGTTGAGCGAGCAGTTCGATGCGAGCGATCTGAGCGAAGCTCTTGCACTACTCGCCTGGATGGAAGATCGCCACTTCACTTTTTTGGGCTACCGTGAATATCGGCTGCAGGGCCGCAAAGGGCAGGAAGCCTTGCGGCCGGTCGAAGCCACGGGCCTGGGGATTCTGCGTCGCGGCCACAGGCGGCCGACAAGCAGCTACCGTTCTCCGGCGAGCGATATCCGCCGTCAGAGCCGCTCCCGCGACCTCGTCCTCGTTACCAAGGCGAACATGGTGTCGACCGTTCACAGGTCAGGGCACGTCGACTACGTCGGCATCAAGCATTTCGACGCCAAGGGCCGCCTGATCGGCGAAAAGCGATTCTTGGGTTTGTGGACATCATCGGCCTACAGCAGCAACCCGCGTGAAATCCCCGTGCTGCGCCATAAAGTGGCGCAGGTGGTGAAACACTTCGCGCTGGCGCCCGACAGTCATGACGGCAAGGCACTGCAGCACATTCTCGAGTCCTTCCCGCGCGACGAACTATTCCAGGCGAGTGTTGCCGAGTTGAACCGTATCGTCACAGGCGTATTCGGATTACAGGAGCGTCCGCGGGTTCGCGTGCTGCTCCGGCGCGATGCGTTTCACCGATTCTATTCCTGTCTGGTGTTCGTACCGCGAGAAAAATACAACACACAGGTCCGTCAGCGCATCGAAAATGTCATTCGCGAGGCATTTTCCGCGCACAGCATGGAATCGCAGGTGCAGATCGCGGAGTCGAACCTCGCCCGCATTCACATCGTCGCGCGAACCAAACCGAGCGATGAAATCCAATTCGACACGGACGCCTTGGAACGGCGAGTCGCCGCAGCGGTGCGGTCGTGGTCCGATGGATTCAAGGCGGCGTTGCTGTCGCGCTTCGACGAAGCCTACGCCTTGCAGCTGTTCGAGAAATATGCGCTGGCATTTCCCGCGGCCTACACCGAGGACTTTGGCGGCGACGCCGCCGCCCTCGACGTGTCGTTCCTCGAGGCCGTCGAGAAAGAGCCGGCGCGCCTGCATCTGGATATCTACAGACCCGAGCCGCGGCGCAAGGACAAGTTCTTCCTGAAGATCTTCCGCAAGCAAGATGCCATTCCGATTTCGGACCTCCTGCCCATGCTGGAAAACATGGGACTCAAGGTGATCGCCGAGCGGCCCTACGAATTGGAGTTCCCGGGCGGGCGGCGCGCCTGGGTTCAGGACCTGGAGCTCGTGATGCAAGCTTCGACCGTGACCCAGTTCGAAGCACTGGAGCGCGAAATCAAGAGTGCATTCACGGCCGTTTGGACCGGCCGCATGGATAGCGACAGTTTCAATCATTTGACTCTGGCCGCCGGCATCCCCTGGCGCCTCGTGATCGTCATGCGCGCCTATTGCCGGTATTTGCTGCAGACCGGACTGCCGTTCAGCCAGGGCTATATCGCGCAAGTCCTGGTGAACAATGCACCGATCGCTAAGGCGCTGGCGGACGTGTTCGAGGCTCGCTTCAATCCGGAAAGCTCGGCGGCGGCGCGGCAGAGCGCGCTCGCGCGGCTCGACCGGCGCATCCGCTCGGCGCTCGAGGAGGTGACGCGTTCCGACGAGGATCGAATCTTGAGGGCCTTGTGGAACGCATTGTCGGCAACCGTGCGCACCAATGCCTATCAGACCGGCCGCGAGAGCCAACTCAAGGAGTACCTCTCCTTCAAGATCGAAAGCCAACATCTGCGGGAGCTGCCCCTCCCCAAGCCCTTGTTCGAGATTTTCGTGTTCTCGCCGCGCATGGAAGGCGTGCACCTGCGCATGGGTTACGTCGCTCGCGGCGGCATCCGCTGGTCGGATCGGCGCGAGGATTTCCGCACGGAAGTACTCGGTCTCATGAAGGCTCAGCAGGTGAAGAACACGGTAATCGTTCCCGTGGGAGCCAAGGGCGGATTCGTCGTCAAGCGCATGCCGGCCGAGCGCGAGGCACAGCAGGCCGAAGTGATCGCCTGCTATCAAACGCTCATCAGGGGTCTTTTGGATATTACCGACAACATCGTCGACGACAAGATCGTGGCGCCGTCCATGGTGGTTCGCCACGACAAGGACGATGCCTACCTGGTGGTCGCCGCGGACAAGGGTACTGCGACCTTCTCGGACATCGCCAACGCCATTTCCGAGGAATACGGCTTCTGGCTCGGCGATGCATTCGCCTCCGGCGGCTCGGCCGGTTATGACCACAAGAAGATGGCGATCACTGCGCGCGGCGCCTGGGAATGCGTGAAGCGGCATTTCCGCGAGATCGGCGTCGACATCCAGAGTCAGAACTTTAGCGTCGTGGGAATCGGCGATATGGCCGGAGATGTGTTCGGCAACGGCATGCTGCAATCCCCGCACATCCGGCTGGTCGCGGCCTTCAATCACCTGCATATCTTCATCGATCCGCAGCCGGATCCGGTGCGCTCGTTCGCCGAGCGGGAACGGCTGTTCAAACTGCCCCGTTCCAGCTGGGAGGACTATTCACGCCGCGCGATCTCGAAGGGCGGCGGCGTGTATTCAAGGACGGCCAAGAACCTGACCCTGTCGCGCGAGGCGCAAGTGCTGCTGGAACTTCCGGCGCAGGTCACGCCGAATGAAGTGATCAAGGCTATTCTGAAGGCGCATGTCGATCTATTCTGGAACGGCGGGATCGGCACCTACGTCAAAGCCACTTTCGAGAGCCACAGCGATGTCGGGGACCGCAGCAATGACGCGGTGCGAATCGACGCCCGCGAATTGAATTGCAAAGTCATCGGCGAGGGGGGCAATCTGGGGGTATCGCAGCTCGGACGCATCGAGTTCGCGCGGCGCGGCGGCAGGCTCAATACCGATTTCATCGACAATTCTGCCGGCGTGAACACTTCGGACGTCGAAGTCAATTTGAAAATCCTCTTGAACGGCGCGGTGCGCGCCGGGGAAATCACGCGTGCGGGACGCGATCGGCTGCTGGTGCAGATGACCGATGAGGTGGCGGGTCTGGTGCTGCGCAACAACTATCTTCAGAGTCAAGCGATCAGTACCAGCGAGTTCCAGGCGAAGGAGAGGTTGAGCGAGAGCGCCTATGTGATTCGTGCCCTCGAACGTTCCGGTGACCTGAATCGCTCGCTGGAATTCCTGCCGACGGAGGAAGAAATCGCCGAGCGCCGCAAGGCCGGCGAGGGACTGACGCGTCCGGAGCTCGCCATCACCTTGAGTTACGGCAAGATCTGGCTGTACCGGGCGCTCATCCATTCCAACGTTCCCGAGGATCCGTACCTCTCGACCGAATTGGCTCGTTACTTCCCGGCACCGGTCCAGAAGCGCTTCGCGGCGCGATTGAAACGGCACCGCCTGCGCCGCGAGATCATCGCGACGGCGATCACCAATAGTTTGATCAATCGCATGGGGCCGGTTTTCCCGGTGCGCGTGCAGGATGATACCGGAGCCGATCCCGCCGCCATTGCGCGCGCCTACAGCATCGCGCGCGAGGTGTTCGCCGCCCGCTATATCTGGACGCAGATCGAAGCTCTCGACAACCGCATCCCGGCCGCTCTGCAGTACACGGCGATGTCGAAAACCACGCGCCTGCTTCGGCATATGACCTACTGGTTGCTCGAAAATCGGCGCGAGGATCTCGATATCGAACGGGGCGTGCTGCGTTACGCCAAAAAAGTGGGGGAACTGTTCCACGAGTTGGAGGGCGTTCTAGGCGTCACGGACCAGCCGCGATTCCGCGTGCTGCGTTCGCAGCTCATCGAGCAGCATGTTCCCCAAGATCTTGCCTCCCGAATCGCCTCTCTGGAATTGTTGCACTGCGCATTGGACTTGGTCGAGGTCGCCATGGCCTCGCGCTTGGACATTGGCTACGCGGCCAAGGCATATTTCGACCTCGGCGAACGGATCGGCTTGACTTGGATCAAGGATCAAATCGAAAGTCTGGCGGCGGACGGTCATTGGCAGGCGGTGGCGCGGGGTACCTTGCGCGACAATTTGTACGAACTGCAGCGCAAGATCACCGGGGCCGTGCTGGCATGCAAGGGCCGAGACGCCGGCGCGCGTGTCGACCAGTGGCTCGCGCGCCACGCGGCCCCGGTCGACGCGTTGAAGCGGGTCGTCGTCGATCTGCGCACCGGCACGCCGCCGGATTTCGCGACCCTGTCCGTGGCTCTGCAGGCGGTCAGGCGACTCGCACAGGATTGATCAGGTGACGATACAGACCACTAACTTCGGCCCCGAGTACTTGCAAAATCGCATCACGGAAGAATTCATGCTTGCGAGGCATATCGGCATCGTCGTGGAATCCGCCGACGATAGCGGCGTCGTGTTGCGCGCGCCGCTCGCCCTCAATGCCAATTACAAGGGCACGGCGTTCGGGGGTAGCTTGTATTCGGTGGCGGTACTGACCGGTTGGGCTTGGTTCACCCGCTATCTCGCAGCGCGAGACCTCCCGGCCGATGCGGTGATCCAAGAATCGAACATGCGTTTCCTGGCGCCGGTTCAAGGAGAGTTGCGAGCCAGCGCCGCGGCGCCCTCCGATGTACAAATCGATAAATTCCGGAAAATGCTGCAGCGTGCGGGCCGCGGGCGAATTCGCTTGCGCGTGGAAATCATTTACGACCAGACTTTGGCCGCACTTTTCGACGGTGTGTTCGCCGCCGCCCTGCGTCAATAGGAGGAACCGTGCCCGGAAAATTGATCTTGATTCGCCACGGACAAAGCACTTGGAACGTCGAGAATCTCTTCACCGGCTGGCATGACGTCGACCTGAGCGATCAAGGACGCCTCGAAGCGGCGCAGGCCGGACGCGAATTGCAGCGCGAAAAGCTCGAGCCGCAGATAGCATTTACCTCGGTGTTGAAGCGCGCGATCCGCACCCTGTGGCTGATTCTGGACACCACCGACCGCATGTGGATTCCGGTGGAGCGCAGCTGGCGCCTCAATGAACGCCACTACGGCGCCCTGGAGGGACTCAACAAGGCGCAGACGGTCGCGAAGCACGGCGAGGCGCAGGTCAAGATCTGGCGCCGCAGCTACGACATTCCGCCGCCGCCCTTGAGCCTCGATGACCCGCGGCATCCGCGTTTCGATCCCCGCTATGCCAATGTGGACGTGGCCTCGCTGCCCGCCACGGAATCGCTCAAGAACACCCTGTCGCGCGTCCTGCCCTATTGGGAATCGCGCATAGTTCCCGAGCTTCGGCCAACAAGGACGTGCTCATCGTCGCGCATGGAAACTCGCTGCGCGCCCTGGTCAAGATGCTCGACATGATGTCCGAGAGCGACATCGTGGAGTTCAATATTCCGACCGGCATCCCGATACTCTACGAATTGGATGAGCAGCTGCAGCCTCTCGGCCGCCGGTTTCTCGGCGACCAGCAGGCCATCGCGGCCGCGCAGGAGGCCGTCCGCCGCCAAACCGAGAAGAAATGACGCGGCGGCCCTTCCGCGATATCGCCACGG
>Ga0073928_10005826_pt1 | contig 16999 bp, 20 predicted proteins | sample PaiPotPPA55metaG_FD_76969 | JGI IMG/M metagenome (GOLD analysis project Ga0073928, IMG submission 76969) | Iron sulfur acid spring bacterial and archeal communities from Banff, Canada, to study Microbial Dark Matter (Phase II) - Paint Pots PPA... ... | reverse complement strand
ACGCCGTGGGTATTGCTTCGGCGGCTCGGTGGTATGTCGAAGGCTTCGCTCTGCGCAGCGGACTTAAGATAAATCTCGACGTACCCGCGGATCCAGTCCGTGTGGGTGACGCAACCGAACTTGCACTATTTAGAGTGCTGCAGGAAGCTCTGACTAACGTCCATCGTCATTCCGGCGCGTCCGAGGCGGGCGTGCTCATTCAGGAGTCTGCGGGTCAGGTGATTTTGGAAGTGCGGGATAACGGCCGCGGCATACAACCGGAGATGCTTGATCGTTTTTGTGAGTCCGGGGCAGGCGTAGGTGTGGGGCTTATCAGTATGCAGGAACGAGCGCGTGAACTGGGAGGAAAGCTGCACCTCGAATCGAGCACAGCGGGTACGCTGGTGCGAATCAGTGTGCCCATCCCTCGGGATTGCGTTGCTCCTTACTGATGCAAGTCTTAGAAAACAGTAAAGGCGCGTTAAGAAAGACTGGGGTTCAGTCGAATGATGTCGCCTAACGGTAAGACTTTAAAATATAGTTCGGTATAGGCCTCCCCGGAGCTAGAAATAATTATGACAGTTCGTATTTTGGTTGTGGACGATCATCCTGTTGTGCGGCACGGGTTGAGGACTTTACTCGGAGCGCATCCCGAGTGGGAAATTATCGATGAAGCGGCGGACGGATTCGAAGCCGTGGATAAAGCCGATCGCTTAAAACCGGACGTCGTGGTGTTGGACATCACGATGCCCAAAATGAGCGGCCTCGAAGCTTGCCGGCTGATCCGGAAGAGTACGCCGCAGGCTGAGATTTTAATGGTTACACAGCACGATTCTCCTCATATGATGCGCGAAGCCATGGAAGCCGGAGCTCGTGGTTACGTGGTGAAGTCGAATGCGTCGCGGGATTTGTTGGCTGCGGTAGAAGCTGTGAGCCAGCATATGCCGTTTACAGCTTTGAATCGTTCCGCAGAATCTGCATAAAGGTGAGCGTCCTTATTTTTATCGCAACGGTTATACTGGCTTAGTTAAGTTCTTGATCGAGACGTACCCAGTATGGAGGTAGGGCAATGAAGTTACGAATCCTGATTGCAGACGATCACGAAGTTGTACGCCGAGGTTTGTGTGCGCTTCTACAAGCCCGCGAGGGTTGGGAAATCTGCGCCGAGGCAAAGGACGGCCGCGAGGCCGTCGAGAAGGCGGCGCAACTGAAACCTGACGTTGTGATCCTGGATGTCGGCATGCCAAACCTCAACGGTTTGGCGGCGACGCGCCAGTTGACCCAGCACGATCCCCATTGCAAAGTTATCGTGCTGACCATCACGGATTCAGACCAGGTAATCCGAGAGGCTCTCGATGCCGGCGCCCGCGGCTTCGTCTTGAAATCGGACGCCGCTCGCGACCTCGTCTCTGCGGTGGAAGCGCTACAGCGCAACCGAATGTTCTTTACTCCTCGAGTAAACGACATGGTACTCGCAGGTTTTCTCGACCGAGGACACAACGGATCCAATGGTGAACCGCCGCGGTTGCCGAAACTGACCGCGCGCGAACGGGAAGTCATCCAGCTTTTGGCCGAGGGAAAAAGCTCGAAAGAAGTGGCTTGCTTGCTCAATCTGAGTACCAAGACCGCCGAGACTCACCGCAGCAACATCATGCGGAAACTCGGTTTCCACTCCATCCGAGATCTGGTTGTCTATGCGGTGAAGAACAATATCATCCAAGTGCAGGTACCGGCCCCTTTTCAAAACCCGACTGAGGGTTCAGCCGCGTAAGCCAAATTCACAGCTTCGAAACGATAAGGGCGTCCACGGACGCCCTTTCGTTTTGCAATGGAGGCCGGGCGTGTAAAGGCTGGGCATCCTCGTCCGGCTGGACGAACAATTCCTTAATCGCGTTCTACAGTAAACACAGTATGCCTGCACGCCAACCCCGTAGGACGAATTGGAATCCCAAGCGAGTACAAATTTCACGGAACAAAACTCTCGCGAGTCTATCCGTTGAAAGCAAAAGATCAGGCAATGGCACTCCGCTTGCGCCTGCTGTTTCAGCGAGCAAATATGCGGGCAGCTTACAAACTCGGACTGATTGTGTTTCTGGCGAACGCCCCGCTAGCATTCTCGCAAGATAGAAGCGCCCAACCTTGTCCTCAAGTCACTCCCGGAACTGTAGGCTGTCAGTTGGTGGCCTGGTCGCATTTACAGGAACCGGTCCCGTTGCCCAACCCTGAAGCCAAGCCAGATCAGCAGCCGGAACAGTCGCAAACTCAACCACAATCGGCTATGCAGAAGATCACTGGAATCATCGTGCTGATGAACGACAAGTACGTTCTGAAAGCGGGAGGAACTACAACTTATCAGCTCGACGATCAGGAGAGAGCCAAGCGCTATCAAGACCAGCAGGTCACAGTCGTCGGCACACTAGATACAGCCAGCAATACGATCCACGTAGAAAGCATCCAGCTACCTTCCTAGCGCCCCAAGATCACTTGCGGAAACTACGAACGTCAGGCAATGGCTCCAAATCGTTCCCATTGAAAACCTGTTCGATTTCGTTGAGCAATTGCTCATGCACCAGCCCATTCGAAGCCAGAGTTTCGCGGCTGTCCAACTGGAATGGCCCACCCTTAAAGTCGCTCACTTTACCGCCAGCTTCCGCCACCAGAAGCACACCAGCCGCCGTGTCCCACGGATTAAGATTGAATTCCCAGAACCCATCAAGCCGCCCGCAAGCCACATAGCAAAGGTCGAGCGCCGCGGATCCCGCCCGCCGCACTCCATGCGTGTGCAGCGTGATCTGGTGATAGAAAAATATATTCGGATTCTTATGCCGCTTATGACTGGGAAAGCCAGTCGCAACGAGGCATTCGGACAGTTTGCCAACCTTCGAAACCCGGATAGGTTGCTGATTGAGAAACACCCCGCCGCCGCGCTCCGCGGCAAACAATTCGTCTCGCGTCGGATCATAAACCACTCCCGCGATCCGTTCTCCTTTGTAATCGAGCCCCATGGAAACGCAAAATACCGGGAAGCCATGCGCAAAATTCGTAGTACCGTCGAGTGGATCGACGTACCAGCGATAATCGCTGCCCGTATCCTGCAACCCGCCTTCTTCGCCGAGAATGTCAAAGCCCGGCCAGCGTTCGCGCAGACGCTCTCGGATAAGCAGTTCTGACTTGCGATCGGCCACCGTAACCAGATCGGCCTCGCCTTTGTATTCCACGGTGACGCGTTGCCGGAAGTACTCCATCAGTAGCGCGCCAGCTTCGCGGGCAATTTGAGCCATGCCTGGAACAAAGTCGTGACTATTTGAGGGAGTCATTCAGAGGAGGTCAATCTTGCGAACCGCATAGCGGCGCTTCACCGATGTCTGGAGCCGTCTTCCGCGATGTACATAATTTCATGCTTGAAAATAAATAGATTCGGCCCATCCTCGCGCGTAAGCCTGAGCATGTTCTTGTCGTAGTATTCGATCCAGCCATGCACCGTTTCGCCGTCCGCCAGCTTGATGCTGACCGGCTTCTGCTTTTCACCCAACATCTTTAAGTAAGCGGCTTCCTGCGAGGTTTCCTCGGGAGGGGTGACTTTGCCCTTCCGAGACGCGGGCCCTGCTTGTCCATTGAATGGCATAGGCAACATTCTACACGCCCGCAGGACCGAAAGATGCGTAGCTTGCAATCGAGCTAAAGGGGTAGTCCGGTGGGGATGGCAGAGCGCCATTCTAGCGCTTTATAAAGTGCACTGGGTGAACGCCGCCGCTGATTTAAGCGGCAGGATGCGTCTTGCTCTTGAACACGTTGTACCCGCGCAGCGTGAGTCTGACCACACCGCGCACCTGTTCTTCGACATAGCCCTCGTTGCGCAATTCGGCGACTGCGACGCGCGCGAACGAGGAATCGACAGTCTGTTGCGGCAGAGTCACAAACTCCTGCGGGTTGTGCTCATAGTGCTCGGCTAGAGTCACAAAAAGTTCGCTTTGAATGGACGCGCATTGCATTTGATTTTCTCTGGGTCCAGTGTGCCTCTGAGGAGCTTTTGCGGGAATGGCACATCGGTGGGGTTGCGGGTAACCTTAGTCGAATGTACTAACGCGGCAAGGACAATGTTCGATCGTGAGAAAGTCGCGCAGGAAAGGAAGTAGAAGGGCAATGCGGCGCGGTGTTCCACCTGGAACACTTTTCAGTAGTTCGCGTTCGCGGCTATTGCAAGGCTGATTGAGTCAGCTTCACCGCGCAATATGGATTTGACGTTCCCCCAGACACGTTGCACTTCTGCCCGTTCACCGATCCGGGCGCCATGGTCGAGAAGTAAATGTTCGCCCCTCCGTTCGACAATTGATTGTCGACCACTATCCCGCTGGTTCCTCCAAGAGTGCTCGGAGAAGTCACGCAGCTGGATGTCGGCGTGCCCGTGCAATTCGGAGTCGTCAACGAAGTCGTAATCGTGGAGCTCTCCAGGTAAGCGTTGGATGAACCGCCTACGCCGAAAAACAACCGGTCGGTCGTGCCATCATAAAACTCGGTTAGCGGCGAACACTCTTCCCCTACCGTGCTGTTCACCACAAACGTGGACGAGCCCGTGCTCGTGATTTCGTGGCTGGCAAAGGGAAAGAAGTACATTTTCGGATTCGAAGGAATCAGGGATTTCGATTTCGTCCCGGATACAAATCCGCACGCCATCAAATGTCCGGAGGTCGAGCCGTTCAACCAGAATGCATTATCAAACGTCCCAGAATGTACGTTGCCGGTGGTGCAGTCGCCAGTGCCGGTCGCCGACCCCAAGTCGACAGTGTTACTGGTGGTGAGCGTTGTCGAACTGGTGAAGTTGGCCGCAATCTGACTGACTGCGCCGCCAATGCCGTTTACTATGCTGCATCCAGTGAAGACGAAAACCTGGTCAGTTGTGGAATTGGCAGAATCGGTGACCGCGATTGGCGGATCTACGACCCCAGTGCCTGCTCCATGCGTAGCCCATCCAACTTCCACTTGCGCCGCGTACGTGCCACCGGGACTCGTAAGGCTGACTGCATACAAATAGCCTTCCCCGTCTCCGATGAAAATTCTGCCCGCCGTGTCATCGACCACCGGACCGGTCAATACCTTGCTGGCTTGAGTCGAGACCGTAACCGGCCATCCCCCGGTGCTGACAAGCGCCGGCGCTCCGCCACCGAATACCGGAGTGATCTTATAGAGCAAGCCATTGTCGGCGCCCACATATGCCGTATCGTTGTTGTAGTCCACCCAGGGCGAGGAATTCGAATCCGTCGCCGCGGTTTGGATGGTCAACGTGCTCATGCAACCCGCGGTCGTCGGGTTAGTGCACGACGTCGGCGTCTGCGGACTCAATACCGTTCCCGTCTGCGATGGCGGCACTGGGATCGGATTCGGCAGAACCAGAACGTGGAAGTACGAACCGGAGCTGGTGCTCTCGACGAATGCCACTTTCGTCCCGTCGGTCGACAAGACTGGCGAAGTCTTAATCTGGCCACCGGTCTGCGTCACCGTGTTGTAGGCGAACGCGACCCAGGGCGATCCGCTATTGCATGGCGGAGTCGCCGAAGTATAGAGATTGTTAATTCCCACCAGGTTCGCTTGTGTACCGGAAGTCACCGTAAGGCCAAAGATCGCGTAATCCGTATTACAATTTTCCGCGCTGATGCCGAACTGGTATTTGGCAGGGAACTGGTTCTGCGGGACGTAGCCATTCTCCAGTGAAACCGCCCAGTCGATCTTCATTCTGTGCTTAGACCGCGGAACCGGAATACGCGGAGTCGGAATACCCCAGCGTCCGTTTTGCAACGCAATCTGCCGCATGACCAGACTATAGACGTAACGCGGATCGTGCTGAGCCGCGGCCATAATTTCTTCAGTGCGTGCGCCCGGCATTAACAAGTGGCGCGAACTCCAGTCCAGCGGATATCCCAGGTGAACGTGTTCAGTGGCCGCGTCCGGTGATGCAGGCCGATCCATTCTCGCCTGGCCGAAAACGGAAATGCCGAGCATGAGCAATCCTGCCACCCGGCAGAGCCAACGGAATGCGCGCGTTCGCATCGTGTGTCTCCTCAAATGTTCCTACCGTCCCATTCTTATCTTCGCGTAGATATTGGGAATTTGAATCCTTACTTTCGTAACTGAAGGTGACGAAATGCCATGTCGCCTGGTGACTGACGTGCCAGCGAACGGCTCCTCTAAGGGCTTCCAGCCGTGCCGCGACGCGGTTACTTGACACGTATCCATATTTCTGCGAATATGGAAATATGTCAGAACGGCGTGCGAAAAAATCAGCCGAACAAGTTGCCAGGTTCGCCGACATGTTTTCCGCCATGGGGACCGAACCGCGGCTCCGCATCATGCAATTGTTGCTCTCAGCGCATCCCGACGGTCTGGTGGTGGGCGAGATTCAGGAAGAACTCGATGTTCCAAATTCGACCTTGTCTCATCATCTCGACAAGCTCAAGGCGGAAGATCTGGTTCAAGCGCAGCGGGAAGGCACTTTTCTCCGCTACAGCGCCAATGCCGATGCTCTTCAAGAATTACTCCAGTTCCTATACGCCGAGTGCTGCACTCGCAATCAGGCAGTGAAGTCCGAACAAATCATTCAAATCTGCAAATAGGAGAAGTGCAATGAGTGGCACCGATATTAAAGACGTCGTCAAGGAAAAATATGGACAAGCCGCTTTGCGGGTAAACAGCGGCGGCAGTTCCTGCTGCGGAGCGACTTCGAGCACCGGATGCTGCGATCCCATCACTTCGAATCTTTACGATCCCTCCCAGGCGCAGCAGATTCCCGAAGAAGCTCTGCTGGCTTCGCTAGGCTGCGGCAATCCCACGGCATTGGCACAGTTGAATGCGGGCGAAACCGTGCTGGACCTGGGTTCCGGCGGCGGCATCGATGTGTTGCTCTCGGCGCGGCGAGTCGGCCCAACCGGAAAAGCGTACGGCCTCGACATGACCGACGAGATGCTGGCGCTGGCGAACCAGAACCAGCATAAAGCCGGAGTTGAGAACGTCGAGTTCCTCAAAGGCGAGATCGAACACATTCCTCTGCCGGACAACTCCGTGGATGTGATCATTTCCAATTGCGTGATCAATCTCTCGGCCAACAAAGATCAGGTGCTCAGAGAAGCTTATCGCGTACTGAAACCGGGCGGCCGTTTTGCCGTGTCGGACGTAGTAACTCGCGGTGAGATCCCCGATGAAATTCGCCAAAGCGTGCTGCTATGGGTCGGCTGCGTCGCCGGAGCGCTCGAGGTAAACGAATACCGCACCAAGCTCGCCTCTGCCGGATTCGAGAAAATTGAAATCGACCCCACCCGCGTGTATCGCGTCGAAGACGCGCGCGAGTTTCTCTCCGGACAAAACATAGATGTCGACGCAATCGCGCCGCTGGTAGACGGCAAAATTATGAGCGCCTTTGTTCGCGCCGTGAAACCAACAACTACCTGCTGCGGGCCGACCTGCTGCCAATAAGAGCGTGCCAGAACATTTCTGTTTTTTATGGGCGCCAGGCTGTAACGCTGCGGTGCTGAAACGCACTACCAAATGAGCGGTGTCCGCGTATTGGCTCCGTGAATTGGGAACGCGCTCCACACTCGAAGGAGGCAACATATGTTTGCCCGCAAGGTCGCTGCTCGGCTGAAGCCGAATTCGATTACTGAATTTACCCATCTGATCGAATACGAGATTCTGCCCTGGCTGCGAAAGCAACAAGGGTTCCTGGATTTGATCACGCTGGCCGCGCCCGACGGCCTGGAAGTCGCAACCATCAGCTTCTGGGATCAGCAATGCAACGCACAAACTTACGACGCAACCGCTTATTCAGACGCGCTGAAGCTTCTCGAAAAACTCTTGGACGCGCCACCGTACGTAAAGTTGTTTGACGTCGTAGGCTCGACTTTTCAACGGCTCACGCGCTCGCAGCCGGCTGAAGCTGACAATCTAGCCCAACAGACTGCATCGTCCCAAATGGAGTATCGCTGCAATCAGACGCGCGCCTGACAGGACCCGATGGCCGGCTGCCGCCTGTGGACGCTAACCTGGAACAAACTAAGCGCGAGCGTCGCGACCGCAAAATCTTGTCAATAGGCAAAAACCACGCGATTGCGCCCAACCATCTGTTTTCATTGGAAATATAAATTCCAAAATTTGGCGGGTTTACCTATTTCCCTGTGATATAATGAAAATATATTAATTAGCTAACACGCGACCCCACCCGGGTCGCGTTTTTTATTGGCCGCTTTCCATCCCCAGCAATGTTTTCCAGGAAATCACCTTCATGACAAACCGAGGAATCGACATCAAGCACCCCAAGCAGCGGGGTGAATGGGCAGAGCTGCGCTTCATGGCCCGCGCCGCCGAGCACGGACTATGCATCACCAAGCCTTGGGGCGAAATGGCCCATTACGACTTCGCCATCGAGCATAAGGGACACTTCGTTCGCGTCCAGGTCAAATCAACTAAGTTCCTGCGTCGCGGCAACTACGCCTGCTGCGTGTTCACCCGCAGCGGACCCTACGGACCCAACGAGATCGATTTCGTTGCCGCCTACATCATCCCTAAAGATCTCTGGTATATCGTTCCCGCCCGCGTATTCGAGGGCCAATACCACATTCATCTTTCACCCCATCTGAAGACCTCGAAATTCGAACGCTACCGCGAGGCCTGGTACCTCCTCCGCGCCCAACCACCAAAGTCCCACGCCGCCCGAGCCGGACGCTAAGACGACTGTCGTCCTGCTAGCGACTGTCATCCTGAGGATGCGGAGTCGTTCGCAAAGCGAACGTCTCCCAACGAAGGATCTCTGCACTCGATTCTCAACGATCACAAATGCTGGGCCACCGGGCAGGAGCGTGCCTCGCTCTCTTCCTCTTCGATAAGGTTCGTCGACCGAGGACAAACCTTTACAAAAATATGCGCATTACTGGCGGCTTAGATCTTTCTCTAGTTGTAACCACCCTACAAGGGACAAAGGAGAAAAAATGCAATTACAACCAGTCCAAGAGCAGTCGACCCTCAACGTGAAACTCGTCCACTTTACCAAGCAAAACTCACCCGATGATGCCGTGCAAGTTGCCTTCGCCGTGACCGATGATCAAGGGAAAGAAGAGATCATCACCGGCGAAATTCCCTACAGCTACGACCTTTTCCGTCTGCTCCAGGAAAACGGCTGGCTGAACATCCGCCGAGGTGTGGCCACGGTCCGCGAGAACCGTCCGCAGCGCCGAGCCATGTCAGCTTAGTCACAATAGTGACACAATGCGAGCGGTGCCCCAGGTTCGCGTCCGTTCTTTGGACGCGAACCTGGAACTACTATAGCTGTGTGTTGAATAGGTTCTGAGTTTGTATCGGTTTTTGGACCTACGTCGGTGTCGGATAGGGCATGGCTTCAGCCATACCGATGAGGTCTGATAAAAGACCGGGCTTTAGCCGCTGAGGGACGCCACTCCGAACGAACGATGACACTACCCGGCGTTCTGACGGCCTGTCATCCCGCCCGCAGCTTCTCATGCCCGAAGGGGATGAGAAGCGGAGTGGAGGGACCTGCTGTTTTCTGCCGGCAGCCCCAGATTTTGTCCGGAGAGAACAAAAAATTATGGGGTGGCCCCGCTCCTTGCGTCTTGTGCAAGGGGCGGGTGCATGTGGAGAGAGAAAACCCAAACCGAAGATGCGACCGGCGACCTTCCCGCCCCTTGCAAAAAGCGCAAGGAGCAGGGCACCCGGTCAGATAAAATTCAGTAGGTTGCCTTGTACCCTTCCGCAGTTGTGCTGGTTGGGTGATAGACGCCAACTATCAATCGATGATCGTTGATTCCATCCGCCACTGTACCGCTAGTACCCTTGGGATCGTCGAACTTGTAATACTTCCCCTTAGAGAATAGAGCGGCGTGGTGAATGTTGGTCGAGTCGTACCACCACATGACAACATCGCCCGCGCTATCGATACCTGTCGCCAACGTATTGGTTGAACCGGGAACCTTAAGTTTGGTGTACTTACCAGCCTTGTAGACGTAACCCGACCAGTTTCCGCTTGCGTCATTGCCCTGCAACGTAATCTGCTGGTTTTTGTTAATACCGAACGCCCATGTGTAAAGGGAATTAGGCGCGTCTAACTGCGTATATTTCGAGCCTTTCAACAGGAATCCATGTTGCTGGCCGGCAGCGCACGAACTCACACAATATACCCCCACGATATCGCCCAGATCATTGATGCCTGCGGCCTGTGGCTGAGTGCTGCCTGGCGGCGCTATATCAGTGAAGACTTTATTCTGATACCGAAAGCCGTGGAAGTTGCCGCCAGAATCCTGATAAGACCCTACGATTGTTCCGCTGGTGTTTATTCCATAGCAGAATGTGTTGTTGCCATTGGGATCGTCAACGTTCGTTACTTTCCCCTTCACGAGCAGCAGACCGTGTGTAACTCCACTCCCGTCAACGTACTGGCCGACCATCGCGCCTGCATTGTTGATCCCGTAAATCCGCGTATCCATGGCGCCCTTGACGGCAACGGTTGTGAATTTAAACGTTAATGCTGGATTGCCCTGGCAGAACGCATTTGCGGACAGCAGAATTAACCATGTGGAAATGGTAGCTGTTAGCAAGAGTCGAATCCTCGATCGCATAGCTTCCTCCAATTACCTGACCATAGGTAGTTTCCGACGAAGGAGCGGAGAGCCCGCAGTCGTTATGATCTCCCGGGCACGCTCCGAATAAGTCCTTCAGGAGAACTGCTGCGGCATACACTATACCTGGACTGGGAGTTGTAAATGGCTCCGGCGTGGGGGAAGGCTGGCACAACTTGGGTAAGGCCTGATGCCCCAGGTCCGCGTCCGTTCTGTGGACGCTAACCTGGGCCAAACTAAGCGCGAACGTCGCGACCGGAAAATCTTGTCAATACGCAAAAACCGCACGATCGCGCCCAACCATATGTCGTCATTGGAAATATAAATCTCAAAATTTGGCGGGTTTACCGATTTCCATATGATATAATGGAAATATATTAATTAGCTCACGCGACCCCACCAGGGTCGCGTTTTTTATTGGCCGCCTTCTATCCCAACCAACATTTTCCAGGAAATCACATTCATGACAAATCGAGGAATCGACATCAAGCACCCCAAGCAGCGGGGTGAGTGGGCAGAACTGATCTTCATGGCCCGCGCCGCCGAGCACGGACTATGTATCACCAAACCTTGGGGCGAAATGGCCCACTATGACTTCGCCATCGAGCATCACGGACGCTTCCTGCGCGTCCAGGTCAAGTCGACCAAATTCCTGCGCCGTGGCACCTACGCCTGCTGCGTCTTCACCCGCAGCGGACCCTACGGTGCCAACGAGATCGATTTCGTTGCCGCCTACATAATCCCAAAGAATCTCTGGTATATCGTTCCCGCCCACGAATTCGAGGGGCAATACCATATTCATCTCTCACCCCATCGCGAAAATCTGAAATACGCCCGTTACCGCGAAGCCTGGCACCTCCTGCGCGCCAAAGCATCAAAGCCCCACACCGCCCGAACCGGACGCTAAGACGATTGTCATCCCGCTAGCGATGTCATCCTGAGGCAGCGGAGTCGCTCGCGAAGCGAACGACTCCCGACGAAGGATCCCTGCACTCGATTCTTAATGATCACGATCTCCCACCCATTGTCATCCCGACCGCAGCTTCTCATACCCGAAGGGGATGAGAAGCGGAGTGGAGGGACCTGCTGTTTTCCGCCGCGCCCAGATTTTGTGCGGAGAGAACAAAAGATTATGGGTGCCCCGCTCCTTGCGTCTTGTGCAAGGGGCGGGCGCATGTGGAGACAGAGAACCGGAACCGAAAATTCGGCGGCTGGGCGTACCCCTTCCGAAAGAACCACGGGGAGGGGGCAGGCCTTTTCGCTAGAATGCGTCCGCGAAAGAACTGAAGGCTAGGCCCGATGCTTGGCTTGAGGCTGATGTTTGCCTTTTTGATTCTGCATAATACAAGTATTATGCAAAATTGCATTGCTCTATGACAATAGGAGCATGTAATATTGCATTATTGGGTAGCGGAGTAGTATGTCGATATGGCGAATCAAAGCGTACTGGCTTCCGGGCGATACGTGTCCAATCCGAGACTGGTATCGGAACCAAGACGTGCCGGTGCAGGCCGAATTTGATGTCGTTCTAGAGACGTTGCAAGCTACCGTTGACTGGAGTGATACAAGTTCGTTCGGCGTGTTGAAAAGGGATCATAAGGGACTTGGGGAAATTCGTTTCAGTTTGGAAACACCAGAAAAGCGCCGTTTTCGACCAGTGGGAATCTGGCCACCGATTGCAGAGGGAGAGTTCGTTCTGCTCGCAGGCTGCGAAAAGAGACGCAACGGCGTCTTGATTCCGGGGAACGCATTTACATTGGCGCTCGAATACAAACGACGACTCGCAGACGGAGAAGGGAGAATCGATGATTACGTTTAAGGGTACGTGGCAAAAACTCTCGAACAAACAATATCGAGACCATTACGCTTTGTCGCTTCTCAAGCGTTCTGTAGCCTTTCAGATCAAAACACTCCGAAAGAAGCACTGCGGCACTCAGGCCGCGCTTGCGGAAAAGTCGAACCTCAAGCAGGGAGTGATTTCGCGATCAGAAGATCAAGAATACGGCAATCTGACATTTAACACCGTTGGGCGGATTGCCGCCGGGTTGGATATGGCCTTCATTGGTAAGTTCGTTCCGTTCACCGAACTAATTAGGTTCTCAGCGGAGCTAAGCGAAGAAGAATTTAAGAAAATACTAACTTTCGATGAAGAAAATGCTGCTTTGCCAGCATTGGGTCTATTTGATTTGTCGAGCATGGAGGAATCTCGTTTTCTCCCTATCGGACCAATGCCAGTCGAAGTTAAAGCCGAGCCCTCGGAGAGGGATGCCAAACCACAAAACGCTGCGGATGCCGCCGATCTTGCGAGCTCGAATCAACGAATTGGACCTAAAGGCGAACGCAGATCATTAGACTTTGCAAAAACGGGGTAGGGATAATGCAACTAATCAGTGTCGGTCTCGCTAGATCAATATGGTTGTTTGATGTAAATGATTTGAACCCGACTGGGAAGAGTTTTGTCCCTGATCTTCTGTTGTGGCTTGGGGAAAAATACTCGTTCCAAACGTTCCCGAAGTCGATAGCAGAAATGGACCCGGAGAAAAAGGGATTTCTATTCAAAACGGGCGAATTTCAAAGCGTTGACGGGCCAATTACGATCAATTTATCTTTATACACCGACGGATTCGTAGCTGAAACATGGTCATCGACAGAGAATGGAGACGCGTTCCTTGAGGAAGTTCTCCGCTCCGCTGCCAGTAAGTACGGCCTAACCTACAGACCGGACATGATCCGGACGAAGCAATACATCAGCGAGATAGTCATACATCTAGATCATGCGCTCGGCCAAATAAATCAGAAGATGGCTCGGTTTTGCGAGACCCTGAACGGAATTTTTTCTAGACATCGTCTCGCACCCTTTGAGATGACAGGGATGATGTTTGGTCAGGACGTATTAGCCACTGCCTATAAGCCGCCGGGGTTAGTGATTGAAAGGAAAGTTGGTGCCCCTTTTGCGGCCAATCGTTTCTGGAGCAAGTCGCCCTTTACCACCAAGGAACATCTGCTTGCTTTAGAGGAGTTCGAGAAATTGCTGGCAGAATGACGAGCAAGCAACGCCCGAATGGGGCATCACAACGGCACCCGCCCGGTTGATGCCCCCGCCATCCCCATGTTAGGGTAATGAGTTTCACCATCCCAGCAGCCACTGCTCTGATCGAGGGACCATTGTCCGCTGTTCAATCGACCACGCCGACCATTCGCAAGACCGCGCTCAACGCCGTCCATCGCCAGATGGGCGCGAAGATGGTCGACTTCAACGGCTGGGATATGCCGGTCGAATACCCGTCGGCCGGCGGCATTATTGCCGAGCACAACGCGGTTCGCACCGGCGTGGGCATCTTCGACGTCTCGCACATGGGCGACATTCGCCTGCAAGGGCCCGAGGCGCTGGCTGCGGTTCAGCACATTTCCATGAATGACGCGTCGCGGCTCGCCATCGGCCAGGCGCAGTATTCGGCGCTGCTCTATCCGCAGGGGACGTTTGTGGACGACGTTATCGTGCATCGTCTGGGCGAGGACGAATACCTGCTGGTGATCAACGCGGGAACCCGGGAAAAAGATTTTAACTGGGTGCGCGACAACACGCGCCAGTTTAACTGCAAGGTGGAAAATCTATCCGACGACTTTACCCAGATCGCGATCCAAGGCCCCAAGGGCGTGAACCTGCTGCAGAAGCTCACGGACGCCGATCTGTCCGCAGTGAAATTTTACTGGGTAACTCACGGGACGGTCTGCGGGCTGAAAAACATTCTGATCGCGCGCACCGGCTATACCGCCGAAGATGGATTTGAAATCTACGTGCCGGCCGACGAAGCCACCAGCGCCATGGTCTGGAACAAGGTGCTCGAAGCGGGAAGGGAATTCGGCGTAGTGCCGTGCGGCCTCGGGGCTCGTAACACGCTCCGCCTCGAAGGGGCATTGTCACTCTACGGACATGAAATTTCAGATACGATAAATGTGTGGGAGGCGAAACTGGACCGCTTCTGCAAAATGGAGAAGCCAGACTTCATCGGCCACGCCGCGCTGGAAAAAGCGAAAGCGACAGGACTGAAACGCACATTAATTGGACTAGAAATGGTTGAGCGCGGCATCGCCCGCGACGACTACAAAGTTCAAGACGAATCCGGACGCGAGATCGGCTACGTAACCAGCGGCTCCTACGCGCCATTTCTGAAAAAGAATATCGCGCTAGCGTATGTACCGCCTGAGTTTGCGAATGTTGGATCGACAGTTAAAGTGGAGATCCGCGGCCAGGGCGTGAAGGCACAAGTAGTCCCAACGCCGTTCTACAAGCGTCCGAAAAAGAGTTAAAAGGCAGGGATGAGAGTATTTTTGGTAGTTGTCATCCCGAGCATAGCGAGGGATCTGCATTTTCTTTCGAAGACAAGAAACTGCAAATTCTTTGAAGTAGCCAACAGCTAAAAGCTAGGAGCTCACAGCTATTTATGCCCTATCCAACCGACTTCAAATACACCAAAGAACACGAATGGATCAAACCCGATGGCAAGAACGCAACCGTCGGCATAACGCACCACGCGCAGGAGGCGCTCGGCGACATCGTCTTCGTCGAATTGCCCAAGCCCGGCACTGAAATCACAAAGGGCAAGACGTTTGGCTCAGTCGAATCAGTCAAGGCCGTCTCCGACCTGTACGCTCCAGCTTCTGGAACGGTAGCTGAGGTAAATGGCGAACTGGCAACAGCCCCGGAGAAGATCAATAAAGACGCCCACGGTGCGTGGATGCTAAAAATCACGCTGAAAGATCCGAACGAACTGAACGGTTTGCTCGCTGCCGCAGATTACGAAAAGTTCGTAGCAGAAGAAGGCGGCTAGAATCACCAAGAGATACAGAGTCACAGAGAACGTCATGGCTTTTCTTTCCCTGTGACTCTGTGTCTTCGTGGTGATAAAGGGCAATTGAAAATCGAATTGACCGCTAACTACATCTAATTTATTTCTATGCGATATCTGCCAAAATCTCCCGCCGACCGAGAAGCCATGCTGAAAGCCATTGGCGCCCGCTCGATTGATGACTTGTTCGCGCCCGTACCCGCCGAGTACCGGCTCAACCGCGATCTGAAAGTTCCACGCCAAATGGCCGAGTCTGAAATCGTAGACTGGTTCCGCGAACGCTCGCGCGAAAACGGCGACGGCTGCACAAGTTTTCTAGGCGCGGGCGCCTACAATCACTACCGCCCAGTAATCATCGATTCACTGATCTCCCGCGGCGAGTTCCTCACCGCCTATACGCCATATCAAGCCGAGATCTCTCAGGGCACGCTGCAATCCATTTTCGAATTCCAAACCATGATCAGCGAACTGACCGGCATGGAGGTCGCGAACGCTTCGATGTATGACGGATCGACGGCGGCGGCTGAAGCCGTGATGATGGCTTCGCGTCTTACTGGGCGGCATTCGGTTGCGATCGCGCGAAGCGTGCATCCGGAGTATCGAGAGGTGCTCGCGACCTATGCGCACCATCAAGGGATGCCGCTTTCGACCGTGTCGTTTACCGATAAGGGACGGCTGGATCTTAGCGAGCTTGAGAAGTCGATTACTTCCGCGAGTGCTTGTGTCCTGATTCAATCGCCCAACTTTTTTGGAACCATTGAGGATGTGGCCGCCATCGCCGAGATCGCGCACCAGCGCGGCGCCATGCTGGTGGTTTCAATTGCGGAAGCGGTTTCGCTCGGCATTGTTGAACCGCCACGTCAGGCCGACATTATCGCGATGGAGGCCCAATCGTTCGGCGTGCCCCTCGGATTTGGCGGTCCCTATTGCGGTGTGATTGCTACCCGCGAACAATACGTGCGTCAGATGCCTGGGCGTCTTGTCGGTCAGACCACGGACAGAAACGGCAAGCGCGGTTTCGTGCTGACATTGGCCACGCGCGAACAACATATCCGTCGTGAGAAAGCGACCTCGAACATCTGCACCAACCAGGCGCTGATTGCTTTAATGGCCAACATCTTTATGACGATTTACGGCAAAGTTGGCCTGCGAGAATTGGCAAAGCAGAATCTCGCGAAGGCCGCGTACGCCTCTCAGCAATTCGGCGAGCAGGCTAAGGTTCTGTTCTCCGGCGCGCCGCGCTTCAACGAGTTCGTAGTTCAGACCAGCGAAGATCCTTACGCAATCAATAATCGGCTTCTCGAACAGAGAATCATCGGCGGATTTCCGCTGAAGAAATTTTATCCTGAGCTTGGCAACGCAGCTTTGTGGTGTTGCACCGAGATGACCTCGCGCTCGGCTATTGATGCTGCGGTCAGTTTAGTGGCGGAAGGTGACCGGACAGCCAAATCGTCCAACGAACAAGCTGACGTTCAGGAGGTGGTGCGATGACGCATATCACGCGCAAAGCCACTCGCCACGTCAACCAGAATGAAGGATTGATCTTCGAGAAGTCGT
>Ga0073928_10005822_pt1 | contig 17007 bp, 12 predicted proteins | sample PaiPotPPA55metaG_FD_76969 | JGI IMG/M metagenome (GOLD analysis project Ga0073928, IMG submission 76969) | Iron sulfur acid spring bacterial and archeal communities from Banff, Canada, to study Microbial Dark Matter (Phase II) - Paint Pots PPA... ... | reverse complement strand
TAAACTTCGAGGCCCGCTCTGCTTCAATCCGCCGGCTGCCCGCTCCATTCTGCCGATGACGTATAAAAGAACGGAGATGGTATTGGCCGGTCAATCCAAAGCTCAGATCATCGAGGGCATCAACACATTCATAAAGCAAAAGCTGCCGCCTCTGGAGCCTGGAGCCATGAGCTACATGATGTCGAAAGAACAGTACCTTACCGATGACGGCCAACACAACTGGATAGCTCACCTGATGATTTACACTCCGCTCATGGACAGTGCCGTTTGGGGTGCAGATCTGCCCCACTCTCCCGTCATGCTGAGTCCACAGTTCCATGGCGATCCGGAACCAATCGACGTATTCATGATTCCCGTGGGCAGATGGTCGGATGGAACGGCAGACCCAGACAAGTATTAGCAATGCGAACCAATGTGAGCGGTGTGTGTTCTCAAGAGTTCATATGATCTATGAGAAATGAGTTGTGTTCTGTCCTTGTTCTGGTTACTTGCCTTGCGCTGCTAGCCGCCGCACCTGAAGAAAAAGTGCCTTGATAACAGATATGTCGCTTCAGTACCTTTTCGAATACGGAGTTCGCTTCTTAGCAACTTGATCCTACTGTACGAGTCGTGAAGGCCTACGCCGGAAAGAACGGAATTACTTCTTGTTTGCCGACAATTCGGGCCGCCTCCAATTCTGCCCGCTCGCTCCTCTGTGTGCTCCCGGTGAGGTGGCGAGTAAAAGCGCCAAAACCCCGGCGCGTTCGAGCAGTACCGTGCGTCGCACTGGGTGAAGCTGCGCATGCGGGGATGAGCGCGTACTACTTTGTTACTGTGCGGTAGGGCTGGAGTGCGCGACGCGAGTCGGCTAATCCCTTAATCAGCCTGCGAATGGAGCTATCCGCGGGTTTTTCGGCGGCAGCTATGATCAACACGGCGGATAATCGGGTAAACTGGTTTGCTCTCGTCGATAGTCTTCCCAGCGGGCGTCACGACTCCCGCCGTTTGCAGAAGGCCGTTATCGAGAGAAAAGCTTCATAACACATGAAGCTCGAATTCAGAACTTAGTTCCACCCAAAAGGACAAATCCGTGAGTGCTTACACACTACCTGAAACGCACCAAGAGCCAGCCGGGGTGAGCCCCGTCAAGTACGTTTATTTTTTCGGTGAGGGAAAAGCCGAAGGCAACGGAACGATGAAGAACGAGCTAGGGGGTAAAGGCGCAGGCTTGGCCGAGATGACCAATGCAGGACTGCCGGTGCCTCCCGGCTTCACTATCCAGACGGAGGCATGCCGTGAGTACATGCGTAGTGGCGGAAAGGTGTCTCCTGAACTCACACACCAGCTGGAAGACGCGCTCCGCCGCCTGGAGCAACTGCAGAGGCAGGGGTTGGGCAAAGGCGAAAACCCGCTACTGGTCAGCGTACGCTCCGGAGCGAAATTCTCCATGCCGGGAATGATGGACACCATCCTCAACCTCGGGCTCAACGATCAGAGCGTGGAAGCGCTGGCCCGGCGAAGCAACAATTCCCGGTTTGCTTACGATTCTTACCGACGTCTGATCCAAATGTTCGGGAATGTCGTTCTTGAGATTCCCAAACTCGCTTTCGACGAACTCTTCGACAAAAAGAAGAAACAGAAGAAGGCGAAGCTCGACACAGAGCTCGATGCACGGGCTCTGAAGGAAGTGATTCAGGAATACAAGAAAGTCGTTAAGAAGCACGCCGGGCGGGAGTTTCCCCAGGACCCACGCGAACAGCTCATCATGGCTCGAGATGCCGTCTTCCGCTCCTGGAACAACCAGCGCGCGCAGACTTACCGGCGCATTAACAACATCGATGACATGCTCGGAACCGCCGTCAATGTGCAAGCAATGGTATTCGGGAATCTTGGCGAGACAAGCGGTACTGGCGTGGGCTTCACGCGCAATCCTGCAATTGGCACGAAGGAGTTTTATGGCGAATTCCTGATGAATGCGCAGGGCGAAGATGTGGTGGCCGGCATCCGCACGCCGGTTCCGATTCTTGAACTGCAGAAGGTCATGCCCGGAGTTTTCAAGCAACTGCGCGAGATCACCACTCGCCTGGAAAAGCATTATCGCGACTTGCAAGATTTTGAATTCACCATACAGGACGGCAAGCTTTACATGCTGCAGACGCGCAATGGCAAGCGGACAGGATTAGCTGCCGTGCGCGTTGCCATTCAGATGGTGGAAGAGGGCCTGATCACCAAAGAAGAAGCGATCTTCCGTGTTGAACCCAACCAGCTCTACGACTTTTTGGTTCCACGATTGGATGAGAAGAAAGCGAAGATCGAAGTTCTCGCAACCGGCTTGCCGGCGTCCCCGGGCGCTGCCGTCGGGCAGATTGTGTTCACCGCAGATGAGGCGGTGGAAAAGGCGGGACACGGCAGTGCGAAGAATCCAGTCATCCTGGTCAGAGCCGAAACTACTCCGGAAGATATTCACGGCATGGAAGTCGCTGCGGGCATTCTAACTTCGCGCGGCGGCATGACCAGTCATGCAGCGGTAGTCACGCGCGGTATGGGTAAGTGTTGTGTTGCGGGGGCGGGCGACATAGAAGTAAACGAGAGGGCTCGCGAGATGAGGGTGAGAGGCCAGGTATTCAAGCAGGGCGATTGGATTTCGCTCGACGGAACCACCGGCCGTGTGATCAAGGGCAAGCTCAATACCCTGGATGCAAAACCCGACGATCCTGAACTGATGAAGTTCATGGGCTGGGCGGAGCCGTTCCGCAAACTGGGCGTGCGAGCTAACGCGGACATTCCTCGAGATGCCACCCAGGCGCGTGCGTTTGGTGCCGAGGGCATCGGATTGTGTCGCACCGAGCACATGTTCTTCGCCGAGGACCGGATCCCTCACATGCGTGCCATGATTCTGACCGACAATGAGAAAGATCGCCGCGCGGCGCTGAAAAAACTGCTACCCATGCAGCGTGCCGATTTCATCGGCCTGTTCCGCGTTATGGATGGTCTGCCGGTAACCATTCGCCTCCTGGATCCGCCGCTGCACGAGTTCCTGCCCAAGCGCGAAGAATTGATGGTCGAGATCGCGGTGCTGGAAGCAACGAAGCCGCGCTCACCAAAGTTGAAAAAGCTGAAGGGCCTGCTAAGAAGGGTAGAAGAACTACACGAGTTTAATCCCATGCTCGGACATCGCGGCTGCCGGCTAGGCATCACGTATCCCGAGATTACCGAGATGCAAGCGCGCGCAATTTTCGAGGCGGCGGTAGTCGTCGCGAAGGAAGGTGTAAAGCCCCACGCGGAGGTAATGATCCCGCTGACGGCCACGTTGAAAGAGATGGCCCACCAGGGCGGCATCGTTCGGCGAGTGGCCGAAGAAGTCTTTAAGGAAAAGGGAGTGAAAGTGCATTACATGGTGGGGACGATGATCGAGTTACCGCGAGCTGCGCTGATCGCGGAGGAGATCGCCAAGGAAGCCGAGTTCTTCAGCTTCGGCACCAATGACCTCACCCAGACCACTTTCGGCTTCTCCCGCGACGACGTGAACAAAGTGCTGCCGACCTATCTCGCGGAAGGCATCATTAAACAGGATCCGTTCGCGGTAATTGATCGCGAGGGGGTGGGTGAACTGGTTCGCATCGGAATCGAACGCGGACGCAAGACCCGCCCCAATCTTGAGGTGGGAATTTGCGGCGAGCACGGAGGCGACCCTTCATCCGTTGAGTTCTGCCACGCGGTGGGCATGGATTATGTTGCCTGCTCGCCATTTCGCGTGCTAACTGCGCGGCTCGCTGCGGCACAAGCCGGTGCGAGCGATAAGTTGAAGGCAGAGGGCGGAAGGACGAAATAGACGCTCATGCAGACAGACAACCACTTTGACCCTTTCCAGAGTCTGGTTTGGGGAACAAATTCGGAGCGCGACCAAGTGCGGCCATAATACGACTGACTCCTGTAAATACATCGTGGGTCGCTGAGAATGCACCGCAGCCCCGGAGGCGGTTGCTTTTCTCCAGGGTTTCACTCTCTCTCATCGCGGGAGAAAGTATTTGATAATGCGTCTGCCCAGGAGAGCCGAAACCTTGGCGTACCCTCAGCCACATAGAGGTGTTTGCTTTGCTTTGCCGGCCGAGTTTTCGAGGGCGCCGTGCTAGCCAAGCGCTTCATATGCCGACTATGCTACACCTCGCGCCTTTGTTGGCGCTGTCATGTCGACAGCCTGCAGGCCTCTGGTCGATTCCTCGATCGTGCGTGCGGCCACCGGCTTCAGCCAGAACAAAGCTAAAAACGCGGCGATAAGGTCGCAGGCAATCATCGCCCAGAAGACCTTTGTCCAAGAACCGGTCTTCTCAAACAACCACGCGGCGCCGAAACCGGCAAAGAGCGCGCCCGCACCCTTGGCGGTGTAGACGATGCCGTAGTTTGTAGTCGCCCATGTCTTGCCGAACAAGTCTCCCGTGATGGAGGGAAACAGCGAGAAGATCTCGCCCCAGGCGAAGAAGCACAAGCCCGAGAGGGCGATGAACCAGACCGGATGGCTGATTAATTGGAGCAGCGCAAATACCGCGACTGCCTCCAGGGTGAAAGCGATGAACATTGTGTTTTCCCGGCCGATATGGTCCGATACCCATCCCCAGAAGGGGCGTGTAAGCCCGTTCAGATAGCGGTCCACCGAGATCGCCAGGACGAGTGCAGTCATGCCAAAGGCGACGACGACTTTATCGACATGGTAGGAGACGGCCATGGGGTTGAGTTGAGCCGTAACCACCAAGCCCCCGAAAGATAACATGGTCATCATCAGGTAGATGACATAGAAGGAGGGCTGACGCAGCATCTGCCGGGGGGTCATGTCCACGGCCGAACTGCGGACGTGTTGCTTGATCTTGAGTTCCTTTTCCGCCCAGCCTGGAGGAGTCCACCCTGCGGGTGGCCTCGCGAGGAATAGCGCCGCACAGAGCACGACAAAACCCTGGATAATCCCCCAAAAGACCAGGGTGTGCTGGTAGCCAGAAGCTCTGATCATTTTGTCGATGGGAGCGACCGTCAGTGCAGTTCCGATGCCGTACGCGCCGGCCGTTAGACCAACACAAAGACCACGATGGTCCGGAAACCATTTCAGTGCGTTTCCGATGGTTCCCCCGTAGACGATGCCAGCGCCAACGCCGCCCAGGCAATACCAGAAGTACAGGCCTCGCAGAGTTTCGGCTTGACCTGAGAAGATCCAGCCCAGGCCAACCAGAATGCCACCAACGCCTAGCATCAAGCGCGGACCGATTCGGTCAACTAGGTATCCTTCAAACGGAACCAGCCAGGTCTCGACCAGAATGAAGAGACTGAAGATTCCCTGGATAGCCGTCAGGGTGACATGCAGGTGGGCCTGCATGGGTTTGGTGAAAAGAGTCCAGGCGTACTGCAGATTCGCGACCGCCATCATAGCGATAATGCCAGCGATCAACTGGGCCCAACGGTTGACTATGCGCGATGGGTGAATAAGGGGGGCTACGGATTCGGCCATAGATACACCTCCTGGGTGTCTCGTCAGACTTTAAGGGCCCACTTCAAAACTCCCACTTCCCCGCTGCCTGCGATCTGTACTCACCAAACGTGCGCTACCAGAGTTAGCTTTGCCTGCCATTATTTCTAAACGGGCGGAGAGGGGGACTCTACTTCTGTCTGGACTCGGATCACACGGGGAACCAGCCACTTTCAACTCAAGACTCTCTTGGCTCATAGCCAACCCTGCTATATACTGGTCCACTGACCGAACCACTTGCGGCGGAATCTAACATGCTCGCCCCAGGGTGTCAAGGACTCACGAATACTCGCAATGGAAGGGGCTCGTCATGCCCGCGAGCTTCGCCGTGACGTCGGCAAAAGGCGCGAGACGCGACCAATGGATGAGAACCTGCGAGCGCAAATCGAGACTTACCTGTCCCACGTCGATTCATTGATCCGCCGCGGGCGTCAGGTTCGCGACGCTTTGGCGGCTGATCCCTCCAACACATTGGCAATTGCCGCCACGCGCGTCTGGCAGCAAGACTGTGGCGTAACGGTCAATCAATTGTCTGGGGGCAGCAAGGCCCATTGGCTTGCCCGATCGTTTAGCGAAGCCTTCCTGATGCGCTCAGCGGTCGGCCGTGCCGTCGAAAGGGTGGCGCCAGACGAGATCGTCAAGCGACTGCTCGACGTCCTCGAGCAAGCCGTTGCCTCGCTTTCCCGAATGGACGATGGCCAAGCCATTTCTGCATCTTCGGAAGCGCCGCCTCCTCACCGGTTCGATTTCGTTCACAACCCCGAGCTCCGGCCCGTTGTTGAGCAGGCCTACACCGATAGTCGGCGTGCCCTCGAGCAAGGGGACTATGACTTGGCGCTGCGGACTTCTTGCGGAATCCTGGAGGCCATCGTAACCGACGCGCTGGAATACAAGGGGCTGACTGCGCTGGCTGCCTCAGGCACACTCGACGGGAAAATTGCCGATTGGTCGTTTGAAACACGGCTCGCCGTCGCAGAGAGGACGGGACTCATTCGCAGCGGGTGCGCCCGGCTGCCAGCAGTCGCGCGGACCTATCGAGATCTCACCCATGCCAACGGTGAGAGCGGCGCGAAGGAGACGGTTTCCGAGCGCAACGCGCGCGTGGCCGGGCAGGTGCTGCATGTCGTGATGAGAGATCTGGATCCCGGTCGATAGAGACTGGTAAACTTCCCGCCGTTCGGCCAGGACGATTCGACACGAGAGAGATACTGACGGTCACCAACACTCTCATCGCACCGTCAATCTTCCAGGTCTTGCCGGAACACCGGTTGCGATGGATCGAGGCTACCATCAATGACGGCCACAAGCAGGTCTCCGTATGCGTTCGTTGCCTCTGGCAATGAGGCGTAACCGCGTTCCCGCTGTAGCGCTCCACTGGCCGAGTAGATAAGCGTGAAATAGCGGCCCGATGAATACTGAAGTTCGAGCAACTTGTTCGGTATGTCGGGATCCTCCGCCTGTCCCAGCACGTCCATCAGAGCGACCGTCCACTGTTGACCTTTCGAGTCGGTGACGACCTCGCGCTCGAGGTATTGCCATTCGTCCATGCTCCACAATGGCATATTTATTCCAGCAGCTGATCGAGCGCTCTTGCGACTTGCGACCCGGTGAACGGTTTCGGGATCAGCAAGACTCTTCGGGCGTTCCGGGAACGGAGGCTCACGTCAGCCTCCTCCGGCGTGTCACTGATGATGACGACGGGAAGCTCGACGTGATCCGGGTGGTGACGCACAGCGTCAAACAGCGACTCGCTCATGTCGAAGGCAGAACAATCGAGTACGAGCGCATCGGCTCGTTGCTCGAGAACTAGTTCGTTGACGGTGACCGTATAGCCCGCTGCCAAGACCTCATAGCCGAGGTCACGCAGCGCAAACGTCAGAAGCTCGGCAATCTCCGGCGTGTCGTCGATGAGCAAGATGCGGCGCAAGCGTACGCTACTTCTTGCCGACTCCGGCGCCAGGCAGCCGCTTCTTCTTGCCTTCGGAGGGCTCCAGATCCATGACCCATACTCGCCCGCCGGCCGTGTAGTAGGCCCGGTGGTCGTTCTCGAACATCGCGCCCCAGGCCTCCAGGGTGCGCATCGCGAACGTGTATCCCTCGAAGTTGTTGCGCGCGTGATCCAGCACTTCGTTCGTGTGCCAGTTGTCAGTGAGAATAGCGTCACCCGCATGCACGCGCAGGACAGTGTAGTAGCGGTCGAACGCCGCTTCCGGACGTACCTCGCGCGTTGACCCGCGCTTTTTGCCTTCGCTGACGATATAGCTTTCTTGCGCTTCGGGAGCGGCAGGCGGAGGGGTTGCTTTGGTATTCATAGAGTTTGCGCCACCGCCTCGGCCTCCGCCGCACTCGCCATATTGACCAGGTTTTTCGCATCCGCGGCGTGGATCAAGGCCTCGGGCAGCGCGACACCCATCATTCGCCATTGCTCATTGGCAAACTTCTGCAATTTGGCGATGTGCTCGGCGTGGAGGTGGCCGAAGCGTCCTTGCAATTTCAAGTACTCCGATACCGGCCGCATGTTCTGCGGGCGGAAGCTGTAATCATACGCACGCTTCTCGGGGTTCCACTCCCAGATCGGGTAGAGTCCGCATTCGACGACAAGCCGGCCAAGGTCGATCGAGCGCGGTGTCTCGTACACGAAGCCCTTCTGGCAGGGGGTGTAGATCATCAGGTACGCAGCGCCCTTGTGGTTGAGTCCCTTGCGTACCTTGTTCATCAAGTCGATGGGATAGCCCACACTCGCCGTCGCCACATAGCAGTGGGGATGGCCAGCCGCCATCATGCGGGCGAGGTCCTTGGGAAACAGCGTCTTCGCCTCCGGAACCTTCGGGCCGGGAGGGGAGAAGGTTGTCATGCCACCATAGGGGGTGCGCGACGACGCCTGGATGCCGGTGTTTGCGTACTGCTCGTTGTCGTAGCAGATAATCAGGCAGTCGTGATTGCGATAGAGCGCGCCTGAAATAGAGGCGAGGCCGATGTCGGACGCGCTGCCGTCGCCCGCCTCGCAAATAATGTTCGGAAAGGCGCCCTTCCACTTGCCCTTTCGGATCATCGCTTCATAGGCGGCGGCGACGCCCGCGGTGAAGCTGCCCGCGCTGCCAATCTGCGTGTGCGCCCAGGGCACATTGTAGGGCGTGCACAAATACGAACTGTTCGCGACATACATGCAGCCTGTCGGTCCGACCAGAATCGTATTGTCGCCCGCCGCTTTGCTCGTGATCCGGTACTGTATCGAGGGCCCGCAGCCGGCACAGGTGCGGTGGCCGGGGACGAAAGGCTCGGACGACGGTAATTCAGGGTTGTAGAAACGCGCCCCCTGATTTGGGCTGTCGAGAATTGGCAGAAGCTGCCGCTGAACTTCAATTGTTGCCATATCAGTTCCTCCCAATGGCGGAACCCGGAGACCGTGCCCCACCACTGTCGTTGTGCAGACCTTGGTCCGTAAAAAAATACCCGCTACTCTTCGAATCCGACCCAATGCGTGCGCTTTGCGATTTTCCCACGTTTCTGCGCTTCCGTCATTTTCTCAGCCATCCAGTAAAATTCCTTCAGCACGATCGCCTCGCCACCCATGCCAGCCATGAACGAGACGATGAGCGGCCGCTGTTGGCTTTCGTAGAGAGCCGCACAGACCTCGGCATAGAGCACACCGCCGCTGCTCACGCTGCCGAGTCCCATGTTAGTCTCAATCACGCCGACCACTTTGAACTTACTGAGGATCTCCTTCACGCGATCGGTCGGGTATGGCCTGATGGTTCGCAGCCGGACGAGACCGACCTTCAGGCCCTGATCGCGCATATGCTGAATCGCGAAACGCGCCGTCACCGCGTGGCCGCCCTGCATGAAAAAGACGACCTCGGCGCCATCGGTCATGAACTCTTCGATCCAGGGGTCGTATCGCCGCCCGAAGATGTTCGCAAACTCGTCGTGGACCCGCTCAATGACCGCCATCGAATCTTCCATGGCGCGCGCGCGCTCCAACTGCAGCGGCGGACCCTGCTCGGGCATGATCTGTGGACCGTGCGACACCGGATGCCGCGGATCGAGCGGGTAGGGATGTTTGTAGGGCGGCAGGAATTCCTTCACCTGGCCCGGGTCGGGCAATTCGACATCGCAGGTGATGTGAGAAACGAAGAAGCCATCCTGGCAGACCATCTGGGGCAAGAGCACCTGGCGGTCCTCACCGATGCGATAGGCCATGAGGTGATTGTCGAATGCTTCCTGGGCGTCGCAGGACCAGCCCATGAGCCAGCCCATGTCGCGCGTGGAGAGCGCGTCAGTGTGCTCGGAGCCGAAATCGCCGGGCGGATCGAGAGTGCGGTCGGCGATCATCATTTGCACCGGCATACGACTGCCCGAGATGGGCGAATAAAGCTCGTATGCGAACTGCACGCCGACACCCGAGCTGCCGGTGAACACGCGCGCGCCGCTCGACGCTGCGCCGTGCGCGATGCTCAATTGCGAGTGCTCGCTATCAGCCACGATGTACTCGGCGTCGAGTTCGCCATTGGCCACCATTTGTGCGAGCGCCATCATCGTTGCAGTGTAAGGCCGGATGGGGTAGGCGGTAATCACATCGACATCGGCGTACTTGGCAGCTTGGGCCGCCGCGACGCAACCGTTGATGCGGACCGTTTTCTTTTTTGTTTCGGTAACCGTTGCCATTGTTCACTCCGATTCTAAATGTTCTTCGCCGCCCGGTCGCCCAAATTCCTCAGCTCTTTCGCCTGCCGTCCGTGCAGCCCAGGCGAGATGGCGAACGCCGTGTCCATTCGCACGACACCGGTGTCAAAGTCTAGTTCGGGCACGCCCTCGAGGCAGCCCGTCGGACATTCCTCGATGCACACTCGGCAACCTTTGCAGTAGTCAACCAGAATCTTATAGAGACCGTTCGAACGCACGTCACGCACGATACAAGGCTCGGGACAGACCAGATAACAGTTGTCGCAGGCGTTGCAAGTGCCGCAGCTAAAACAGCGGTTGGCCTCCTCGACCGCCTGCTCTTCCGAGAACGCCTGTATTACTTCCTCCTGCGTTCTGCGCCGGCTTGCCGGTGGCAGCAGCGCCTGCTGGACGCGCGGGAAGTGCGGGAAATACGTCATGTTCATACGGTCCAAATCGAAGAGGACGTCGACGGTGATTGTCCGCGGCTGCAACGGCTCCCCGCGCAGCACCTTGTCCAGATTGAATGCGACGCGCTTCCCGTCGCCAACGGCATTCACCACCATCAGCGGCTGACCCGAACCCACCTGTACTACGTCGCCTGCCGCAAAAAAGTTCGTGTCGCCGAGACGTCCGAACCGGTCGATCTTGATCGTTCCGCGCTCGCTCTTGAACTCGTCCGGCAACCAACCGAGCGACGCCCGCTGTCCCACAGCGATGATCACGTTGTCGACGGCGAAGCGCTCCGCGGGGGATTCTCGATTGACGGTGATCGGTGAGGCATTGATGGCGCCGGAGAAGTGCGCCGGATGCAGTTGCAAGGCCTCGATTCTGCCGTTGCCGAGCGCGGCGGTCATCGCCCGTCCGTGCAGCAGTTCCACACCTTCTTCGAGCATGTCGTGCAGATCTTCCGGCACGGCGGGCATCTCCTGGGGGTTGGACTCCACCGTGATCATGGTCACTTCCACGGCGCCTTGCCGCAGGGCTTCGCGAGCGCAGTCGATGGCGGTGTTTCCGCCGCCGATGACGGCGACTCGAGAACCCAGCTTGACCTTGGATGTGCCCATGCCGATGTCGCGAAGGAACGGAAGTCCGTAAAGCACGCCGTCCTTATTCTCGCCGTCGGCTCGCACGCTGTTGGACTCCGTGAGGCCCACGGCCAGCACGCAGGCGTCGTAGTTCTTTTTCAATTCGTCCCAGGTCACGTCCTTCCCAACTTCGACGTTGGTCTTGATCGTCACCCCGAGCTCGACGAGGCGCTCGATCTCGCGATCGAGCACGTGCTGAGGGAGCACCCAGTCCGGAATACCGCCGCGATTGAGTCCGCCTGCTTTCGGCGACTTCTCAAGGATCGTCACTTGGTAGCCGAGACGCGCCAGTTGGTACGCAGCGCTGTGTCCGGCGGGACCCGAGCCAATGACGGCAACTTTCTTGCCGTTGGGCGTCCCGGCCTTGACCACGTCGCGGGTCAGTGCCTGTCCGAGATCGCCGAGAAACCGCTCGACCGCGCGAATCGAGATGGCCTCATCGTACTTCCCACGGTTGCAGGCTTGCTCGCAGGGGTGGTAGCACACCCGGCCGGTGACCGACGGGAAGGGCATGTCTTCCTTGATGAGCGCGTAGGCGTCCAGATACTTGCCGCGCTTCACCAGGTCCAGATAGCCCTGGATCTTTTCGTTGGTTCCGCAAACGTTGTTGCAGGGCGGCAACTTGTCTCGGTATACCGGTCTGATGGAACGCCAGTTGCCGGTGGGGAACAGATCCTGTCCTTTTTCCTGCGTTGGCCCAGGCGTGATGCCGGCGAACGGGATCATGAGTCGGTCGGGGATTTTTGTGCCTTTGGTCGACATGTGTCCTTCCCTACGCGGCGACTGGATTCAGCGGCATGATGTGCAACTCTTCGAGTGCCAATTGGAATGCATGCTTGTTCGCGATCATCGGTGCAATCGTCGCCATCTTGACGATGCCCGTAGTCTTGACCACGGCGGCAATGAGCGGAGCGGCGATATCGGGGGCGATCGCTTTGTTGCGCTCGGCGGCACCCTCGGTGGAAAGGCGGTCGAGGCCGAGCTCGCCAAGCCGATAGTAAAGCCATTTGTGGTCGGCCAGTTTGGCGGCATCCACACAGACGAGTTGGGCCAGTCGCTCGGGACGCGGCACGAAACGAATCATATACTCCGGTGTGTAGTGCGTGTTAATCACCAACGTTCCACCCGGAGGCATCCCGCGCATGTAATCCCACCCCTTGACCATCGTCCCTTCGACCAGTACGACAATGTTGGGCTGCTCGTTTTCGTAGGTGAGCTCGTTCTCGATTACGCCGTCGCTCACGCGACAGTACTTGCGTGTCGGGGCGTTGGTGCGATCGGGGTTGTCGACGTAGTTCTCCATCGCCTGCGCGAACTTGCCCTCGAGACGGGCGGCAGCGGAGACGGAATTGACGATGTCGCGGCCCTCTTTATCCATAATGATGCCGCGCGTCCAAACAGTGAGTTCCGTGTAACTCATGATTCACCCTCGTCATCACTGAGTGCATGCGCCGCAGAGCACAAATCGTCGACGCCATTCCTCAGCGCGTTCGTTTTTTTCAATTTCTTGGGACTGCCACGCTCGGACTCAAGAACCGCCAGGAAATCACTCCGCAAAACGAGGAAAGGCGGGATGCGAGTGCCGTCCTGAAATTCCACAATCGCTAATAGCGTGGCCTTCTTGCAGAGGCTTTCGATATCGGCGCCTGTGAGCCCTTCCATCCGACCAGCGAACTCATCGAAATCGACATCGGGCGCCAGCGGCACACGCCGACAGCAAAGCCGCATGATGGCCGCGCGATCGGCAAAGTCGGGTTTTGCGAACGGGAGTATATAGTCGAAGCGCCCGCTTCGCAAGAGCGCCGGCTCGATCCGCTCGGGCCGATTGGTGGCTGCCAGTAGAATCACCCCTTTGAAGTCACGCAAGTTGTCGATCTCGCGCAGGAGCTGGCTGAGAATCCGTTGGTAGACATCGGTGCCGAATTGATCGGCGCCGAATTTTGGCGCGACTGCATCAATTGCGTCGAAGAACAGGATGCAGGGCGCCGTCCGTCTCGCCTTTTTGAAAACTTCGCGCAACGCCCTCTCGGATTCGCCCAACCACTTTGAGTACAGTTGCGGGCCATCAATGGCGATGAGCGGAACCTGCTTTTCGCCCGAGAGTGCTCGCACCATAGCAGTCTTCCCGGTACCCGACGGTCCGACCAGCAGGATGCCTCGCGGCGGCGCCAGTCCAACCTGCTCATAGATTTCATCGCGCATGTGCGAATGCTCGATTACGGCATCCAGCAAACGTTTCACCTCATTGAGACCTCCGAGGGATGCAAACGTCGACGTGCTTTTCTCAATAAAGAATTCGCGAGTTGCGCTGGGCTCGACTTCCTTTAAACCGGCGAGAAAGTCGTCGCGCGTAACCTGCAGCGTCCCCAATTCAGCCGATGCGGCCCCACCGGTTTCGAGTGGGACAGTGGAGAGGAAGCCGCGCAAGGCAATCATGCCGACTTCCTGTCCAAGCGCTTCGAGATCGGCGCCGACGAAGCCGTGGGTATGCTCGGCGATCTCCTGGAGGTCGACGTCAGGTGCGAGCGGCATGGCCCGCGAGTGAATCCTGAGGATTTGCAGTCGAGCTTGGGTGTTCGGAACGCCGATTTCGATTTCACGATCGAAGCGACCGGGACGCCGCAGCGCCGGGTCAAGGACCTCGGGGATATTGGTTGCACCTATGACGACGACCTGGCCGCGCGCGACAAAGCCATCCATCAAACTGAGAAGCTGCGCCACGACGCGCTTTTCGACCTCGCCGACCACTTCGGTACGTTTGGGAGCCACGGCGTCGATCTCGTCGATGAAGAGGATCGCCGGCGCGTGGCGCGCTGCTTCCTCAAACACCTCGCGGAGCTTGGCCTCGCTCTCGCCGTAGAACTTCCGCATGATCTCAGGGCCGTTGAGGTGGATGAAGTGCACGCGGCTTTCGGCCGCTACGGCGCGGGCAAGCAGGGTCTTGCCCGTACCTGGCGGGCCGTACAACAGCACGCCCTTCGGCGCGAGAATTCCCAACCGCTCGAAGATGCGCGAGTACTTCAGTGGCAGCTCGACGATTTCGCGCACTCGCGCCACTTCACGCTCCAGTCCGCCGATATCTTCGTAGGACACCGCCGGAACGCGGGCAGCCGTTTGCTCGCCCTCCACGACCCGGATGTCGGTGCGTTTCCCGATCACGACAGGTCCCGAGGGAATCGTGCGCACAACCTGGAAGTTCACAGCCTTGGCATAAGTCGGCACACGCACCACGCAGCCCGCGATGACCGGGACGCCCAGCAAGTCCTCGAGCAACCGGTCGGGTGCGATGGTCGCTGGCGCGGGTCCCGCCCACAATGGCGACAAGCGAACACTCACTGCCTGCTCGCTCTCGATTCGCGCCACCGTCACCTGCTCCTGCAACCCAGCACTACAATTGCTGCGGCACGTGCCGTCGATCTGAATCATGCCTTCGTATCGTTCCTCCGAAAGCTCGGCGCGCGCGACACCGCTCGTGCCTCCGGTAATCTTCAGCACGTCGCCTGCTCGGGCACCTATATGCAGCAGGTCGGCTGGCGCGAGGCGCGCAATGGCGTGGCTGACGTCCTCGACACGCGCTTCCGCAATTCGCAGTGCGAGGGTTGCCGGGACAGGCGATCGGGCGATTTCCGTCATGGCGTGACTTGCAATCTGCTCTTCGCAGGAAAATCCGTCGAAGAGCGCCTCCCTCTGCTGGTTCTCCAGGTGATCCCTGGATCGTGAGGCGGGATGGCCACGGGGGTCAGTTCCTTTCCCAGGTCAGTCAATCTGATCGTCCCCAGATTGGTATGCTCGATGGCTCGCCGTTCGCCCTTGGCAGAGGTACCCGCCATGCTTAATGTGACGCGATCGCTTCCGCACGGGATTGCGAATCGCGAGCAGCCAACTCATGGTGAAAACCCTGCCTTGTCGATTACGATCTCTTCGATGTCTTCAATGTGCCGCCGCATAGCAGCCTTTGCGGCTTCGGCATCGTGGCGTTTGATGGCAGCCAAGATCCGGCGGTGGCCGGCTAGCGACTTTTGCGGGCGCCCTGCCAACTGCAAAGAGCGTTCACGCGTGTCGCGCAGCAGGTCCATGACCACGTCGAGCAGCTTCAGCACCACACTGTTACCGGAAGCCAGAGCGACGCTGTAGTGGAATTCCGCATCCTCGGCGATGGCAGCCTCACCGTCAGACAGCTTCTCTTCTTGCCGTCGCAGAATCTCTTCCATCTCGGAAATTTCGTCGGGGGAAGCGTGCGTAGCGGCACGCGCAGCCAGCGGCGGTTCGAGCATCTTGCGAAAATCCAGGAGCTCGCCAACCAGTTCCTGCCGATGCTTCAGAGCGTTCGCAAAAGGATTGAGCAATGATTCGGCTGATAGTCCGCGAACGATTGTCCCAGCGCCTTGACGCGGTTCAACCAAGCCCATCAGTTCCAGGCCTCGAATCGCGTCTCGAATGGAACTGCGGCTTACTTGAAGCATCTCCGCCAGTTCGCGTTCCGAGGGAAGTTTGTCACCAGGTTTCAGTTTCTTCAGAATCTGACGTTCGATCTGCTTGGCGACATCTTCATAGACCTTGTTTTTTCGGACAACCTCGAAGTTGTATTTCATCGGTGTTGGCATAGGTAACTGGTCCGATAAGGGGACCAGCTGACCAGCGGAGTATAGCCCCTTGTCAAGCTCCCAAGCAATAGTTTTTGGTGTTCTTAGCCGCCACCAATGACGATCTGGGTTCCGTAACTGGACCGTCCGCTTGGCGTCGGATCGTTGGGTTGCTACAGGGATCGCCCAATCGCTGCGAACCAAGCGCTAGAAAACCGTGACAAAGAAGTACGCGCTCATCGCCAGGCCCACGCCGATCACAATGCCGCGCACCTTCCGGGGGTCTGCCTTCTGCGCGTAATGCGCACCGAACCAGCCCCCCGCGAGAGAACCTGCGATCATCACTGTACACTGTGGCCACAACACGGCGTTAGCCGCGATAAAGGTGACCACCGCAGCAGCGTTAATTGCGGCGGCCAGCAGAGTCCTGATCGCACCCATGGCATGAATGTCACGCATTCCTAGCATCGCGAGCATTCCCAGCGTCATGAACCCGATCCCAGCCCCAAAGTATCCGCCATAGACCGCGACCAACAACTGGGCGATCGAACTCGCCATGATCGCCTGCCACGATGTGTGCTGCAGATCGTCAACGGCCGCTGTCTTGCCGGCCATTGCGCGGATCGAATTGCCGAAGGCGAACAACAAAGTGCCGCCGAGCAGCAGCCAGGGAACCAGGCGCAGAAATGTATGCTGCGGGGTTTTAAGCAATAGCAGTGCTCCAGCGCCGCCTCCGGCAACGCTGGTCACCAGCAAGGGAAGCAATACGCGCAGTGGTGCGTTCAGCCGTTTTAAGTAAGCGATGCTGCTGGCCACCAACCCAGGCCACAGCGCGACCGTATTGGTCGAATTGGCTGCCACGGCGGGGACTTGCATGAACAACAGCGCCGGAAAGGATATGAAACTGCCGCCGCCGGCCAACGCGTTCAGCGTGCCAGCGATCCCGGCCGCAAAGAGCAAGAAGATGGTCTGACCGAAGTGTAAACCCATATGTACCAGAAGAACGGGTCTAGATGAACAAGTCGCCCGGGACAGCGGCACAGAACACGCCGACAATTTATCAGATGGGGATGAGAAGGCCGGTCTCCACGGGATGCGATACGCTCCCAATGATCGACGGGCTTTTAAGCACAAGAAAAGGAGACCGGCGATGAAGAAGATTAGCACTGTGCAGGCATATGGG
>Ga0073928_10005821_pt1 | contig 17012 bp, 14 predicted proteins | sample PaiPotPPA55metaG_FD_76969 | JGI IMG/M metagenome (GOLD analysis project Ga0073928, IMG submission 76969) | Iron sulfur acid spring bacterial and archeal communities from Banff, Canada, to study Microbial Dark Matter (Phase II) - Paint Pots PPA... ... | reverse complement strand
GATTAGCTGCGCGTCCGGGATGTTCTGCTGCATGATGAAGGAGTTCACCGTGGGCATGATCACGTCGTTACTGCCGTTCACCACGAGTGTTGGCTGCTTGATCGTCTTGAGATAGTCATGGGAGCCCTTTTTCTGGACGCCCCATTTGTCCATCGCTTCAACCTGGGCGGGCGAAACCTTGTCGTTCACCTCGGGATCGCGCCCCTTCTGGCGAAGATGCTTCCGCTTCAGGAATTCCTTTCCTGCCGCCTGCGCCGCCTCGGACGGACTGAAGAGGACCGCGAGCCAGAGGTGCTCGGGCGGATCATAGGGGGCGCCGAAGATCCGCTTTGCGACCTGGGTCATCGACGCCATGCCCTCACCGCCGCGCGGACCGGTACCCACTAGGATCAGCTTGCGGACGAGATCGGGCGCCTGCAGCGCGATTTCCTGCGCGACCACTCTACCTGGAGCGTTTGGGTGATGCTGTCACCCCACGTCACGGAGACGAGAGCTTGGCCTGATCTCGGAGGCTACGCCCTCGGCGAGACTCGCTAGAGTCTATCGGACAGGAATGAAGACCCGAATCGCAGCCGGTTGAGTTCCTTGGCGGCGCGCTGCCAAAAATAGGCGGTCAAGTTCGGGTGAAAAAAAGCCTGTCCGCGCTCCCTTGACCGTGGTGATTCTTGCGGACTCCTTGTAGTGCTCCAGATCCTGCTGTTCAAAAACTGAGATCGCGCCTTCGCCACCGATCGCGTAAATTCGCTTGCTGGCTTTGTCGTAGAACACGTCATCACAATCACCGACCGCGGGGAGGCGCTGGACGGTTTTTCCCGTAGTCGTATCAAAAACGAGCAATCGCGCGGGGTACCGAGTGATCACGAACAATCGGTGGTCGGTCTGGTCGAGGGCCATCGGATAATTCGCCAACATCATGCCAAGCGGCCATGTGGCGAGAATTGTGCGCTTGTCTCGATCGACAACGGCGATTTTGCGGGACTTCGGCAGATTCACATAAATTCGAGGGCTGTCCTTTTCAAGCTGGAAGGATTCTGGGTGAGCGTCGAGTTTCGTCTCGCCAACCTTATTGCCTTCCTCATCGATCTCGGCCAACGCGCCGCCGCCATAGCCAACATAGATTCGCTTGTGGTCAGAGTCGTAGCGAAGATTGTCGGCATCATCGCCGTAATCAAGAGTCTTGAGAAAGGCATACGAACTTCCATCAAAGATCCGAACGCTTCCATCCTTGGAATTGGCGACATACAGGCGATCGGTCGCAGGCACATAAAGAACGCCCTGGGGTTCTTGTAGTCCCCCGATCGTCTTTAATCGTGTCCCGCCTTTCATATCGATGACTTCCACCGTGTTGTTGCCGAGCGCTGAAACGAAGAGGCGTCCCCCTGCTACATCGACGGACATGTGGTCGATTCGGCCCTCCACGTTTGACAATTCGATGGTCTTCTCGAGCCGTAGAGGTTGGTTCGCTTGTCCCCATGCCGATGCAGCAAATAGGAATAGAACGATGAATAAGCGCATTCAAGTCTCCCTTTAGGGTTTCGGCGCGGCCTCAACAGCCTCGTAAACAATCATTCGGGCCACGGGTTGACCGTTTTCTTGCTGTTCCGGCGCGTAGACCCGGTGCGTGGCGGTGTCTACGGCGAGGCTGTGTACCATTTTCTGCACCGCGAAATCCTCAAGCTTTCGATAGTGGTCAGCGTCTTGTGCTTGAATGACTGCGATGAAGCCACTGGAACAAGCGGCGTAGATTCGTCCGAGGCCAGGATCGAATTTCACAACATCGGCCCCGGCGGGTAATGGAAGATGCGCGATCGCCTTGTGGGTGTCTAAAGCAAAAACCGTGAGTGTCTTGGTTCCTCCGCACAGAAGAAATGCCCGATGGTGTTCGGAGTCGATCGCCATTCCGTGATTATATCGGCAACCTTCCACCGGGTAGCTTCCCAGCACAGCGTCATTTACCGGGTCGATTTCAGCGACTTCGTCGGTATTCCTCAGGTTTACGTACACCTTGCGACTCACCGGGTCATATTGCGGCATGCCGGTTTCACTTTTGAATTCAAGCGTCTTTACGATTTCGTCCTTTTCCACATCGACGATGGCAACGGCCTTCCCGAGCGTATCGGAAACGTATATCTTGTGAAACGGAACCGCGTAGGCGCTCCCGTTGGGCTTGGCAGCCGTTGCGAGGCGTTTGACCACGGTCATGGTTCGCAAATTCACAACGCCAATTTTTTCTTCGCCCCAGTCCGAAGTGTAGACTTTGCGGAGACCCGGTACATACTCGACTCCGGTAATTCCCGGTACGCCAGGAATCGCTTTTACGAGCCTGTTGGTTCGTACATCGATCACATACAGAATTCCTGGCCCAAGATGGGCGGAAAGCAAAAAACCGTCTTCGTCATCCATCGTCAGGTAGTCGAAGCGCTCTCCCTTCGGTCCAGGGAGATCGATCGTGGCGGTCTGCTTCAAGGTCTGGGCTTGTAGATAACCAGCAAACGCCAGAAACGCAAACAGAGTGCGGCAGAGCGTTTGTTTGCTGAGCAATTCCATAAAGTGGTCCTTTCGGCCGGTGGAAGTTCGACAGTGCTCCGTGAAGTGACCTTCCAGGTTGGTTCTCCTGTTCACGAGCCCAGCTTATCAGAGGGTGCTGGTTGCCATTCGATGCCGTAATGGTTCAACTAGAGGGCGCCGGGCGCAGTGACAACCCGAATGTGACGATGAATCTTGCCGAATACTATCGGAGCCATCCAAAGCGATCTTTGATTTTCATTGTCCTGGCCGCCGTCTTGATCGGGTTGCTGATAGATGTCATCGCGGCGGGCATCGAGCACCACGATGACCGTGTCTTGGATGCGCAAATCACCGAGAGTCAATCCGAAATGAGGCTCGTTGGTGCGCAAATCGCACAAATGAAGGACCGCGACTTCGAGTCCATGGCGCAGTACATCCAGGTCTATGCACGAATCGGGCCCCTCGTTAATGACCAGAAGCTCCAAAAGTACAGCGATCTTTACAGAAGCGCGGAACAGAGAGATCAGCACCGGAGCGTGATTCATTTTGGGCACGCGCGCTTGCGACATCAGCCCGAGGTGTGGAGTGACGGCTGGAAAATAATCGATCTCGTGCGGCAGGTAAATGAAATCACGAAGAAGGAAGTATCCGTAATTCACGACATGTCGAACTTGCCAGAGAGCGAGCAAGTGCAATTCTGACATGAGGAATTCATGCCGTTGACGGCGGAAGAGCACGCTTTGCGCGAGCAGTTGCGCGAGGTTGGGCAAAGGTGGTCCTCTCCAAGCACGGTGCAATGAAGTCGTAGGGTCTTCCCCTTAAAAAACGCGAAGCGGTTCTTTTCCGCATCGCTGTTCGCCGGTCATGTCTCCCGGGTCTCTGCCGAAAGTAAAGGTTTCCTGTTCCGATTTGACTATGGCTTGTTAGAGCTATAACATCTGATAGAAATGAATGAACGGACGCAGTCAAAGGTCGCGTGGCTTCTGTTGACGTTCACGCTGCCGACGAAACAGGCGAGTCAGCGTGTCGAGATCTGGCGAAAGCTGCAACGATACGGAAGCGTTCCGCTCGGCAACTCCGGGTATTTGCTGCCAAGTAATCCGGTGAACGAAGAGCGGTTCCAGTGGCTGGCCACGGCCATTCGCAAATACAAAGGCGACGCTTCCATCGTCCACGTGCAATCGATCGACAACATTTCCACGCCGCAGTTGGTGGCACGCTTTGCGGAAGCGCGTACACGCGAGTACCAGGAATTAATTCGCCAGCTGCAGGAGTTCTCTTCCCTGCCGCTGCAGAAGCAGGCGGTGGGCCGCCTGAGCCGGTTACGGAGCCGTTTCCAGGAGATTGTCGAGGTTGATTTTTTTGGCAGCTCGCTGCAGAAGCGCGTGGGGGAACTGTTGGCACGCGTCGATGCTGCGCGTGTGGCGACGCGGGCTCCGGTCTTTGCAGTGATTCGTCCGCGAGACTACAAGGGACGGGTGTGGGTAACGCGACCGCGGCCGGGCGTCGACCGTTCGGCTTCGGCGTGGCTCATTCGGCGCTTCATCGACGCCAACGCCCGCTTTGCCTTCGCGCCCGAAGATCAGGTGCCACGCGAAGCCGTGCCATTCGACATGTTCCACGAGAGAGGCTTCGGCCATCGCGGCGACGACTGTACGTTCGAGACCCTGCAAAAACAATTCAAGATTCGCGACAGAAGAGTGAGCGCGATTTCCGAAATCATTCACGACGCGGATCTGGCGGATGGCAAATTCGGCCGCAAAGAAGGTTATGGCATCGACGAAGTTCTCAAGGGCTGGGCCCGTCAAGGACTGTCGGACCAGGCACTTCTCGATCGCGGCAGGCAACTGATGGAGGGTCTGTATCACTCGCTCGCGTGAGCGAGTACGTGGACTGGCGGTTTCTGAATTGGAGCGGATCGTGTTGAACATTTGTCACAGGAACTTCGGATGGCTGGTACTCGCTTTACTTCTAGCGTGGGCTTTCGAGCCGAGCGCACAAGCGCAAACGGCGGAAGGGAGCAAGAAAACGCTCACGCTCGACGAAGCAGTGGATTTCGCTCTGAAGCACTATCCCGCCGTGCGGGCTTCGCTTGAGCGGTCTACGGCGGCCCAAGCCGGCGTGGGATTGGCGCGGACGACGTATCTGCCCCGGGCCGACACGGTCTGGCAAACGAATCGGGCGACGGACAACAACATCACGGGATCGTTGCTCCCCCAATCGATTATCGCTCCGATTTCCGGACCCGTGCCGGCCTCCACTTCCGGTCGCAGCGCATGGGGCAGCGCGGCTGGACTGTTGTTTTCCTGGGAGCCGCTGGATTTCGGATACCGCGGGGCCAAGGTTGATGCGGCGCGGGCGGTTCGCGATCGAGCCGCCGCCGAGACGTCTTTAACGCGCCTCGATGTAGCGGTGGCGACCGTGAACGCTTATCTGACGGTGTTAGCGGCGGAACGAACCGCGCGCGCAGCGGAGGCAGATGTACAGCGGCGGGAGACGTTCAGCAAAGCGGTGCACGTACTGACGGACAATCAGCTGCGGGCCGGAGCGGATGCTTCGCGCGCGGATGCGGAATGGGCGCGCGCGAAAGTAAACCTGGCACGAGCGCGGCGGCAGGAGCAAGTGAGTCGCGCGATCTTGGCCGACATTCTCGGGATGCCGGATACTTCCGTGGACGTTCGCGAAGACTCGTTACACGAACCTCCTCCCGATACATCTCCCCAAACGACGACCCTCACCGCGCATCCCGGCGCGGAGATGGAGCACGCTCGCGTTGCGGAAGCACAGGCGCAGGTCCATGCGCTTGACCACGCATACTACCCCAAAATCTATGTGCAGTCTTCGGTATACGGGCGCGGTAGTGGTGTAGACCCCGCCGGGAATTTTCTCGGAGGCTCGCACGGTCTCGGTCCAGATCGCGGCAATTGGGCTGCCGGTGTGAGTGTGACGTTTCCCATATTCGACATCTTTACGATCCGATCGAGAAGGGCAGTTGAAGCAGCAAACGAACGCGCGGAAGCCGCGCGTTATGACCAGACTTTGCAGGATCTCACGGGCCAACTGCGAAAGGCCGAGGCTTCGCTCGAAGGGGCTCGCCAGATCGCAGAGAACACGCCGGTGGAACTAGAGGCCGCGCGCGCCACGGAGAACCAGGAGCGGACGCGCTACCAAGCGGGATTGGCGACGCTGGTGGAAGTGGCCGATGCGCAAAGTTTGTTGGTGCAGGCCGAAACCGACGATGCTCTGGCCCGTCTCGCGGTTTGGCAGAATCTCGCGGCAGTAGCCGCATCCCAGGGCGATTTGCAACCATTCTTGCAGTTGCTCCATGACAAGACGCAAGGAGGCCGGTAGTCTATGTGGCTCGTTCGTTTCGCCTTGCGCCGTCCCATCACGATCATCGTCATCGTGGTGGCGATAGCCCTTTCATCGGTCTTGGCGGTTCTGCGCACTCGTGTCGACATCTTTCCCACTTTGGACCTTCCGGTTATTTATGTCGCGCAACCTTATGGTGGGATGAGCCCTCAGCAGATGGAGGGGTTCATTTCGTATTACTACGAATATCACTTCCTTTACATCAATAGCATTGAGAGCGTGGAGGCGAAGTCGATTCAGGGCACGGCCTTGCTCCGGCTGAGCTTTCATGCCGGCACGAACATGAGCGAGGCACTTGCGCAGACGGTTTCTTACGTGAATCGTGCGCGCGCGTTCATGCCGCCAGGCACCGTCTCTCCTTTCGTCATTCGTTTCGACGCAGGGACTCTCCCGGTGGGCTATCTCGTTTTCTCCAGCCCAACACGCACACTGTCGGAAATTCAGGACCTCGCGTTGAATCGCGTTCGTCCAGTATTCGCAACGCTGGAAGGGGTTTCATCGCCGCCTCCCTTTGGCGGCAATCAACGCACCATCGTAATCAATGTCGACCCTCAGAAGCTGCATGCGTATGGCTTGTCGCCAGACAACGTCGTGCAGGCGCTGACGACCGGAAATGGCATTCAGCCGGCGGGAAACGTCGATCTAGGCTCGACCAATGCGATGGTCACGACCGATTCTACGGTGACGCAGATCAACGATCTTCTGGATATTCCGGTGCATCCAGGCTCGGGGGCCGCCGTGTATTTACGCGATGTGGGCAGCGTAAAGGACGCGTCGGATGTCCTCGCAGGCTACGCGCTGCTAAACGGCCAACGAACCGTGTACATTCCCGTGACGAAGCGGCCGGACGCTTCGACGATCACCGTCGTCAATGAGGTGCGTCAAAACATCGAACGTTTTCAGTCACTCATTCCGCAGGACATCAAGATCACTTATGAATTTGACCAGTCGCAGTATGTGCGTGCGGCCCTTTCCTCCGTGCTGCGCGAAGGCTTGATCGGGGCTGTCCTCACCGGCCTGATGATCTTGCTCTTTCTCGGCGACTGGCGCAGTTCTCTCATTGTGGTCATTACAATTCCGTTTGCACTGTTGATGGCGGTCGTGTTCCTGCGTCTGACCGGGCAAACGATCAACATCATGACGCTCGGCGGCCTGGCACTTGCCGTGGGCGTGCTGGTGGATGAAGGCACGGTGCTCATGGAAAACATCCATGTGCATTTGACGCAGGGAGAGAAGAAAGCGCAAGCGGTCCTAGCGGCCAGCCGCGAAGTTGCGATTCCACGCTTATTGGCCATGCTCAGCGTGCTGGCCGTTTTTCTGCCGTCCTTCTTCATGACCGGTCCTGCGCAGTCGCTCTTCGTGCCCTTGTCGCTGGCGGTCGGCTTTTCGATGGGTGCGTCGTATCTGCTTTCGAGTTCCCTCGTCCCGGTGCTGGCCAATTGGATTCTGAAACAGGAAAAGAACGATACAGAACACCCGAAAGAGACTCGGTTTGACCGTTTTCGCAAACGTTTCGAAGGGGCCTTGGGGCACATCGTGGAATTCCCCAAGTTGCTGCTCGGCGCATACGTCCTGGTCGCTTTGCTGATCGTCGTGTTGCTCGGGCCCCGATTGGCCGAGGAAATTTTCCCATCGGTGGCGTCGACGCAGTTTCGTTTGCGCATCGATGCGCCCGATGGCACCCGAGTGGCTGTAACGGAGGCCTTGGTTCAGAAAGTGTTGGCGACGATTACCCGGGAGGCGGGGCCCGGCAATCTCGACCTGACACTCGGTTACGTCGGGGCCCAGCCTTCCTCGTACCCGATCAATACGGTGTTCTTGTGGACCAGCGGACCGCAGCAAGCCATCATGAATATTGGCCTGAATCCTGGGGCGAAGATTTCGCTGCGCGACCTCGAAGAAAACCTCAGACAAAAATTAACGCAAGAATTTCCAGGCACGCATTTCTCCTTCGATCCCGGCGATCTCGTCAGTCAAACCCTGAACTTCGGTGCACCTTCGTCCGCGGAAGTGGCCATCACAGGTCCACAGTATGCCGACGTGCAGAGCTATGCCAATCGCGTTCGGCAAGAACTGGCGAAGGTAAAAGAATTGCGCGATGTCGAATTCGAAGAACCCCTTCGCTATCCGACGGTAAACGTTCACGTGGATCGTGTTCTTGCTGGCCAGCTTGGCGCAACTGCGAATGATGTCGGCGCTGCGGTGGTTTCTTCGACGGCTTCGAGTCGCTTCATTGCCCCGAACTATTGGCGAGATCCGAAATCTGGCGTCAGCTATCAGGTTCAGGTGCAAGTGCCTCAACCAGCGATGACTTCGCTCAAGGACATTCAAACCATACCCGTCAACAGCAGCACGGGAACGCATCCGCTCTTGAATCAAGTCGCCGACGTGCAATCAACGACCGTTCCCGGAGAGTTGGACCGGCAAAATGGAATGTGGATGATCGTCGCCTCGGCCAATGTCGGGAATAACGACTTTGCGCGGGCGGCGAAAGAGATTGATCGCGCGATCTCCAATGCAGGGCAAGCGCCTCGTGGTGTGACGACCCAGGTACGCGGTCAGGTCAGTGCGCTAAAGCAGATTTTTAGTCAGTTGGCCGTAGGTCTAACTCTGGCGGTCGTTGTTATTCTGCTTTTGCTCACGGCGAACTTTCAGTCGTTGCGTCTCGCCCTGATTGTCATTTCCAGTGTTCCGGCCGTACTCATCGGGGCCATCCTGATGCTTTTGCTCACCGGAACGACGCTGAACCTGGAGAGTTTCATGGGCACGATCATGGCGATTGGTGTCGCCGTGGCGAACGCGATCCTGCTGGTTACCTTCGCCGAGCAAAATCGCAAGAACGGGGCTGATCCGCTGTCGGCGGCGCGGACCGCTGCGGCCGAGCGCTTGCGACCGGTACTGATGACGAGCCTCGCCATGATTGCAGGAATGGTCCCCATGGCGCTTGCGATTGGCCGAGGGAGTGAAGAAACAGCTCCTCTGGGTCGCGCGGTCATCGGCGGTCTGTTCGCTGCCACGCTTGCGACTTTGTTTCTGCTACCGACAGTGTTTGGCGTCGTTCAAAAGGGTGCGTCGCTCAAATCGCCGTCGCTCGATCCGGAAGATGCGGATAGTCCTTTTGCGCACAACGTGGAGAATGCATGAAAACCGTTATCGGTGTCCTGACACTTTCGCTGTTCATCTCCGGCTGCAGCGGAAATCCCCAGCTCGCCGGCAGCAAACAGATGGAAACCGATGCGCAGACGGTGGAAGTTGTCCCGGTTGCGTCGCAGAAGCTGGCCACCACGTTCACGTTACCAGCGCAACTCGTCCCTTTTCAGAGCGTGAGTGTCTATCCAAAGGTCACCGGCTTCGTGGACATGATTCGGGTCGATCGAGGTTCTCGTGTTCACAAGGGCGAACTGATTGTCCGGCTTTCAGCCCCGGAACTTGTGGCCCAACGGGGGCAGGCGGAATCCGCAATGCGCGCGGCGGAATCGCAATTATCCACGGCCAAGGCCAAGCTCTCCTCAGACAAGGGAACCTATTTGCACCTGGCCTCCGCCGCCAAAACTCCCGGAGTGGTCGCGGAGAACGATGTGATGGTGGCGAGCCAGACAACTTCTGCAGACGAAGGGCAAGTGCAGTCGGCAGAAAGCAATGTTGGGGCTGCTCGGGAAGCGCTGCGTAGCGTCGCGCAGCTGGAATTGTATCTCAATATCTATGCGCCGTTTGACGGAATCGTGACGACCAGAAATCTTCACCCTGGAGCCTTGGTGGGTCCGGCGTCGGGCCCGTCGGGAACGATGCCCATTGTGCAGATTGTGGATATCGATCATTTGCGGCTCATCGTGCCGGTTCCCGAAGCATATGTCGGAGAAATGCAGCTCGGCCAGCTGGTGGCGTTCACCGTCCCTGGCCGTCCCGGCGAGACATTCCATGCACCCATTGCACGCATCTCGCACGACGTGGAATTGAATACGCGGACAATGCCCATCGAAATGGATGTCCACAACGCGGATGGTCGTTTGTCGCCCGGTAGCTTCAGCAGTGTGCAATGGCCGGTAAGCCGCGCTACTGCAACCATGTTTGTGCCCACAACGGCCGTCACAAACGACCAACAACGTACCTTCGTCGAGCGAGTACGCAATGGGAAAGTCGAATGGGTGGACGTGGTGACGGGTTTGAATGTGAGCGGGAACATCGAAATTTTTGGTGGCCTGAAGCCTGGCGATGAAGTCATTCGCAATGCGACTGACGCGATTCATCCCGGGCAACAGGTTAAGACAAGTTCGGCCCATTCTTAGCATGGGAACTGTTCATAAGGAGACTGAGGATGAGAACTAGACTGCGCTGTTTGATAGTGTTGTGTGTCTTGTTGTTACCCACGCTCGTCCGCGCGCAAGGCGTTACGACCGCGCCGATCGACGAGGTGCTCGGCCGCTCAGGTCAAAAGACAGGCGACGTATATAAGGTTAGTTTTCCGAGAAGCGATTTGCACGTTTCCGTGCACGGACTTGCGATTAAGCCGGGCCTCGCGCTTGGCTCGTGGGCGGCCTTTCTCGGAACCGACGACAATGCGATGGTGATGGGCGATTTGGTTCTGCTCGAGGGCGAGCTGAATCCCGTCATCGCAAAATTGCGATCGGCGGGTTTTGACATATCCGCGGTGCACAACCATCTCATGGAAGAATCCCCCCGAGTTCTCTACGGGCACTACATGGGACACGGCCCCGCCACACAATTGGCCGCTTCGTTGCGCGCGGCGCTGGCACTTTCGAAAACCCCTCTCGAGAAACCCGCGGCGGCCGCTGAGGAAGCCGCGCCAGCGTGGGTCAAAGCCGTGGAAGACGCCGTCGGACGCAAAGGTACGTTCAAGGGCGGTGTGCTGTCGTACGGCGTGGCGCGCAGCGACGCCATCACGGTGGGTGGAATGACTATTCCCCCGGCGGCCGGTGTGGCGGAAGCCATCAATTTTCAGGCTACGGATTCGGGCAACGTCGCGACCACCGGCGATTTCGTGCTCACCGCCGAAGAGGTCAATCCCGTCATTTCCGAACTGCAGGGACACCAGATTTCAGTGACGGCGCTGCACAGCCACATGCTTACCGAACAACCGCGTCTGTTCTTCATGCACTTCTGGTCCGTGGGAAGTCCGGAAGCGGTGGGCGGCGGCATCAAGGCAGCCTTGAGCCGTGTCGCGGTGAAGTAAAGGTGTTGCGAGGAGATCGATGAGGAGGACATGGCCTTTGTTCCTGTGCGCGCTCGTGACGATGACGGGAGCTTCGAAGCTCCCGTCCCCGGCAAACGGAGCTACTTTGAAGAAGGTCGCGGAGTTTGATCTTCCGGGACCACCGGGCAAGCGGTTCGACTATCTCACCATCGACGCGGAAGACCATTACCTGCTATCCGCGCATCTCGGAGCGGACCAGACCTACGTCATTGACCTTGCCACAAACAAGGTTGTCGCGACGATCACCGACACGCCGGGGGCCGAAGGCGTCGAGTACGTCGCGGAACTCAAGAAATTCTACACGTCCAACGCGCATGACAACACCATTGGCGTCGTCGACCTCAAGCAGATGAAGGTCGTCAAGAAGCTGCAGACCGAGGCCAAGCCGGATGGCAGCGCGTACGCCGCTCCGTTTCATAAGCTCTATGTCTCGGACGAGCGAGGCAAAGCGGAAGCAATTGTGGATGTGACCAAGGACGAAATCACCAAGACCCTCCATTTCGACAGCGAAACCGGAATGCCGCAGTACGACCCCGTGGCGCGGAAGGTGTACGTCAACCTGCAGGACCAGAATATTTTCGCGGTCATCGATCCGGCGACCGATCAGGTGATTGGACGCTATCCGGTTGGGAAATGCGAAGGAAACCACGGCATGGCGCTCGACCCGGAACACCATCGTGCCTTTCTCTCGTGCGAGGGAAACGAATTGATGACTGTTTTCGACCTCGATAAGCACGCGGCGATCGCGTTTCTCAAAATGCCCGGCGGGCCCGACGTGATCAAGTTTGACCCGGGTGTGGGCCGCATCTACGTTGCGTGTTACAGCGGCGCTATTGCCGTGTTTCACCAGGACGACCCGGACCACTATCGCAAGCTCGAAGACTTCCGCGTGCAGCACGCCGTGCATACGGTGGCCGTCGATCTCAAAACCCATCGTCTCTACACGCCCGAACAGGAAGAAGACGGCAAGCCTGTCGCGCGAATGGTGGTATACGAGGCCGTGACGAATCCATAGAAACTTGCGGTTGTCTTTGACCGAATGGCGACGACCAATTTCGTTCCGCGTGTGCTCCGTGCTCTACCGAGCGACGGATGGCTTCTGTTCGCCACCCGGTTTGCACGTTTATTCGCGTACGGTTCACTCTCCGTCATTCTGGTTTTCTATCTGATTGGTATCGGGCTTACGGAGGCGCAAGCCGGCCTGGTTCTTACGCTTACCCTCCTCGGTGACGTTGTCGTCTCGCTGTACCTGACAACAAGAGCGGATCGTATCGGACGGCGGCGCATGTTGATCGTCGGATCGATTCTCATGGCCGCCGCGGGCTTGGCTTTCGCGTGCACCAGCGATCTGCTCTTTCTTGTTATCGCTGGTACCATCGGTGTCATCAGTCCAAGCGGCAATGAAGTTGGGCCGTTTCTCTCGATCGAACAAGCTGCACTCTCCCACATTGTTCCATCCGCGGCTCGCACCGAAGTCTTTGCGTGGTACACGCTCGCCGGTTCGCTGGCGACCGCTTTGGGCGCGCTCTTTGGAGGGGGCTTGACGCAGGCGCTGCAACACACGTCGATGTCCCATGTTCAGAGTTACCGCGCAGTATTGTTCTTGTACGCCGCACTGGGAGTTGCGCTGGCGCTTCTGTTCCTGCGTCTCTCGAAGCTGGTGGAAGTCAACCGCGTTTCAGACGGGCCGGTCGTTTCATCAGGCGTCGCAAGTATTCTCGGAATTGCCCGCTCGCGAAATGTTGTTCTGAAACTATCGGGTCTCTTTGCCCTTGATTCGTTCGCAGGGGGATTTGTCGTGCAAAGTTTTGCCGCCTATTGGTTTTATCTGCGCTTCGGCGTGCCACCTGCCACGCTCGGCGCGATTTTCTTTTGGGCGAATGTCTTCGCAGGAATCTCCGCTCTCTTTGCTACCCGGCTCGCGGCGCGCATCGGTTTGATCCGCACCATGGTGGTGACCCATCTGCCTTCAAACGTTCTTCTCATCCTCGTGCCGCTGATGCCCAATCTCTCATTGGCAGTGGTGCTGCTTCTTCTCCGGTTCAGCATCAGTCAGATGGACGTTCCTACCAGACAGTCCTATACGATGGCCGTCGTTCCGGCCGAAGAGCGATCGGCTGCGGGTGGATTTACGGGAGTCGCGCGCACCACCGGCGCCGCACTCAGTCCACTATTCGTGGGGTTCATGTTTGCGCGGGCCTCCTGGATCAACGTGCCCTTCTTTCTCGCAGGCGCGCTGAAGATTCTTTACGATCTTCTGCTTTACAAGGAATTTGTAAGCATTCCACCCATTGAGGAACGGCTGTGAAAGCCGCTGTGGCCTGCGACCGACCCAAGTGAATTGTGTTTCCGCCTCCGGGAGAGGACGGTTCGCGCAGGTCGCGGGAAAATTTGGAAAGACGATCCCGGTGGTTGGCAAGCCGCGGGCTAGCGAATTCTTAAAGGTCCTTCCGACGTTCGAGGACTGAATTGGGCTCTGCGTGGGGGCGCAGGGACACGTGATAAACGTACGCCAGCATTTGCGCCGCTTCGCATGCGGCGCCTATCTCGTTTGCGCATCGTCCTCGGCGTGCGAGGGCGCTGCCCGACCCCGTTCCGCGGGGTTGCCTCCAGCTCCCCAGACGGAAACGCGCATGGCGGAAGCCGTCCGCGTGGACTCCGCACCGCGCTTGGACGGCACTCTCGGCGACCGCCTTTGGGAATTGGCGAAACCGATCACGGATTTTCGGCAGCGAGAACCGCGCGAAGGGGAACCGGCCACGGAGAAGACGGAGGTTCGTATCCTCTACACCCGGCACGCCGTCTATTTTGGTATTCATTGCTACGATTCGGCACCGGCTCGAATCGTGGCGACGGAACTGCGGCGCGATGTGAGTCAAGACCTGGACGATCATTTCGAGATTCTGATCAACTCCAACCATGACCGGCGCGGCGGTTATGTTTTTGAAATCAATCCCCTGGGAACACAAAGCGACGGGTTGGTCGTCGAGGAGCAGAGCGGATCCGAAGGAACCGATTTCGATTCGGGCTGGGATGGCGTGTGGATATCCGAAGCCCGTATTGTGCAAGACGGCTGGACGGCGACAATCGAGATTCCGTTCTCGACCCTGAATTTTACGAAGTCGAATGATGTTGTGTGGGGATTGAATTTCAAGCGGTTCGTTCGCAGAAAGAACGAAGAGGATCTGTGGGCGGCGTACCGGCGAACCTACGGAATCGTGAAAGTCTCTGAAGCGGGCGAACTCACCGGCATCACGGACGTCGGAAGTGGAAGACTTTTTGTCGTGAAACCCTACGGCCTGGCCCAATACGACAAACAGACGGGCCAGAATCCGGCATCTCCTCTTACCGGCGGACTGGACGTGAAGTACGGGATTCGCTCGAACATCGTTTTGAATTTGACGGGAAACACGGATTTCTCCGCAACGGACGTGGATCAAGAGCAGTTCAACCTGACGCCGTTCCCGATTTTCATCCCGGAGAAACGCCAGTTCTTTCTCGAGAATGCGGGAATTTTCAACTTCGATATCGGCGACCAGGATCAATTATTCTTCAGCCGCCAGATTGGGATCGATTCCATCACAGGAAACCAGGTTCCCCTAAATGGCGGGGCAAAGCTAACGGGCACGTTAGGGCGTTTGCAATTCGGGATCATGGATGTGGACACGCGGTCCAGCGGCCCGAATCCCTATGCAAATTATGCAGTCGTCCGGTTAAAGGAATCCTTGTGGGGTGGTTCGTATCTCGGTGTTATGGGCATTGATAAGCAGTCCGGCGATCTACTGGATAGCTTCAATCGAACGGGCGGAATCGATACACGGTTGGTCTTTTTCAAAGACTGGTTCGTGGATGCGCATCTGGCCGAAACGCGATCACCCGCGTACTCCAGCGGAAATAGCGACGTTGGCGCTTCCTTGTCTTATCGGTCGAACTGGGTGGAGGGAAAGTTCGAGCGCCGAAAAATCGGACCGAACTTCAATCCGGAGGTAGGATTCATCGAACGCACCGATTCCAATGAGACCTATGGTGATCTGACGTTCAAGGTGCGGCCCAAAATCGCTGGCGTCCGGGAGTTGCAATTCGAGGGGTTCATTCTCCACGCGCCCGACACTCACGGTGTTGTGCAAACCCAGGAGTGGCAGGGAACCTTTCGAGCGGATTTCAACAATGGCGCCTACACCGACGATGACATCGCCGATGTCTTCACACAGCGAATCGCAACGCCTCTTCACATTTACAAGAATGTCTTCATTCCAAACGGACTGTATCACTTCGCCCGGCATCAGATTACTTACGGATCAGGACAAGATCGGCGGTTTACCTACAATTTCTTTGAACGCTTTGGCGGGTACTACGGAGGAACTCTCAATGAATTCCGTGTACGCGCCAACTATCGCCCGACCGCGAAATTCTCGATTTCCGCTTCCGAGACCTGGGACCGATTTCGATTGCCGTTGCCGAACGGAAGTTTCTCCGTAGTGCTGGCGAGCTTGCAGGGGAATTATTCCTTTACTCGTTTCTTGACGTTTACGAGTCTCATTCAGGTTGACACCTCGAACACGCAGGCTGTAAGCGCGAATGTTCGCCTGAGATATAACTACCGGCCGGACAGCGATCTCTACATCATCTACAACGTCGGCACGCAATTTGCCAGCATCGCTCCGGCTAACCCGCCCCAAGTGCGTGAGACACGATTTGCCGTAAAGTGGACATACTCATTCGCTCCCTGAATTCTGACTGAGGGGGCTCGGAGCGGAGTAGTCGAAAGTAATTAGTTGACCAGTGTCGTCAAAAACATTGGTCTGGGAGGGAAACAGGCCTTGACTCTGGACTATACTCCAGGGTGTAGCTTCTACCCAGGAGCCACGGTAATGCAAATTGGTGTCGTTGCGAAGAAGATTGGACTCAGCGTGGACGCAATTCGCTTTTACGAGCGCAACGGACTGCTTCCGCGGCCGCCCAGGACGGAGGGAGGCTTCCGTCGGTACGCAGAAAACGACGTAGAGACGCTGGCCTTTGTCCGTCGCGTGCAGGGGCTGGGATTCCAGCTCAGGGAGATTCGGGAACTCTTGAGACTGCGAGGGAATCGCTTGCAGCCTTGTGCGCCGGTGCAGCGTCGGGTGCGGGAAAAGTTGGCCGACGTGCAACGGAAACTTATCGACCTTCACAAGCTGGAGCACGAATTGCGTTTGGCCCTGCGCAGCTGCAACAAAGAGATGCGCAAGCGTCACGCTCATTGTCCGATTCTGACAGAGAGAAACCCACAGAAACCGGAGGGCGCGAAGTGAAAATCGAAGTCCTGTATGTGGCGGAATGTCCGTCTCATCCCGCGGCTGAGAGGATGGTCAAAGATGTCTTGGCCGCAGAAGGCGTAGTGACGGAAGTGCAGGAAGTCCTTGTTCGCGATGAAGGAATGGCCAGCGAGCTCAAGTTCCTTGGCTCTCCTACCATTCGAGTCAATGGAAGAGATGTCGCCGCGGAGACGCGGAAGGTGCAGAGTTTTGCGTTGAGTTGTCGGTTGTATCCGGGATCGAAGCAAGTCGGTCTTCCGCCTACGGAAATGATTCATCGAGCTGTGATCGAAGCCCGGCAAGGAGAAAGAGGATGAAGCAAGGGACGGGGGTCTCGGCTTCTTTGGTGGCAATCCTTAGCTCGGTGGCAACTATCAGTTGTTGCCTGCCGCTCGGGTTCGCTGCCGCTGTCGGAGCTGGCGCGACAAGCGCCTTCTTCACGACACTGCGCCCGTAGGCGATGATCTGACCTACGTGGCGCGAGCGCGGAAGGCTTTGTTCGTGCCTCGCAGCGCAAGTTTCGAGAAAAAGAAAAAGGTCAACTGCGCCATACTAGCGGGCCCCAGCAACCTGATGGGATCAATAAGCCCCGCCACGGCCTGTACCAGCCGCGGCCATCGTTTCCTCTT
>Ga0073928_10005819_pt1 | contig 17013 bp, 17 predicted proteins | sample PaiPotPPA55metaG_FD_76969 | JGI IMG/M metagenome (GOLD analysis project Ga0073928, IMG submission 76969) | Iron sulfur acid spring bacterial and archeal communities from Banff, Canada, to study Microbial Dark Matter (Phase II) - Paint Pots PPA... ... | reverse complement strand
CGAAGGATAGAGAGGCAGACAGCGGAGCTTCTCAAGGGCTATCACTGGCCTGGCAATATCCGGGAGCTTCAAAATGTCATAGAACGAGCCATGATCTTCTGCGACTCCGACACATTTTTTGTGTGGAGCAGACATGGTTGCAGCCGGAAGCAGAGCCTCCGGTCGGTCTGCAGCCGGCTCTGATTAATCAGGAACGAGAACTAATCGAAGCGGCGCTTGCGGAAACACGCGGCCGCGTCTCGGGTCCGGAGGGAGCTGCCAGGAGGCTGGGAGTTCCGAGGTCGACCCTGGAATACAGGATCCAGAGCTTGCGCATTGATAAATACCGGTACCGGCTTGAAGCAAGCGAGTTGTGAGCTTAAGTGGTGATCTTTGTATTGCCTGGTTAAGGCGGCTCTATCTGTAGCACACGCGGTCATTCTCTTTCCGCAAAGAATTCACTCCACCGCACGCTGGTGAGCTTCGAACGGCAATTGGTCACCCATAGTTTCTCGCTGCGGTTCGCGTTGCCGACATAAGGCGCGAGTAGCAAAGAGCGAACCGCCAAACGGATCGCTTTTCCTGGATCGCGGCTAGTGTCCCGCGTGAACGCGAACCGCACGCCGCTCATTACGGTCACTACCAACTACCAACTCTCCGACATTTGCTCACCAAATGAGGTGCGAGGCGCAGTTGGCCCAGCTCGCTATGTTACTGAATTGATGGTGATCGGACCCGGTCGGCGGACGGAAACGTAGATGCAGATGGAGTTGGTGTGAAACTTCAAATGTCGGCGAACCCGGGAGTGCGACCGAGATTGCTTTGATGCACGTAATGATTCACTCCCAAGGCCAAGTATCGCCGTTGCTGATGCAACAGCGAAGTGAATGGAACGCGTGACTCAACCAAGAGTCATCATCGTCGGTGGAGGGTTTGGGGGATTGGCAGCCGCCAAGGCTCTGGGCAAGGCACCAGCGGAAATCATCCTGATCGATCGCACGAATCATCACCTGTTTCAGCCACTACTTTATCAAGTAGCGACGTCGGTTCTGGCCCCCAGTCAAATTGGCTTTCCAATCCGAGCGATTCTCCGAAAGCAGAAGAACACGACCGTAGTCTTGGGAGAAGTCACAACTGTGGACAAGGACAAGAAATGCGTCTTCATATCCGACGCGGACCGGTCAAACGTCGCCGTGACGTACGACTATCTAATCCTTGCAACCGGCGCAAGCCACAGTTACTTCGGCCGGAATGAATTTGAAAGCTTCGCGCCAGGATTGAAGAGCCTTGCGGACGCTGTTGCAACGCGCAATAAGGTTTTGAATGCGTTCGAGCTGGCCGAGGCCGAAGAAGATCCGAAACGCCATCGGGACCTGCTGACCTTTGTTCTGGTGGGGGCAGGCCCTACGGGCGTCGAGATGGCCGGGGCCCTGGCGGTGCTCGTACAAACCAGTCTGAAGTCAAACTTCCGCCGCATCGACCCCGCTTCGTCTCGAGTCGTGCTGGTCGATATGGCCCCGCGAGTTCTGGGGTCGTTTACGGAGCAACTTTCTCAGGCAGGAAAAGAACGACTCGAAAAATTGGGCGTCGAGGTCCGGCTCGGACACGGCGTGGATCAGATAGACGGGGACGGCGTGGTGGTGGCGGGTGAGCGCATAGCGAGCAAGACCGTGATCTGGACTGCCGGTGTCGCTCCGTCTCCGGCAGGCAAGTGGCTTAAGGTGGAGACGGACCGCGCCGGGCGGGTGCGCATTCAGAAAGACCTGAGCGTACCGGACCATCCGGATATCTTCGTCATCGGCGACACCGCTTCGCTCGACCAGGACGGCAAGCCGCTGCCTGGAGTGGCTCAGGTAGCAATGCAGCAGGGTCGGTACGCGGGGAAGCTTATTGGCAGGAAGCTTTCCTGTCAGCCCCCGCTGGCCTCATTTCACTATTTCGACAAAGGCCGTATGGCAGTTGTAGGCAAGGGTTTCGCGGTGCTGCAAAGCGGAAAGATTCAAATGAGCGGATTCGGAGCCTGGCTTGTTTGGGCCTTCATTCACCTTCAGTTCTTAGCCACATCCGGTCTCCGCCTCAGTGTTTTCCTGCAATCGGCTTGGACCTATGTGACCGGGCAAAGGGGCTCCCGGCTTATCGTGAGTCAGCATGCTTGCGGGCCGACGGGCACAGCTGTAGACGAGTCTGTCCGAGGAGCAGCCTGAGCCGAACTAGGAATCCGGTAGACAGACGAGGTTCTGAGTAGAAATTCAAAAAGGAGAATTATCGTGGCAAAAGACGGAGAGATCCGAAATATCGCTATCGTTGGCACAGGCGTAATCGGTGCAAGTTGGGCCGCGTATTACCTATCCCGCGGATTCAACGTAACGGCAACCGATCCTGCGCCGAATGCTGAGGATGGGCTTCGCAAGTACATTGACGAAGCCTGGAAGACGCTCAGAAAGAATGGCCTTTCTGCCGGCGCCTCGTGTGACCGGTTAACCTTCGAACCAAATATGGCGCTGGCGCTCGCCAAAGCGGACTTTGTCCAGGAAAACGCACCAGAACGCCCCGACTTCAAGGCGAAGTTATTCGCGGAGATGGACGACGCAACACCGCCGAACTCGATCCTCGCCTCAAGTTCTTCGAGCATCACGATGGATGTAATACAGTCCGCGTGCAAGCGTCCGGAGCGTAGCGTGATCGGACATCCTTTCAATCCGCCTCACGTCATCCCGCTTGTGGAAGTGGTAGGCGGAGCCAAGACCTCACCCCAGACGATCGAAAGAGCCATGGCGTTTTATTCGTCGATCGGAAAGAAGCCGATTCGTCTGTTCAAAGCTCTACCCGGTCATGTCGCCAACCGGTTACAGGCGGCGATCTACAAGGAGGTCCTATATCTGATTCAGCAGGGCGTATTGAGCGTCGCCGATGCCGATATCGCCGTGAGCTATGGCCCTGGGCCTCGGTGGGGCGTCATGGGACCGAGCCTCCAGTGGCACCTCGGCGGAGGGCCCGGCGGCATCAACCATTTTATGGAACACCTCATGGGCCCCCTCGAGGGGATGATGAAGGCCCTCGGTACACCGAACATTACGCCGGACCTGAAGCAGACGGTGGCAAACGAAGTGATGCGAATTGCAGGTAGTCGCACCGTCGAGCAACTGGCTGCGAAGGAGAACGAGGTCCTGACAGAACTCCTGAGCAGTCGTGCGAAGGTTGGCCTCTAAGAGTTTTGAAATCCGGTTCAACAAGGAGATAGTTTCATGAGTACGACAACTTCCACAGGGTCGGGCGCGAAAGAGAAGAAGGCAACAACCTCTGGGCGGCTCTTTTTCCTGGACCTCGCAGCAGGCCGTGTGTTGTCCGCAAACCCTGATGGTTCCGATTTGAAAGTAATCGTTAACGAAGGTCGAAAGCTACCCGATGGACTGGTCATTGACGCCGCCGCCGGACATATCTACTGGACCAACATGGGCAACCCGAAGAAGGAAGATGGCTCCATCTTCCGCTCGGATCTAGATGGGAAGAACATGGTCGCGATCCTTCCCCCAGGCGCCACGTTTACGCCTAAGCAAATTCAGCTCGAAAAGAAGAGCGGGAAGCTCTACTGGTCCGATCGCGAAGGCATGCGAGTAATGCGGGCAAACCTGGACGGGTCGAAAGTCGAAACTCTCGTCGACACGCGCCAGGGCGATCCGCGCCCCGGACCGGACGCGAAGAAATGGTGCGTTGGCATCGCGGTCGACCCTGACGGAGGCAAGCTCTACTGGACTCAGAAAGGCAGCGACAATGCCGGTGAGGGTCGGATCTTTCGGGCGAACATCGAAATCCCGCCCGGTCAAGCGCCGGCGAATCGCCGAGACATTGAACTTCTGTATGAAAAACTGCCTGAGCCAATCGATCTGGACCTCGACTTAGCCAATCGAACCCTCTATTGGACCGACCGAGGGAATCCACCGCGCGGCAACACGGTGAACCGCGCTCCCATGGACCCGCAAGCTGGGAGTCCCAAGCAGCCTGAGATCCTCGTTACCGACTTGATGGAAGGCATTGGGCTGGCTCTTGATCTTGAGCGCTATCGCATGTTCTACACCGACTTCGGTGGTACCGTCTACAGCGCTAATCTTGACGGCTCAAACCCGAAGACGCTGCTGTTCGCCGAAGGAAATCTTACTGGCATTGCATACGTCGAGCTGCCGGCGGCGCAGTGAGTGGCACTCCTACTCTCAAAACAACGCTTCGATTCGAAAGGATACGCACATGAGCACTACACTCGTACCTACCTCTGAAAAGACGGCGGAAACGCTTACAGAGAGACTTCAGTTCAAACTTAGCAATCACGAGACTACTTCGAACTTCGACCTGCGTGCTGGCGTGGATGAAGTGTTGAAGGAGATTGGGATGACAGCAGCGGACGCTGGAGGCAAGTTGAGCTTCTACGGACAGGATCCGATCGTGCCAAGCCCAATCCGTTTTGGCACTATGGCCGCCATCGGCCTGGCTGCCAAAACCGTTGCGGCCGCGGCGATCTGGAGAGATCGATCCGGCGAAGGACAGGACATCCACGTCGATCTGCGCAAGGCCTTTCGCCGCTTCTATGGCTTCTTTGACGGTGTCTGGGAAACGATAAATGGGCGCTCTCCGGCAATGGGTTTTTTCGAAGAAAATCCTTTCTTCACGTTTCCCTTGTTCCGAGAAACGCGCGATGGACGGCATGTGGTGACTCTAAACTTCTACCCCAAGCTACGGCATCGGGCTATGAACTTCTTGAGGTGCAGCGATAGTCTCGAATCTCTGCAGAACGCCATCTTGCAGTGGCGTGCAGACGACTTGGAGACGGCCGCCGCGGAGCAGGGGCTTGTCCTGGCGAAGGTCCGCAGCAATGAGGAGTTTCGCAAAGAACTCCAGTACACCGAGGTGCTCTCGAAGATGCCTCTTATCACCGTTGAGAAGATCGCCGACAGCGAACCCATTCCGTTCAAGCCACGTACCAAAGCGCCACTCGACGGCATTCGCGCTCTCGGTATGGGTCATGTGATCGCTGGAGCTGCCATTGGCAGGGATCTGGCCTTTTACGGCGCCGACGTTCTCAATATCTGGAGACCCAACGATACGGAAGTAGAGTCATTCTTCTGGGACGTTCAGGTCGGTATGCGCTCCACCATCCTAGACTCGTCAAAGGAGGATCGTGCCAAGTTCGAATGCCTTCTCAAAGACGCCGACGTGTTCTTCGCGAACAAACGCCCTGGATTCCTGAAAACGCACGGATTGGATGCCGAAGAGCTGTGCGCCAAGAAACCGGGATTGGTTCACGCAACGGTCGTTCTTCACGGAGAAAGAGGGCCTTGGTCGAATCGTCCGGGATTCGACGAAATTGGCGCAACGGTGGCGGGTTTATTCGCTATTGAGGGGTCCCTCACTAGCCCGAAACAGCCACCAATCATTCCCATTTGCGACAACGTAGTCGCATGGCTGGGTACAGTTGGTGTACTCGCAGCGCTTCGTAGGCGCGCGGTTGAGGGCGGAAGCTATCGGGTCGTGGTTTCCCTCACGCGAACAGTGCTTTGGCAACTCGCGTTAGGTATTTTCGACAAAGCATATGCGCAAGCAACGGCGGGTTCCATGGATGAACACAAAAACGTTGCCCCTGATGTGTTCACCGCGGAGACACCGCTCGGAACCTACCAGGGTCTGGATGAGCAGGTCTACCTTCCGAAGTCTCCAGGATCCTATCGGACCGTACTCGTTCCGCGCGGGTCGTCGAAACCGGAGTGGCTAGAAGCGAAATGAGTGCGATGACACATACGGAATTATCGCACCCGCCATCTCTTCTTCAATGTTCCTCTCGATTGTCAGGACATCGCGGGCTGCATTGCGGTAGCAAGTCCCGACAGCTCTTGTAGCTCGTCGTTCATAGAAAAGGAGGTTCGACGCCGCAACCGCTGGATTTCAGCCGGATCGAGAGACATCTTCTTGAGCGCGCCCGGACCAAGCCTAGGACAACGACTGCAATTGTTCATCCATGCAGCCGCGGGGCAGTCCTCGCCGCGATTGAGGCTGCCCGCGAAGGGCTGATCGAGCCCGTGTTGGTCGGCCCGCAATCTAAGATACAAGCGATCGCGATGGAACAGGAGTTGGACATTTCTGCGTACAGATTGGTTGACGTGCCCCATAGCCACGCGGCAGCCGTCAAGGACGTGCAGATGGCCGCTAGCAGTGAAGTGGAAGCTCTGATGAAGGGTGGTCTTCATACTGACGAACTGATGAGCGAGGCAGTGAAGCACGATGGTGGCCTGCGCACCGAACGGCGGAGCAGCCATGTTTTTGCGCTGGCGGACGAAAACTACCACAAGCCGTTCTTCATAACCGATGCCGCTGTAAACATTACTCCCGATCTGCTTGCGAAAAAGGACATCGTGCAGAACGCTATCGATCTGGTTGTGGGTATCAGCGAGCAATCTACCATTCCTAAGGTAGCGGTGCTCTCAGCCGTAGAAACTATCCATCCGGCGATGCAGTCCACCGTTGACGCCGCGTGTTTGTGCAAAATGGCTGACCGCCAACAAATCACCGGCGCAATTCTCGACGGCCCGCTGGCATACGACAATGCCATCAGCAAGGAAGCTGCTGATATCAAGGGAATTCGTTCGCAAGTCGCGGGCGACGCCGATATTTTCCTGACGCCGGATCTGGAAGCGGCAACATGCTGGCCAAGCAGCTTATCCTGCTGGGCAAAGCCTCAGCGGCGGGGATGGTCTTGGGGGCGCGTGTGCCGATTATCCTTACCAGCCGTGCCGCAGATGTGGAATCGCGAACGCATTAGCAGTGCTGATGGTGGATGCAAGGCGCAATAATCGCATGGCGCTCACGAAGGTCGCATGAAATTGAACAGTGCATAAAGCCGAAATCCGCTTCCGAGCTTTGCTTTGTACCCGCGCGTTCCTGAACGCCACGATCTCGTACTTCTCGTCGATCCAGACGGCGTGAAGAGGTCTCCAATTCAATCGCCCGGCTGTCTCCAGCTCCATTGCCGAGAGAAGAAAACGCCGTCCCCCGAGGACGTCGTTCAGTTACACGAGACAGGCAGCGATTCCCCGTCCCGGACCTGCGATGGAGCGAACTCGTTCCAGCTTGCATTCCTCGCGAACCATGTAAGGCTCCACGTCACTCTGAGTTCTTGGAAAGAAACTAGCCGACATAAGGCGCGAGTTGCAAAAAGCGAGGGGACCGTTAGCGCATCGCTTTCCTGGATCGCAGCGAATGTCCCACGTGAGCGCAAATTCGACAGCACTCTTTACGGTGACTACCAACTCTCCGACATTTGCTCACCAAATAAGGTGTGAGCGCAGTTCACCCAGCTCGCTATATCGCTGAATCGATGAAGATCGGCCGTGGTCGCCGGACGGAAATGCAGATGCACATAGCATCAGTGTGAAACTTCGAGAGACCTCCGCCGATATCGCGACGTCTGCACAAGGATTTCGGTCGTCGTGAGTAGACGTTGGTTCTTAATTCCACTCCTAGAAAGGAAGAATAGTCTTGCCTCAAAACAACGGTCATGTAAAGCGTAGTGAGAAAGGGCTGCTGACACCCGACAATTGCGTCGTTGCGTTCATCGACCACCAGCCACAGATGCTCTTCGGAACCTCTAATTTCGATCGTCAGTCAATCATCAACAACACCGTCGCCCTTGCTAAGGCAACGCGAATCTTCGAAGTGCCGGTTGTGTTGACTACCGTCGAGACAAAGAGCTTCAGCGGGAACATGTGGCCGCAGCTCAAAGCGGTCTTCCCCGATCAGGAGCCCATCGAGCGGTCCTCGATGAACTCGTGGGACGACAAGAACTTTGTTGCGGCGATCGAGAGGACCGGCAAGAAGAAGATCATTCTTGCGGGCCTCTGGACGGAGACCTGCATCGCTCTGCCCACAATTCAGGCGATCCACGATGGTTATGAGATTTATGTCGCCGAGGATTGCTGCGGAGACGTCAGCCAGTTGGCGCACGACAACGCGATGCGCCGGGTTATCCAGGCCGGCGCAAAGCCCGTCACCGCTCTTTCCACGATGCTCGAGTGGCAGCGCGACTGGGCGCACCGCGATACTTACGACGCCGTCATGGACGTGGTGAAGGTCCACTTGGGTGCATACGGGATCGGCGTGGAATACGCCTACACCATGGTGCACGGTGCGCAGCCCACTGTTTTTCCGGAGTATGAGGTCCCGCAACCTGCAGTAGCCCACAAGTAGTCAATACACAGCCAATCCGAATTCGCAGGAGAAAGAATGAGAACGCCAAATATTGCGGACAAGGTGGTTGTGATTACCGGAGCCAGTAGCGGCATCGGTGAAAGCACCGCGCGCCTTCTCGCCGGAAGCGGTGCGAAAGTCGTGCTCGGAGCGAGGCGAACGAATCGCATCGACGCGCTCGTCAAGGACATCACCGCCAAGGGCGGCGCCGCTCTCGGTTTTCAGGCCGATGTCACAAAGCGCAGTGAGGTGGAAGCTTTAGTCCAGGGAGCAATCCACGAGCACGGCCGAATCGACGTGATCGTTAACGATGCCGGGATCATGCCCATCGCGCCTATGGCCGCGCTCAAGGTCGAAGAATGGGACCGCATGATCGATGTAAACATCAAGGGCCTCCTATTCGGGGTGGCCGCGGTGCTGCCGATCATGCAAAAGCAAAAACAGGGCCACATCATCAACATGTCTTCTGTCGGGGGCTTCAAGGTCTGGGCTCCCGGCGGGACCGTATACAGCGCAACCAAATTCGCTGTCCGCGCTATAACCGAGGGCCTGCGCATGGAGCACAAGGCCGACAACATTCGATGCACCATAATCTCGCCTGGTGCGGTTGCTACCGACCTTCCTGAAGGCAGTTCGGCGGAAGAGACCAGAAAGAATTTGCGCGAGTTCTACAAAATAGCGGTTCCGGCCGACTCGGTCGCGCGTGCGATCGCTTACGCCATCGAGCAACCAGCCGAGGTGGACATCAATGAGATCGTCATCCGGCCCACAAAGCAGGACTTCTAGCGGACGAGTAAAAATCATGAGCAACCAAACGGCAGATGTCATTGCCTACAACGGCAAAATCGCTACGCAGAACGAACAACGGTCGATGGTCGAGGCTGTTGCCATTCGTGACGGCAAGTTTCTCGCAGCGGCAAGCGATCGCGAGATGATGGCGTGGCGCGGCGATCAAACGCAGATCATCAATCTAAACAAACGCACCGTAATTCCGGGGCTGAATGACTCCCACCTTCACCTGATTCGCGGCGGCCTCAACTACAACCTGGAGCTTCGGTGGGACGGCGTTCCGTCGCTGGCAGACGCTGTGCGCATGCTTCGCGAGCAAGCGCAAAGAACGCCGCCGGGCCAATGGGTGCGAGTGGTGGGAGGATGGACGGAATTTCAGTTCGCCGAGCGCCGGATGCCCACGCTCGACGAGCTGAACCGGGCCGCTCCGGATACGCCGGTTTTCGTCCTTCACCTCTATGACCGGGCGCTTCTGAACCGCGCCGCATTGCGCGCGGTCGGGTACACAAAGGACAGCCCAAACCCGCCCGGCGGCGAAATCGTCCGGGACGCAAACGGCAATCCCTCCGGCATCCTCATCGCGCGGCCGAACGCGATGATTTTGTACTCGACGCTCGCAAAGGGCCCGAAACTGCCGGTGGAGTATCAGGCGAACTCGAGCCGCCACTTTATGCGCGAGTTGAATCGCTTCGGAATCACTAGCGTCATCGACGCTGGCGGTGGCTTCCAGAACTATCCGGACGACTATGAGGTGATCGAGCAGCTTCATAAGAATGGCGAGCTAACTGTCCGGATTGCCTACAACCTATTTACGCAGAAACCCAAGGGCGAGCTTGCCGACTTCCAAAACTGGATCGGTATGCTCAACCCACGGCAAGGCGACGATTACTTTCGCCACAATGGCGGTGGCGAGATGCTGGTCTTTTCGGCCGCGGATTTCGAGGACTTTCTCGAACCGCGGCCCGACATGCCCGGCATGATGGAGCAGGAGCTGAAGCCCGTAGTGAGCCTGTTGGCGAAGAATCGCTGGCCCTTCCGCCTCCACGCCACTTACGACGAGACGATCACACGGGCCCTCAATGTGTACGAAGAGGTGAACCGTGAGATTCCGCTTCAGGGCCTGCACTGGTTCATCGACCACGCGGAAACCATCTCGCAGCGCAACATGGATCGGATCGCGGCGCTGGGAGGCGGAATCGCGGTTCAGCACCGCATGGCATACCAAGGCGAATATTTTCGAGATCGCTACGGAGAAGCCATGCTGAAGCGAACACCTCCAATTCGTGAAATGCTTCGCACCGGCATTCCCGTCGGGGCAGGCACCGACGCGACGCGCGTCGCCAGCTACAATCCCTTTGTCTCGCTTTATTGGCTGGTGACGGGGAGGACTATCGGGGGGCTGGCGATGTACGGCGCCGATAACCGCTTGGATCGGATGGAAGCCCTCCGGCTTTGGACGGTGGGTAGCAGCTGGTTCTCGACCGAACAGGAGGCTAAAGGCTCGATCGTTCCCGGACAATTAGCGGACCTGGCCGTGCTTTCCGCCGATTACTTTTCGGTCGCCGAGGATGAGATCAAAAGCCTCGAATCGGTACTCACAATCGTCGGTGGCAAGCCGGTGTACGGTGCCGAAGAGTTTTCAGAGCTGGCGCCACCGGCTCCGCCGGTCTTGCCGGAATGGTCCCCCGTGGCGGCTTTCGGCGGCTATGCCAAACCCGCGGGAGTTCCGGTGACCGCGTACTCGCCTGTGGTTCACGCACGCTCCCACCGTCATCGTTGTACAGAGCATGCGTTCAGCGGCGGGTTCGGGTGCTTCTGCTGGTCGTTCTAGAACGGAGATACAGATGCGAACACTTACATTTTCCATTCTGCTTGCAGCGGCCCTTTTCGTCGCTGGAACCGCCTCTCAGGCGGCGACTCCGGAAATCGCTGTCGGGCCGCAGTACGACACTACTCACGTCTACGTCGAGCCGCAGGATTTCGACCGCTTCGTAACCAGTCTCGTGGCGACATTCGGGGGCACCACCACAAAACAAGGCGTCTTCACGGTCACGCCGACACCGAGCAGTACGATGTCACAGCTTGTGCTGACGCCGGTCGGAACGCTGTCGGTGTTCGGATTCAAAACACCGGTTCCTTATCCCTTTGGATTAGAGCGCACGGGGTATCTGGTGACGGACATGGATGGCGCAGTTCGCGCCGCAAAAACAGACGGAGCAGATGTGTTGGTCAGCCCGTTCAACGATCCGATCGGACGGGATGTGGTGATTCAATGGCCGGGCGGCTTGAACATGCAGTTGTATTGGCACACCACCGAACCTTCGTATCCAGCACTCCAAACAATTCCTGAGAATCGCGTGTACGTGTCCGCGGAACGGGCCGATGCGTTCACGCGCAGCTTTCTCGACTTTTCCAACGGTAAGATTTTGAGCGACGATCCTCAGGCCCCCGGTATCGAGATCGGCCGGGTGTCCGATACATTCCGGCGGATTCGAATCACTTCACGATTCGGTCTGTTGACTGTTTTCGTCACCGACGGACATCTCCCGTACCCATACGGAAGGGAAATGACCGGCTACGAAGTCGCCAATCTTAGCGAGACGCTCAAGAAAGCAAAAGCCGCAGGCGCAACAGTCCTGGTCGAATCCTATTCGTTCGGTGACCGGCGGGCGGCGATGGTCCAGTTCCCGGGCGGCTACATCGCCGAGATTCACTCGATCGAGCGGAAGTAGCCCTGATGCGATGCTTCGCTTTCTGGGTGGCGCTGTTTCTGGCTTTGCCGCTGTGCGCGCAGGTTCAGGACGAGTCGCCGGCCCCCGTCCGGGCCTATAATCTGCTGCGCGAAAACGACGACTGGAGTTTCCTGGCCGACCCTTTCCTGCACTCCGATTTCTGGGATCCGATCAAATACATCCCGCTTGGCTGCGAGGCGTGCTACGTCAGTCTTGGCGGCGAAATCCGTGAAGCTTTCGAGCAGGTCGGAAACGACAACTGGGGAAAACAGCGGTACATGAACGCGTTCGTCCTTCAGCGATACATGCTGCACACGGACTGGCATCTGGGGGAAAACCTTCGCGTCTTCGTACAGCTCAAGAGCGGACTGGAGGACTTTCGCGCGGGCGGTCCGAGGCCGATCGACGAGAAAAGGCTCGATTTCGAGGCGGCGTTTCTCGAGGTCGGCAACACGCATAAGAAGAACTGGGCTGTGTTGCGAATCGGCCGGCAGGAGCTGAACTATGGATCCGGGCGGCTCGTTTCGGTCCGCGAAGGTCCCAACGTCCGGCAGAGTTTTGACGGAGTGAAAATCCGCAGTAAGGTCGGCGAGTGGAATGTCGACGCGTGGGCTGTTCGGCCCGATTTGGACAGGCCCGGGTTTTTTGACAACGCTCCAGATCACAAGACGGCGTTCTGGGGCGTCTACGCGACGCGGCCTGTTGTGTCCCAAAGGTTGCGCGGCCTTGGCTACGATCTTTATTACCTCGGACTCGATCGAAAGAACGCGACTTTTGAACGCGGCACGGCGGCTGAGCTTCGGCACACTGTCGGTGCGAGGCTGTGGCGGCCGATCGCTACCCAGGAGCCGGGGGCCGACTTTGATTATGAAGGCGTGGTGCAGTTCGGAACCTTCGGTTCCGACGATATTCGCGCGTGGACGTTCGCATCGGATACCGGCTACAGCCTGGCGACTGTGCCGCTTCGGCCCAGATTCAGCATAAAGGCCGATATTTCGAGTGGTGACAATCCTGCGAGCCACACGCTCGGAACATTCAATCCGATCTACCCCATCGGAAACTATTTCGGTGTCCTAGCGGATACGGGCCCCGGTCCGGTCAACTTCATCGACGTGCATCCACGGATTCAAACGCAACTGCCACATGGCATCTCGATTTCGACAGATATCGTCGCTCAGTGGCGCGAAAACGTGCACGACGGTGTGTATGCTGTGCCTGGCTTTCTTCTCGTTCCGGCCAACGGAAGTCGCGCGCGATTCGTCGGGTACCGACCCGGCACCGAGGTCCGATGGCAGATCAACCGACATGCGTACCTTCAGGCCGACTACGGAATTTTTTACGCCGGGCAGTTTCTGAAAGAAGCATCACCCGGCCGCAACATTAATTACCTGGAGTTTTGGGCAGGATACAAGTTTTGAGGATCGATCATGTATTTGGAAGTTAACAAATGAGCGCACTACCATCTCCCGACCCGGTATCCCCCTATATCCTTCTGGGCATGACGGCCACGACGGGAATTGTCGATGCCGTGAGCCTGTTGGCATTGGGCCACGTGTTTACCGCGACCGGTAATGTTTTGTTCCTGAGTTTCGCGCTTGCAGGTGCGCAGGGCTTCTCGATTCCGAGATCGTCCATGGCTTTGATCGCCTTCTTGCTTGGTGCGGCGGCGGGAGGGCGATTGGCAACCCAAATGACTTCCGGCCCCCTGCACTATTGGACCAGCGGCGCCTTTTGTATAGACGGATTTTTGTTGATGGGCGCAGCGCTAGTATCGCTCGCGTCAAGGAGCCCGGCCGACGAGGGCTCCATCCCTCTCCTTAATGAACAACTTTTTCAACGCCTTGGCGCTCTCCTGTCATTTGGGGCACTTTCTCGCCGTGCAATTGTCCTTATTGAGCCGGCACACAATTCACACACACGTCCGGCGGATCTAAGATCTACGTGGTCTTCAAGGTGAAGCTACTGATCAAGAGGCTCAATGAGCGGAGCGGAGCCAATTTAGTGGAAGCGATTCTTGTCTTAGAGGCTACAGTCCTGCTAAAGCCCTTTTTACCTTGTGCCAAAAACCTTACCTCGGATTGAAGATTCTGGGACTAAGAACAAACAAAGAAACCGCGGCCCATTTTGTTTGCCAAAACCTGATGGTTTTGGACCTCCGCCCGATGGCGTGGTGAGCCTATGACGCTGCTTGCGGCCACTGATTCGCTTGATCAGTCGAGCGAGGTGCTTGTTTCGCCTGTTCTGGAGTGTCAACACGTCGACTCCGTCATAGGTGTGTGCACAATGTTGTGCGTCGCAAGGTCGAGACAAGCGGTTTGCTAAACGTTCGTAGGCCTTTAAAGCCTACCGGGGGTTCGAATTCCCCCTCTCCGCCAGAATTTTCAGGGGCTTAGAACCAACACAATCCAAACCAAATCCTCTGCCAGCCACAGGGGATCTGGGTCCGGCACCTTCACTGCTCTTCATTCTTTTTCACGTGTGTTGACGCCTGTAGTCTCCAGGTTTGCCCCTCGGAGGTGTCCACCACAAGGGATTCTCCAATCGGATTTGTGACGAACAACCGCGGCTCAATGCTAGTATTCGGGTAACGGAAACCGGCCACGTTGTCGCGCGTCGGCTACCAAACGTGCCGGGCGAGACTCGCGCTTTGCCTATGCTGAGAAAACGGAAACCGCATGATACTGAAATGGCCTGACATTTTGAACCTCGCCAAGAATGGGAAGGACCTGAGCCGATACGCTTGCGATATTACTGGGCAGGGTTCTGTCGAGGTGCTTCAGGGACCCGAGTGCTGTGCAAGAAGGCGATCCTCCAAATGCCTGCTTGTTTCTGAAGAAAGGCGATTCCATCCAGGTCTGTTTTGCGGTTCCGGACGTGTCTCTGATGCTGCTTCGATCGACATAGGCAATCCAGGCGGGTGTTACCCTGATGTGAACGTCAGGTTCGGCGACATTCTCGTAGTGTTTGCCCGCGGCATATTGAGCCGTGATGAAGTCTATGACGGCGTTGCGGCTGAGACGAGCTCCTCGATCGAACATTTAGTAATAACGGAATAGACCGTCCTACCTCTTGGAGAAAATCTGGGGCATTCAACGCCGAACCCTGGGATCCGGGCCGACCGTTCGTGGAACTGAGTAAACATCGATAGTCTATGGCCGAACTGGAGAAAGCACACCATTCGGGCTTACCGGACACACATGCAGAAAGACGACAAGGCGCAGGCCAAGACGGGTGTTCGGCCCCTCAGGAGCGGCCGCCAAACTGGGATGCCGGCACCCTGGATTCGAAGATTAAAGTTCGCTGTCGCGAAAGATAAAGCAACAATCGCTTCAAGACCGCATAGCGTCACGAAATTACGAGCTTTCGTAGCCTTACGAACTTTCGTAGTCAGACATTCCCGTGTTTTCAACAACTTAACATTGGATCCGTGACTGCCATATAGAACACGTGTGATCGCTGCAAGGAACTGCAGGAGTGAAGCGAACGGCATAACACTGAAGAGTTGTCCGGCGTACATCAGCGAAAGGATCATGAGCCAGAAGTCGACACTTGCTAAGCCGGTACGTGGGCCCGAAATAATAGCGACAAACCGAAAGATTGGCGGACGAAAGGAAAAAGTAAGAAATATCTACGGACACAAGCTGGGCAGCGGAAGTCCGGTTGCCAGACATCGGCATCACTGATGCGGCGGATCCCTGGCGCGCACGATCTGAGAGCCGCGCGGAGGCAAGTTGGGTTTACGCCTCGATCCTACATGACCTCCGGAATCCTGTGGGGACAATCTATGCAGGTGCCGAAATGTTAATGACGCTCGACACTGCGCCAAACCAGGTGAAACGCCTCGCCGCTAATATGCACCGCGCAGCCGGCCGCGTGCGGGAATTATTGATAGACCTCGCCAGCGCGACCTATGGAAACAGATCAACACCTGAGATCTGCGACATCCGCGAAATCATATCTGCAGCATCGGAGGCCGCAGCGGCAGCGATGGATAATCAGAGCGTTCAGATCTTGCTCAATGTGCCAAGGCAGATAAGGTTGCCGCTGGCGCGCTCTCGTATGAAGCTGATGTTCTTTAACCTGATTACGAACGCTCTTGAAGCGATGCCGGGCGGCGGAGAGGTTCGCATTGCGGCCATGAGAAACGGTGATTTCGTCATGGTTGCAATAGAAGACACGGGGCCCGGAATTCCGCACGAGATTCGCGAAAAGGTATTCGAACCGTTCGTAACCGCCGGCAAAGAGAATGGTTTGGGACTAGGTCTAGCGTTCGCCCGGCAGGCTGTTCTCGACCACGGCGGTGACTTGTGGATTGAGCCCTCGGCTGGCGCGCGTTTTGTTATGCGCTTCCCACTCAACGGAGGTGAAGGTTCTTAAATTCAGCTCCTACGAAATAAGGCCTCAACATCTCGTGTGAAAAATACAGGCTGGGTTGCGTTGGCCGTAAAAGCGGCTGTGAAGCTGCTGGGGTCCGCGAAGCGAGAATAGCGATGCATGAAACGCAAACAAGAGTCGTTGACGAACTCACAAACAGTAACGATCAGACGTTCGCCAAGTTGATGACCATGGCGGAGCGTGAGCTAGGGGCGTTCATCAGCGCGGTCACAGAGTTGTTCGGTACCGAACAGGCTAGGCTTGCGGCAGAGGACTGGCTGGACGAGTTGTTCATAATGGAGCCCCTGCTTGGATGGACAAGTCGCGATTGGCGATCAATTACAATCGCAGCGTCCGCGCGACTCGCAGGTCGGGTTAACGCCTCTTCCCATCAGATTGACATCTGAAGAGGTCACCTGGGTACAAGCTGTGACAACTCACCGTTTCTGAACTCACACGACCGGGCGAATGCCAAAGAGAGAAAGTGTGAGTGAAGAAAACGCAGAGAACAAGGAGAATTCATGAAACAAGCAACAGATTTACGAAACAAGCATGTCGTCGTTTTGGGAGGTTCGTCTGGGATTAGGTTCGCGGTCGCAGAACACGCATCAACACAGGGCGCCAGTATCGTGGTCGCCTCCAGTAATCCGGAACGAATTCAGAAGGCCGTTGAGAAGTTGGAAGGAAACGCACAGGGATACACACTCGATCTATCGGATGAATCATCCGTCGAAAACTTCTTTGCGACACTTGGCGCGTTCGATCACCTGGTATTCACCGCTGGCGACAGCCTCCATTTGCACGACCTTGCCACCACAGATCTGAAACAGGCCAGGCGAGCCTTTGAGTTGCGTTATTGGGCGGCGCTCTCTGCGGTTAAGTACGGAACCACGAATATTCGCAAGGGTGG